>ERZ1022756.49-NODE-49-length-45922-cov-9.916520_pt1 | contig 45922 bp, 34 predicted proteins | sample MGYA00520902_ERZ1022756 | MGnify/ENA primary metagenome ERZ1022756 (study PRJEB33162, sample SAMN09537601) | freshwater metagenome | isolation source: freshwater | place: Canada:Alberta | collected 2017-07 | study: EMG produced TPA metagenomics assembly of the...
GAGATTTCTGCCTGTCTCGTGGGCTCGGAGATGTGTATAAGAGACAGGCGCTGTGTAGAGCACCACCTCATCCGGGCGCGTGCGACCCGGCAGACGGGCGATGACATTGCGTGAGGAGAAACGGCGCATCTCATTGTCGAAGCTGATCGAAGCGGTAACGCCGCTCAGAGGCACGGCTTGGAAACCGGGCTGGCCTGCACGCGCGCGCAGGGCATCGAAATCCTGACCTGCCGCGGCAAACAGCGCCCGCGCGCGCTCCAGCTGGATCCAGCCATTGGCCTGCGTCTGGTCCATATGGTTATTCTCGGCAGCGGCGCTGAACTGCGGGCCGGTCCAGCTCGACCGCACCACATTCCAGCCATAGGCCGCCGGCTCGGTATCGTGGACGATCAGAACGGCTGCCGCGCCCTGCCGCGCGGCTTCCTCATATTTGTAGGTCCAGCGGCCATAATAGGTCATCGCCCGCCCGTTGAACTGGCCGCCGACTGTCGGCGTTGCCCAATCCGGGTCATTGACCAGCACCACCACCGTCTTGCCGCGCACATCGATGCCGGCATAGTCGTTCCACCCGCGCTCAGGCGCGTTGATGCCATAGCCGACGAACACCAGTTCGCTGTTGCTGATCTCAGTCCGCGGGACGTGGCGATAGCTGTTGGCGGTAAAATCATCGCCCACGGTCAGGCGCTGCTCGCCTTGCGGCGTGTTGAACACCAAGTGTGACATGTTGGTCGCGCTCATCTCAACCAGCGGCACATCCTGCACCCAGCTGCCATTGTTGCCGGGCTGGAGGCCTGCGGCGCGGAACCGATCGATCAGGAGATCAACCGTCAACTGTTCGCCGCGGGTGCCCGGCGCGCGTCCCTCAAACTCATCAGAGGCGAGCTGCGTCGTCACATCCTGCATGGTCGTGAGCGAAATCTCCGGCACCGCCACAGTGGTGGTCGATGCGCTGGCGGAGGCGCAGCTGACGAACGCGGTCGAAGCGAGGATCAGCGAGGTGAGGCGGCGAGTGAGCATGAGCAATCTTCTCCGAATTTCGGGGCGTTGCGGCGACACTAACCGCAAGCGCCACGGTTGCAACTGCTGCCAATTGGTGCGCAGCGCTTGACCCGTCGCGGGCGTGCTCGCACTGTCCCGGCCAATCCGAGACTCGATGTGAGGACGCTTTCATGCCCACCCGTTTTCGCCGCTTTCCGATTCGCCTGACGCTTGCCGCGTCGGCACTGGCGCTTGCGTCTGCCGCTCATGCCGAGGAGGCCCCGGCTATCGCGGATGCCGCACCGGCTCTTGTCTCGGCCTCTCTGATGCAATCGGCATCGCGCGCCGCCGCGCCGACCGTTGCTGACGCGGAGCGGTTCGTCGCCGATGCCGAGGCGCAGCTGCTCGCTTATTCGAACCGCGCCGGTCGGGTGGCCTGGATCTATGAAACCAACATCACGGTCGACACTGAAACGGTGAATGCCGAAACCAGCGCGCAGGGCACGGAACTCATCGTCCGTTTGGCGCTCGAAGCCGCCCGTTATGCCAATGTCGAAGGGTTGAGTGAGGATACGCGGCGCAAGCTCATCATGTTGCGCACCGGCATTGTCCTGCCGGCCCCCACCACCGAAGGTGCAGCGGATGAACTCGCCCGCATCGCTACCAGCATGCAGTCCCGCTACGGCGCAGGCCGCGGGACGCTGCGCGGTGAGGAGATCGGCGGGTCGGACATCGAAGCCGCGATGGGTACCAACCGCAATCCTGACGAACTCGAGGAAATGTGGACCAGCTGGCACAATAATGTCGGCGGCGGCATGGGCGAGGATTATGCCCGGCTGGTCGAGATCGCCAATCGCGGCGCGCGCGAGCTCGGCTTTGCCGATGCCGGCGCGCTATGGCGGTCCAACTATGACATGCCGGCGGATGAATTCGCGCGCCTTACGGATCGGCTCTGGGCCGAGGTAAAGCCGCTTTATGACGAGCTGCATTGCTACGTTCGTGCCGGTCTCAATCGCCATTATGGTGATGAGGTTCAGGCCGCGACCGGTCCGATCAGAGCCGACCTCCTTGGTAACATGTGGGCGCAGGAATGGGGCGGCATCTATGATCTCGTCGCGCCGCCGGGCGTCGGTGACATTGGCTATGATGTGACCCAGCTGTTGCAGGCGCAAAATTTTGACGCGCTGCGCATGGTGCGCGCAGGCGAAGGATTCTTCTCCTCATTGGGGTTCGAACCGCTGCCGGAGACTTTCTGGCAGCGCAGCCAGTTCACCCGCCCACGTGACCGCGAAGTGATCTGCCATGCCTCGGCCTGGAATATCGACAATGTCGATGACCTGCGCATCAAAATGTGCATCCAGGTCAATGGCGACGATTTTGTCACCATCCACCATGAGCTCGGCCATAACTATTACCAGCGCGCCTATAACCGGCAGAGCTTCCTGCACCTGAACGGCGCGAATGACGGGTTCCACGAAGCGATCGGGGACATGGTGGCCCTCTCCATGACGCCCGAATATCTGGTGCAGATTGGCTTGCTTGAACAATCGGCGGTGCCGGGCGCGGACCGGGACATCGGCCTGCTGTTGCGGCAGGCGATGGACAAGGTCGCCTTCCTGCCCTTCGGCCTGCTGATGGACCGCTGGCGCTGGGGTGTCTTCTCCGGCCAGATCCGCCCGTCGGGATATAATGGCGCGTGGAATGCACTGCGCCTTCAGTATCAGGGGATCGTGCCGCCGGGTGACCGGCCCGCCAATGCCTTCGATCCGGGCGCCAAATATCATATCCCGGCGAGTGTTCCTTACACCCGCTATTTCCTCGCGCGTATCCTCCAGTTCCAGTTCTTTGAGGCCGCGTGCAAGGCCGCCGGCTGGGAAGGGCCGCTCCACCGCTGCTCCTTCTATGGCAATGAGGAAGTCGGCACCCGCCTCAACGCGATGCTGGAAATGGGCGCCAGCCGCCCTTGGCCTGATGCGCTCGAAGCCTTCACTGGCAGCCGCGAAATGAGCGGCCGTGCGATGGTCGCCTATTTCCAGCCGCTGCTGGATTGGCTCAAGGAACAGAATGAAGGCCGGAGCTGCGGATGGTGATGGTGGCTATGCGTCACGCATTCCGGGCCATCAGCCCGCCATCGACCGGGATCACCGCACCGGTGATATAGCTTGCGGCCGGCAGGCACAGGCTCAGCGTGATATGCGCCACTTCCTCCGGCTCGCCATAGCGGCGCAGCGCAGTACGGCGCTTGGCAAAGATCACCTTGTGATCTGCTGCGACCTTGTCGGTCATCGCCGTGTTGATCGGGCCGGGGCAGATGCAGTTGACGGTAATGCCTTCCGGTCCGAGGTCGACCGCCATGCCGCGGGTTAGGCCGGTGACGCCGGTCTTGGCCGCGACATAGGGCGTGTCCCCCGGCGTCGCACCCAGCCCCTCGGTCGAGGCGATGTTGACGATGCGCGGCGCATCGCTCTGCCGCAGCAGGGGCAGGGCGGCACGGATAATGCGCTGGTGCGCGGTCAGCATCACGACCAGGGCCCGGTCCCATATTGCGTCATACTCGTCGCCCGCATCGAGCGCCGCAAAGCTCGATACCCCGGCATTGTTGACGATGATGTCCAGCCGGCCGAAGTCCGCACCGATGGCCGCTATCATGCTGCGGATCGCGTCATGGTCCGCGACGTCGATCGGGTAGGCCCGCGCTTGTCCGCCTGCTGCCTCGATTTCTGCGACAACTGCGGCGCAACCATCGCCGTCGCGGTCTGCCACAGCCACGGCGGCGCCTTCACCGGCGAAGAGGAGGGCGGTTGCCCGGCCCATGCCGGAGGCCGCGCCGGTGATCAGCGCAACCCGGCCAGCGATAGAGCGGCTGCGGTCTGCCACGGTCTCGCTCAATCGGTCACCGCGGCGTGCCAAGGGGCGAACGGCCCGTTACCGAGCGCCATCGCCTGAACCTGCGAATGCGCGGCATTGAGCGCGTCGGTCGCCCGCGTGTTCGGGTGCACCGGCCGGCGCAAGGGGCGGCGACCTAGCGGCATGGCGACGATCTCTACGATCGCGTTCGCCACGTCCTGCGGATCGGTGGTGCCACCACCGGCAAAGCGGCGGCGCGAGGCGGCGAGGAATTCGGTATAGGCCGCGCGCTGCTCGTCCGTAGCCCGCGCGACCATTTCGTCCGAATATCGTTCGCCAGAACGCCAGATATTGGTGGGGTATCCACCGGGTTGCACGATGCAGCATTCGACGCCGAACGGCGCCAGTTCATAGGCCAGCGCCTCGAACATCGCTTCGACCGCGAACTTGGTGCCCGAATAGGCGCCGACACCGGGGATGACGACCCGCCCGAGCTGCGACGAAACATTGATGATCAGGCCCTTGCGCGCCGCGCGCATCGCGGGGAGGGCGGCTCTGGCGACGCGCATGTAACCGAACAGATTGACGTCGAATATGTCCTCAAGGCCCTGTTCGTCGGTCAGCTCGACCGGACCGGACAGGCCGATGCCGGCATTGTTGACAACGCAATCGAGCGCGCCGCCAATCGCATCCTGTGCGACAGTGACCGCAGCGGGAACCTGCATCGGATCAGTCACGTCCATTTCGATCAGATCGATCTTCAGGCCCTCGGCCTGGGCGATGCTTGCAAGTTCGGCCGCTTCGGGCCTGCGCCCGCCGTCCATATTGCGCATCGTCGCGAATACGCGCGCACCGCAGCGGGCGGCATGGAGAACGGTCAGCCGGCCGAAGCCGGTTGAGGAACCCGTCACGAGAATGGATTTGCCGGTAAGGTCCGGCCGGGTTGCGGTCACAGCCTCCTGCGCAAGCGCCGGAGTTGCAATCGCCGCAGCAGCAAGGCCAGCGGTGCCGCCGATCAACTGGCGACGGCTGGGGTGTTCAGATGAAGACATGGCAGCGGCTCTCCCTATTTGGCTTTGCGCCCTTGGCCCCATTCCATAGCCGCAGGCGGGACTTACCGGAATGGCGGCTCATTAAATGCGCGCAATTTGCGTGAATGCAGCTTGCTGCCTTCCTCGCGGAGCAGATCACAGGCGGTGATGCCGATCTGGAGGTGCGCGGCAATCGCTTCCTCATAGAAACGGTTGGCCTGACCCGGCAGTTTCAATTCGCCATGCAGCGGCTTGTCGGACACGCACAGCAAGGTGCCATAGGGCACTCTGAAACGGTAACCCTGCGCAGCAATCGTCGCCGATTCCATGTCGATACCGATGGCGCGCGACTGGGAGAATCGCAGTGCGCTCTCCGAATAGCGCAGCTCCCAATTGCGGTCGTCGGTGGTGACGACAGTGCCGGTGCGCATCCGGCGTTTGAGGTCCGCACCGCTTTCCCCGGACACCAGCTCGGCCGCGTGGGCCAGGCTCACCTGCACTTCGGCAATGGCCGGGATGGGGATTTCGCGCGGAAGGACGGTGTCCAGCACATGGTCGTCGCGCAAATAAGCGTGGGCCAGCACATAATCGCCGATGCGCTGGGTGGGGCGTAGGCCGCCGCAATGGCCGATCATCAACCAGGCTTCGGGGCGCAGCACCGCCAGATGGTCCGTCACCGTCTTGGCGTTGGACGGGCCGACGCCAATGTTGACCAGACTGATACCCGCGCCGTCAGGCGCGATCAGATGATAGGCCGGCATCTGGTGCCGCCGCCATGCACTGTCGGCGACCAGCTGGGTCGGGTCGGCACCCGTGGCTTCGGTGTAGAGACCGCCTGCGCCGGACAGCGCGCTATATCGGCCGCTGCCGACTTGCCCTGCCGCCCAGCTCACAAATTCATCAACATAGCGGTGATAGTTGGTGAACAGGATGAACTTCTGGAAATGCTCCGGCGGCGTGCCTGTATAGTGCTTCAGCCGTGCCAGGCTGAAATCGGTACGCAGCGCGTCAAACAGCGCCAGCGGACGCGGCTCGCCATCCTCGATGCGGAACTGGCCGTCGGCCAGCTCGTCTCCGATCAGCGCGAGCTCTGTTGCCGGGAAATATTTCGCCAGGTCCTGGGGGGAAACACCGCCCAGCGCGCCGCCGGTCATCCCGTCCAGAACATAGGGGAAGGGTATTTCCTGTGTGCTCGCTGAAACCTCGAAGGTCACGTCATATTGATCGGCGATCAGCGTCAGCTGTTCACGCAGATAGGTTTCGAACAGGTCAGGCCGGGTAATGGTCGTGGCATAGGCGCCTGCTTCAGAGAGGCGCCCGAAGGCCATCGACCTGTCACTTCCGCGTTCTTCGCCGCTGTAACGGATTCGCAGTTCCGGGTAGGAAAAGGCCTGCCGCTGCCGCAGCGAAGGGTCTGGTACCTTTCCCTTCGCCACATACTCCGCCACCGCCTCGCGCAGCCGCGCCACCGACGCGTCATAGCGTCGGCTGATCTGGTCGAGCGCGGCGTCGACGGCGGCGGCAGTGGATTGCGGCATGACCTTTATCCGTGCCCGCTGCTCAGAGTTGGCCGAGCATATGTTCGGCGCTGCTCACCTTATATTCGCCGGGTGCCTCGACGTTCAGCTGCTCGATCACGCCATCATTGACGACCATCGAGAAACGCTGACCGCGCGTACCCATGCCGAACTTGCTGCCGTCCATGGTGAGGCCGAGGGCTGAGACGAAATCGGCATTGCCGTCAGACAGCATGGTGATGCCTTCGGCGCCCGAATGCTTGGCCCAGGCACCCATCACGAACGGGTCGTTGACTGCGGTCGCGGCGATCTCGTCGATGCCCTTGGCGGTGAGGTCACCCTGCTTTTCGATGAAGCTCGGCAGGTGGCGCGCCGAGCAGGTCGGCGTGAAAGCGCCCGGAACCGAGAAGATGGCGACGCGACGCCCGGCGAAATAGTCGGCAGTCGAAACCTGCTCGGGACCGCCTTCGGTCACCTTAACGAGCGTTGCTGCCGGAACCTTGTCACCAACTGCTATGGTCATTGTCGTCTCCTGTTCGTTGTCGCGTGGCCCGGCCACTTGTGATGCCGAGCCTATAGTCGGCAAGTGCGGATTGGGAAAGCGCAGCCCTTGGTCAGGATGAATGGCTGCGGTAGGTGTTGTTCTCATGACACCTTTTCCCGAGTCCGCATGGTTTACTGGCAAGCTGCTGCTGGCGCTTCCTGCCATTGGCGATCCGCGGTTCGACCATGCGATCATCGCCATGGTCAGCCATGATGATGAAGGCGCGATGGGAATCGCCATCGGCATGCCGGGCGACTTTACCGTCTCTGAAATCCTGGATCAGGCGCAGCTGCCCGGCGCGATATCCCCGGATCCTTGGGTGCTGATCGGCGGCCCGGTCGATCCACAGCGCGGTTTCGTGCTCCACAGCCGCGATTGGGGCGGTCAGGATACGATCGATGTCGCCGGCAAGTTCGCGGTCAGTGCCTCGCTCGATGTGCTGCGGGCCATTGCCGAAGGGCGCGGCCCTTCGCGCTGGCTGCTGGCGATGGGCTATGCCGGCTGGGGTGCAGGCCAACTGGAAGCGGAGCTCGCCGCTGATGCCTGGCATGTCACGGATATCGAAGACACTATCCTGTTTGACCTCGCGCCCGAAAGCCGTTGGGCCGCAACCATGGCGCGCGACGGGATCGATCCTGCGCGGATTGCGGTGCAGGGGGGAAGGGCCTGACACATAAGGTCATATAAACTTCGCTTTATATCACCTTGCCAGTCGGCTCTTGAGCGTCTATGGCGTCGCTCATCCTTTCCTCTCCCGGAGAATGAGTGTGGCTACGCTTGCCCCCGCTGCCGATTATGTTGTTGCCGATCTTTCCCAGGCCGATTTTGGCCGTGCGGAAATCAATATCGCTGAAACCGAAATGCCCGGCCTGATGGCCCTGCGCTCCGAATTCGGGGCGTCGCAGCCGCTCAAGGGCGCACGCATCACCGGTTCGTTGCACATGACCATTCAGACTGCAGTGCTCATCGAAACGCTGACCGCGCTGGGCGCCGAAGTGCGCTGGGCGACCTGCAACATCTTCTCGACGCAGGATCATGCTGCTGCCGCTATCGCTGCCAGCGGCGTTCCGGTGTTCGCGGTTAAGGGTGAGAGCCTTGCCGATTACTGGGACTATGTCGGCCGTATTTTCGACTGGGAAAAGAATGGCGATGGCACCACCGCCAACCTCATCCTCGACGATGGCGGCGATGCCACCATGTTCGCGCTGTGGGGCGCAAAGCTGGAAGCCGGCGCGACCCTGCCCGAGCCCGAGAATGAAGAGGAAGTGGAGTTCCAGCGCGCGCTTAAGGCGTTCGTTGCCGAACGTCCCGGCTATCTCACGCGCACGGTTGAAAATCTGAAGGGCGTGTCGGAAGAAACCACGACCGGCGTCCATCGCCTCTATGCCATCGCCAAGAAGGGCGAGCTTCCTTTCCCGGCGATCAACGTCAACGACAGCGTCACCAAGTCGAAGTTTGATAACCTCTATGGCTGCAAGGAAAGCCTTGTTGACGCCATCCGTCGCGGCACGGACGTAATGCTGGCGGGCAAGGTCGCCACCGTTGCCGGTTTCGGCGATGTCGGCAAGGGCTCGGCTGCTTCGCTGCGCAATGGCGGTGCCCGCGTCCTCGTTACCGAAATCGACCCGATTTGCGCGCTGCAGGCCGCAATGGAAGGCTATGAGGTGGTGACGATGGAGGAAGCGGTTGAACGCTCCGACATTTTCGTGACCGCCACCGGCAATGCCGACGTCATCACCGCCGATCATATGCGCGCGATGAAGAATATGGCGATTGTCTGCAACATCGGCCACTTCGACAGCGAGATCCAGATCGCGGCCCTGTCCAACTATAAGTGGACCGAGGTTAAGCCGCAGGTTGACCTGGTCGAATTCCCCGACGGCAAGCAGATAATCATCCTGTCAAAGGGTCGTCTGGTGAACCTCGGCAACGCGACCGGCCACCCCAGCTTCGTGATGTCGGCAAGCTTCACCAACCAGACGCTCGCTCAGATCGAGCTGTGGCAGCATGGCGATCGTTACAACAATGACGTCTATGTTCTGCCCAAGCATCTCGACGAGAAGGTCGCGGCGCTTCACCTCGAAAAGCTTGGCGTCAAACTGACCCAGCTCAACCAGAAGCAGGCTGACTATATCGGCGTGCCGGTCGCAGGGCCGTTCAAGCCCGACCATTACCGCTACTGATCGCGAGCTCAGGGCCGGCCGGAGACGGCTGGCCCCCTCCTCACGATAAAAGGCTGTGCGGCGGCGCTTTGCCGCCGCTTCGCTTTGGGCTAGGCGCATAGGCAATGTCTTTGCTGACTCCGCCTTGCGCCGACCGGAAATTGCCGCAGTGACCATGCCTGATTCGGTGACTCTGGCGATTGTCGGCGGTGTCGTCGCCGCCTGGCTGTTTGCGGCCGGCTGGGCGACCATCCGCGGCGTCCTGATGCAGCGGCGCGCAGGTTTTTCCCAGCGTCGCGCTGCCCAACTGACCGCTCTGCTTGATTGTTCGCCGGCCCTTCCGGTGATCGTGCGGCCCGATGGCCGCATTGAGGGGCCCGGCAGCGTCGCCGATCTGTTCGGCCTCGAACGCCTGCCAGCCACAATCGATGAACTTGCCCAGCAAGACGGCACGGCCATCCCGGCGAGCGAACTGGCCAAGCTGGCTGAAGAAACGAAAGCGGCGCAGCGCACCGGCAAGACTTTCCGGGTGGTTCTGCGTTCGGTTGAGGCGCGCACGGCGCTGGTTGTGCGCGGTTCGCCAGCGCCGCCCCAGCTTGGGTCGGCGGGTTCGGCGCTGCTCTGGATCGTCGATGCGAGCGAGCAGGAGGCATTGGCCCACCGGCTGCGCCAGCAGCGCGCGGAGGCCATCGCCGCCTTTGAGGCGATTTCGACGCTGATTGAGGCAGCACCCTTTCCGATGTGGTTCCGCGATGCTGATCTGCGCCTCGCGCTGGTCAACCGCGCCTATGTCGATGCGGTGGAGGCAGGCGATGCCGCGGAAGTGGTGGCACGCCAGGTCGAGATGGTGGAGCCCGTTGCCGGCGTCAGTGCAAGCGATGCAGCACGCAACGCCAGCGATGGCGCGCAGACCATCCAGCGGCTGGTCCCCGTCACGGTCGCCGGCGCCCGGCGGATGATGCAGGTGGTCGATGTGCCGATCGCTGATGTCGGTGTCGCGGGCTATGCCATTGACCGGCAAGAGCTTGAGGATCTGCGCGGCGCCTTCCGTCGCTTTGCCGACGCCCGCCGCGCGATGCTCGATCAGATGTCGGCCGCGGTCGCTGAATTTGGGCCTGACCGGTCCCTGCGCTTTGTCAATCGCCCCTTCCTGCGCCTGTTCATGCTTAATGAGGAATGGGCCGCGGCTGCTCCACCATTTGAACGCGTGCTGGATCAGCTGCGTGATCAGGGTCGCACGCCTGAAGTCCGTGATTTTCCGGGGTGGCGCGCTGAACGGCGCGGTTGGTTTGCTGCGGCTGACGTCATTGAGGAAAGCTGGATGCTGCGTGATGGCACGCATCTGCGCACAGTGGCGCAACCGACGCCTGATGGCGGCCTGCTGCTGGTCTTCGAGGATCGCACCGAGCAGATCCAGCTCGCCAGCGCTCGCGATACGCTGCTGCGGGTGCGCGCGGCGACGTTCGATAATCTCTATGAGGCTGTGGCGGTTTTCTCGCCTGACGGTCGGCTCAATATGTGGAACCAGCGGTTCCGCCGCCTGTGGGACGTCAGCGAGGAGTATCTTGTCGGGCATCCGCGGCTCGATGCCTTGCTGGAAAAGGTCGCGCCGCGGCTCAAGGATCCACGCCAGCAGGGCGTCCTCAACCAGATGGTGGCCGGCGCGACAGTTGAGCGACAGCAACGCAGCGGACGCATCGAGTTCGCAAGCGGCCAGCATTTCGATTTTTCGGCCATCCCCCTGCCGGATGGCAATGCGCTTTTCACGCTGATGGACGTCACTGACAGCCGGCGCATAGAGCGCGCGCTGCGCGAACGCGCCGAAGCCCTGGAAGCTGCCGACAAGGTCAAGACCGACTTCCTTTCGCGCGTATCCTATGAACTTCGTACGCCACTGACGTCGATCAGCGGTTTCGCGGACATGTTGGCGGCGGGGTATGCGGGCGCGCTCCCGGACACTGCTCAGGACTATGTAAAGGCGATCCTTTCTTCGACCGAAGCTCTCGGGCGACAGATCGACGCGGTGCTCGATCTGGCCCAAAGCGAGGCCAACAATCTCCCGCTGGAACGGCGACCGATCGCGCTGGGTGCTTTGTTGAGTGATGCGGTCGTTGCCATCAAGGCCGAGGCGGAGGCGGCCGGTATCGCGCTGGCAATCGACTCGCGCATCGGCCTTGGCCAGATTTCTGGTGATGCCGGCCGCTTGCGTCAGGCACTCGACCAACTGCTGGCCGCCGCGCTGGCGGCGTTTGACGATCCGCGCTTCCAGCCGGAGGGTGGGCGGCGCATCCTCATCCATGGTGATGGCGATGCGACGATGGCGCGCATCATCATTTCCGACAATGGCCCGGGCACCGAGCCGGTCGGCACCCGCGCGGTCGGAGTCGCACTCGCGCGGCAGCTTGTCGCGGCGCATGATGGGCGCTTTGATACTGTATCGAGGGCGGGTGAGGGCTCGCTTATCTCCATCGTCTTGCCGCGATGAGTGCGCCTGTTTCTTATCCCGAAGCGGAAGCCGCCATTATCGGCGCGCGCATTGCCGCGCTCCTTATGCCGGGCGATGCAATCGGCCTTTCCGGTGATCTGGGTGCCGGCAAGACAACGCTCGCGCGCGGCATCCTTGCTGCCCTCGGCCTTGTCGGGGAAGCGCCGAGCCCGAGCTTTGCTATCGTCCAGCCCTATGGCCCGCCCGAAGTGCGGCTGCCGCTGCTGCATGTTGATCTTTATCGCATCGATGATCCGGCGGAGTTGGTTGAGCTGGGTCTCGGAGAGGCTCGCCGGGACCATGCCCTGCTCATCGAATGGCCAGAGCATATGGGCCATACCGTCTGGCCGGACATGCTGCGCCTTCATATCACGGGCGAAGGCGATCGGCGCACCTTGACAGCTCAGGTGCCGCCCGCTTGGGAAGGGCGATGGCCATTCCCGTAATGACTCCCCCTTCGGGGACGCCAGCCTTTCTCGAAGCTGCCGGTTGGGCCGGGGCCGAAGTGCGCCCGCTGGCCGGTGACGCATCCTTCCGCCGCTATTTCCGCGTTGTTGATGGCGTGCGCAGCGCGGTGCTGATGGATGCGCCGCCGCCACATGAGGACCCGCGGCCATTCATTGCCATCGCCGATCATCTGCGCGGCCTTGGTCTTGCGGCACCGGCCATCCTGCATCGGGATCTCGATGCAGGTCTGCTGCTGATCGAGGATTTCGGATCGGACCGGATGCGCGAAGCGGTCGATGCTGACCCGTCGCTGGAGCATGATCTTTACGCTGGCGTGACCGACGTTCTGGTCGAGCTCCACCGCCATCCGCCTGCACCCGGCCTTGCGCGGCAGGGTCTCGCCGTCTGGCTCGATGAGGTGATGCTGTTCACCGATTGGTATGGGCCGGCGGTAGGCCTCGACCTTGATCGGGAATCCTTTCGTGCCGCATGGGAAGCGGTGCTCGCGCCTGTCGATGCCGACGGCCTGCCTCTCGTCACCATCCTGCGCGATTATCATGCTGAAAACGTCATGCTTGTGCATGGCGCTTCCGGCCATGCGCGCTTCGGCTTGCTCGATTTTCAGGACGCTCTGGCGGGTCACCCTGCCTATGATCTTGTCTCGATCCTCGAAGATGCGCGACGTGACGTATCGCCGGATGTGGAGCGCGCGATGATCGACCGCTACGTCGCCGCGACCGGCAGTGACGAACGGTTCGAGCGGGCCTATTGGGTGCTCGCCGCCCAACGCAATACACGGATCCTCGGTGTGTTCTGCCGGCTATGGAAACGCGACGGAAAGCCCCACTATACGGCCTTTCAGCCGCGCATGTGGGGTTTGGTCGAGCGCGATCTGGCGAAGGAGGGGCTGGAACCGGTGCGCGCCTGGTTTGACGCGCATGTGCCGGCCAGCCATCGCGCCCCGATCTGGGATCGCCTGCCGTGACGCGGATCGACAGTGCGATGGTGATGGCAGCCGGCCTTGGCAAGCGCATGCGACCGCTCACCGCAACCCGCCCCAAGCCGCTCGTCAGAGTTGCAGGTAAGCCTTTGATTGATCATGCTTTTGACCGCATCGAAGAAGCCGGAATCGGCCATGTTGTGGTCAATGTCCATTACCTGGCTGACGCCCTCGAAGCGCATCTCGTCGGTACCGAGAAGGCCCGTCAATTCGAGATCAGCGTGTCGGATGAACGTGCCCAGCTGCTTGAGACCGGAGGTGGCTTGGTCAAGGCCGCACCGTTGCTGCGTGGTGACCCGATCCTGTGCGCCAACAGTGACAATATCTGGACCGATGGGCCGGTTAACGCCATTGAAATGCTGCGCCGGCGCTGGGACGATGCCGCCATGGACGCCCTGCTGCTCCTCGTCCCACAGGCACGCGCCACCGGTCATTCTGGACGCGGCGATTTCCATATGGACAAGGTCGGTCGGCTTGAACGGCGCAGGGCAGGGCGCATCGCACCCTTTGTCTTCACCGGCGTACAGCTCTTGTCGCGCCGCCTGCTCGCAGGGGCACCGGATGGCCCCTTTTCGACCAACATCCTTTGGGACAAGGCAATAGCCGCCGGGCGCCTGTTCGGCCTGTCTCACAATGGCCGGTGGTTCGATGTCGGCACGCCCGGGGCTATCGCGCGGGTCGAAGCGGAACTTGCTGATGGCTGAGGGCGCGCGACGCCCAACCCTGTTTACGGTGCCCGTGCACCGCGCATTTGCCGATGTCGTCGCCGCAGGAATACTCCGCAGTCATGGCGATGCTCCGCTGGCGCTGGCGCAGGGCATGCTGCTGCTGCCAAACCGCCGCGCCGTGCAGGCGATGCGCGATGCCTTCATCCGCCTTGCCGGCGGCGCAGCGCTGTTGCCGCGGCTGGTCGCGCTGGGCGAGGAGGATCTGGAAGAAAGCGCCGGCGGCGCGCTCGACCGGATCGATGGCGAACCGTTGCCGCCGGTTGTCTCGCCGATGGAACGGCGGATGCTGCTTGCACAAATGGTCGCGGAGGAGCGGGCCGGCGCCAGTCCGGTTGAGGCGATCCGCCTTGCCGACAGTCTGGCTCTCCTGATCGACCAGCTCGAAGTTGAACAACGCGGATTGGCTGACCTTGAAGCGGTCAAAAAAGATGATCTTTCAGTGCATTGGGATGATGCCTTCGCGCTTATGCGCAGCATTCTGCCGCGCTGGAAGGCGCAGTGTGAGGCGCAAGGCTTTGTTGATCGTGTGGTACAGCGCAACATCATGCTCGACCGCACGGCCCGGCGCTGGCGGGAACAGGGCCTTCCCGTCCCCTGGCTGACCGCTGCCGGTGTTTCGACTGCCGCGCCCGCTGTTGCCCGTCTGTTGGCTGTGATTGCGCGGTCACCCGGCGGCACTGTCATCCTGCCCCATGTCGATCTCGCCATGGCGGACGAGCAGTGGGATGCGCTGGGTGACGCAGAACCTTGCCTCAACGATGCCAAGCCATCGGTCAGGCTGGAAACCCATCCCCAGTTCCACCTCAAGCTGCTGTTGTCCCGCATGGGGTTTGCGCGCGGGGAAGTGGAGCCATGGCTGGACACAGCCCCGCTTGATGGCCCGCCGTCCCGCGAACGCTTTGCTTCCTTGCTGCTCGCGCCCGCCGCTTTCACCGGTGCCTGGCAGGTTGATCCTAAACTGCGTCCGAAACTGCCGGGTGTCACGGCCTATCAGTGCACCAGCAGCGCGCATGAGGCGCTGACCATCGCGCTTGCCATGCGGGAAACGCTCGAAACGCCGGAGCGCACAGCCGCGCTGGTGACACCGGACCGGAACATCGCGACGCGTGTCGCAGGTCATCTCGCCCGCTGGGGTATTGTCGCTGACGATAGCGCCGGGACGCCGCTGCCGCAGACCCCGCCGGGGGACCTGTTGCTTGCTCTGTGCGATGCCGCCGCTTCGGGATTTGCGCCCGTGGAACTGGTCGCGCTGCTCAATCATCCGCTGGTGATGGCGGGTGAAGGGCGGCTCCTGTGGCTCGACCGGGTGAGGGAACTGGACCGCCTGCTGCGCGGGCCGCGGCCAGCATCGGGCTTTGCCGCGCTCGATATGCATATCGCGGCCGCGCGAGACGGCAGCCCGCAGCAGCGTGACGCTGTGCGCGATTGGTTGCGCTCTGTCGGAGACAGCCTCGCTCCGCTTGCACAGCGGTTGGACCCGCGAGCGTCGGCGACCTTGGCGACCGTTCTTCCCGCGTTGCGCGATGCGATGGAGGCACTGGCCGGGCCATCGCTGTGGACCCGCGCTTCGGGACGGGCGCTGGCGGATTTCATCGCCGATCTTCAGGCCCACGCAGGGTGCTTTGCCGCTCCCGTCAGTGCTACCGATCTGGCGCCGATGCTGCGCACCATGATGGGCGATGTCAGCGTGCGAGCGCCGGGCGGGGACCATCCGCGCCTGTTCATCTGGGGCCTTTTGGAAGCACGGCTGCAACGTGCCGACCGCATGATCCTTGCCGGTCTGAACGAAGGGCAATGGCCGGTCGCGCCAACGCCAGACCCCTGGCTCGCACCATCGATCCGTCGCCGCCTCGGCCTGCCGGGCCTCGACCGCGCCACGGGCCTTGCCGCGCATGATTTCGCCAGTGCGCTGGGTGGACCAGAGGTCATATTGGTGCGTGCCCAGCGTGACGGCGGATCGCCGACCGTCGCTTCGCGGCTGTTGCTGCGCATCGCCGGCCTGATGGGCGATCCGGCGGCACTGAAACCTGCGGGAACCGATCATGCGGCCATCGCCGCCGCGCTGGATGAGACACGGCTGGCGCGCCCGCTTGCCCGCCCGGCCTTCGATCCGCCGCCCGAACGTCGCCCCCGCAAGATCAGCGTGACGGAAGTGGATACGCTGCGCAGCGATCCCTTCTCCTTCTATGCCCGCGCTGGGCTCGGCCTCAACCGGCTCGATCCGCTCGATGCTGAACCCACACCGCCATGGCGCGGCACCCGGGTGCACGCCCTGCTCGACCAATGGCTCAAACAGGGCGACGGCAGTGTGGAAACGATAGAGGCGATGGCGCGCGCTCTGCTTGCCGAACCCGGGATCAGTCCGCTGCTCCGCGCGCTTTGGCAGCCGCGCCTTGTCGCGCCGCTGCGCTGGGCGGCAGCAGAGATTGCGCGGCGGGAGCGGGATGAGGGGCGCACACCCCTCGTCGAATTCTCCGAAAAGCGGGGAGAGGCCGAACTCGTCGACGGCATCACCATTACAGGCAAACCCGATCGCATCGATCAGTATGCAACCGGCGATTATGCCATTGTGGACTACAAGACTGGAAGCAGCCCCAAGGCCAAGCAGGTGAAGGCCGGCTATGCCCTCCAACTCGGCTTGCTTGGCGCGATGGCGGGCAAGGGCGCTTTCGGCAACGAGGCCGCCGATTCCGTGTCCTTCGAATATTGGCGGACGAACAGGCAGGACAAAAGTCGCACCTTGGGCTGGGTCGACAATCCATTTTCAGGACGGGCCGATAAGGCCGTCATTACCGATCCCGCCCACTTTGCCGACCAGGCTTGGGCGCTGGCCGCATTGGCGGCAGAGGCGCATCTCATCGGCAGCGATCCCTTCATCGCCCGCAAGATTCCGGAATATGCGAGCGGTTCGGATTACCACCAGCTGATGCGGCTGGAGGAATGGCTGGGGGTCGAAGATGCGCCCGGTGAGGGGGAGGCCGCATGAGCGCGAAGCCTGAACCCAACGGCAAAGCACCGCCGAAGCTTTCGCCCGATCAGCAGCGGGGTGCCGATCCGCAGGCGAACCGGTGGATGTCCGCTTCCGCCGGCACCGGCAAGACGCAGGTACTGACCTCGCGCATCTTGCGGCTGTTGCTCGATGGCGTCTCCCCCTGCGCCATTCTCGCTATCACCTTTACCAAGGCTGGCGCCTCGGAAATGGCACGCCGGATCCGCGAGAAGCTCGCGAAATGGGTGCAGCTTGATGATGGCATGCTCCGGCTCGAGCTGCAGGCGATCGGCCACCCTTCCTATTCGGACCCAGCAGTGCTGCACAAGGCGCGCACCCTGTTCGCGACGGTCATTGACGCGCCCGGTCGCGGCCTTGCGATTCAGACCATCCACAGTTTCTGCCAGTCGCTGCTCGCCGCATTCCCGGATGAGGCGGGGCTCGCCCCCGGTTTCCGTGCGCTGGAGGACCGGCAGATCGCGCATTTGAAGCGCGAAGTGCTGGCGCAGGAGATCGCCGAGGCTGTCGAATCCGGCAATGCCCGCTTCGTGGAGCGCCTTCAGGCCGCCTCGCTCGAATGGGGCGAAAGCGATGTCACGTCATTCCTATACAGAAGCGCCGACGCCGCCGACGCACTGGATGCCATCCGCGGCGATGTGCGGCCCTGGCTGAGGGACAAGCTCGGGCTGATGCTGGAAGGCGACGGGACGGCAGAGAGCGTCGCGATGTGCGCCGACAGTGCCTTTGATATCGTCTCCCTGCGTGCCGTTGCCGCCGCAGGTGCCGCGTGGGGCGGTGCCAAGGGCTTGGCACTTGCCGACGGCATCGCCGGATGGCTGGCCAAATCAGATCAGTCGCGCGCTGATGGGCTCGGCGATCTGCTTGATCTGTTCCTGACCGGCAAAGGCGAATTGCGCGCCCACTTCACGAACGACAAGCAGCTCGGTGACCATCTCTATCAGGTGGAGGGGCTTGTCGCCCATTTCACCGCTGCCCGGCGCCTTCCTCTGGAATGCACGACAGCAGACATGCTGGCCGATGCGCTCGAAGCGGGCCGACACTTCGCCCGCGCTTATGCGATGCGCAAGCGGCGCGAGGGGTTGGTCGATTTCGACGATCTCATCCGTCTCGCCGCGCGCCTGCTTGATCCTGCGTCCGGTCTAGGTGACTGGATCCGCTTCAAGCTCGACCAGCGTATCGACCATATCCTCGTCGATGAGGCGCAGGATACCAATCAGGCCCAATGGTCGATCATCAAGAGCCTGACGGAAGAGTTTTTCGCAGGCGAAGGCGTCAAGGGCGAAGACACCTGCCGGACGCTGTTCGTGGTGGGTGACTACAAGCAGGCGATCTACGGCTTTCAGGGTACCAGCCCCGAGAATTTCAACGCCGCATTCGAGGATTTCCGCGCATTGGGCGAGGATGCGGGCAGGCCGGTCGATCCCGTCGACATCACGGAAAACTTCCGCTCCTCCCCGCCTGTTCTCGAAGTGGTCGACAATGTGGTGGCAACGCTGGGGCCCGAGGCGCTCGGCCTTGCGCCGCAGCCCGTCCACCATCTCGCCTTTGCCGACAAGGCCGGCGGCAGCGTGGTCCTGTGGCCGCCGGAGCCAGGTGCCGATGATGCTGGCGGTAGCGATAATGCTGAGGACGAGAGCGATGACACGGCAGAGGAAGGCTGGATCGACAGCGCCTCGCGCCGCGTTGCCAACCGCATCGCACGGCAGGTGAAACAGTGGGTCGAGTGCGGTCTGGATGGCGAGCCGGTCCGTCCCGGCGATGTGATGGTGCTGGTGCGCAAGCGCGCGGAGTTCGCGGCCCTGCTGGTCACGCGGATGCAGGCGCATGGCGTGCCGGTGGCGGGGATCGACCGGCTGCGGCTGCATGCGCCAATCGCCGTGCAGGATTTGCTTGCCGCCGCGCGCTTCGCGCTCCAGCCGCTCGATGATCTAAGCCTCGCGTCGCTGCTCGTCTCGCCGCTGATGGGCTGGAGCCATGCCGAGCTTGCCGACCATGGCTGGCGCGTTGACGAAAATGGCCGCTCGGGCCGGCTCTGGCCGCACCTGCGCCAAAGGGTGAGCGACGGCCTGCTCGATCCCGCTCGCCTCGCGCCGCTGGAGGAACTGCTGCGCATCGGCGGCTTCACCACGCCGCACATCTTCTTCGAAACCATCCTGTCCGGTCCGATGCAGGGCAGGGCAAAGCTCACCGCCCGCCTCGGTAATGCCGCCATCGATCCGGTTGAGGAATTGCTCAACCAAGCGCTCGCCTTCCAGACTCAGGAAAGCGCGTCGCTGCAGCGCTTTTTGCAGTGGTTCGATCTCGGTGATGTCGATGTGAAGCGCGAAAGCGACGATGTGGGGGATGAGGTGCGGGTGATGACCGTGCATGGCTCCAAGGGGCTGCAGGCGCGCATCGTCATCCTCGCTGATGCCTGTGCCGATCCCGACAAGACCCCGCGCGGGCTGATCGCCTTTCCAACGGATGCGGGCGACATCCACCTGCCCTATGTTCGGGGCGAAATCCGTCCGACCGTGCTCACACGCGTGCTCGACCGCCGGAAGGAAGAGGGTCTCAAGGAACATTGGCGGCTGCTCTATGTCGCCATGACCCGCGCGGAGCGGCACCTGTTCGTCGCGGGTTCGCTTTCGCGCAACGCCAAGGAACCGCCCAAGAACAGCTGGCATCGCTGGATCGAAGCGGCGCTGCGGGGGATGGGCGCGGTGGAACAACCCGTCGACGGTTGGGGCAGCGAGCTCGGCTGGCGCCGTCGCGGGTCACCGGAAAAGCGCGAGGAGCGGGATGGCGTTGCACGTGCGGAGATCCCCATCTGGGCACGCACACCCGCGCCCGATGAGCCCCGCCCGTTGAAACCGCTGGCGCCATCGCAACTGGGCGAGCGGGATGAGCTTTCCGTGCCCCTGCCGCCGCCGTTGCCGCCTGCTGCGCTTGCCGCTGAGCGGGGGCGGCTGATGCATGCGCTGTTTGAGCGCCTTCCACCCGTTGCACCGGCCGATAGGCGCGATGCCGGGGCCCGTTGGTTGGCCCGTAATGCGACCGCTTTTGATGGCGCGGTGCAGGCGGCCATGCTCGATGCTGTGCTCGCGATCCTTGACGATCAGGCCCATGCGCATCTGTTTGGTGAAGGCAGCCTCCCCGAAGTGCCCTTTTCGGCGCTGGTGGACCGGCGCGTCATTGCCGGCACCGTGGACAGATTGCTGGTGACCGAAGGCGCCGTGGACATTCTTGATTTCAAGACCGGTGGCCATGTCCCCGCCGGGCCGGATGACGTGCCCGAAGGCTATGTGAAGCAGATGGCGGCCTATGCTGCGGCCATGGCGGTTATCTTCCCGGACCGCGCAGTCACCGCCGCGCTCCTCTTCACCAGCGGCCCGCGCCTGGTCGATCTGCCCGCAGCGATGCTCGAAGCGAACAAGCCGCGGTTTGATGGCCCATAGCCAATCTCGCACCACATCCGCTTGAGCGATGGCGGACGTGACCCTATGTCCGGTTCAACCAACAGATGTTCAAAGGAATCAGTCATGCCGACCAAGGCCATCAGCGACGCCAGCTTCCAGGCGGATGTGCTCGACAGCGAAACGCCGGTGCTCGTCGATTTCTGGGCCGAATGGTGCGGCCCGTGCAAGATGATCGGCCCCGCGCTGGAGGAAATCAGCGATGAACTCGCCGGCAAGCTGGTGATCGCCAAGATCAATATCGACGATCACCCCGGCGTTGCCGGCAAGCTCGGCGTGCGCGGCATCCCCACCATGATGCTGTTCAAGGGCGGCCAGAAGGTCGCCGAAAAGGTCGGCGCCGCCCCCAAGGGCGCGCTCAAGGGCTGGATCGAAAGCGAGCTCTGACGCGAGATTTCCGCAGCGGCTGATGCGGCCGGCAGCCGTGCTTCAGCTGCGATAGTCCGCGTTGATGCTGATATATCCGTGGGTCAGGTCGCAGGTCCACACTGTCGCCTGACCATCACCCAGCCCGATGTCGACCGCGATGCGCACCTCGCGCCCTTTGAGGTGCGCGGCAACCGGGGCTTCGTCATAGCCATCGACCGGCAGGCCGTTTTCGGCGACCAGCGTGTCACCGAAACTGATCGACAGGCGGTCGCGGTCGGCAGGTTCGCCGGCCTTGCCCACTGCCATCACCACCCGGCCCCAGTTGGCGTCTTCGCCAGCGATGGCAGTCTTCACCAATGGTGAATTGCCGATAGCGAGCCCGATGGCCCGTGCGCTGTCATCACTGACTGCGCCAGTCACGCGGATGGTGATGAATTTCTGCGCACCCTCGCCATCGCGCACAATCTGTTGCGCAAGGTCACGGCACACATCCGCAATCGCCGCCGCAAGCGCGTCGGCACCGGGATCGTCCATCGTCTCCAGCATCGGTGTGCCAGCCGCTCCGGTTGCGAAGACGAGCAGCGTATCGCTGGTCGATGTGTCGCCATCCACGGTGATGCAGTTGAAGCTGCCGCCGTTGGCCGCGCTCACCATCTGCTGCAGCAGAGCAGGGGCCACGGCGGCATCGGTGAAGACATAGGCGAGCATGGTCGCCATGTCGGGCGCGATCATGCCCGATCCCTTGGCGATGCCCGCCACTTCGACACGGGTGCCCGCGACGATGGCGGCGGCATGAGCGCCCTTGGGGAAAGTGTCGGTGGTACAGATGGTTGCTGCCGCTTCTTCCCAGGAACAGGGCGCTGCGGCAAAGGCCGCTTTCAGCCCTTCACGTGCCTTGTCCTGCGGCAGGGGAACACCGATCACGCCGGTTGAACAGACGAATATATCCTCTGGCGCGCAACCCAGATGCGCTGCCGCCTCGCGCATGATCAGCTCCACCGCCTCTCGCCCGCGCCAGCCGGTGAAGGCGTTGCTGTTGCCGGCGTTGACGACCAGCGCCCGCGCGGCGCCGCGCGCGATGCCTTCGCGGCACATCTCGACCTCGGTCGAACAGCAGATGTTGCGCGTGGTCACGCCAGCCACGCTGGTGCCGGGCGCTAGGTCGATGAAGGTCAGGTCGCACCGGTCCCATTGCTTGTAGCGCGCCCGCGCCACACGCGGCGTCACGCCGCCAATCGCGGGCAGGGCAGGGAATGTCTCCGGGGCGAGTGGCGAGCGTTCCACCGGGTTTGACCTTTCATTGATCCTGTTCAGGATGGCCGCACTAGGTAGCGCCGGAGGATGTTGCAATGATGATGCTTGGTTCCCGGCTTTTGTGAACACAATCGATATCTGACGCGTTTCGATTGGACGAACGCTTTGGCAATCCTTATGTGCCATAGGGCGCGAACGGCATGAAGCCGTGCCGCGACGGGATTGAGCCTTGGAACTGCTGACGATCTTTTATGCCTTGCTGGCAGCTGTCACCGGATTGGGTGGCGGTGATCGCGCTGTTGCGCTCGAATCCTCGCGCGTTACGGCCAGTGCGGATGCCTGTGCGGCTACACGTCTCGCTGCCGTCGGCCATGCCGTTGCGGTCGCACCGGCGGTCAGGCCGCAAGTGCTGCGCCCCCGCCTCGTCACATTCACTGAACCTAAGGCACGGTTGAGCGCGCTTGCGCTGCCGGCTGCCTTGATCGCCCGTTTCGGCGTTCGGCGCGAATAACAGCGCCCTGAGCGCCCGCATCTGCGGCGCTAACCCTTACGCTCTCATGCCTTTTGTGCGCGCCCCGGGGGGCGTCGCGCGATCCGCCATCACAGGAATATCGCCATGTTCGGCAAGCTCGCCAAATCCATCTTCGGTTCGTCCAACGACCGCTATGTCAAATCGCTCGGCAAGATCGTCCAGCGCATCAACGATCTCGAACCCACCATGGCCGCGCTCGATGATGATGGGCTGCGCGGCAAGACCGCCGAGTACAAGGCCCGCATCGAAGCGGGTGAAAAGCTCGACGCCATCCTTCCCGAAGCCTTTGCCACTGTCCGCGAAGCCGCCAAGCGCACGCTCGGTCAGCGTCATTATGACGTGCAGATGATCGGCGGCATCGTTCTCCACCGCGGCGAAATCGCCGAAATGCGCACAGGTGAAGGCAAGACGCTGGTGGCTACGCTCGCCACCTATCTCAACGCGCTGGAGGGGAAGGGCGTCCACGTCGTCACCGTGAACGATTACCTTGCTCGCCGTGACTGCGACTGGATGGGGCAGGTCTATCGCTTCCTTGGCCTCACCACCGGCGTGATCGTGCCGAACCTCTCGGAAAGCGAGCGCCGCGCTGCTTACGCCGCGGACATCACTTACGCGACGAACAATGAGCTCGGCTTCGATTATCTGCGCGACAATATGAAATATTCGCGTGACGCGATGGTCCATCGGCCGTTCAATTTTGCCATCGTCGATGAAGTCGACTCGATCCTGATCGATGAGGCCCGCACCCCGCTCATCATCTCCGGCCCGACCGACGACAAATCCGACACCTATGTCGTTGTCGATGCTCTCGTCCGCCAGTTGACCGAGGAGCATTATGAGAAGGACGAAAAGCAGCGGCAGGTAACGCTCAACGAAGAAGGCAATGAGCGCGTTGAACAGCTGCTTGCAGAGGCCGGCATCCTGCACGGCGGCAACCTCTATGACATAGAGAACACGCAGCTCGTCCACCACGTCAATCAGGCGCTGCGCGCGAACACGCTGTTCCGCAAGGACACCGATTATATCGTCAAGGACGGTAAGGTCGTCATCATCGACGAATTCACCGGCCGTATGATGGACGGGCGCCGCTGGTCGGACGGTCTGCACCAGGCGGTGGAGGCCAAGGAAGGCGTCAAGATCGAGCCGGAGAACCAGACTCTCGCATCGATCACCTTCCAGAATTATTTCCGCATGTATCCGAAACTCGGCGGGATGACCGGTACGGCGTCGACCGAGGCCCCGGAATTCTACGATATCTACAAGCTCAACGTCGTCGAAATCCCGACCAACCGGACCGTGCTGCGTCAGGATGACGAGGATGTTTTCTACAAATCGACCATCGACAAGTTCCAGGGCATTGCCCGCACGATCAAGGAACATGCCGAGCGCGGCCAGCCGGTGCTGGTTGGCACGGTTTCCATCGAAAAGTCGGAATTGCTCTCGGGCTTCCTCAAGGAACAGGACGTTCCACACAATGTCCTGAACGCGCGCTTCCATGAAAGCGAAGCGCGCATTGTGGCTCAGGCGGGCCGTGCCGGGGCGGTGACCATCGCCACCAACATGGCCGGCCGCGGCACCGACATCCAGCTCGGCGGCAACATCGAATATCGCATCAATGATGAGCTCGCCGAACTGGCCGAAGGGCCTGAGCGCGACGCGGCGATTGCCCGCATCACCCGCGAAGTCGAGGAAGAGCGCGAGCGCGTAAAGCAGGCCGGGGGCCTGTTCGTGCTCGGCACCGAACGGCACGAAAGCCGCCGCATCGACAACCAGCTCCGTGGCCGTTCGGGGCGTCAGGGTGACCCAGGCCTCAGCCGTTTCTACCTCTGCCTCGACGATGATCTGCTGCGCATCTTCGGGCCGGATACGCTGTTTTCGAAGATGATGCGCTCCAACCTTGAGGATGGCGAGGCGCTGCCCCCCTCGCGCTGGCTCACCAAGGCGATCGAGACCGCGCAGAAAAAGGTCGAAGCGCGCAACTACGACATCCGCAAGCAGGTCGTCGAATATGACAATGTCATGAATGACCAGCGCAAGGTCATCTACGAACAGCGTAGCGACATCATGGATGCCGAAGCGGTCGATGACGTGCTCTATGACATGCGACAGGAAACGGTGAATGCCATCGTTTCTGACGCCTGCCCGCCGGGCAGCTATCCCGAGCAATGGGATGTCGAGGGCCTCAAGCGCCGCGCTGCGGACGTGCTGGGTGTCGATGTCCCGCTTGAGGATTGGATGGCCGAAGACGGTCTCGAGCCCGAAGTCATCGAAGAGCGCGTGGCAGCCATGGCCAATGCGGTCGTCGAACAGAAAACCGCTGAAGTCGAACCATCAACCTGGCGCTCGATCGAAAAGAGTATCCTGCTCCAGAGCCTCGACCATCACTGGAAGGAGCATCTCGCGACGCTCGATGCCTTGCGCACGGTCATCTTCCTGCGCGCCTATGCGCAGAAGCAGCCGATTAACGAGTATAAGCGCGAGGCTTTCCTGCTGTTCGAGCGCATGCTCGCCACCATCCGTGAGGATGTGACGCGCACCGTTGCGGTCGCACAGCTGCGCTTCGAAGAGCCGGCTGCGCTTCCTGAGCTGCCCGATTTTCTGACCACCCACTTCGATCCGTTCACCGGTGAGGATGATACGGCGGATATCGACGCGGGCACAGCGGACGGCATCACCACTATCCTGCCGCCGCGCCAGACGGTGCCGGCGTCGTCAGGTGCCGATGTGGTGCCACCCGCCAGCCGCAATGCGCCTTGCCCGTGCGGTTCGGGACAGAAGTACAAACACTGCCACGGCGCTGTGGCCTGATGCGATGGGCGGCGGGCGAGGCGGATACTGCGCCGTTGCCCGCCCGCCATTAACCGACGCGGTTGGCGACGAGATTGTCGACCACCGAAGGGTCAGCCAGCGTTGATGTGTCGCCAAGATTCGACATATCATTCTCTGCGATCTTGCGGAGGATGCGTCGCATGATCTTGCCGCTGCGTGTCTTGGGCAGGCCCGGAGCAAACTGGATGGCGTCGGGTGAGGCGATCGGGCCGATCTCCGTGCGGACCCACTGGCGCAGCTCGGCGCGCAGCTGCTCGCATTCAGCTTCGCCCGCGTTCAAGGTCACATAGGCGTAGATGCCCTGACCCTTGATCTCATGTGGCATGCCCACCACAGCGGCCTCAGCGACCTTGGGGTGGGCAACGAGCGCGCTTTCGACCTCAGCGGTGCCCATGCGATGGCCGGAGACATTGATCACGTCATCGACGCGTCCGGTGATCCAGTAATAGCCATCGGCATCGCGCCGGCATCCGTCGCCGGTGAAATATTTCCCCGGATAGGTGGTGAAATAGGTCTGGAAGAAGCGGTCATGATCGCCCCAAACGGTGCGCATCTGCCCCGGCCAGCTGCCGGTGAGGCAGAGGTTGCCTTCGGTCGCGCCTTCCAGCACCTTTCCTTCGGCATCGACCAGCTGCGGGAAGACACCGGGCAAGGGCTTGGTTGCGGAACCGGGCTTGAGGGCGGTTGCGCCGGGCAGGGGGGTGATCAGCGCGCCGCCAGTTTCCGTCTGCCACCAGGTGTCGACAATCGGGCAGCGGCGTTCACCCACCACGCGATGATACCATTCCCAGGCCTCAGGATTGATCGGCTCACCGACACTGCCGAGCAGGCGGATCTTCGATCGGTCATGCTGCTGCACCCATGCGTCACCTTCGCGCATCAGGGCGCGCAATGCTGTCGGCGCGGTGTAGAAAATGGTGACACCCAGCCTAGCGCAGGTTTCCCAGAACCGACCGTGATCGGGGTAATTGGGGACGCCATCGAACATCACCGTTGTCGCGCCGTTGGCAAGCGGGCCGTAGACGACATAGCTGTGGCCGGTGACCCAGCCCACATCTGCGGTGCACCAGAACAGGTCGCCTTCCCGGAACCCGAACACCATGTCGAAGGTCATCGTCACCCACAGGAGGTAGCCGCCCGTGGTATGCAGCACGCCCTTTGGTTTGCCGGTCGATCCTGACGTATAGAGGATGAACAGCGGGTCTTCCGCATTCATCCGCTCTGGCGGGCAGTCGGGCGATGCAGCGGCGCGCAGCGCCTCGTAACCATGGTCGCGCCCCGCCTGCATCGGCACGTCTGCGCCGGTGCGCTTTATGACGAGAACCGACTTTACGCTGGGGCATTGTTCTAGCGCCTTGTCGACATTGAGCTTGAGCGGAATCCGCTTGCCCCCGCGCATCCCTTCATCGGCGGTGATGACGATGGATGAATCGCAATCCTGAATGCGCCCGGCGAGGCTGTCAGGCGAAAATCCGCCAAACACGATTGAATGGATCGCCCCGATCCGCGCACAGGCGAGCATGGCAAATGCCGCCTCCGGGATCATCGGCATGTAGATCGTCACCCGGTCGCCCTTGCGCACGCCCTGGGCTTTGAGGACATTGGCGAAACGGCAAACTTCCTCATGCAGCTCGCGATAGGTTATGCTGCGGCCTTCGCCCGGCTCGTCGCCTTCGAAGACGATCGCGGTCTGGTCGGCGCGGGTGGATAAGTGCCGGTCGATACAGTTGACCGACAGGTTGAGCTCCCCATCCTCGAACCAGCGGATACCGAAATCGGCTTCCTTGTAGCTCCAATTGCCGAACACCGTCGGCTTCTTCATCCAGTCGAGCCGGTCGATCTCGCGGAGCCAATAGGCGTCGGGGTTGTCGCGCGCTTCGGCGTAAAGCCGTTCATAATCCTCGGCGCGGATGCGTGATGCGGCAGCAAAATCCGCCGGAACGGGATAGACGGTTTCGCTCATCGCACTCTCTCCACTGTCGGCCAGGGGATTGCCCAAGGTCTGGCTGTCGCGCAAGTGGCCCGGTGCAGCTATGCCGGCCTGCCGCATTGGCCAATGACCATTTGCTTTACCCCCCGATAAGCCTAGACGGGATGGTATCGACGGCTTTTTCCCTTAGCTTGCCCTCGCCTGAGAGACTTTGGTGCTCCCGCTTAAGCCGACGGAGCCCGACATGGATCTCAATCACGCCTATTCGCAGCAGCAATTGCTGCTCATTCGCGACTCACGCCCTGAAGGCCGCAGTTTTGCAGCCTCGACGATCAGCGCGTTCGATGCCTTTGCGTCATCAATCCGGACATTCCAGCAGGCGCGCGGTGCCGAACTGGGGTTCGGGCGCGTGGCGCGCATCCCCCATGCCATCCTTGGGGAGAGGGGCTGAGGTCATGAGCGCCGATAAGGCCCCGAATGCCGGGAAACCGCACATGGGCTTCCGCCCGCGGCGCGCGCCCTGTCCATTGCCGAAAGACGCGCTTGATCGCCAGCGCATCGTCACCGGGCTCGCCATACAGCGATTTGGCAATGCCCCAGCCGCAATCCGCTATCTCAACCTGCCGAACGCGGCATGGAATAGGACACCCCTCACGCACGCAATGGCAGATGCGGCGAGCTGCCTTGAGGTTACCGAGGATATTGAGCGGATAACCGGCTGACTGATCCGGCACGATTTGCGGGCTGCATCATTCCGCGGAATGAAGAGGGTGGCTCCCCGAGTAGGATTCGAACCTACGGCCATTCGATTAACAGTCGAATGCTCTACCGCTGAGCTATCGGGGATCAGGGCCGACCCATGCGCCGCTGTCGCGGCAGGGCGCCCCATTGCAACGGCGCGGGCCGGATTGCAAGCTTCGATTTCGCGCTGTGTCAGCCGATGAATTGTTCGCGCGCGATCCGGTCGTCCAGGGCATGTTCCGGGTCGAACAGCAAGGTGAGCTGCCGGTTGCGGTCAATACGGACATTCACTTCCCGCACGTCGCGGACCTCGCGCTGATCCGCCACGGCGCTCACCGGACGCTTGGTGGCCTCGCGGACATTGAGGCCGATGCGCGTGTGATCGGGTACAATGGCTCCGCGCCAGCGCCTGGGACGGAAGGGGCTGATCGGTGTCACCGCCAGTAATGCCGAATCAAGCGGGAGGATCGGGCCATTGGCGGACAGGTTGTAAGCCGTTGATCCGGCTGGCGTCGCGACCAGCACCCCGTCGCACACTAGCTCCGGCAGCATGGTGCGTCCGTCGACGGTGACCTCGATCTTTGCGGTTTGTCGGGTTTCGCGCAGCAGGGAAATCTCGTTGATCGCCGGCAGCACATGCCTGGCACCACTGGTGGTGATGATATCGGCGACGAGCGGCGAAACAGTGAAGGCCCGCGCCCGCTCGATACGGGCTTCAAGCGCGTCGAGACGCCATTCGTTCATGAGAAAGCCGACCGTGCCCCGGTTCATCCCGAACACGGGCACAATCCGGCCGGTGTCGAGCATCGCATGCAGGGTTTGCAGCATGAAGCCGTCGCCACCCAAGGCGAAGATGAGATCGGCATCGGCCGGCTCGACCCATTCGTAACGGTCGCGAAGCTCTGCCGCAGCCGCCCGCGCCAGTGCCGAGCCCGAATCGACCAGGGCCAGTTTCTTGCGTTCGCCCAGCATTGCGCTCGTTCCGGCCCCTGTTACGGCTTTGTCCGCCGCTTTATGCTGCCATATGCCGTGCCCGCACCGGATATGCCACCCCCGGCGTTGTAACGCATGACGCAGGCAACGCATTCGAAAGAACAATCTGTTACACCATCGTGATGGCAACGACGGACAGGACAGATGACGGGGCGGCACCGCTGCTGCCGGGCTATGATCCGCTGACCGGGCTTGGGGATGCATCGGCGGCGAATGCGCTGATTGCCGCGCGGATTGCCGCCGAAGGGGCGGCCGTGCCAGTTGCCCTTGTCGAGTTGCGCGGCCTTGCCCGCTACAATGATTTTCATGACCGGGAGGCCGGTGATGCGCTGCTCGCGGAATTGGCGCGTAAACTTGAACATCTCGCCGGAGACGAATTTGGCCCGTCGCTCAGTCTGTTCCGCCTTGCCGGTGCGCGCTTTGCGATAGTCGCCCCGCCACGCACCGCGATCGAACGGCTTCGGCTCGAAATGCGCGCAATCGCAGCGGCAGTGGGCGAAACCCTGTTGGCGCGTGTGGGTGACTATCTGGCGCTGCGCCTTTCCGTCGGGACGATCGATGATGCGGCCAATGTGCCGTTTGGGCTCTCACTGATCGCCCGTCGCCTCGCCGCGCCGCCAGCGCTTGTCCGCTCGATGGATGTCGAAGCGGCGACGAGGGGGGAGGGGCTTGCCGTGCTGTTTCAGCCGCAGTTCGCGCTGTCCGATGATCGCCCCTCAGGCGCGGAAGCGCTGGTGCGCTGGCGGCATCCGCGTCTGGGCGATGTCGGCGGCGCTGTGCTCTTTGCCGCTGCCGCCAGCGCGGGTCTCGAACGTGCACTCAGCCGGATGGTCTGGAAGAAAGCGCTGGCATCGATGGCGGGCTGGCCGGAACGGATGCAAAGCCTGCGTGTCGCCCTCAACCTGACGGCTGCCGATCTTGCCGAACCCGCGATGGTAGAGGAGCTTCTCTCCCTTGCCGATCAGGCCGGTGTCTCGACCCGGCGCCTCACTGTTGAAGTAACGGAATCGGCGATCATCGAACGGCTCGATGCGGCGGCGGACAGTCTGGCCCGGCTTCGCGCCGCGGGGATGCATGCTGCGCTTGATGATTTCGGGACCGGCTATTCCGGGCTCGCCTGGCTGAAGCGCCTGCCGGTCGACTATATCAAGATCGACAGCCGCTTTGTGCGCGATGCCGCCGGGGATGCGCGCGGGCGCACCCTCCTGCGCGGTGTCGTTGATCTTGCCGGCGCGCTCGATCTCGGTGTTCTGGCCGAGGGCGTGGAAAATGTGACGCAGCGTGATCGTCTGCGCGATCTCGGCTGCCGCTGGTATCAGGGCTGGCTGCGTGCACCGGCGCTCGAAAGCGCGGATCTCATCGCCTTTCTTGACGCAAGCTAGCCCGCGATTTTCGCCAGCCCCTTGGACAGTTGCAGTGCCCCATTAAGCCGCGCGGCCGCATTGGGCCAGGCGCGGGTGATGGCGAGCTTTCCGTCGGGCCTGATCTTTGCGGTCCCCTGCAACCGCTCGGCATAGGCGATGAGGCCGTCGACATTGGGCGGCTGATCACTGTGGAAGGCGACAAGCGCGCCCTTCGCCCCCACATCGAGGCGAGCGATGCGCGCGATTGTCGCATTGAGCTTGATCTCCATGAGGATGAGCAGATTCTGCGTCGCATCCGGCAGCGGTCCGAACCGGTCGATCATCTCGGCAGCAAAGCCTTCAATTTCTTCGCGGCCACTGAGCTCGTTGAGGCGACGGTAAAGGCCCATGCGCACCGCCAGGTCGGGGATGTAATCCTCCGGCAACAGGATCGGTGCATCGATGGTGATGACCGGCGATACTTTCTCCTGTGGCGCACGCAGGCCTGCGCCTTCGGCCCGGGCGACAAGGATCGCTTCCTCCAGCATCGATTGATAGAGTTCGAAGCCGACTTCACGGATGTGGCCTGACTGCTCGTCGCCCACCAGATTGCCCGCCCCGCGGATGTCGAGATCATGGCTCGCCAGCTGGAAGCCTGCGCCGAGCGTGTCGAGATCGAGCAGGATCTTGAGCCGCTTTTCCGCCGTGTCGGTCATCAGCCGGTCGGCTGGCGTCGTCAGATAAGCGTAGGCGCGCGTCTTCGACCGGCCCACGCGGCCGCGCAGCTGATAAAGCTGGGCGAGGCCAAAGCGGTCGGCACGGTGGACGATCAGCGTGTTGGCGCTGGGAATGTCGAGCCCGCTTTCGACAATGGTGGTGGAAACCAGCACGTCATATTTGCGGTCGTAGAAAGCGCTCATCCGCTCCTCGACCTCGCCGGCCGCCATCTGGCCGTGGGCGACGACATATTTGACCTCTGGAACCTGCTTTCTCAGGAATTCCTCGATGTCCGGCAGGTCGGCGATGCGGGGAGTGACGAAGAAGCTTTGCCCGCCGCGATAATGCTCGCGCAGCAAGGCCTCGCGCAGCACCACCGGATCCCAGGGCATGACATAGGTGCGCACCGCCAGCCGGTCGACCGGCGGCGTCTTGATGACCGACAGTTCACGCAGGCCGGACATTGCCATCTGCAAGGTACGCGGGATCGGCGTGGCCGTCAGCGTCAGCACATGGACGTCGGTCTTGAGCGACTTTAGCCGCTCCTTGTGGGTTACGCCGAACCTTTGCTCTTCATCGACAATAACCAGACCCAGCCGCTTGAACTCGACCGATTTGGCGAGGATCGCATGGGTACCGATGACGATATCGATACTCCCGTCAGCCAGACCGTCTCGCACCTGCTTGGCTTCTGCTGCGGGAACGAGTCGGGAGAGGCGCCCGACATTGACCGGAAAGCCACGGAACCGTTCGGCGAAGTTGCTGTAATGCTGCCGCGCGAGCAGCGTCGTCGGACAGACCACCACCACCTGCATGCCCGCCATCGCCGCGACAAAGGCCGCACGCAGCGCGACCTCCGTCTTGCCGAACCCGACATCGCCACACACCAGCCTGTCCATCGGCTTGCCTGCCGCCAGATCGGCGAGCACATCGCCGATCGCCCGATCTTGGTCGTCCGTCTCGCTGTAGGGGAAGCGATCGATAAAGGCGGGGTAGCTGGAGTCCGTTTCCGCAACCTCTGCCGGGCGCAGAGCGCGCGCTGCTGCGGTCGCCAGAAGCTCGCCCGCGATCTCGCGGATCCGTTCCTTCATCCGCGCCTTGCGGCGCTGCCATGCCTCACCGCCAAGCTTGTCGAGCGGCACGCCTTCGCTTTCGCCGCCATAGCGGGACAGCACGTCGAGATTCTCGACCGGAACGTAGAGCTTGTCGCCGCCCGCATATTCGAGCGCGACGCAATCGTGCGGGCTCTGCCCCACGGGGATGGAGGTCAGCCCTTCATAGCGGCCAATGCCATGGTCGCGGTGGACGACGAGATCTCCGACCGCGAGGGTTGCCATCTCTGCGAGGAAGGCATCGGCGGACTTGCGCTTCTTTTGCCGACGCACCAGCCGGTCGCCGAGCACATCCTGCTCGGAAATGATGCTGATACCATCGCTGACGAAACCGTGATCGAGGGGAACCACCACTGAAACAAGCGTTTCGCGGTCGGCCAGCCCTAGCGCCTCCTGCCAGCTTTCGGCCTGCGTCAGCCGAAGAACGCCATGTTCCTTGAGTAGCCCTGAGAGACGGCTGCGGGCGCCTTCGGAATAGCTGGCGATGATCGTCTTGCGTCCCGCCATCCGTTCGGCGGCGAAATGCGCGACCAGCGCGTCATAGACATTGGTTTGCGCCGCCCGCTCCGGTGCGAAATCGCGCGCGGCGCCGGTGCCGAAATCAATAATGCTGGCCGATTCCGGTTCGTCGAATGGCGTCGCAAGGTGGATGGCATGCGTCCCGACCGCCGCGTCCCACTCCTCAGGCGACAGGTAAAGTGCATTTGGCTCCAGCGGCCGATAACTGGCGCCCGCAGCCTTCGCCGCCTCGACGCGATTGGCATGATAGTCGGCAATGGCCTCGAAACGTGATGCCGCGGCGCCAACGCTGCCCATCTCGCGTACCGCCACCAGCCGTTCGCCCAGATGATCGAACAGCGTTGTCAGTCGTTCCTCGAACAGGGGCAGCCAATGGTCCATGCCCGCCTGCCGCCGCCCTTCGGAAACCGATTGGTAGAGCGGGTCGGATGTCGCACCTGCGCCGAACAAATCACGGTAGCGCGTGCGGAACCGCTTGGCGCTGTCCTCATCGATCAATGTTTCGGCAGCAGGCAGCAAGGTCAGCGCATCTGCGCTTCCCGTGCTGCGCTGGTCGGCGGGGTTGAAGCGCCGCAGCGTCTCTATCTCGTCGCCGAAGAAGTCGAGCCGGTATCCTTCTTCCTCGCCGGAAGGGAACAGGTCGAGGATGCTCCCCCGCACTGCAAACTCGCCATGATCCGCCACCGTGTCGACGCGGGAATAGCCGTTGGCGGCAAGCAGCTGGGCGAGCGCGTCACGGTCCATCCTGACGCCCGGCGCCAGCCGCGCGGTCAGTTGCCGGACGCGGAAGGGGGTGATGGTGCGCTGGGTGATGGCGTTGGCCGTGGTGACGACCAGCTGCGGGCCACTCTGCGGTGCCTGTAGCGCTGCCAGCCCTGCCATACGCTCTGCCGATGCGCGCAGCGAAGGGCCTGCCCGATCATAGGGCAGGCAGTCCCATGCCGGGAAAGGGATCACCTCCAGTTCGGGAGCAAACCATGTCGCGGCGTCGGCGAGAGCCCGCATCGCGGCATCATCTGGCGCCACCCACAGCAGCCGCGCCTGCCGGTTGCCATGCGCCGCGCGGGCGAGATCCGCGGCGAGCAAGGGCATGAAACCGGTCGCAACGCGCGCCAGCGTCAACGGCGCTGTCGCGCTGCACAGCCGGGAAAGGTCGGGCATCAGCGGCTCGTGTCGATATAGTCGAGGGTGCGCATGTCAGCGATCAGGGCGGGGGAGATGTGCGACGGCGGTTCCGCCATGCTCATCGCCCAGGCGAGGATGTCGACATCCTGTTCCTCGATCAGCACCTCGAACGCTGCCAGCTCATCTTCGCCCCAGTTGGCGGAGCGCGTGTCAAAATAGCCGCCGACCAGATAGTCCGCTTCGCGCGTGCCACGGTGCCAGCTGCGGAACTGCAGGCGTTTCAAACGTGTGTCCCTGTTCATCGCCGGCCTTTCGCGTCCCATTTTTCCACATTCGCACAACGCCTAACGGGCGAGCCGGCATTTCCTGCCGCTCACCACGCTGGCGCCATCGCGCCGCTCTCTCTATGCTGGGGCCTCTAGCCATGCGCCCGATCATTCTCAATCCGCTGTTTGCAGAAGTAACCGCCCGGCGCGGTGTCGGGCCGCAAATGGCCCGCCTGCTCGAACGGTTGGGCATAACGCGGATGCGCGATTTGCTGTTTCACTTGCCCACAGGCAGGATCGAACGGCGCCGGATCAGCAATCTCGATGATGCGGCGGTAGGGCAGGGCGCCATCGTCCCCTTGACCGCGCAAAGCTATCGGAGCGGATCTTCGGCGCGTGCGCCTTTTCGCGTCGATGCCTTAGATCCCGCCGGCAATCATGCCGCTATCGTCTATTTCGGCCGCGCGCAGGGCATGGCGCGCAAGGCCTTCCCTATCGGCGAACCACGCATCGTTGCCGGGCGCGTCGACCGCTATGGGGATATGCTCCAGATCGTCCATCCCGACCATGTCGTCGCGCCTGCCGAAGCCGCATCGATCCGTGAAGCTGAACCGGTCTATCCGTTGACCGAAGGGCTGGCGAACAGCCGCCTCGCCACGCTCGTGGCCGAAGCTATTGGCGATGCGCCAGACCTCGCCGAATGGATCGAACCCAGCCTTGTCGCCACCCGCGGCTGGCCCGCCTGGAAAGCGGCGCTTTCGGCTGCACATGATGGCCATGCGGCGGCCCGTGAACGGCTTGCCTATGACGAGCTGTTTGCCGGACAGCTTGCCTTGCTCCTCGTCCGCCGCGCTTCGGGGGCACGCAAGGGGCGGCCCATCGCCGGTGACGGTTCCTTGCGCGCGCGCCTGTCGCTTCCTTTCGCGCTGACCGGGGCTCAGCGGCGGACCATCGCAGAGATTGATGGAGATATGGCGCAACCGCGTCCGATGCTTCGCCTGCTTCAGGGTGACGTCGGTTCGGGCAAGACTCTGGTCGCGTTGATGGCGCTCCTGTCGGCGGTTGAATGCGGCGCGCAGGGAGCCTTCCTTGCGCCGACAGAAATTCTGGCCCGCCAGCATTGTGAAACGCTGCAGCGGATGCTGGCCGGCTTGCCGGTGGAGGTCGCGCTGCTCACGGGGCGTGAAAAGGGCAGGGTACGTGAATCGGTCCTGATGGGATTGGCTGACGGCACCATCCACATCCTTGTCGGCACCCACGCCATTTTTCAGGAGGCGGTGAATTACCGTGATCTGGCGCTGGTCGTGGTGGATGAACAGCACAAGTTCGGCGTAGCCCAGCGGCTGATGCTCGCGCAGAAGGGGCGCGTTCCTCCGCATCTGCTGGCGATGACCGCCACGCCGATACCGCGCACGCTCGTCCTCGCGGCGCATGGCGAAATGGACGAAAGCCGGCTGGATGAGCTGCCGCCGGGGCGGACCCCCGTGGATACGCGGGTTATCTCTGTCGAGCGCCTGCCCGAAGTGGTGGACGGGCTCGCACGCCATCTCGAAAGCGGCCAGCGTGCTTATTGGGTGTGTCCCCTCGTGGAGGAGAGCGCCAATGCCGATAGCGCGGCGGCGGAGGAACGGGCCGCGCTCCTGAAGGCCCGCTTCGGGACCAGCGTCGGCCTTGTCCACGGGCGGATGAAGGGGCCGGAGCGGGACGCCGTCATGGAGGCGTTCAAGACCGGCACCATCTCCCTGCTTGTCGCCACCACGGTGATCGAAGTGGGGGTCGATGTGCCCGAAGCCAGCCTGATGGTCATCGAAAACGCCGAACGTTTTGGCCTTGCCCAGCTGCACCAGCTGCGTGGACGGGTCGGGCGCGGGGCCGCGGCTTCACGCTGCCTGCTACTGCGCGCGCCTTCTGTCTCGGAAAATGCGCGCGCGCGCCTTGCGTTGATGCGGGAAACCAATGACGGTTTCCGTATCGCGGAGGAAGATCTGAAGCTGCGCGGTGGTGGCGAACTGCTCGGCACGCGGCAGTCGGGCGATGCCGCTTTCCACATCGCGACGCCGGAGCAGGTCGAAAGGCTTATTGAAACCGCGCGTGATGATGCGCGCCTTTTGCTCGATCGCGATGGGGGGCTGGAAGGGGAGCGGGGGCAGGCTGCGCGCAACGCGCTCTATCTGTTCGAACGCGACGCCGGTGTCGCATTGCTGCGAGGCGGTTAGGCGGCGACTTTGGCGCCGAGCGCGCGCAGCAACGGCGGATAATCCGCGGCACTGATCGTTTCGAGGAAATTGAGCCCGCTGCGCCCGCCTAACGACCAGACGGTTCGTGCCTGGCGTTTGCCGATGACCGGCAGGGAAATGCTGATGATCTCGCCCTCATCGATCCGCGCGTCCGTGCGCAGCAACAGGCCGTCGGCAGAGATGTTGACCAGCGTGACTGTGGCTATGCGGCCGTCCGGTAACGTCACAGGTATACGGGCATAGACATCGGTGCGCGGAGACTGGCGCTGATCCATACCGACATAATGACCATTGGCGACTTGCTGCATGGGTACATCCCCGAATTTCGGAGAGAATGCGCCCTATGGCGTCAACAAGAGGTTAAGGGCCGAACTCGCCCCTTTGCCGGATGTCAGGCGCTGACAGCCAGCCCATGGCGTTTGGCGCCGAGCTGGATCGTGACCTGCTTGCCATCTGGCAGCACCAGCAGGGCAGGATCGGACACAGCCGCTCCATCCACTTTCACCGCGCCCTCGGCGATCTTGCGCCGCGCCTCATTGTTGGAGGCGACGAATCCCAGTTCCTTGAGGATCGTGACGATGCCCATGCCTTCGGCCGAGACCGCAACGGTCGGAAGGTCGCCGCCTGCATGGCCCTCGGTAAAGGTGCGCTGGGCGGTTTCCGCGGCACGCGCAGCCGCCTCGGCGCCACGGCACATCGATGTCGCCTCATTCGCCAGGACTTTTTTCGCCTCGTTGATCTCTGCGCCTTGCAGCGCTTCGAGCCGGGCGATCTCATCCAGCGGCAGATCCGTGAACAGGCGCAGGAATTTGCCGACATCGCGGTCATCGACGTTGCGCCAGAACTGCCAATAATCATAGGCAGGCAGCGATGCCTCGTTGAGCCACACCGCGCCGGAGACAGACTTGCCCATTTTCTGCCCGTCGCTTCGGGTGATGAGGGGGGTGGTGAGACCGAACACTTCCACCCCGTCCATCCGGCGGGTCAGCTCGACGCCATTGACGATATTGCCCCACTGGTCGCTGCCGCCCATCTGCAGCCGCACCCCCATCTCCTTGTTGAGATGGCGGAAATCATAGCCCTGCAGGATCATGTAGTTGAATTCGAGGAAGGTCATCGGCTGCTCGCGGTCGAGCCTGAGGCGCACCGAATCGAAACTCAGCATCCGGTTGATGGTGAAGTGCGTGCCAACTTCCTGGAGCAGCTCGATATAGCCCAGCTTGCCCAACCAGTCGTGGTTGTTGACCATCACCGCATCGGTCGGCCCGTCGCCGAAGGTCAGGAAGCGTTCAAAGGCCGTGCGGATTGAGGCGATATTGCCCTCGATCGCCTCGTCGCTCAGCATTTTGCGGCTCTCGTCGCGGCCGGTCGGGTCGCCGATCCGCGTCGTTCCGCCGCCCATCACCACCACCGGCTTGTGCCCGGCCTGTTGCAGGCGGCGCAGCAGCATGATCGACACGAGATTGCCGACATGGAGACTCGGCGCGGTCGCATCAAAGCCGACATAGCCCGGCACCACCCCCTTGGCCGCGAGCGCATCGAGCGCGCTTGCATCGGTCATCTGGTGGATATAGCCGCGGGCATCGAGCGTGCGGAGAAGATCGGACTGATAGCTGGTCATGACGGCAGCGCGCCTAGCATGGGGAGGAGCATGAGTGAACAGGGTCCTCCGCAAGTCGCCGCTCTATTGCCACCCCGCCACCCCGGCGCCGGACATCATGCTGGCGCATTATTTCCATGTGACCCCTGAGGGCCGGCTGACGGTCAGCTATGTATTGAGGGCTGATCCTGCGATCCTCAATCTGCCCGATCCCGTCCCCAACCCGCAGCGCCGCGATGGCCTGTGGCGCACCACCTGTTTCGAGGCCTTCATCCGCATGGAGGGGGAGGAGGGTTACCGCGAGCTCAATTTCGCGCCTTCGGGTGACTGGGCGGCCTACCGCTTCACCCGCTACCGCGAGGGAATGGCTCATGAAGAGGTCAGTGAACCGCCGGCGCTTGTTATCGAGCCCTATGAGTCCGGGCATGTGTACAGATACACGCTCGCCGCCCCCTGGCTCGCTGATCCGCGCCGCTGGCATGTCGCTCTGACCGCGGTGATAGAGGATCATGCGGGCGCCATCAGCTACTGGTCGATGCAGCACCCCGCAGGGCCACCCGATTTCCATCATGCAGACAATTATGCCCGGATGCTGGGCGCTCCGGGCGAACAGCTCTGACCGACCGGCTCAAGCCTGTCGTGAAAACGGCCTGTTCAGCTGAACAATCTTCCAGTTGAGCACAAAGGCAAAGCTCACCCACAGCAGATAGGGCAGGTTGAGCCATCCGGCGAGCGGCGTATCGGCAACGCGCGGCAGCACGAACACCAGCAAAGCCACCGAAACCCACAGGAACATATTCTCCGCTAGCGCCCAGTCAGGTCGCTTTGCCTTGAAGAACAGTGGCGACCACAGGAGATGAAAGACGAAGTTCACCCCGAACAGGAGCCACACGGCATTGCGGGCCGTTTCATTGGGGGCATTGGTCAGCCCGAGATAAAAGCTCCAGCCCGCAGCCGCGAGGATGATTGTCCAGGCCGGGCCGAACAGCCAGTCTGGCGGTTGCCAGCTTGGCTTGCGCAAATTGCGGTACCATTCGCCGATTTCGGTGAGTGCGCCACCCGCCCCGCCCAGGATGATCGCCCAAGCGGCGGCGATGATCGCTTCGGTCCATTGGATGTCCATGCGGTGCATAGCGTTACACGAAGCCGGCAGTTCCCGCCATTGCCAAAGCCGGATTGCTTTGCATCCGCGCTTGAGGCACCGCAATTTCCATGACGACCCTGTTCGGTATCGATCGCCTGCTCGTTGACCCCGCCTTGCGCAAGCCGCTGGAGGGCAAGCGCGTTGCGCTGCTCGCTCATCCGGCTTCGGTGACCGCGGATCTCACCCACAGCCTCGACGCGCTGATCGCGGCCGGTGTCAACATCACCGCCATGTTCGGCCCGCAGCATGGCGTGCGCGGCGACCTGCAGGACAATATGATGGAATCGCCGGATTTTACCGATCCGGTTTATCATGTTCCGGTGTTCAGCCTTTACGGGGAGGTGCGCCGCCCCACCCGCCAGTCGATGCAGACGTTCGATGTGCTGCTGGTCGATCTGCAGGATGTCGGTTGTCGCATCTACACCTTCGTGACCACACTTCTCTACGTGCTCGAAGCCGCGGCAGAGCATGGCAAGAGTGTCTGGGTGCTGGATCGTCCCAACCCGGCCGGTCGCCCCATCGAAGGCACCATTCTGCGCCCCGGCTGGGAAAGTTTCGTCGGCGCGGGGCCCATGCCGATGCGCCACGGCATGACCCTGGGCGAGATGGGCCATTGGTTCATTGCCCACTTCGGTCTCGACGTCGATTACCGGGTCATTGCCATGGAAGGATGGGCGCCAGATGAAGGCCCCGGCTTTGGCTGGCCCGCCGATCGCCCCTGGATCAACCCCAGCCCCAATGCGGCCAGCCTCAACATGGCGCGCGCTTATGCGGGCACGGTGATGCTGGAGGGCGCGACGCTGTCTGAAGGGCGCGGCACGACTCGGCCGCTCGAACTGTTCGGCGCGCCCGATATGGATGCGCGCGCGCTCCGCGCTGAAATGCAAAGGCTCGCGCCTGAATGGCTCGCCGGTTGCACGCTGCGGGACATCTGGTTCCAGCCGACTTTCCACAAGCATGTCGGGCATTTGTGCGCAGGCCTCTTCATTCATGCTGAAGGGCCGGCCTATGATCATGCCGCCTTCCGACCCTGGCGGGTGCAGGCGCTCGCCTTTAAGGCGCTGCGCAGCCTTGCGCCCGATTATCCGATCTGGCGCGGCACCGATTTCAAATATGAATATACCGAAGACGTGCTGGCGATTGATGTCATCAACGGATCTCCATTGCTGCGCGAATGGGTGGACGATCCGGCTGCCTCCGCAGCTGATCTTGACGCATTGGCGCTGCCGGACGAGGCAGGCTGGGCGGAACAACGCAGCGCACATCTGATCTACTGAGCGGACAATAAGGGGAGAGAAACGTCATGGCCGGACCACTGGCAGGCATCCGCATCATCGAGTTCGCCGGGATCGGACCCGGCCCTTACTGCGGCATGATGCTCGCCGATCATGGCGCGGAGGTGATCCGCATTGACCGTCCCGGCGGCATGCTCCTGCCCAAGGATCCGCTGTCGCGCAGCCGCCGCTCGATCGCGCTCGACATGAAGAAACCCGAAGCCGTCGCCATCGCGCGCGAACTGTGCCGCACGGCAGATGGCATTATCGAAGGCTATCGTCCCGGTGTGATGGAACGGCTCGGTCTCGGCCCAGAGGTCCTTCTCGCTGACAATCCGAAGCTCGTTTACGGGCGCATGACCGGCTGGGGCCAATATGGCATGTATGCCGACGCCGCCGGGCATGACATCAACTATATCGCGCTTTCGGGCGTGCTCCACACGGTCGGCAGGGCAGGGGAAAAGCCTGTTCCGCCAGTCAATTACATCGGGGACTTCGGTGGCGGTGGCATGATGCTCGCCTTCGGCATGGTGAGCGCGATCCTCGCGGCGAAGACCGGCGGCAAGGGGCAGGTCATCGATTGCGCAATGACTGACGGGTCGGCGCTCCTCTCAGCCATGACATGGGGCTTCCACGCCATGGGCTTCTGGAAGGATCAGGCGGGCGTCAACCGGCTCGATGGCGGTGCGCCCTATTATGACACCTATGCCTGCGCCGACGGTAAATTCATCTCGATCGGTTCGATCGAGCCCCAGTTTTACGCTTTGCTGCGCGCCAAGACCGGCCTCGATGCCGATCCCGATTTCGATGCGCAGGATGATCAGGCGCGCTGGCCGCTCCTCAAGGAAAAGCTCACCGCCCTGTTCGCGACGAAGACGCGTGACGAATGGTGCGCCCTCATGGAGCCGAGTGACGTCTGTTTCGCGCCGGTGCTCAGCCTTTCGGAAGCGCCGCACCACCCGCACAATGTGGAGCGGAAGACCTTCATCGATGTCGGCGGCACCATCATGCCCGCACCCGCACCGCGCTATTCGGAAACAACTGCCGATCACCCGCGCCCTGCGCCGATGGTCGGTGCCGATGGTGAATCGATCCTCGCATCGCTCGGCCACGATGCCGCAAGCATCGCTGCCCTTCGGGAAGCCGGCGCGCTGCGTTGAAACCCTAAGCGGGAAGCTGGCGGTTTAAGCCGGCTTCCCGTGGTTCACTCGACCCAGTCGAGCCCCATGTCGCGATAGACGCTGCGGTCCTCGTCCCAGCCGGGTTTGACCTTCACATGCAGGAACAAATGGCATTTGCGGCCGAGTTGGGTCGCAATTTCCTCACGCGCGGCGGAGCCGATACTGCGGATTTTCGTGCCGCCTTTTCCCAGGACGATCGCCTTCTGGCTGTCCCGTGAGACAAGGATCTGCTGGTGAATCTCGACTGAGCCATCCTTGCGGGCCGTGAACTTCTCGGTCTCGACCGCGCTGTCATATGGCAGCTCGGCATGAAGCTGGCGATAGATCTGCTCGCGGGTGATCTCGGCAGCGAGCATACGCTCGGGCGCATCACTCACCTCGTCTTCGGGGAAGTGCCAGTCGCCTTCGGGCAGCATCGTTGCCAGCCGCGCTTTCAGCTCCGGTACGCCGTCGCCGGTCGTGGCCGAGATGAAATGGGTCTCGCGAAAAGGTGCCAGTCCGTTGAGCTGCTCCGCCAGCACCAGCAGTGGTTCTTTCTTGACCGCATCGACCTTGTTGATCGCCAGCAGCAGTGGTTCCCGCCGCTCCTTCAGCGCATCGAGGATCGCGCTGACCTTGGCGTTGATGCCCTTGGTCGCATCGACGGTTAGCAGGATGGCGTCCGCGCCTTCTGCTCCGTTCCATGCGGCCGCGACCATTGCCCGGTCGAGCCGCCGCGCGGGTGTGAAGATACCCGGCGTGTCGATCAGGACGATCTGCGCCTCCCCCTCCATCGCGACGCCCATCAGGCGCGTGCGCGTTGTCTGCGCCTTGGCGCTGGTAATGGCCACCTTCTGACCGACCAGCGCATTGACGAGAGTGGATTTGCCGGCATTGGGCGCGCCCACCACCGCAATGAAGCCGCAACGCCGTGTCATGATCTTGTCTCCAGTCGCGCGAGCAGTGCCGCCGCTGCCGCAGCTTCCGCTTCGGCCTTGCTTGTGCCTTCACCTTCGGCTTCGCCGGCGTTTGGCACGCTTGCTCGGACGGTAAATCGGGGTGCGTGGTCAGGTCCGGCGCGGTGCAAAACGTCATAGGATGGCGGCTTTTTGCGTTGTGCAGCCGCCCATTCCATCAGCGCTGACTTGGGATGCTTGGGTGCAGACTTGGTCGCGCCGATCTGTTCTTCCCAGTGCTGCATCACAAAGCTGCGCGCAGCATCGAGCCCGGCATCAAGGAACAGGGCGCCGATCAGGGCCTCGATCACGTCGCCGAGGATATTGTCGCTCTCGCGCCCGCCGTCATCGCGCGCCTGCTTGCCCAGTCGCATGTGCGGGGCGATGCCGATCGCACGCGCGACCTCTGCACAACTGGCGCGGCTGACAAGGCCGTTGAGCCGTGCGGCGAGCGCACCTTCACTCTCTCTCGGAAAGCGGTGGTACAATGCATCAGCGATGATCAGGCCGAGCACGCGGTCACCCAGAAACTCAAGCCGCTGATAATCCGCGCGGTCGCCATGGCTGCCGTGAGTCAGCGCCTCGATGAACAGCGCAGGGTCGGCAGGGCGATGACCGGTCAGTGCCTCGATGACGCCGGCGACGGATGGCTGGCTGCTGCTCAAAACCCTTCCCCGATCCGTTCCCAGCGTGCCGCGCGGAACCAGCTAAGCGGATTGTACCAGACCGCGCTGCCGTCAGTTGAGAATATCGTCACCCAAGCGCGGCCGACCAGCCGCTCTTCGGAAATGATACCGATCCCGCCACCGGCTGTTGCCGGGAACCGGCTGTCCTGGCTGCGGTCGCGGTTGTCGCCCATCAGAAACATATGGCCTGCCGGGACTTCATAAACCCCGGTCGTATCGGTTTCGGTCAGCATCAGGTCGAGCACCGGATAGCTGCGCCCGCCGGGTAATGTCTCTCGAAAACGCGGATAATGGCACCACAGCTCGCCAGTGCTGCTCAGCTCTTCGAAAGCAGGCCGGAAACACGGATTTCCGTAGCTTGCCTCACGCATATTCTCAGTTGCTGGAATGTCGAACCGTCCGGTGGGAAGGCGCGAAACCTGTCGACCGTTCAGCCAGACGTCCCCGTCAATCAGCTGCACCCTGTCGCCGCCGACACCGATCACCCGCTTGATATAGTCGGTGCCATCGATGGGATGCTTGACCACCACCACATCGCCGCGCTCGGGTGAACGAGCGAGGATGCGCCCTTCGGGCAGGTTGAGCGCGAAAGGCAGGCTATGCCGCGACCAGCCATAGGCGGTCTTGTCGACGATCAGATAGTCACCGATCAACAGTCGTGGCTGCATCGATTCTGACGGGATGTTGAAACTCGAGACCAGCAGTGTGCGGATGATCAGCACGAGCAGCGCGAATTTGACCAAAAACGCCCCGAAAGACAGCAGTTCGCGCTGGTAATCGATCGGCGCATCCGCGTGCGCTTCGGCGCTGCCTTCCGGCATCGCATCATTTGTTTCGGTGGGCCGGTCGAGCATTTCGGCGGCATTGATGGGGTTCGGCGCGCCCGTCAAGCGATGCAACCGGTTTCGCGCGGCCGCAGGGCAGGCTAGGGGCAGCGCAGGACTCAGCGGAACTGGAAGGAAATTGCGCCATGGCCGACACCCAAGCCGCTTGGGATGCGCTCGCAGGGCATGGGCGCACGCCCATCGCACGCCTGATCGACAGCGAGGGTGCAGCACGGCTTGAAGCGCTGGTGCACAGCCAGTCGGGAATCCGCTTTGACTGGACCAAGACGCATCTCGATCCTGAAACGCTCGCTCGCTTCGCTGCGCTTGCCGATGCTGCCGGACTTGATGGGGCACGCCGCGCGCTGTTCGCCGGTGAGCGCGTCAATGTGACCGAAGGCCGCGCTGCCGAACATCCCGCCGAACGTGGTGAGGGGCATCCCGAGAGCGTCGAGGAAGCGCGGATGTTCCACGCCCGCATGCGCGCGCTGATCGATGCGATTGACGCTGATGCTTTCGGCCCCATCGCGCATATCCTCCACATCGGCATTGGCGGATCGGCGCTTGGCCCCGATCTTCTCGTCGATGCGCTCGGGCGCGATGCCGGGCGCTTTGATGTTGCCATTGTTTCCAATGTCGATGGAGCCGCGTTGGCAGAGGCGGTACGCGGCTTTGATCCCCACGCTACTCTCGTCGCCATCGCATCAAAGACCTTCACCACCACCGAAACGCTGATGAATGCAGAATCGGCGCTCGGCTGGCTGGCCGATCATGGCGTCGAGGATCCGATCGGCCGCTGCATCGCGCTCACTGCCGCGCCGGAAAAGGCGGTCGAATGGGGCATCGACGAAACCCGCATCCTCCCATTCCGTGAAAGCGTCGGTGGCCGCTACTCGCTCTGGTCGTCGATCGGTTTTCCCGCGGCGCTTGCGCTCGGCTGGGAAGCGTTCGAACAAATGCTGGAGGGCGCAGCCGAAATGGACCGCCATTTCCGCCTGAACCCTTGGGCCACGAACATTCCCGTGCTCGCGGCTTTCGCTGACCAGCTCTACGCGCAAGAACATGGCTGCGAGACGCGCGCAGTCTTTGCCTATGACGAGCGACTTCGGCTGCTGCCCTCCTATCTCCAGCAGCTGGAGATGGAATCCAATGGCAAGCGCGTCAGGGCGGATGGCACCCCGATCGGCCGCCATTCGGCGCCGATCACCTGGGGCGGGGTGGGCACGGATGCCCAGCATGCGGTGTTCCAGCTGCTCCATCAGGGCACGCGCCTCGTCCCCGTGGAATTCGTTGCGGTGCGGGAACCCGGCCACCATTTCGATATGGCGCACCATGCCGCGCTGCTCGGCAACTGCATCGCGCAGGGTGCCGCACTGATGGCGGGCCGCGCAAATGCCGCTGATCCTGCACGCGACTATCCGGGGGATCGACCCTCGGTCACGCTGCTGCTCGACCGGCTCGATCCGCGCACGCTGGGCGCGCTCATCGCCTTTTACGAGCATCGCACCTTCGCCAACGCCGTCCTGCTCGGCATCAACCCGTTCGACCAGTTCGGGGTGGAACTTGGCAAGGCGATGGCCAAGGCGCTGGAGGATGAGGGTGCCGACAATTTCGATCCCGCAACCCGCGCCCTGTTTGCCGCCGCCTTTGACGCGGACGATGAGAGTGCGTGACAGGCTTCACTGGCGCTCGCCCTCCCGCCACCCCATTTCCCGCCCCTGACTGCGGAGCACATCATGACAGCTTACGACTATGACCTGTTCGTCATCGGCGCCGGATCAGGCGGGGTGCGCGCGGCGCGCATCGCTGCCGGTCATGGCGCAAAGGTCGCCGTGGCGGAGGAGCATCGAGTCGGCGGCACCTGCGTTATCCGCGGTTGTGTTCCGAAAAAGCTGCTCGTCTATGGCGCGCACTTTGCCGAAGATCTGAAGGACGCGCGTCATTTCGGCTGGACGGTCGGCGAACCCGGCTTCGACTGGCCGAGCCTGCGCGATAGCGTGCTGGCAGAAGTGACCCGGCTTGAGGGCCTTTATGGCCAAACCCTCGCCAGCCATGACGTCACCGTCATCCGCCAGCGTGCGACCATCGCCGACCCGCACACCATCGC
>ERZ1022756.50-NODE-50-length-45747-cov-22.631270_pt1 | contig 45747 bp, 40 predicted proteins | sample MGYA00520902_ERZ1022756 | MGnify/ENA primary metagenome ERZ1022756 (study PRJEB33162, sample SAMN09537601) | freshwater metagenome | isolation source: freshwater | place: Canada:Alberta | collected 2017-07 | study: EMG produced TPA metagenomics assembly of the...
GCAGCGTCAGATGTGTATAAGAGACAGGTGTAGCCCAGCCCCGCCAGCGCCCCCGCCCCCGCAGCCACGACCGGCAGCCGCACCCTTAAGGCAAGCGCGGGCCACAACGCCAGCAGCCGCAGCGCCGCGACATAGGCGGCGGCAATCACCGCGCTGACGTGCAGCCCACTGATCGAAAGCAGGTGAGTGAGGCCCGAATCGCGCATCGCCGCCTCATCGGCCTCGGTAATCCCGCCGCGGTCGCCGCTCGCAAAAGCTGCGGCAATCGCTCCGGGTGACCCCGGAACCTGCCCGCGGACATGCTCCGCCAAGGCGCGTTGCAGGCTGGCGAGCCCTGCGCTCTTGGGCGCCGCGCGGATCACAGTCAGCGGGCCGACCATGCTGCCGGTGGCAGACAGCCCCTGAAACCACGCGGCACGGGCAAAGTCATAACTACCCGGCAGCATGGGGCTCGCTGGCGGCATTAGACGCGCGCGCAGCCGCACCACCGCTCCCTCGGCAAGTGTGGCTGGGATACCATCATCCCCCAAACCAGCCAGCGGCACATTGACCCTTACCTTCCGCGCCGTGCCGGTATCATTGTCCCGCACCGCCAACGTCAGGCGCAGACGGTCATCGGAGGGCTGATCCTCACGTTCGAGCACGCGCCCTTCCAGCAGCAGCACCGCCGGGCGCGCAATCGGCTCTGCGCCGGCAATCGCGGACCGCGCCCAGACCACGCCCACACCCAGCGCGAACACCAAACCGCAAGCCACTAGCGCGAGCCGCAGGTTCGCCCGCCTCTCGTCCGCGGCGCTGCCCGCGGGCCATATAACCAGGGCTCCCGCCCCCAGACCCGCGCCGCCGGCCATCGCGGCGCACCATTGCCACATTTCCGGGAGGGCGAACCACGCGGCGATCCCCAAGGCGAAAACCACCGCCAGCCACGGCGCCCGGTCGAACCCGGCATCGTTCAAAAATCGCTCTGCCGCATCAAGCCATTGGGCGCGCCCGCCGCCGATGCTGGACAAGCGCCCGCCATTTTGCCAAGGGCGCGACGTCGGTTCTCCGGCGGCGTAGGGGCCGCCCGGATCCTCCCCCATCGGAATGATCGGCACATCGCGCATCGGCTCGTCCCCCGGCGGCCTCGGCCCCACGGAAAGTTGGCGCCAAGCCACTCAAAGTGAACAGGAAGTCAAAGCTCATGGCAAGCGAAAGCAGCAGCACCGCCGCAGCGCCGATCACAGAGGTGGTGACCCGCTTTGCCCCCTCACCTACCGGTTATCTGCATATCGGCGGCGCGCGCACGGCGCTGTTCAATTGGCTGTACGCCCGCCACCACGGGGGGCGCACCCTTTTGCGGATCGAAGACACCGATCGCAAGCGCAGCACGCAAGAAGCGATCGATGCGATCATCGAAGGGCTGGACTGGATGGGCCTCGATTATGACGCGCCCCCGTTGTTCCAGTCGGACCGCGCCGAACGGCACGCCGAGGTGGCCTGGCAGCTTCTGAATGCCGGCCACGCCTATAAATGCTTCGCCACCACCGAAGAACTTGAAGCCATGCGCGAGGAGCAGCGCGCCAACAAGAAGCCGCTGCGCTATGACGGGCGCTGGCGCGACCGCGAACCGGCGGAAGCGCCCGAAGGGATGCCCTTCACCATCCGCCTCAAGACGCCCGAGTCAGGCGAGACCACCATCCATGACCGGGTGCAGGGCGCGGTGACAGTGAAGAACGAGGAACTGGACGATTACATCATCCTGCGCGCCGACGGGACGCCCACGTATATGCTCGCCGTGGTGGTCGACGATCACGACATGGGCGTGACGCATGTAATCCGGGGCGACGATCATTTAAACAACGCATTCCGCCAGTTGCCGATCATTCGTGCGATGAATGCCATTGAGGGCAACTGGGCCGACCCGGTCTATGCCCACATCCCGCTGATACACGGAGCGGACGGGGCGAAGCTGTCGAAGCGCCACGGCGCGTTGGGGGTCGAGGCCTATCGTGATGAATTCGGTATCCTGCCCGAAGCTTTGTTCAACTACCTGCTGCGTCTGGGCTGGGGTCACGGCGATCGTGAAGAAATCACCCGCGCCGAAGCGGTGGAACTGTTCGACCTCGACGGCGTCGGCAAGAGCCCGTCGCGCTTCGACCTGAAGAAGCTGGAGAACCTCAACGGCCACTATCTGCGCGAAGCAGACGACGCGCGGCTAGCCGCATTGGTCGCGGCGCGGATCGGGGATGTGGCGGATGAAGCGCTGCTCGCTCAGGCCATGCCGGTTCTAAAAGTGCGCGCCAAGAACCTTAATGAAGTGGTTGAAGGCGCTGCATTTCTGTTCGCCAAACGCCCGCTTGTCATGACAGAAAAAGCGGCAGAGTTGCTGGAAGGTGATGGGCGTTCGATTATAAGCAAGATTCACACGCGACTTACGGGCGAAAACGACTGGACAAGCGAGGCACTCGAAGCCACTACGAAGGCGCTTGCGGAGGAGCAGGGATTGGGTCTCGGCAAGCTGGCGCAGCCGATGCGCGCGGCGCTGACCGGGACGACCACGTCACCCGGTATTTTCGATGTTCTGGTCCTGTTGGGACGGGACGAGGCGCTAGCCCGGCTTGAAGCGCAGGCTGTTTAGGCAGACTGCGCCAGCGCGGGGCAAGGGCACAAACTTGGACAGGAGACAGATCTTGGCAGACAAGACGGCGAAACTCGAAATCGGGGGCAAGACCTTCGACTACTCCGTGCTCGAAGGTAGCACCGGCCCCGATGTGATCGACATCCGCAAGCTGTATGCACAGACCGGTGCTTTCACCTTCGATCCGGGCTTCACCTCAACGGCTGCTTGCGAAAGCGCGCTGACCTATATCGACGGTGACGAAGGCGTGTTGCTGCACCGCGGCTATCCGATCGGCCAGCTGGCCGAGGATTCTAGCTTCATGGAAGTAAGCTACCTGCTGCTCAATGGCGAACTGCCGAGCAAGGATGAGCTTGAGGACTTCAGCTACACCATCACCCGCCACACCATGCTGCACGAACAGCTGATGACCTTCTATCGCGGGTTCCGCCGCGATGCTCACCCGATGGCGATCATGTGTGGCGTGGTAGGCGCACTGTCCGCATTCTATCACGACAGCACCGACATTTCGGATCCAACCCACCGGACAATCAGCTCGCACCGCCTCATTGCCAAGATGCCGACGATTGCGGCGATGGCTTACAAGTATTCGGTCGGCCAGCCCTTCGTCTATCCGGACAACTCGCTGAGCTATACCGGCAACTTCCTGCGCATGACCTTCGGCGTCCCGGCCGAGCCGTATGTGGTGAACCCGGTGGTTGAGCGCGCGCTGGACCGGATCTTCATCCTCCACGCCGACCACGAGCAGAACGCTTCGACTTCGACCGTGCGTCTCGCCGGTTCTTCGGGCGCTAACCCGTTTGCCTGCATTGCCGCGGGGATCGCCTGCCTGTGGGGTCCGGCGCATGGCGGCGCGAACGAAGCGGCGCTCAATATGCTCAAGGAAATCGGCACCCCCGATCGCATTCCGCAGTATATCGAGCGCGCCAAGGACAAAAACGATCCGTTCCGCCTGATGGGCTTCGGTCACCGCGTCTACAAGAACTACGATCCGCGCGCGACCGTTATGCAGAAGACGGTGCGCGAAGTGTTCGAGGCGCTCAAGGTCACCGACCCGCTGTTCGAAACCGCCCTGCGTCTGGAAGAGATCGCGCTGAACGATCCCTACTTCATCGAGAAGAAGCTGTTCCCGAACGTCGATTTCTACTCGGGCATCATCCTGTCGGCGATCGGCTTCCCGACCACCATGTTCACCGCGCTGTTCGCGCTGGCCCGCACCGTGGGCTGGGTGGCGCAATGGAACGAAATGATCAGCGATCCAGGCCAAAAGATCGGGCGCCCGCGCCAGCTCTACACCGGTCCCACGGAGCGCGACTACATCCCGCTGGCCAAGCGGTAAGATCACACCGGAAGCGGGGTTACTGGGCCGGCAGTTCAAGCCGGAACAGGGCCCCGCCACCCGGCGCGGCTTCCACCGTCAGGCTCCCGGCCATGGCTTCGGCCAGACGGCGCGAGATATAAAGCCCGAGGCCTGATCCTCCATCGTTGTTGGCCCCGCGCCCTCCATCGCTGTCGCGGCCAAGGCGTTCACCCTTGTCGAAGATGCGCTCCGCCTGTTCGGGTGTGACACCCGGACCTTGATCGGCAACTGTCACAGCTACGCGGCCATCTGCCGTAGCAAATGCGCTCACCGTCACTGTGCTCGCCGCCGGTGCATAGGCGATGGCATTGCCAATTAGGTTGATGAGGATCTGGAGCACCCGCCGGAATTCTGCGCTGGCCACCGCCATCCCTCGTTCGCCTTCAAGCACCAGAACCGTTTCGCGTTTCTGTGCTCGCACGCCCAGAATGCCCGCAGCCCGCGTACCCGCGTCGACAAGATCAACCGGTTCGTCCGCTGTGGTAAAGCCAGGCGTTTCGACCACTTCCAAATCAGCCAGATCGTCGAGCATCGCGGCAAGGTGCTGGCCTGCACTGGCGATGGTGCCAGCATACTCGCTATATTCGTCCCGCAACGGCCCGGCGAGCCGGGCGCGCATTGTCTCGGCATTGGCGATGATCCTCGCCACTGGCTGACGCAACACCGGGGTAAGAGCCGTGCCGACAAGCCGCGCGGGCGATGCATCCGGCGGGGTGTCATCGCCCGAAAATGCTGCCCCCCCTTCGGCCAACGCCTCTTCGGCGACCAACAGCAACTCAAATCCGACGGGATTATGCGCGTCCGGCCCCAGCGGGATCAGCCGTACGCGCCAGTGACGCTGTGACCCGGAAAAGCGGCAGATCGTCCCGTCCAGCAGCCGCCAATGCAGCGGCTGGCGGTGAGAAATATCCTGCAGTTCAACCAGATCGCTCCACGCCGTGCCGGGCGCCGCCAATGCCGCAGCCTGCAATGCTATGGCGTCGGGTGCCCGCGCGCTCAAAACCTGGACGCCTTGGCGGGCATCAAGCCGCGCGCTGACTTCCGCGGTGGCACGGTCGATGGCATCAATCCGCTCGGCAAAGTCGCGGGCGCTGGGTGGGATGAGCGGATTGCGCTGCCAGTTTTCGACCAGCACCTCGCAGCCGCCCCCTTCCCCGTCGCCAAGCGGGTGGATGCGGGCAAAACCGGACACCTCGGCGTCGCCATCGAACGCGCTGAAGTTACGCGCGATCCTCAGCCCCATGGCCCGGGCCTGCTGCACCAGCGCCAGCAATTCGGGGATTGCCAGCGTGCCCGGCAAATCGCCGCCGCACCTTACGTGCAGATCCGCCAGCGGCAAGTCTGCGCTCAATAACCGGTCGCGCGCATCGGTAAGCCCATAAGCGCCAGGAAGATCGTCGGTGCGGCCGGCCGAGCCCATCATTCAGGCCCGCCCGCAGCCAGCAACGCCGCCGCGCGTTCGGCAGGCAGTTCGGCAAGCGCACGCGGCAGGCGCGCGTCCGGTTCGATGATCAGCACCTGACGTTCAATCGCCGGCGGCGCAAGGCCTGCGGCGCGCAACAGCAAGGCAAGCCGCACCCCCTGCCCTTCGTGGCACGCCAGCACCGCCGCCGGTCGAGACGTCCGGGTCACCGACGCAAGCGCGGCGGCGAACAGGGCGATCCCGGCATGATCCAGCACAAGCGCTGCCAGCGCGCCGCGCCGCAGTCCAGCGATCAGCCGCGCCAACAGGCCAAGCCGCGATGATGCCTCGTCATAGGCACGCTGCATCTGCGCCATATCAGCGCCGCCGTCAGCGGCTCCCAGCGCACCGGACTGCGCCCGCGTCAGCAACGCATGAAACAGCTCTGCCGGAAGCTCGCCCAGCGGCAACTGCATCCGCCGTTGGCTCTGAACAAACCGCGATTGCGCCGCGAGCGTCCGCATCGCGAGCCCGGCAACAGCGGCGTCTTCAGATGCGATCAGCTCCTGCAATAGCGGGCTCAGCACAGGGTCGATGCCATGGCTTTGTTGCAACCGTTCAGCGATCAGGCTTTCCGTGGCGAGTGCATGGCAAAAGGCCAGTAGCACCTCGTCCGCCATCAATGTTTCGGCAAAGCGGTCATGCGCGGCAGGATCGATCCCCGCAGTTCGCGTAGCCGGATCATACCCCGCATGTAGGGCGACCAATTGCGCGGCGAGATCGCCGATCATGCCTCGCACCCGCGCAAGGATCACGTCGCTCACTAGGATTTGCGCTTCGGACCCCAGCAAGTGACGCAAAACCGGGACGACGGCCGACAGCGCGCGGGTTTCCCGCGCGAGCTCATCCCGCAGGATCGCCTCGACGACATGGTCGGCGGCAAGGTCCATCGTATTTTTGCCCATTCTCCGGCAGGCATAGCGCCCTCATGATTAAAGCCGGGTTAGTTTAATCGGGCCCGCTGCGCAGTAGCAAGGCTGCTAGCAGCCCCAAAGAGAGACAGGCCAGCGTTTCGGGCAAGAGGCCGAAGAACGCAGAAAGTGTTAACAGCAGCAGCAAACATACCCGGTCACTGGCGGCTGCGCCAAGCCGGGTTCCGGGCGCGCGAGCGACAAGCCTCGCAAGTGCAATCACTACAGGCCCCAGCACACCAAGCGGTTGCCATTGAGGCCACGGAACGAGCGCGAACCACGAAGCTGCGCTTGCCAGCACATCGACAGCTACGCCAACCGCCCTAATCGACGATCCGTCGGTAACCTCGCCCCGCAAACGAGCACCAAGGGTGGCAAAAGCCTGCGCCACCTGCACAAGAAATGCGCCGATAATCGCCAGCCCCAGGCCCGCTGCCGCAGGTCCGAAAGCCGCGATCAGCACTGCGGCCAGCAACAGCGCAAAACCGGTACCGCCGACCACTGGCGCACCCTGCCCAAACCCGCGCGGCACCAGCGCCCGCACCAATGTCGACGCGAGCGTGAGCCCGGGCGCATACCAATCAGTGGGCGATGCAGCGCTGGCAATCAGGGCCGTTCCATGCCGAGCGACTGCAGCCGGGCTGTCGGCGAGCATCCAGCTTTCCGGTACAAGTTCGCGCGCGGCAAGCTGGGTGCATGGCGTCCCGGCCTGCAAGGCAAGCCGCAACAGCAGAGAGGTCGCATCGGCATCATCGGGAAAATCGGCGAGATGCTGCACCGCGGCCCCGCGCATTGCCAGCACACCAGCCCAATGACGCGCAGCATCGATCCGTTCGAAGTCTTCAGGGTGCGATGCCGCCAAGGGGTGATCGGCCGGAAGGGTCGCAACCACGCGTTTGAAACCGCTACCGTTGGTGCCGCCTGCGCCCAGCACTGCGCGCACCAAACCGGGATCGGGCACCAGCCCGTCAAGCACGACAATCAGTTCATCCTCGGCCCGTACCAGTGCGGGGAGCGCCGCGAAACCTTTAAGGGCATGAAACTGCTGCCCCTCGGCCTCGATCGCCTGCTGAACAGCGATGATGTCCGCATTCGCGCCAGAACTGTCCGTCAGGCACAGCACCCGCTCCGTCCCCAGCGATGTCAGCAACGAGGCCTGCCACGCCAAGACGCTGCGCCCCGCAAGCGGCAGCGACGCACGCAGCGTTCCATCCGCGCTGCACCGGATCGCGGCAATAAGGCCGATCCGCATGGCTCATCCCTTCTCTTATCATGACGACAAGGGACAATGCTTGGCGGTTTCGGCTCACCGGTTCAAGCGAGGAGACGCTTTGCTCCCGGCACCAGGCTTATCACCAGCGGTCAGCGGCGGTCGGCGCGTGGTTTCTGGGCACGATTGAAGCGGGCGAGTACGCCTTCGACCTCGCGGATCGCCATCGGTTCGCCCGGCGCAGCGTGCAGCGCAATCTCGGCAGCTTGCAACAGGTCTTCGGCGTTGAAGCTGGCGGCAAGTCCCTTCAACCGCATCGCTGCAACGTGCCAATTGCCGTCGCAGCGCGCCCGTTTCAACAGATCAAGCTGGCGAGCCGCACTCTCGAGAAACGCCGTACGCAGCTCATGCAACAGATCGGCATCGCTGCCGGCCGCCGCCGCAAGGGTTGCATCCAGGGCTCCATGATTGAATGACATGACGACGGTATACGATGGTTGGGGTTAAAGCGGGGTTTATCCGCATCCGCGGTGTGGTAGAGAGTGTCCTATGACAGGACGGTATCAGATGCGCGCCTTCGGGCGGGGTAGTGGCAATGACGGCGCAGAAGGATCGAACGATCCCGAAACGCAAGCAAGCGGCGGCACATCAGACGAAATGCAGGATTTGGAAACCGTGTGGGCAGGACAGGAGGCCGAAGGCCTGCCCTCGCCCACGCGATTTGGCTGGGTCGCTCCTACGCTTGCCTTGTCGATCTTAGGGGGTTGGTCCGGCTTTTTCGTCTGGGCGCACTTCCATGAAATGCGCGCTGGAGCGGCACCAGAAACGTGGGCTGGCTGGGTGGTCCAATGGGCCGTGCCGGTCGCGTTGATCGGGATCGTCTGGTTGTTGGCCATGCGCTCGTCCCATGCAGAGGCACGGCGCTTTTCCGCCACCGCGGCGTTGATGAACCGCGAGGGGGCGGCTCTGGAACAGCGCCTGAAGGTAGTAAACCGGGAGCTTAGCCTAGCCCGCGAATTTCTCGCCGCCGAGGCGCGTGATCTGGAAGCGCTCGGCCGAATCGCCGCGGAGCGATTGTCTGCCCATGCAGGAGAGCTGCAAAGCCTTATCGTAAGCAACGGCGCACAGGTCGAGGCAATCAGCACTACCAGCGAAACCGCCCTCGGTAACATGAACCGCCTGCGCGACGATCTACCGGTAATTGCCAATGCATCACGCGATGTCGCCAACCAAATCGGCAGCGCAGGACGCGTTGCCGAGGAGCAATTGAACCAGCTTTCCGGAGGTTTTGACCGTCTCGCGATAGTAGGTAACGAAAGCGAGAAGCAGGTCGGGCAATTGAGCGCGCAGGTGGGTAACACCATCGCCGAGTTCGAAGCCAGCCTTGCACGGGCCGAAACAGCAGCGGCAGAACGCTTCGCCGCGCTTAGAGCCGAGACACAGGCCCACCGTGAACAGCTTGGGAATCTCGAAACCGAGGCACTTTCCAGTCTTGGTGAACGTTCGCGCCTTGTCGCCAGCGAGACAGAAACAGTCGCCGCACGTCTTCGCGAAGCTAGTGAAAGCGCCGAAACGCGCTTCAACGGTGTCATCGCAAGCTTCCATGAGGCTCTGTTGGAAAAGCTTCGTGTGGTTGACGGAATCGATCGTAACACCACAGCAGCTTCAAGCCAGCGCATCGCGGAACTGCGCGAACACGCCATAACTGTCGATGATCAACTTGCCGAACGCGCGCAGCGGTTCGAAGAAATGATCAACGCCCGTCAGGCCGCCATCGAAACGCGCGAAACTCAGGCAAGCGAAGTGCTGGCGCAGCGGCTTTCTGCCCTCGACGATGCACTCGCCCAGCGGCGCGATGCACAGGTCGCAGAAATAGAAAAGCTCGTCGCCCATGGCGAGGCACTCGGCGCCCGGGTGGCGGAGCTTGGCGAAGTGATCGCGCGGATCGACCAAGCCGGCAGCGCGGCGCGCGATAATCTGGGCCAAGGGCTCGGAACACTTACCCAGCAGCTTGAGGAAAAGCGTGATGCGCTTGCCGCAACGCAGACTGAGTTGGCGCAGCTTACCGACAGCAGCGTGAGGCTGCTCGAAATCCTGCAATCCGGCGCTCGCACTTGCCGCGATGAACTGGCCCCCGCGATAGATGGCGCGGGCACTGCGCTGGAAAGCGTCGAGACGCGTGCCGAAACGGTCAGGGCGCTGATGCTGCACAGCTCGGAATCGGGCAGCGATCTGTCCGATTATCTGCTGCGCGCGCGCACTGAAATCGACGCTGCAGAAGTCGCCATTGCCGGCTACAAAAGCCGCCTTGCCGAGGAAACCGAGGACGCGATGGCGCGGGTTCAGGGCCTGCGCGGCGGCTTTGCGCGCTTGGCAGAGGAAAGCGGCACACTCGCCTCCGAAACGCAGGAGGCGCTGCGAACCGCATTGGGAACCCTCGAGACAGCCATCACACAGGCCTTCGCTGCGCTTGATGAAGGCGCGCGTAAAAAGATGTTGTCGCTGGCGGAAGGTATGGGCGCCGAAGCGAATGCCGTGCTGGAACGCACCATGCGCAATGAAGCGGCAGCGACGATGGGCAAGCTGGAGCAATCTGCCTCCCATGCCTCTGGCGTGGGGCGTGAAGCCGCGATCCAGCTGCGTGATCAGCTGGTCAAGGTAAACGAGCTCACCGGCAATCTTGAACAACGCGTCAGCCGCGCCCGCGAACTTGCGGAGGAACAGGTCAATAATGACTTCGCTCGGCGTATGGTGCTGATCACCGACAGCCTCAATTCGGCGGCAATCGACATCAACGGTGCACTGGATGTCGAAGTGACCGACACCGCCTGGGACGCCTATCTGAAGGGTGACCGGGGAATCTTCACCCGCCGCGCCGTGCGCCTGATCGGCAATGGTATGGCCCGAGATATCGCATCGTTGTATACATCGGATGAGGCCTTCAAGGCCAATGTCAGCCGATACATCCACGATTTCGAGGCGCTGCTCCGGCAGACGCTATCGACACGAGATGGCCACGTGTTGAGCGTGACGATGCTCGGCTCGGATATGGGCAAACTGTATGTCGCCCTAGCCCAGTCGATCCAGCGCCTGCGAACTTAACCCGCAGCAGGCGGTTTAGGCAAAAAGTCCAAGTCGGCAGCGGTGACCCAGCCATAGGTGTAATTGGCGACAAACAGCGACGTCGCTGCCACCGCAACCAGCGCTGCACGGGCAGCGACTTTGCCGGGACGGAAGTCGACAGGGGCACTGTCGGCCTGTCCGGGCACTTTATCGACGCCCGCTTCCTCAGCCGTTTTCACGCCGAACGGCAGCATGACGAATGCGCTCATAACGAAGAACAGGAAATAGATAGCCGCGATCGAGGTAATCTGCATCACGCGGGCGCCCCCGGCATCACAACGCGCACTTGCGGCTTCTTGCCCGACCAGCGTTGCGCGGCGCGGCGCGCGGCAAGGCGTGCCGCCTCTCGGATCGCAGCTATATCGCGCGCATCCTTGCCCTTTAGGCGGTTGATTGCGGTCAACACGTCTCCCGCCGCTTCTTCGAGGAAGGCGGGAAGATCTTCATCGAGCGGCAGGCCCACCGCTTCGATCATCGGCTTGGCCCCGCGTGCCAGCACCACTACCAACACACCATCTCCGGCGATTCGGCGGCGCATGGCAATCGCCTCGCCATCGGCAGGGGCGATGATGTCGCCATCAAGCACCAGACGCCCGGCGCGCACTTCGGCAACCTTGCCCGGCTTGCCCGGCGCAAGCCGCACCAGATCGCCGTTCTTCTGGACGATCTGCGAAGGAATACCACTCGCTTTCCCGACCCGCGCCTGTTCGGCCATGTGGCGAATTTCGCCATGGACGGGGACGAGGATTTCGGGCTTCAGCCAGCTGTAAAGCGCCTCAAGTTCCGGGCGGCCCGGGTGGCCCGAGACGTGGATCAGCGCCTGCCGGTCGGTCACCATCTGGATGCCCCGGGCAGCAAGCTGGTTCTGGATCTTGCCAATCGGGATTTCGTTGCCGGGAATCTGGCGTGACGAAAACAGGACCACATCGCCCGCTACCAGTTCGATCGGGTGGTTCATATCCGCCATGCGGCCCAGCGCCGCCCGCGGCTCACCCTGCCCACCGGTGGCGATGATAAGCACTTCACCGCGGGGCAGGCCCATTGCGGTATCGAAACTGACGGGGGTCGGGAAATCCTCAAGATAGCCATTATCCTGCGCGACCTCGATAATCCGGTCGAGCGAGCGGCCCGCAACGCACACCTGCCGCCCGGTCTCGCGCGCGACTTCGCCCAAGGTTTGCAGGCGCGCGACGTTGCTTGCGAATGTGGTGACAACCACGCGCTTGCCCGTGTGGCGCGCGACTTCCTTCATCAGGGCACGATGCACCGCGCCTTCCGAACCGGAGGGCTCTGGATTGAAGACGTTGGTAGAATCGCAAACCAGCGCCAGCACGCCCTCATCACCAATGTCGCGCAGCTCTTCCTCGGTGGTCGGCTCACCGATAATCGGTTCGTCATCCAGCTTCCAGTCCCCGGTATGGAAGATGCGCCCATGAGGCGTGTCGATCAGCAACGCGTTGCCTTCCGCGATGGAGTGCGCCAGCGGCAGATAGGTGATGCTGAACGGGCCGAGGTCGATCTGGCCGTGATCTTCCTCAATGATGATAAGCTCAACCTTCCCCAGCAGACCGGCTTCTTCCAGCTTCCTCGCCACCAGATCGGCCGTGAAAGGCGTGGCATAAAGTGGCACGCCAAGCTCGCCCGCGAAATAGGGCACCGCGCCGATGTGATCCTCGTGCGCGTGAGTCAGCACGATGCCGAGCAGGTCCTTGCGCCGTTCCTCGATGAAATCGAGGTCGGCAAAGACCAGATCAACCCCCGGATATTCATTACCGGAAAAGGTCATGCCCAGATCAACCATGATCCACTTGCCCTGACAGCCATAGAGATTGACGTTCATGCCAATCTCCCCCGATCCGCCAAGGGCCAAGAACAGCAATTCGTTTTCGGGGGTGTAATCGTTCTTCACAATGTCTCTTATGTTGCGCGCGGTCAGGCAGTTTCTGCCTGACGGGCAAGGATCGCGAGGCCGTCCAAAGTGAGGTCAGCATCGACGTAATCGAAAATTTCGGTGGCGTCGTCGAACAATATGGCGAGGCCGCCGGTCGCTACAACCTTAGCGGGGCGGCCAATTTCGCCTTTCATCTTTTCGACCATGCCCTCCATCATCGCGACGTAGCCCCAGAAGACGCCGATCAGCATCTGATCTTCGGTGTTGCGGCCGATAACGCTGCGAGTGGAAGGCGCGCGGATGGCAATACGCGGAAGCTTGGCCGTCTTGCCGACTAGCGCATCGAGCGACAGATTAATTCCCGGTGCAATCGATCCGCCCTTGTAAGCGCCGGTGAAATCGACCGCTTCAAATTTTGTCGCGGTGCCGAAATCGACCACGATCAAATCGCCGCCATATTTGTGATGGGCCGCCAGAATATTGAGCGCCCGGTCAGCGCCGAGCGAGGACGGCTGGTCGACATCAATTTCGAACCGCCAGCGCGCCGGACCTTGGCCTGCAAACATCGGAGTGATGCCGAAATATTTCTGGCACAACACGGTAAGGTTATGGTCCGCGCGCGGCACAACCGAAGCGACGATGATCCGGGTTACATCCGACCGCTCGAAGCCCTCGATCTTGAGCAACTGGAGCAGCCACACCGCATATTCATCGCCCGTGCGGCGCGGATCAGTGGCAATACGCCACCGTGCACGGATGGTGTGTGTGCCGTCTTCGCCGAGTTCAAACAGCGCAAAGACGACATTGGTGTTCCCGACATCGGCGGCGAGCAGCATCGTGGGCAGTCCTTCTTAGGAAATGTCGCCAGCGCGAATGACACGTTCGCTGCCATCCGCCAAGCGAAGCCGCAAGGCGCCGTCACTTTCCTCAAGCCCCGCGAACGAGCCGGAGAGCACGGAACCATCGGTATCGTGAACGGTCACCGGCGAACCTTGCGCATGAATGGAGTGAGCAAGGAACGCCTGAAGCGTTGCAGCAAGGCCATAGGTGCGCCAGCTCACCAGCCTGTGATCAAAGGCAACGGCGAGGCTGGATGCGAAGCTTGTCAGCGGCGGCGGCGGCGCAATGTCCGCAATCGCGGCCGTCTTGCGGCCTTCCACATCAGGGGCCCGCGCGAGGTTCACGCCGATGCCGATCACGATAGCACCGCGCACCATTTCCAGCAGGATGCCCGAAAGCTTGCCTCCGTCCAGCAACACATCATTGGGCCACTTGAGCGCCAGTCCCGTGTCCTCGCCCAGCGCGACTGCAGCAGCATCGCGCACCGCGAGCGCGGCAACAAAGCTTAGCGAGGCAGGCGGCGGCCAGCCCTCGCCCAGCGTGACAGCAGTGGATCCCATGAAGTTGCCCGCGCCGTCGAACCATGCGCGGCCTTGCCGCCCGCGTCCCGCGGTCTGGCGACGGGCGACCAGCCAGCCTCCTTCCGCCAACCGCTCACCGCTGCGGATGACGGCGGCAAGGTCGGCGTTGGTCGAGCCGGTCTGTTCGACGAATTCGATCAAACCGCGATGAACAGCGAAGCGGCGGCCTTGTCGGCCAGATCGGTCAGCGAAGGTGTGAGCAGATACCCTAGCGGTGAAACGATCAGCGCCGTCAGGCCCAGCAGGAACCAATGGCCCGTCTCGCTCTTGCCGGTGACAACCCCCACCGGTTCATCGAAGAACATCACCTTGACGAACTTGATGTAATAGAATGCGCCGATGACGCTCGCTGCGATGGCGATTGCGCCGAAGACGACGAGATCGGCCTCGATGGTCGCCTGGAACACCACGAACTTGCTGTAGAAGCCGAGCAGCGGCGGAATGCCGGCAAGGCTGAACATGAAGATCAGCAGCGCCCAGGCAATCGCGGGGCGCGTGACCGAAAGCCCGCGAATATCGGCAAAGGTTTCGTAAAGCTGTCCATCCTCGCCGCGCAGCATCAGAAGCGCGACAAAACTCCCGATGCTCATGGCGACATAGATGAACAGGTATACCAGCATCGCCGAAGCGCCGTCGGCATTCGCTACCGCGAGGCCCAACAGGATGAAGCCGATATTGTTGATCGAGGAATAGGCGAGCAGACGCTTTAGGTTCTCCTGCCCGATGGCTCCCAGCGCGCCGAAAATGATCGAGGCAAGGGCCGTGAACATCACGATCTGCTGCCAAGCGGCGACCTGAGCGCCAAATACTTCGAATACCACGCGAGCGGTAAGCGCCACTGCGGCAACTTTCGGCGCGGTCGAGAAGAACGCGGTCACTGGCGTCGGTGCACCTTCGTACACGTCCGGCGTCCACATATGGAACGGCACGGCGCTGATCTTGAAGGCGAGGCCTGACAGCACGAAGATCACACCGACCAGCGCGCCCGTGCCCATTTCGCCGCTCAGCCCCGCACGCACCGCGCCAAAGCTGGTGCCGCCGGTAAAGCCGTAAAGCAGGCTCGCTCCGTAGAGCAGGATGCCCGAAGCCAGCGCACCAAGAACGAAATACTTAAGCCCAGCCTCGCCCGAGCGCGTGTCGCGGCGCAGGATCGCAGCGAGGACGTATGAGGTAAGACTGGTCAGTTCGAGCCCGAGATAGAGGCTCATGAAGTCATTGGCTGACACCATGATGCTCATGCCGACGCTGGAGAACAGCAGCAGCACCGGGTACTCAGCGCGCATGCCGCGTTCGTTGCCTGCTGCCGGGCCAGCGAAGAATGCCGGCGCGATCATCAGCGCGCCGATGGCCGCAAGATAGATCAGCGCCTTGGCGAACAACGCGAAACTATCCACCTTCATGAGCCCGCCGAAGGCCAGCGTCGCTGGGCCATCGGTGCCGAAGTGGAGGCCCGGGACAAGCATGATCCCCGCACCGAACAGCACAGCGGCAGCCACAATGGCTATCAGCCGCGCAGACTTATCGCCGCCCCATGCGGCGACCAGAAGCAGCATGAGGCCCGCGCCGCTTAGTAGCAATTCGGGAAGAACAAGCGCGAAGGAGTGAGCGAAATCCATCAGTGCGCGCCCTCCTTGGCGCTAATATCCGAGCCGCCCGAATGATCCATGCCCGCATGGCCATCCAGCGCATTGGCCGCCTTGGCACGGGGTACGCCGGGAGCAAGCGCCGCATCACTCGCGGGAGCGGCGGCGGAGAGCCGCGCGTCGAGCACCGCAATATCGGCGCGCATCGGAGCGAGGAAGCTTTCGGGGTATACGCCCATCCACAATACGGCGGCGGCGATGGGAGCCATCATGATCCATTCACGCGCCGAAATGTCGCGCATCCCTGCGGCATCCTCGTTAACCTGTCCGCCAAACGCCACGCGGCGATAAAGATACAGCATATAGGCGGCGCCAAGGATGATCCCGGTGGTGCAGATCAAAGCGACCAAGCTGGAAGTCTGGTAGATGCCTGCCAGCGACAAGAACTCGCCGACAAAGCCGCTGGTCCCGGGAAGGCCGATGCTCGCCATGGTGAACAGCAGGAAGAACAGCGCATAGTACGGCATGTTGATCGCGAGGCCGCCGTAACGCGCGATCTCGCGGGTGTGAAGGCGGTCGTAGATGACGCCAACGCAAAGGAACAGCGCGCCCGAAACAAGGCCGTGGCTGAGCATCACGATCATTGCCCCCTCAAGCCCCTGCACATTGAAAGCGAACAAGCCGACGGTGACAATCGCCATGTGCGCGACCGAGGAATAGGCGATCAGCTTCTTCATATCGGTCTGCACCAACGCGACCAGCGAGGTGTAGACGACCGCAATCATGGACAGGGTGAAGACCAGCCAGGCAAACTGCGCGGACGCCTCGGGGAACATCGGAAGGCTGAACCGAATAAAGCCGTAACCGCCCAGCTTGAGCAGCACGCCTGCGAGGATCACCGAGCCAGCAGTCGGCGCCTGCACGTGCGCATCAGGAAGCCACGTATGCAGCGGCCACATCGGCACCTTGACTGCAAAGCTGGCAAAGAAGGCGAGCCACAACCATGTCTGCGCTTGAGGCGGGAAGGTGTGTTGCATCAGCGTCGGAATGTCGGAGGTGCCAGCCTCGGCCACCATCCAGAACATCGCGATCAGCATCAGCACCGACCCAAACAGCGTGTACAGGAAGAACTTGTAGCTGGCGTAGATGCGATTGTCCCCGCCCCACACACCGATAATCAGATACATCGGGATGAGGCCTGCCTCGAAGAAGACGTAAAACAGGAACAGGTCCTGGGCCGCGAAAGTGCCGATCATCAACACTTCCATAAACAGGAAAGCGGCCATGTATTCGCCGACGCGCTTCTGCACCGCTTCCCAGCTTGCCAGAATACAGACCGGCATCAGGAATACGCTGAGCATGATCAGCAGCAACGCAATCCCATCGATGCCCAGCGCATAGCTGAAGCCTGCGAAAAGCTCCGCCCGCTCGGTAAATTGCCACTGGGGGCCGCCGATCTGGTAATTTGACCACAACACAACGCCCAGGGCGAAAGTTACCAGCGTCGCCCCCAGCGCAATCCAGCGAGCTTGGGCCGCGCCCGCATATAGGCACGCCAGCGCGCCAAGCAGCGGCACGAGCATCATCAGCGACAGGATGGGAAGGCCTTCCATTACGAAGCGCGCTCCTAAAGCAGAACAAAGGTGATAGCGGCAACCAGCCCGAGCAGCATGATCAACGCATAGGAATAGACGAAGCCCGACTGTATCGACTTCGCCGCGGTCGCGCTCCGGTCAACCACCCAGGCAATGCCGTTAGGGCCGAAGCGGTCAATTGTACCAATGTCGCCGAGCTTCCAGAAGGCACGACCCAACGCGAAGGCGGGCTTCACGAAGATCGCGTCATAGAGCTCGTCGAAGTACCACTTGCGGTAAACGAAGTTGTGCAGCGCGCCAAAGTTCGCAACGAAGCGGGCCGGGATGTCCGGCTTGGCGATGTAGGCGACATAGGCGCCTGCAAAGCCGATCAGCATCACAATGAGGGCGGTGTACTTCACCCAGTACGGCACGGCGTGCATCGCGTGGATCAGCGCTTCGTTGTAAAAGATCGAACCGTTCCAGAAAGCCGCGCTGTCCAGGAAGCTCGGCGCGAACACTTGCCCTGCTGCAACCGCACCGATGGTCAACACCCCAAGCGGGATCAGCATCGACACCGGGCTTTCATGTGGGTGATACCCGCCGGTGGTGTCCACGCCCGCTTCTTCGGGGGTCTTGTGAACCGCGTGTTGTATATGCTCGCTTTCGATCCAGCGCGGCTTGCCCCAGAAGGTCAGGAACATCAGGCGCCAAGAATAGAAGCTGGTCAGCAGCGCGGCGATGGCGCCTGCCCAAAAGGCAAACTGCCCTGCGCCGTTGTGGCGCGCAAAGGCGACTTCGAGGATCGCGTCCTTCGACCAGAAGCCTGCAAAGCCGACGCCGAGGTGATAGACACCCAGCCCCGTGATCGCCAACGTGCCGGCCAGCATCGCGTAGAAGGTGAACGGGATCGCCTTACGAAGACCGCCGTAATACCGCATGTCCTGTTCGTGGTGCATCGCATGGATCACGCTGCCAGCGCCGAGGAACAGCAATGCCTTGAAGAAGGCGTGCGTGAACAGGTGGAACATCGCCGCCCCGTAAGCGCCAACGCCAGCGGCAAAGAACATGTAGCCCAGCTGCGAGCAGGTCGAATAGGCGATGACCCGCTTAATGTCCCACTGGGTCGTCCCGATTGTCGCAGCAAAGAAACAGGTCGCTGCGCCCACGATCGTGACGATGGTCAGCGCGGTGGGCGCGGTCTCGAACATCGGTGAAAGGCGGCACAGCATGAACACACCCGCCGTAACCATGGTCGCGGCGTGGATCAGCGCGGAGACAGGCGTCGGCCCCTCCATCGCGTCCGGCAACCACGTGTGCAGCCCCAGCTGCGCCGACTTGCCCATCGCGCCGATGAACAGAAGGATACACAGGATATCCATTGTGTAGAGACGCATGCCGACGAAGGTGATCGTCGAACCGCTCATCGCCGGAGCTGCCGCAAGGATCTCGGGGATCGAGGTCGTCTGAAACACCAGATAGGCGCCAAAAATGCCGAGCATGAAACCGAGGTCGCCCACGCGGTTGACCACGAAGGCCTTGATCGCCGCAGCACCCGCGCTCGGCTTTTTGAACCAGAAACCGATGAGCAGATAGGACGCAAGGCCCACGCCTTCCCAACCGAAGAACATCTGCACCAGGTTATCGGCCGTCACCAGCATCAGCATCGCAAAGGTGAACAGCGACAAATAGGCAAAGAACCGCGGCTGATCCGGGTCCTCATCCATGTACCCCCATGAATAGAGATGGACGAGCGCGGACACCGAATTGATCACAACGAGCATGATCGCGGTAAGCGTATCCACCCGCAGCGCCCAATCGAAGGTGAGCGTGCCGCTTTGGACCCACTTCAGAACCTGCACGACTTCAGCGGTTTCAGTTCCGCCGAGAAAGCCGAGGAAAATCGGCCAGCTCAGTCCCGCTGACAGCAACAGAGCGCCGGTGGTGATGGACTTTGCCGCCACATTACCCAGCATGCGGTTGCCCAACCCTGCGACCAGCGCAGCCAGCAACGGCCCGAAAACGATGATGAGGATATGCGTGGACACGGACGCTTACCCCTTCATCCGGTTGATATCGTCAACCGCGATAGACCCGCGGGTGCGGAAGTAGATCACCAAGATCGCAAGACCGATGGCCGCTTCAGCCGCAGCCACGGTCAGCACCAGCATCGCAAACACCTGACCCGTCAGGTCATTCAGGAAAGAGCTGAAGGCGACGAGATTGATGTTCACCGCCAGCAAAATGAGTTCGACCGCCATCAGGATGACAATCACGTTCTTGCGGTTGAGGAAGATCCCCAACACGCCGAGCACGAACAGGATCGCGCCTACGGTGAGATAGTGTTCGATGCCAATCACAGCTCGACCCCCTGCCCGACTTCCGGGTTCTTCATGACGGTTGCATCTTCCGGGCGGCGGCGAACCTGCTTGCCCACGTCCTGCCGGGCGCGGGCACCGGGCTTGGGTGCCTGGAAGGTCAGCACGATCGCGCCAATCATCGCGACAAGCAGAATGATCCCGGCAATTTCGAACAGCACGATGTACCGGCCATACAGAAGAGCGCCCAAGGCCGCGATATTGCTGCTGTCCGCTGCTTGCACCGCAGCCCCATCTGCCGTTCCCAGCGTCAGTCCGCCCGCGTTATACGCGCCCACCGCCAGCAGCAATTCGGCCAGCAGCACGGCGGCAATCAACAGGCCGAGCGGCGCATTGCGGCTGAACCCTGCACGCATCGCGGCAAAATCGATGTCCAGCATCATTACCACAAATAGGAACAACACCGCGACGGCGCCCACGTAAACGATCACCAGCAGCATCGCGATAAACTCTGCACCTAGCAGCACCATCAGCCCCGCCGCGTTGAAGAACGCTAGGATCAGCCACAGCACAGAATGCACGGGGTTCTTCGCCATGACGACCATCACGGCGGCAGCGACAACGATCGTCGCGAAGAAATAAAAGGCGATGGCCTGTATCATGATGATCCCCAACCATCAGGCCTGCCCGCATCGCGAACCGGCCCGACTGTCGTCCTGTTTGATCCCTTAGTCCCGATGCGTGAGCAGGATTTGCACCCTACTCGCGCGGTATTGCGTATCTCCGGCGCGCCCTAGCGGTAGGGTGCGTCGGCTTCAAGATTGGCCGCGATGGCCCGTTCCCACTTGTCACCATTGCTGAGCAGCTTGGCCTTGTCGTAAAGCAGCTCCTCACGGGTTTCTGTGGAATATTCGAAGTTTGGCCCCTCGACGATCGCATCCACGGGGCAGGCTTCTTGGCAGAACCCGCAGAAAATGCACTTGGTCATGTCGAGATCGTAGCGGGTGGTGCGGCGGCTGCCGTCCTCGCGCGGTTCGCTCTCGATGGTGATCGCCTGTGCCGGGCAGACAGCCTCGCACAGCTTGCACGCGATGCAGCGTTCCTCGCCGTTGGGATAGCGCCGCAGCGCGTGTTCACCCCGGAAGCGTGGCGAAAGCGGGGCTTTTTCGAAGGGGTAGTTGATCGTCACCTTGGGCCTGAAGAAATACTTCAGCGTCAAGGCGTGCGCCTTGAGGAATTCCCAGAGAGTGAAGCTCTTGATGAGGTGGGCAACGGTGGTCATGACTGGCCTCTCACAGCGGCGGGCTGCGCGGGGGTGGTTTGCACAAAATCGGTATCTGTGGCCGGAGCGTCGGAGACAGCCGGGCGATCGAAATGCCCCGTCGCCATCAGGTAACCGCTGGTCACCGCGACAAATAGCAGGCTCATCGGCAGAAACACCTTCCACCCGAGGCGCATCAGCTGGTCGTAACGGTAGCGCGGCACGGTCGCCCAAATCCAGCTGAACATCAGGAAGAACATGAAGGTCTTTAGCAAGAACCAAATGATCCCCGGCACCATGTAAAGCGGCGCCCAATCAACCGGCGGCAGCCACCCGCCCCAGAACAGCAGCGTGTTCAGCGAGCACATCAGCAGGATGTTCGCATATTCGCCGAGCCAGAACAGCGCGAAGCTCATCGAGGAATATTCGGTCTGGTAGCCCGCGACCAATTCGCTCTCCGCTTCGGTAAGATCAAACGGCGCGCGCGCGGTTTCGGCCAGCGAGGAGATGAAGAATACCACCCACATCGGGAAGAGCAGCGGGTGCACCACATAGGCGTTGATCACGCCCAGGCCGAAGCCGCGCTGCTCATTGACGATGCCCGACAGATTGAAGGTGCCAGCGAACAACACCACGCACACCAACACGAAGCCGATTGAAACCTCGTAGGAGATCATCTGTGCCGAAGCACGCATCGCCGAGAAGAACGGGTATTTCGAATTCGACGCCCACCCGCTCATCACCACGCCGTAAACCCCCATCGAGGAGATCGCGAGAATGTAGAGCAAGCCGACATTGATGTCCGACAGCAACACGCCCTCGTCAAACGGGATCACGGCCCAAGCCGCCAGTGCGACGGTAAAGGTGATGATCGGTGCGAGCAGGAAAATGCCCTTGTTCGCGGCCGACGGAATGATGGTTTCTTGGAGGAACACCTTCAGGCCGTCCGCGAAGCTCTGCAGCAGCCCGAACGGTCCGACCACGTTAGGCCCGCGCCGCATCATGATCGCACCCAGCACCTTGCGGTCGACGTAAATCACCATGGCGACGCTGAACATGACGAGCAATGAGATCACGATGATCCCAGTCAGCGTCGCGACGGTCCAGGCCCATTCGTAGCTTAGGCCGAGGGATTGGAAGAAGGCGGTCATTCTGCAGCCTCCTTCACATCGGCCCCGTGGAGGAGCTCATCCGAGCAACGCTGCATCACGTCGCTCGCGCGGGCGATGGCGTTGGTGAGGTAGAAGTCCTTGATCGGATAGCCCGCAAGCTCGCCTTCGAACTTCGCACCGCTGTCGGCCTTGGGCAGCGCGCCGTAATCGGCGAGGCCCTCTTCGCCCAGTGCAGGAACGGCGGCGATCATCTTGGCCTGCAACGCGCCGAAGCTGTCGAAGCCGACCGTCACGCCCAAAGCATCCGCCAGCGCACGCAAAATCGTCCAATCCTCGCGCGCGTCGCCGGGGGCGAAGACCGCCTTTTCGGCGAACTGCACCCGGCCCTCTGCGTTGACGTAAGTCCCGTCCTTCTCGGCATAGGAGGCGCCGGGCAGGATGATGTCGGCGTGATGCGCGCCCTTGTCGCCGTGGTGGCCGATATAGACCTTTAGGCTCTTAGCGTAGGGCGCATAGTCCATCTCATCCGCGGCGAGGCTGAGCAGGACCTTGGGCTTCGCAGCGGCGATATCGCCCATTCCCCCGGGCAGCGTGAAACCGAGCATCAGCGAGGCCATGCGCGCCGCCGAAATGTGCAGCACGTTGAAACCGTTCCAGCCCTCACGAACCAACCCAAACTTGTCGACCAGCTTCAACGCAGCAGGCAGCGCGCCCTTGGCCAACGCCGCCGCACCAAGGATCACCGCCGGGCGCTGGGCCGACTTCATGACGTCACCCAATTCCTTGGGGATGCGGTTCAGCAGCTTGAGATCGCTGCCGAGGAAGGTCGCGGGATAAGTCGGATCCCATTCCTGCCCGATGATGTAGACCTTCGCCCCGGCCTTCACCGCCTTGCGCAGACGGACGTTGAGCAGCGCGGCTTCCCAGCGGACATTGCTGCCCACGATCAGGATCGCATCGGCCGTCTCGATGCCCGCAAAGGTGCTGTTGAAATTCACCGCCGCGAGGTTCGACACGTCATAGGTCATGCCGGTCTGGCGCGCTTCGGTGAGCTGCGACCCGCAGGCGTTGACCAACGCCTTGGCCGCAAACATTGTCTCGGCGTCGAGCAAATCGCCCGCCACCGCCGCGATGCCCGCCTTGTCGCCTTCAAGCGCACCCGCGATCAGGCCGAAAGCCTCGGTCCACTCGGCGGGCTGGAGTTTGCCATCACGGCGCACCCACACCCGGTCTAGACGGCGCTTGGTCAGGCCATCGACCTGATAGCGCCCCTTGTCGCTCAGCCACTCCTCGTTGACGTCGTCATTGATCCGCGGCAGCGCGCGCATGACTTCGCGACCCTTGGAATGGAGCGTGATGTTCGCGCCCACCGCGTCCGAGACGTCGATCGAAAGCGTCTGCTTCAGCTCCCACGGCCGCGCCTCAAAAGCGTAGGGCCGCGAAGTCAGCGCGCCGACCGGGCAGAGGTCGATCACATTGGCGCTCAATTCATGCGCCGCTGCCTTTTCCAGATAGGTCGTGATCTGCATATCCTCGCCGCGATACAGCGCACCGATTTCGTCCACGCCCGCGATCTCTTCCGAGAAACGCACGCAGCGGGTGCAGTGGATGCAGCGGGTCATGATCGTCTTGATCAACGGGCCCATGTACTTCTCGGTCACCGCGCGCTTGTTCTCGTGATAGCGCGAGCCGCCGCGGCCATAAGCGACCGCCTGATCCTGAAGATCGCACTCGCCGCCCTGATCGCAGATCGGGCAGTCGAGCGGATGGTTGATGAGCAGGAACTCCATCACGCCCTCGCGGGCCTTCTTGACCATCGGGCTGTCGGTGCGGATTTCCTGACCTTCGGCCGCCGGCAGCGCGCAAGATGCCTGCGGCTTGGGCGGCCCGGGCTTCACCTCGACCAGACACATGCGGCAATTGCCCGCGATGCTGAGCCGCTCGTGATAGCAGAAGCGCGGGATTTCCTTGCCCGCCAGCTCGCACGCCTGCAGCACAGTCGCGCCCGCCGGGACCTCGATTTCCTGACCGTCTACGGTGACCTTAGGCATTCTACTTCACCTCTACGCCGGCTTGCGAATATAGCCGCGCGACATCCTCGGGCAGCGGCGCCCGAGCAAACTTGCTGACATTGGAGCGGCCCGAATTGCCCCACGGCGTGCGCCCGAGCGCATGACCGAGCGGCGCGAGCGTAAGCCGCAGGAGCTGACCCGCGATTTCCTTCGCCTCGCGCTGCGCTACGGCGAGCGAAAGCATTGTGCGGTGAACGCGGAGGTGCGGCAGCAGCGCAGGCTGCGAGATTACATGCGCACGCTCTAGCGCGGTCCACGCGCCGAGAGCGTCCCCCGCAGCGCGGCACGCCGCTGCACGGTGCATAGCCTCGGCCACTTTGGCTTCCATTTCAGGCGTAAGCTTCACTCGGCCGCCTCCGCAAACTGCGAATTGTGCTCATTGATCCGCCGCTCAAGCTCCGGCCGGAAGTGGCGGATAAGGCCCTGGATCGGCCACGCGGCGGCATCGCCAAGCGCGCAGATGGTGTGGCCCTCGACCTGCTTGGTGACTTCCTGCAGCATATCGATTTCCTCGATCGCCGCATCGCCCGTGCGCAGGCGCTCCATCATGCGCCACATCCAGCCCGTGCCTTCGCGGCAGGGCGTGCACTGGCCGCAGCTTTCGTGCTTGTAGAAATAGGAGAGCCGGCTGATCGCGCGGACGATGTCGGTGGACTTGTCCATAACGATCACCGCTGCCGTGCCGAGGCCGGAGCCCAATTCCTTCAGCCCGTCGAAGTCCATCGGCGCGTGGCGGATCTGCGCAGCCGGAACGAGCGGAACAGACGAACCGCCGGGGATAACGGCAAGCAGGTTGTCCCACCCGCCGCGAATACCGCCGCAGTGCTTTTCGATCAGCTCTTCGAAGCTGATGCTCATCGCTTCCTCGACCACGCAGGGCTTGTTCACATGCCCGCTGATCTGGAACAGCTTGGTGCCCTTGTTGTTCTCACGCCCGAAGGAGCTGAACCACGAGGCACCGCGCCGCAGGATCGTCGGCGCGACCGCGATGCTTTCGACGTTGTTGACGGTCGTCGGGCAGCCATAGAGGCCCGCGCCCGCTGGGAACGGTGGCTTCAACCGCGGCTGGCCCTTCTTCCCTTCCAAGCTTTCAATCATCGCGGTCTCTTCGCCGCAGATGTAGGCGCCCGCACCGCGGTGCATGAACACGTCGAAATCGTAGCCCGAACCGCAGGCGTTCTTGCCGATCAGCCCGGCTTCGTAAGCCTGATGGATCGCGGCCTGCAGCGTCTCGGCCTCGCGGATGTATTCGCCGCGCACGTAGATGTAGGCGGCCCGCGCGCGCATTGCGAAGCCTGCGACCAGCGCGCCTTCGACCAGCTTGTGCGGATCGTGGCGCAGGATCTCGCGATCCTTGCAGCTGCCCGGCTCGGATTCATCAGCGTTGATGACGAGGAAGCTTGGCCGACCATCGCGGCTTTCCTTGGGCATGAAGCTCCACTTCAGCCCTGTCGGGAAGCCCGCACCGCCGCGACCGCGCAGGCCACTGGCCTTCATTTCCTCGATAATCGCGTCCGGCCCGCGCGCCAGCAGCGCCTTGGTGCCATCCCAATCGCCGCGCGCCTGCGCTGCCTTCAGGCCCCAGTCCTGGAACCCGTAGACGTTGGTGAAGATGCGATCACTATCGCCAAGCATCACTGCTTTCCTTGCTGTTTGGCGCGCTTGATACGCACCAGCGAAATCACTTGGAACACAAGGCCTAGACCCATCAAGATCACGCCCATTTCATATGGCCCGGTCGCGCTGAGCACTGCCCCCAGCGCAAAGCCGGTGAGGCCAAGAACTGCCAGAAGGAGAGTCAACGGGTTCATCCGATCGCTCCCGCCTGCCACATGCCCGCCAGCACGGCGATAATGAGCAGGATCACGCCAATGCGGATCACGCCCATCAACAGCTTGAAGGCGATAAACGCCAATAACAGCGCGCCGAGAATGGTGACAATGGCGGTCACTTTACCACTCGCCCCGGTAATCGTGGTTGGCGCTGACCATGTCCTTCAACGTCGTCGGCCCGCCCGAAGGCTCCGACGTATGCCGTCCCGGCTCCTGGGTGCCAGCCTTGGGCGTCTGCCCTGCAGCAAGGGCATCAAGCACCGCGTCGAGGCGTTCGGGCGTCAGGTCTTCGTAATTGTCGTCGTTGATCTGGACCATCGGCGCGGTGGCGCAATTGCCCATGCATTCGACTTCGGTAAGGGTCCACAGCCCATCTGCCGAGATCCCGCCCTTCACCATCCCGCGCTTCTTGCATGCGCTCATGATGTCGTCGCTGCCGCGCAGCATGCAGGGCGTGGTGCCGCACACCTGCACGTGGAATTTGCCCACGGGCTTCAGGTTATACATGAAGTAGAAGCTGGCCACTTCGAGCACGCGGATCACCGGCATCCCGAGATATTGCGCCACGTATTCGATCACCGGCAGCGGCAGCCAGCCCTGCGTATCGGTCTCCGCGCCGACCTGCCGCTGGGCGAGATCAAGCAACGGCATCACCGCCGAACGCTGACGCCCTTCGGGATACTTGGCGATGTGCCAGTCGGCGGTTTTCCGGTTTTCCGGCGTCCACGCGAAAGCGCTCCAACGGGCGCGCAATTCGGGGGTGTCGGGAGCGGGGGTACGGTCAGCCATTAGCGGATGAACTCCACGCGAGAGCACAAATCGCCCTCGAAGGAATAGACAGCGATTACATCGAAGGGCTCGACCAGCGGCGAACCATCGGTCGCGGGGCCACGCGTCACATGCTCGCGCATCAGCACGTAATTGCCGATAGCCTGCGCCTCGACGATTTCGGCATGGTTTTGCGGCCAGCGCGCAAAGGCGGCGGCGAGGCCGGAGCGGGTGCCTTCCTTGCCTTCACGCACCACATCGCCGCGATAATTCGCCTCGCAGGCATCGTCGGTCATGAAGGAGACATAGGTGTCGACGTCCTGCGCATTATAGGCGTCGATCATCGCCCGGGCGGTGTCGAGATTGCTCACCGGTCACACTCCCCGAACACCACGTCGATCGCGCCCAAAATGGCGGTCGCGTCGGGGAGCATGTGGCCCTTGGACATGAAGTCCATCGCCTGAAGGTGGCTGAATGCCGTGGGGCGGATCTTGCAGCGGTAGGGCTTGTTGGTGCCGTCGCTGACGAGATAGACGCCGAATTCGCCCTTGGGGCTTTCGGTCGCCACATAGACCTCGCCCGCAGGGACGTGGAAGCCTTCGGTATAAAGCTTGAAGTGGTGAATCAGGCTTTCCATCGACTGCTTCATTTCGCCGCGCTTGGGCGGCACGACCTTGCTGTCGCTGCTGGCGATCGGGCCGGTCGGCATATCGCGGAGGCATTGGCGGATGATCTTCGCGCTTTCGTATACTTCCTTCACGCGCACCATGAAGCGGTCATAACAGTCCGAATTGGTGCCAACCGGAATGTCGAACTCCATCCGGTCGTAAACGTCGTAGGGCTGGCTCTTGCGCAAGTCCCACGGGATGCCCGCAGCGCGGATCATCGGGCCGCTGAAGCCCCAAGCAATCGCGTCATCGCGGCTGACCACGGCGATATCGACGTTGCGCTGCTTGAAGATGCGGTTGTCCATGACGAGGCTCATCGCGTCCTCGAACAGCTGGAAGAAGCGATTGTCGAGCCAGTCGCCGATGTCGACAAGCAGCTTTTCCGGCACATCCTGATGGACGCCGCCGGGGCGGAACCATGCCGAGTGCATGCGCGCGCCGGAAGCGCGCTCGAAGAAGTTGAGGCAGTCCTCCCGCAGGTCCATGATCCACAGGTTCGGCGTGAAAGCGCCGACATCCAGAATGTGCGCCCCCATGTTGAGCATGTGGTTGCAGATGCGAGTCAGTTCAGCGAACAGCACCCGCAGATACTGCGCGCGCAGCGGCACTTCCAAGTTCAGCAGCTTTTCGATGGCGAGCACGTAAGTGTGCTCCATCGCCAGTGGCGAACAGTAATCAAGCCGGTCGAAGTAGGGCAGCGCCTGAAGATAGGTCTTTTGCTCGATCAGCTTTTCGGTGCCGCGGTGGAGCAGTCCGACATGCGGATCGATCCGCTCAATCACCTCGCCGTCCAGTTCCATCACCATGCGCAGCACGCCGTGCGCAGCGGGGTGCTGGGGGCCGAAGTTGATGGTGTAGTTGGTGATGACCTCGCCCGTCGTGGTGAGCGAGTCTTCGCGTTGCATGCTCATTTCTTCGCCTCCCCGGCCGGCGGTGCGGGGGGAGCTTTTTCGTCACCCGGCAGCACGTAATCCGCGCCTTCCCACGGCGAGAGGAAATCGAAGGTGCGCATCTCCTGCGCCAGCACAACGGGTTCATATACCACCCGCTTTTCCTCCTCGGAGTAGCGCAGTTCAGTGTAGCCCGTCATCGGGAAGTCCTTGCGGAACGGGTGGCCTTCAAAGCCGTAATCGGTGAGGATGCGGCGAAGGTCAGGGTTCCCCGCGAAGGTCACACCGTACATGTCGAACACCTCGCGTTCCAGCCAGCCCGCGTTGGGCCACAGTGTGGTCACGGTCGGCACCGGGGTATCCTCGCTCGCCGAACATTTCACCATGATGCGGTGGTTCTTGGTAAGGCTCTGGAGCATGTAAACGACTTCAAAGCGCTCAGGCCGCGAGGGGTAATCGACGCCCGCGATTTCCATCAACTGCTGGTAGGCGTGATCATCGCGCAGGATTTCGAGCACGCGCGCAACCGCATCACGCTCGACCCGGAAGACCAGCTCGCCGTGCGATTCATAGGTTTCGATCAGCCAGACAGAAATCGTCTCACTGACGGCGCCTGACACGCCCTCGTTGGAAGCGAACTTTGGGGCGGAGTGGAGAACGGCCATGAACCTTGCCCTTATCTCTCGATCGTGCCGACGCGGCGGATCTTCCGCTGCAACTGCATGACGCCATAAAGCAGCGCCTCGGCAGTCGGCGGGCAGCCGGGGACGTAAATGTCGACCGGCACAATCCGGTCACAGCCGCGCACGACAGAATAGGAATAATGGTAATAGCCGCCGCCATTGGCGCACGAACCCATGCTGATCACATATTTGGGATCAGACATCTGATCATAGACCTTGCGCAGCGCCGGGGCCATCTTGTTGCACAGCGTGCCCGCGACAATCATCACGTCCGACTGACGCGGAGACGCACGCGGCGCTGCACCGAAACGTTCCATGTCGAAGCGCGGCATGTTGGCGTGGATCATCTCGACCGCGCAGCACGCAAGGCCGAAGGTCATCCACCACAGCGAGCCGGTGCGCGCCCACTGGAACAGATCCTCGGTCGACGTAACGAGGAAGCCCTTGTCATTGACCTCGGCCTGGAGCGCGCTGAAATAGCTCGCGTCAGGCGTGCGTACTTCGCCGCCAGCGGCGTTCGTCAGCGCGGAAATATCCGGAAGTCCTTGGGGAGGAGAAATCGTGTTGTTCATTCCCAGTCCAACGCCCCTTTCTTCCATTCATAGGCAAGGCCGACAGCCAGGATAAACAGGAACACCATCATGCCAATCCAGCCCACCCAGCCCGTTTTGCCCAGACTGACGGCCCAAGGGAAAAGGAAGGCGGCCTCAAGGTCGAAGACGATGAAGCTGATCGCCACCAGGTAAAAGCGGACGTCGAACTGGCTGCGGGCATCCTCGAAAGCCGGGAAGCCGCATTCATATTCCGACAGTTTTTCCGCATCCGGATTGTGTACGCCTGTCAGCCGCGAAACCGCCATCGGCGCCACGACGAAAAGCACTGATAGCCCTAAGGCCACCAGCACGAATAACAGTATCGGCAGATACTGGCTGAGGTCGATCACAGCGATGTCCAAGCTATTAATCCCGGTTGCCACCTAGGCCTGTCGTCTGCCCGTTGCAAGGGTGAGACTCGGGGAAAACCCAGTGCCAGTGTTGCATGAAATCGAACAAACGTTGCGAGGAAGTGCGCCTAAATGCGCCCTTCCTCCGCAGGTTACTTCATCATTCGCGCCGTCGCGGCATCCGTGGCCTTGCCATAAGGTGGTTTCAGCCCGCCCAGCTTGGCAATGTCGATCTTCGGCTGGTGATAGACCGCGCGGGCGTGGCTGAATTCGCGGAAACCTTCGATGGCATGATAACTCCCCATCCCAGACGGCCCGACCCCGCCGAATGGCAGGTCCTCCATCGAGACGTGGAAAATCACGTCATTGGTAGTCACCCCGCCTGAAATCGTGCGGGTCAGCACGCGCTCCTGCTCGCTCTTGTCCTCACCGAAGTAATAGAGGCCAAGCGGACGATCATGATCGTTGATGTAATCGACTGCCTCACCCACCGCCTTATACGTCATCACCGGCAAAACGGGGCCGAAGATTTCCTCCTGCATCACCGTCATGCTGTCATTGACCCCGCGCAGAACGGTCAGCGGCATCTTGCGCTGGTTGGCGTTAGCGAAATCCTCGCCTGCCGGATTGACCTCGATCACCTCGGCGCCCTTGTTGCGGGCGTCCGCGACGAGGCCTTGCAGGCGTTCGAAATGGCGGTCTGACACGATCGAGGCATAATCGTCGTTGTCGAGGATGCGCGGGTACATCGCGCTTGCCGCGCTGACAACGCCGGCCACTGCCTCGTCTGCCTTGTCCTCGGGTACCATCAGGTAATCCGGCGCTAGGCAGATTTGCCCGGCGTTGAGCATCTTGCCGATCGCGATTCGCTCACCCGCCTTGGCGAAATCGGCGCTGCGGCCCATCACGACCGGCGATTTGCCGCCAAGTTCCAGCGTCACCGGCACCAGATTGGCAGCCGCTGCCTGCATCACACGGCGCCCCGTGGCGGTCGAGCCGGTGAAGACGAGGTGATCGAAGGGCAGCGAGGAGAACGCCGCGGCGACTTCGGGGCTGCCGGTCACGACCGCAACTTCCTCTGGCGCAAAATATTCTGCCGTCAAATTAGCCATCAGCTCGCTGGTGCGCTCGGTAAATTCGGACGGCTTTATCATCGCGCGATTGCCGGCCGCGAGCACCTGCATCAGCGGCGCGAAGGCGAGTTGCACCGGAAAATTCCACGGCGACAAAATGCCGATAACGCCCTTGGGCTCATAGCGCAGTTCCGCCCGCGCCCCCAGCAGCCCCAGCGGAAACTGCACCTTGCGCTTTTCGGCCTTGGCCCAAGCGTCCATGTGCTTCAGGGCATGATTGCCTGCACCAACGACTGCGGCGATGTCGGTCAGCATTGATTGCTGCATAGACCGGCTGCCGAAGTCAGCGCTCATCGCCTTGGCGAATTCGTCGCCGTGATCCTTCACCAGCGCGATGGCGCGGCGGATCCGGTCCTTGCGCTGCGACATTGGTTCGGGGCGCGAAGCGGTGAAGGCGGCACGCTGACGCGCAAGCAGGGCTTCGAGTTCATCGCGGCGATCATCGGCCATGTCGTTCTCCCGTTCGGACATATCGGTTTTGATTTGCGACGCGTTGTTGCGCAAACCGCGCGCCGGCGCAAGCACAGGCGGCCGGGGCCACAGGCCGAAGGTCTGATTGCCATTACCGCATCGCAGCATTACATCGCGCCCGACATACTGTTCCGTGATGGAAAAGGACTGAAGCCATGCCCCAGCTTTCCCCCGCCGATCCAATCGTGATCCTGTCCTATGCGCGCACCCCGATGGGCGCGATGCAGGGCGCGCTGGCCGATATGGCCGCGACCGATCTCGGCGCGATTGCGGTCCAGGCCGCTGTGGAACGCTCAGGCGTTGCGGGCGAAGATATCGACCGCGCCTATATCGGCTGCGTGCTGCCCGCAGGCCTTGGCCAAGCGCCAGCCCGCCAGGCCGCGATCAAGGCGGGTCTGCCACTTTCGGTTGAAGCGACCACCGTCAACAAGGTGTGCGGATCGGGCATGCAAACCGTGATCATGGGGGCAGAAGCGCTCGCCAGCGGCAGCATCAACGTTGTGGTTGCGGGCGGGATGGAAAGCATGACCAATGCTCCGTACCTTCTGAAAAAGCACCGCTCGGGCGCGAGGCTGGGCCATGACACCGCCTATGACCACATGTTCCTTGATGGGCTGGAAGATGCCTATGAACCGGGCCGCGCGATGGGCACCTTTGCGCAGGACACCGCCAATGCGTACCAGATGACTCGCGAGGACATGGACGCCTACGCCATCGAATCGCTCGCCCGGGCCAACCGCGCGATTGAAAGCGGGGCGTTTGCCGGGGAAGTTGTGCCGGTCACCGTTTCGACCCGTGCGGGCGATGTCGTCGTCGAACATGACGAAGCACCCGGCAAGGGCCGCCCTGACAAGATCCCGCAGCTGAAACCCGCCTTCGCAAAAGATGGGACGATCACCGCGGCGACCTCAAGCTCGATTTCCGACGGCGCTGCGGCTTTGGTGCTGACCCGCTCCAGCGTAGCCGAAGCGAAAGGCCTTACCCCAATCGCCCGTGTGGTGGCGACCGCAGCCCACGCCCATGCGCCCGCGCAGTTCACCACCGCGCCCATCCCCGCGATCCAGAAAGTACTCGCCAACGCGGGCTGGGACGTGGACGATGTCGATCTGTTCGAAGTGAACGAGGCCTTCGCCTGCGTTGCCATGTTCGCGATGCGTGATCTCGGCATCGGCCATGACAAGATCAACGTGAACGGCGGCGGCACGGCGCTGGGTCACCCCATCGGAGCGAGCGGTGCGCGGATCATCGTCACTCTAATCAATGCCCTCAAAACGCAGGGCAAGACCCGCGGAGTCGCGGCGCTGTGCATCGGCGGTGGTGAAGCGACGGCGATCGCAGTCGAGTTGGTCTGAGGTAACCTATGCCGGGTGGAGTTATTCGTCGCCCGGCAGCACATCCGATCCCCAAAGCCGTGCGGCGCTGATCCAGCCTTTACGGCCAGCAATATCGACTTCGCACCAGCCTGCGCGGCACGGCTTCATCGCGGCGACAACGCCCGGCTGAGCGCGCCACTTGATCGCACCGCCCTCACCGGGCTCGCTGCGCACTTCGGCGGGGCCGGTACCGATCACCAACCCGCCGCGCGCCGGATCAAGCTGGCTCGATGCGATCCAGCCTTGCGTGCCTTCGTGGTCCTCCACGAGACGCCAGCCTTCACGCAGGCGCACCACCTTCACAGGCAGACCCTTACGCTGGTAAACCCACGTGACGGGATATTCTCCACTGGGGCCAACGCGCATATTGACCTGTTCGTACCGCAGACTGGCCCAGTAAGGCAGTTCGCGGTCCTGTGCGGCCAGCGGCGCGATCAGGACGGTGGTGGCCAGCGTCAGCACCAGGCTGATCATCATGAAAAAGCGTAATCCCTGCATGGAAAGCCGAATAGCGCCTTAAACCCGGCAGATTCAAGCAGCGTGTGCGTATCCGCGCCTTGACCGCAAAGCCCCTGAGGCATTAGCCGTCTGTTCATGACCCAGCGCCCTCCCCGTCCGCTCTCCCATGCCCCGCGCGTGATCGTCACCCGCCACCTGATGCCAGAGGTAGAGGTCCGGATGCGCGATCTGTTCGACGTGGTGCTGAATGAAGCGGACGTGCCGTTGACGCGCGATCAACTCGCCATCGCAATGCAGGATTGCGATGTGCTGGTGCCGACTGTCACCGACCGGATCGACGCCGATCTGATCAATGGTGCGGGCGAGCGGCTGGGCCTGATCGCCAGCTTCGGTGCAGGCACCGAACATATCGACCTTGCGGCCGCTGCTGCCCGCAAGATCATCGTGACCAACACCCCGGGCGTCTTCACCGACGACACCGCCGACCTGACCATGGCCGGGATTATCGGCGTGCCGCGCCGTATCCGCGAAGGCACAGCCCTGGTGCGGCGCGGCGAATGGACCGGTTGGGCGCCATCGGGTCTTCTGGGACGCAAGTTGGCCGGCAAGGTGCTGGGCATTATCGGCATGGGCCGCATTGGTCAGGCCGTCGCCCACCGCGCTCGCGCTTTCGGGCTGGAGATCGCCTACACCAACCGCAAGCCTCTGCCCGAAGCATTGGAGCGGATGCTGGGCGCGCGTTACGTCGCCGATGTCGATGCTCTGATGGCGGATGCGGACATCCTCACTCTGCACTGCCCCCTAACCGAAGACACATGGCACCTTATAGATGAACGCCGTATCGCGCTGATGAAGCCGGGCAGCAGCATCGTAAACACCGCGCGCGGCGAATTGATCGACCAGGAGGCGCTGATCGCCGCGCTGCAATCCGGTCACCTCGCCGGCGCAGGGCTTGACGTTTACCCGGACGAGCCGCACGTCGACCCGCGCCTGATCGCGCACCCCAACGTCATGACCCTCCCCCACATCGGCAGCGCCACAGCGGAAGGCCGCGAGGATTCGGGTCTCAAGGTTGTCGCCAATATCCGGATGTGGGCCGACGGCCACCGCCCGCCCGATCAGGTGCTGACTGCGCTGGTGCGGGATTAGGCTCCCCGCTCCTCAATCCCCCGTCAAAATCCGCTCGACCAGCTCGCCCACGCTCGGCGTGTAGCCGTTCGAGAGGAACGGGTCGGTTTTGAACCGGTAAGCCGCATGGCCTGCGAAGGCCAGGTTATTGTCCGGGTCATCGCCGTGCGCAATGTCCTGCAACGTCTTCTGGATGCAGAAGCTGCGCGGATCGGCAAGGCGGCCGGTGGTGTAATCATCGTGGTCTTTCCAGCTGGAAAAACCGCAATGCGACAGGCAGCCCATGCAATCCTGCTGATCCTTGCGGATAACTTCGCGGGAATTAGGCGTCACAAACACGATGGTGTTGTCCGGCGTCTTCAGCGGTTCGGTGTGACCCGCGCGCATCCACATATCGGCCTTCGCCTTGTCTTCGGGCCTTACCCAGAAGCTGCGCGCCTTGCCATCTTCGCCAAGCTGGACGGTGCCGTCTTCCTCGCCCCGCTTGAAGAACGGGATCTGACGCTCCGACCGGTGCATCAGGTCATACAGGAATGGCGTCTTGACCGCGCTGGAATAGAATCCGGTGGGCGAGAACTTGTGAAGCAGCACATCGCCGGGTTCGACCGTGCGCAGCATATCTTTCCAGATCTGCGGGATTGGGCTTTCACGCGTCACCAGCGGGCGGGTGCCGAACTGAAAGGCGATGGTCCCAAGTTCGGGATTGTCGATCCAGTCGTTCCATTCGCGCAGGTACCAAACTCCGCCTGCCATCACGATCGGCACGGAATCCGGCACGCCTTCGGCCCGCATCGTATCGCGCAGAACCTTGACGCGGGGATAGGGGTCTTCGGGCTTGGTCGGGTCTTCAGCATTGGACAGGCCATTGTGACCGCCGGCCAACCACGGGTCTTCATAGACCACAGCCGCCATCAAATCGGGCACCTTGTGATAGCTACGCTTCCACAGCGCGCGGAAAGCGCGTCCCGAACTGACGATGGGGAGGTAGCAGACATTGAAGCGGGCGGCGATTTCAGCAAGCTTGTAGGGCATCCCCGCTCCGCAGGTGACGCCGGTCACCATGCCGCGGGTATTTTCCAGCACGCCTTCGAGCACGGCCTGCGCCCCGCCCATTTCCCACAACACGTTGATATTGATCGCGCCCTTGCCGCCCGCGATCTCATACGCTTTCTTCACCTGCGTGGTCGCGCCGTCGATAGCGTAGCGGATCAGTTCCTGGTGGCGTTCTTCGCGAGTTCTGCCGTGATAGACCTGCGGGATGGGATTGCCATCCGCGTCATAGCTATCAGCATTAACTGCACTGACCGTTCCAATCCCTCCGGCTGCGGCCCATGCGCCGGAACTCGCGTGGTTGGTTGCCGACACGCCCTTGCCGCCTTCGACCAGCGGCCAAACTTCACGACCGCCATAGACGATCGGGCTCAATCCCTTGAACAATGATAATCCCCTTGATGCGCAAACCCTGCGCATGATCTTTCCCGTCCGTGCATAGTGCGCCCCGCCTTGCGCCGCAACCTTGCGAGCGCAGCGCAGGATCAGCCCGCTTCGCAGACCTCAATCGCTTCTGGTTCGGTGCGCTTTGCCCCGCGTTCGAAACGGGCGAAATAACCCTTGATGTCGGGCCGCTCAATGTACTCGACGAGGATATAGCCGACCGCCTCGAATTCGCAGAACAGCACCGTATGGGGCAGTCCGTGGCGACCCACGGGAATGTCGCTTTCGACCACGACGATCTGCCCGCCCGCCCCTAACGCAGGCCACATATTCCACAGGAAGGCGTAAGGCTCGGTAACCTCGTGGTACATGTGCACCATAAAGATGCGGTCGAAGCTGTCGGGTGGAAGCTGCGGATTGTCCGTATCGCCGAACTTGATTGAAATGTTCTCCAGACGATCGCGTTCGACACGGCGTCCAAGCCGGTTCAACGCTTCACGGCTGATGTCCTGCGCGAGCACGCGGCCGTCTGCCCCGACCCGTTCAGCCAGGCGCACGGTATAATAGCCCTCACCCGCGCCGATATCGGCAACGGTCATGCCAGGGCGGATGTCGGCGAGGTCCATGACCACCTGCGCCTCGTTACGCTTGTCACGGTCGTCTTCGCTGGAGAACTGATTGGAAACGACCGCAGCAATGGGACGGTCGGCAGCGGGGAAGCTTGGCGCATTACCGGGCCGGTCGGGCGTGACCGCGCCGAAACCGTCGCACCCGGTCAGTAAAACCGCGCCAAGCAACGCGGCACCCGTAAGAAACGTGCTCCGCAGAAACATCGTGCCTATTCCACGTCCTCGATCTCGACCTTCTCGCCCGTCACGCGCTGCGCCAGCGCGGCCGAGATGAAGGGATCGATCGCCCCGTCCAGCACGGCATCGGGCGAAGTGGAGACTACGCCGGTGCGCAGGTCCTTGACCATTTGGTAGGGCTGCAAGACGTAGGAGCGGATCTGGTGACCCCAGCCAATATCGCTTTTGGCGGAATGTTCGGCGCTGGCGGCTTCTTCACGGGCGCGCATTTCCGCTTCGTACAGCCGCGCTTTCAGCATGTTCATCGCTATTTCGCGGTTCTTGTGCTGGCTGCGGTCCTGCTGGCTGGCCACCACAATGCCGCTGGGCTGGTGGGTGATGCGAACGGCAGAATCGGTCGTGTTGACGTGCTGCCCGCCTGCGCCTGAAGCGCGGTAGGTGTCGATCTTGAGGTCGGCCGGGTTGATGTCGATTTCGAAAGAATCGTCGATTACTGGGAATACCCAAACGCTCGAAAAGCTGGTGTGGCGGCGGGCAGAACTGTCATAGGGACTGATCCGAACAAGGCGGTGCACCCCGCTTTCGGTCTTGGCATAGCCATAGGCGCCGTCACCTTTGATCAGCAGGGTCGCCGACTTGATGCCAGCCTGTTCGCCAGCCTGATATTCAACCGTGTCGACCTTGAAACCCCGGCGCTCAGCCCACCGGCCATACATGCGGAACAGCATTTCGGCCCAATCCTGGCTTTCAGTGCCGCCTGCGCCGGCGTGGATTTCGAGATAGGTGTCATTGCCGTCAGCCTCGCCCGACAGCAGCGCCTGCACCTTGTCGGCATCGGCCCGGTCGGCGAGCCGTTCAAGCGTGCGCAGACCGTCATCGACGATGCTGTCCTCACCCTCGGCTTCACCCATTTCGATGAACTCGATCGCGTCGGCCATCTCGGCGGCAATTTCGTTCACCGTGTTGACCGCCGTTTCCAAGGTCTTCTGCTCACGGCTGATCGCCTGAGCCTGCTTGGGATTGTCCCACAGATTCGGGTCCTGCACCCGCGCGTTCAACTCGTCGAGCCGGCGCAGCGCACGCTCCCAATCGAGCGACAGGCGCACCAGCGCCAGCGCCGCTTCGATCCGGTTGATGTATGCCTGACCCTCGGCCCGCATGGTCTATCCTTCAGTCGCGCGAAAAAGTCGGCACCGCTTAGCGTGGGCGGCGCGATTGTAAAGCGGCTGCGCTGCGGCGGCCTGCCTGCTTATCTCGTGCTCTACTTCGCCAGCGCACGCACCGCTGCCAGCGTCTTGTCGACATGCCCGCGGTAATCGGCGTTGGAATGCACCGCCGCAATCCGCCCATCCTGAGCAATCACATAGGACGTGCGCGTGGTCAGACCCGATTTGCCCATCGCCACATCATAGGCAGCGATGATCGGGGCCGAGGCAACACCGACGGGGAACGCATCGCGGCATTCCTCGCGGCTGAACCGGCTGAGCGTGGCGATATCATCGCCCGACATGCCGATCACGCTGGCGCCCGCTGCTTTGAACTGAGGCATAGCGTCGGCAAAGGCGTTAGCTTCCAGCGTGCAGCCTTGCGTGAAAGCTTTGGGGTAAAAATACAGCACCACCGGTCCCTTGGCGAGCGCAGCCTTGAGGTTGAAGCCGAACTCCTTCCCCGCCAGCGCGGCACGTGTGGTAAAGGCGGGCGCCTTGGCACCGGAGGGCAGTTCTGCGGCGGCGCTAGTCACGAACAGCGCGGCGGCGGCGGCAAAGCAAAAACGTTTCATCATCATCAAACCTCCAAGCCCCGCGAAGAGTTCCTGCCCGGATCAGTCGACGCCGCCCTCCTCGACGAATTCCGCGTCGGCCTGCAGCGGGGCGTCCACCACCGCGCTTTCGGCGTTCTGGCGTCCGGCGCGGATCAGCGCGAGGATTTCGTTCCGCTTGGCCGCGATCGCATCCTGACTGGTGAAGCGCTCTGGCTCAGTGTCGGGCTTGAAGGCTTCCCAGATGATCGCAGACTTCGGATCATCGGTTGGCCAGCCATCGAACACACGCTTGCCCGAACGACGATCGACCCGCACCATCCGCACACCCGCAGGCGCAACAGCCGGAAGATCGGACCACTTTGCCTTGGTCTTTTCGATCAAACTCTTGATGATCGGCGCGGTAATCGTGCCGCCGAAGGCATAGCCGCCCATATTGCGGGGCTGATCGAAGCCCACGTAAGCGCCCGCGACCATTTGCTGTGTGCCGCCTATGAACCACACATCCTTGGGCCCGGTCGTGGTGCCGGTCTTGCCGAACAGCGGCAGATTCAACGAATTGAGCACGGTTGCCGTCCCGCGGCTGACCGCGCCGCGCAGCATGTGCATCACCTGAAAGGCAGTGCGCGCGTCCATCGCCTGCGTTCCTTTGACGCCGAAGCGCGGCATGGGTTTGCCATCCCATTTGGCCATGTTGCACGCCCGACAATCGCGATTATCGCCCCGCCACAGCACCTTGCCGCGCCGGTCCTGCACATAATCGATCACCGTCGGAGGGATGAGCCGACCGTGATTGGCAAGCGCGCCGTAGGCCGCGACCATCTTCACCAGCGTCGTCTCGCCAGCGCCCAACGCGGTTGAAGGATAGGCCGGGAACTTGCCGATCCCCAGCTTTTCGATGTCCTTGACCACTCTGTTCATGCCAGCAGTCATGCCGATCTGGACGGTCATGATGTTCTGCGATTGTTCAAGACCATAGCGCATCGGGTATTGCCCGCCGCTGCCGCTGCCGCGGATGCACTTTTCCCCGAGCCCTGCGCCCTGATAATAACAGAAGCGGTTATTATCGACCTGCGTGGACGGGGTCATCCCGCTGTCCAGTCCGGCGGCGTAGACAAAGGGTTTGATGGTTGAGCCGGGCTGCCGCATCGCCTGCGTTGCGCGGTTGAAGTCCGACAGGCGGTGATCAAACCCACCCTGCATGGCCAGCACCCGGCCGGTCTGCGCGCTTTCCACCACCAGCGCGCCTTGCGCTGCGGGGATCGACCGCACGTTCCAGCCATTGCCAGAAGGGCTGACGGCGATCACGTCCCCGGCCTTCAGCGCATCGGGCAAGCCGCCCAGGGGTGCTTCGGCGCCATCGGCAAAGCCGATCCGCGCGGACTGGCCGCTGCGGGTGGTGACCACGCCCACGCGCCAGTCTTTGTAATTGATCCCCAGCGGGGAACCTTGCAACTGACTGGCCCAATTGCCCTCGCTCACATCGATGGTCGCAATGGGGCCGGCCCATGCCCGACCGCCGTGATAGCGCAACAGCCCTTCGCGGAGCGCATCGCGCGCCGCCAGCTGCATAACCGGGTCAAGCGAGGTGCGAACCCACAATCCCCCGGCATAAACCGAATTCGGCCCGTTTTCCGCCGTTTCGCCAAATCGTTCAATTAGTTCGCGGCGAACTTCTTCGAGGAAATAGCCGGCATCGACGCTGCGCTCACGGCGCTGCGTGACGAGACCGAGTGGCTGGGCCGCTGCTGCGCGCCGTTCCGACCCGCTGATGAAGCCATTGGCCTCCATCTGCTCCAGCACGAAATTGCGCCGTTCCAGCGCAGCGTCTTCCTGCCCTTTGCGGCCATAGCGTTCAGGCGCTTTGGGCAGGATCGCAAGGAAGGCCATTTCGTGCAATTCAAGCGCGTCAACGTCCTTGTCGAAATAGGCGCGCGACGCGGCCTGAACACCGAACGAACGCCGCCCCAAAGGAATTTCGTTGAGATAAAGCTCAAGTATTTCCTGTTTGGTCAGCACCCCTTCGATGCGCCCGGCAAGGATCATTTCTTTGAGCTTGCGGGTCACCGAATATTCGTCGCCCAACAGCAAATTTTTGGCGACCTGCTGGGTAATGGTCGATCCGCCCACCGCCCGCTCGCCAGAGCCGAACTTCGTTGCGTAATCGAAGACTGCATTGGCGGTACCAAGAAAATCAATCCCGCCGTGGCTGAAGAAGGTTTTATCCTCTGCCGAAAGATAGGCTTCGATCAGTTGATCTGGAAAATCGGCATATTGCAACTGCACCCGTCGCTCGCGCGCATAGGAATGGACGATTTCGCCGTCCACGCCGCGAACCACTGTTGGCAACGGCGTCTCGTAAGTCAGCAGCGCCTCGGCCTCGGGCAAGTCGTTCGCCATCCACACGAACAGCGCAATCCACAGCACGAGAAAGCCGGCAAATGCGATCGCCACGAGCCTAAACAACCGGCTTTCGCGCCAGCGGGCACGGAACCACGCGGACGCCGCGCCGACATCGCGGTTTACGCGGTAACGCAGATAAGCCCAGGTCGATGGCTGGTCGGGAGGCGTGGCAGGCTCAGTCATTAAGCCGCGGCAACTAGCACGCTGGACTTGGCCAAGGCTAGCCGCTTTGCGATCCTATTCAACGTCGCCCGCCTGTCCGGTGCGGCGCGCAAAGTGGATTTTGATCGCGCGCGCCAGCACACGGGCATATTGCGCGCGCCCCTCAAGCGTGGTCAGCCGCGCCCGATCGGTGCTGTTGGTGACGAACCCGCTTTCGAACAGGACCGATGGCACATCAGGTGCGCGCAACACCGCCAGCGCGGCAGCGCGGCGCGGCTGCGGGATGAACGCCAACTCACCCTCGCCTTCGCGCAGCACCAGCGCCGCAAAATCCAACGCGTCTTCCTGCGTGCGTTGCTGAGACAATTCGACAAGGATCGTGCTGACTGCGGCGCTCTGCCCGTCAATGGTTATGCCGTTCAACCGATCGGCATCGTTTTCGCGCGCGGCAAAGCGCGCCGCGGCCTCGTTCGATGCCGCATCGGATAACGTGTAGATGCTTGCCCCGCTCACATCGTCCCGCTCTCCTGCGGAATCAGCGTGGATCGATATGAACAGATCAGCCTCCAACTGGCGGGCGATCTCTGGCCGGTGCCCCAGTGGCAGGATGCGATCATCCGCCCGGGTCAACGCCACGCGAATGCCGCCCTGCCGCAACAGTTCTCCGCGCAGCGCCAGTGCGACGGACAGGGTGATGTCCTTTTCATTGAACTTGCGCCCGTCGGCATCCTCGCCGATTGCGCCCGGATCGCGCCCGCCATGCCCGGCATCGATCACCACCAGCGGCCGTGATGGATCATCCGGCCCTGCCACAGGCGGCAGCTCGAACGGGCCTTCGTCTCCATCCAGCACAAATCGCAGCACGTAATCGCGCCCCCATTGTGGGAGCGGCAATGTGATGCCCAGCAATTTCGCCCCGGTCAGCATCACTGCCGGCACAAACAGAACAATCAGCAGCAGGGTGCGATAACTCATTGCCAGTTTCGCTTACGTTCTTGGGCGAAGGAAACGCAATAGAGTTGCGAGGTTTGCCCCACAGTGCTAGCGTTCACCACAGAGAGGGAGGATCAAGGCGTCATACGCCCGACTTGCCGCCCTCTTGCACCGGGGCATTCATATTTCTTTAGCTACCCGGTCAGTACAGGTTGATGCAGTGACAGAAGGTTCTTCCCGGCAGACCAGCACAATGCGCGTTTCTCGCGTGCGTGCCGTCGCGGGTTGGAAAGCGGCAATGGGCCGCGCGTTTGACATTGCAGACACGAGCTTCGCGCTAACCGTATTCAGCGGTGAAAGCGCGATTTCCCCTTCCGGCACGGCCCTTAGGCTCGCCGGTTCACCACATAATGCGCGCCCCCTTCATGTCCGTTCGCGGGCAAGGCCGGGCGCATGGAGACTATTTAATGGCAACGCGCATGCTTATCGATGCGCGCCACCCGGAAGAAACCCGGGTGGCGGTTCTGCAAGGCAACCGGATTGAGGAATTCGATTTCGAATCTGCCGAACACAAGCAGATCAAAGGCAATATCTACCTCGCTAAAGTAACACGGGTCGAACCTTCGTTGCAGGCGGCTTTTGTCGACTTTGGCGGCAATCGCCATGGCTTCCTCGCGTTCAGCGAAATCCATCCCGATTACTACCAGATTCCCAAGGCCGATCGCGACGCGCTGTTGGCTGAAGAAGCCGAAGCCGCCGAGGAAGAAGAGCGCCTCCGTGCCGAAGAGGAAGATGAGGGCATTTCTCCCGGCGAAGAGTACGACGCCGAATATGACAGCGGCGAAGCGCTTGCCGAAGACCTTGCCGAAAACGGGGTCGAAGAAGTCGACACCTCCGATAAGGACGATGTCGCCACCCTCGAAGGTGGTTCTTCCGACGAGGAAGCATCCGACGAAGATGCTTCCTACGAGGATGGCGACGATAACGACGGCGAGCACGAAGGCAGCGACGAAAACGGGCAGGACCGCGGACGTGGCCGGCGCGGGCGTCGCCGGCAGGGTGCCAAAGGGGAGCGCGGCGGCAACGAAAAGGGCCGGACCCGCGCCAAGCAGGTCGACGAAGTTCGCGCCAAGCGTCAGGCGCTGCGTCGCCGCTACAAAATCCAGGACGTGATCCAGCGGCGTCAGGTGTTGCTGGTGCAGGTCGTAAAGGAAGAACGCGGCAACAAGGGCGCCGCGCTCACCACCTATCTCAGCCTTGCGGGGCGCTACACCGTGCTGATGCCGAACAGCACCAGCGGCGGCGGCATCAGCCGCAAGATCAGCTCGACCAGCGATCGCAAGCGGCTCAAGGACATGGTCTCCGACCTCAAACTGCCGCGCACCATGGGCCTCATCGTCCGCACCGCTGGCATGAGCCGCACCAAACCCGAGATCAAACGCGACTTCGATTACCTCGCCCGCGTTTGGGACGAGATCCGCGAAAACACGCTCGCTTCAGTCGCACCCGCACTGATCCATTCGGACAGCGACCTGATCAAGCGCGCGATCCGCGACATCTACAACAAGGAAATTGAGGAAGTCGTCGTCGAGGGCGAGGAAGGCTACAAATCGGCCAAGGCCTTCATGAAGCTCCTCATGCCCAGCCATGCGCGGCGGGTTAAGGCCTATTCCGATCCGGTGCCGCTGTTCCAGCGTTATGGCGCAGAAGACCAGCTTCGCGCCATGTATGATCCGATGGTGCAGCTGAAATCCGGTGGCTATCTCATCATCAATCCGACCGAGGCGCTGGTGTCGATCGACATCAACTCCGGCCGTTCGACCAAGGAACACGGGATCGAGGCGACCGCGCTTCATACCAACCTTGAAGCCGCCAAGGAAATCGCTCGGCAATTGCGCCTGCGCGACATGGCTGGTCTGGTCGTGATCGACTTCATCGACATGGAATATTCGGGCAATGTCCGCAAAGTCGAAAAGGCGATGAAGGACGCGCTCAGGAATGACCGCGCACGCATTCAGGTCGGGCGCATCAGTTCCTTCGGCTTGATGGAAATGAGTCGCCAGCGCCTGCGCACCGGCGTGCTCGAAGCGACCACCCGCCCCTGCCCGCATTGCGACGGAACGGGTCTGGTGCGCACGGCATCATCGGCGGGCCTTTCGGCGCTGCGTCTGATCGAAGACGAGGCGGCGCGCGGCAAGGGCACGCAGATCCGGCTTGCGGCGAGCACCGAGGCGGCGATCTACCTCCTCAACGAAAAGCGCGCCGATCTGGTCGAGATCGAACATCGTTACGGCGTCAACGTCGAAGTCGTGCCGGAAGGCGAGGACGAAGGCGCGAAGATGACTGTGTCCAGCGCCGGTCCGCGCCCTGTTCAGGCTCCGAAGTTCGAACCGATCATCGACAACGATGACGACGATCTGCCGGAAGAGGACGAGGAAGAATACGCCGAGGACGAGGTCGAGGAACGCGAGCCTCGCCAGCGCCGCGCACGTGCCGATGGTGACGATGCCGGCGATGACGCGGGTGGCCGCAGGAAGAAGCGTCGCCGCCGCCGTGGTGGCCGTGGGCGCAATCGTGAAGACGGAGCTGAAGGCGAAAACGCCGATCAGGACGAGCGTGAAAACGGAGCTGACGGCGAAGACGCCGATCAGGATCGTGAAGATCAGGCACCCGTCGGCGAAAATGGTGCCTCCGATGAAGATGGCGAAGCCCGCCGCAAGAAGCGTCGCCGTCGTGGCGGTCGCGGACGCAAGCGGCGCGATGATGGTGCCGAAGGCAGCGAAGGCCAGGACGCCGAAGTCGAAGAAGGTGCCGAAGCTGAACCTGCCCAAGCGACCGATGTGACCGAAGCGGATGCCGCTCCGGAAATCACCGACGCGGCTCCTGCTGAAAAGCCCAAGCGCACCCGTGCGCCGCGCAAGAAGGCCGCTGTTGTGGCAGCAGACGAGGCCCCTGTGGAAGTCGTGGCCGAAGCGCCTGAAGCTGCGCCGGTCGAAGCACCTAAGCGCAAGCGCGCACCGCGCAAGACCAAGGCGTCCGAAGCAGCCGCCGCCGAAGCAATGGCGCAGCAGGTTGCCGAGGACGCGGCGGTAATCGTAGGCCCGGATGACGCAGCGCAAACCGCCGAAGCGCCGGCCGAAGCACCAGCCAAGCCCAAGAGCCGCCGCCGCGCCAAGGCAGCGGACGCTGCTCCGGTTGAAACGGCAACTGCAGAAACCGCACCGGAGCAAAAAGCCCCCGCGGCTGAAGCGGCAGCCGAAGCTTCGCCAGAGGCCGACGCAAAACCACGCCGTGGCTGGTGGCAGCGGACCTTCGGCGAATAAGATCGCTGGTTAGGCAAACAAAAAACAGGGCGGGAGAGGGCAACTTCTCCCGCCCTTTTTCATGGCTGTTTGCGGGCGATGCCCCACTCCATCCATCCGGCAAAGCGCGGGGCCTTCGGCGTGTAGCCTTCACCCAGAATTTCGACCTGAAAACCGCTCTCCGTCAGCGCGCTCGCAATCGGGCGGGTGAGGTGACAGCCGCCCGCAAGTCGTTTCCAGACCGGCTCTATCCGGTTCTGCCATTGCTGCACGGAAAGATCGGGCGCGCGGCCATGTTCAAGGAACAACGCCTTGCCATCCGGGCGCAGGATGCGGCGCAATTCGCGCATCACCTGCGCAGGATCATCGACCGAACACAGAGTGAAGGTGCACACCACACAATCGAAACTGCTGTCGGCAAACGGGATGGCTTCGCCCCGCCCCTGCCGCAGATCCGCGGCCCAGCCCTTTTCCTGCGCCGCCCGCCGTGCGCCATCGAGCAAACCGCCATGCGGGTCGATTCCCGCATAAGACGTAATCGCTGCGGCATCATAGAAGGCGTGATTGATCCCGCCCCCACAGCCCAGTTCGAACACATCGCCCCGCGCGCGCGGCACGACCGCAGCGCGCCGCTTCATCACCTGCCCCTGCGAACAGGCGCAGGTGATAAGGCGCGGCATGA
>ERZ1022756.51-NODE-51-length-45167-cov-9.405258_pt1 | contig 45167 bp, 44 predicted proteins | sample MGYA00520902_ERZ1022756 | MGnify/ENA primary metagenome ERZ1022756 (study PRJEB33162, sample SAMN09537601) | freshwater metagenome | isolation source: freshwater | place: Canada:Alberta | collected 2017-07 | study: EMG produced TPA metagenomics assembly of the...
GATCCATCCGTGCCGCAGACAAAGCGGGGCAGCGTCACTGCGCGTCCGCGCAGCACGGGTTCGCTTGGCCGGCGCATGATCGGCGTTGCGGCAGCGTGGATCCTGATGTTGCTGGTGGGTGGTGGCCTCGCCCTCGACCGGGTGTTGGCCCAGGCCATCACCACCAATTTCGACGATGGCCTCGAATATCTGCTGGTCGCGTTGATCCGAACGGCCGAGATTGAGGAAAGCCCGGATTCGAGCGGTGACGTCCGGCTGGTCGAACAGCCGAGCGAGCAGCGTTTCCTTGAACCCTATAGCGGGCTTTACTGGCAGATCAGCGGGACCGGGCAACCAGCTGTCAGCTCACGTTCGCTGTGGGACCGGACGCTCGATGGCGGCCAGCGCCACAGTGACGAGCGAATCCATTTCCGTGATAGCGAGCAGTTCGAAGGTGAGCCGCTGCGGATCGCAGAACGCGATGTCGTCTTGCCCGGATCGCCAACGATCTGGCGGTTTCAGGTGGCCCAAACGCGCACGGCGCTTGATCGGCAGTTGGCAACTGTCCGCCGTACCATCGTGCGCAGCTTTGCCATTCTCGCGCTCGGTTTGATCATCCTTGCTGCCTTGCAGACAGTCTATGGGCTCTGGCCGCTGCGCCGTATCCGCACCGGTATCGCGGCACTGCGCGAAGGGGACCAGACGCTGTTGGCCACTCCGATGCCGCTTGAAGTGCGTCCAATGGTCGAAGAATTGGGTGAGTTGATAGCGCATAATGAACGGCAGGCGGAGGAAGCGCGTCGCCACGCCGGCAACCTCGCCCATGCTCTCAAGACGCCGCTCACTGTGATCGTCAACGCGGCACAGGCGCAAGCTCCCGATCTATCGGACCTGGTCGCGCGGGAGGCGGCGACGATGCAGCGTCAGGTGGATCACCATCTGGCGCGCGCACGCGCGGTCGGCAGACGCGGGCAGGCTCAGCTGCGCGCAGAGGCCTGGTCGAGCATTGAAGGGGTCGAGCGTGCGGTCTCCCGCCTTTACCCTGATGTGCGGTTTGATGCTGACGGTGATCGAACAGCGGCGGTGCGCATAGAACGGCAGGACCTCGACGAAATTCTGGGTAATCTGGTTGAGAATGCCGCCAAATATGGCGGTGGCAGTGTCTTCGTGACGGTCAAGCGAAACGGCACGGTCGTGGAATTCTGCATTGAGGATGACGGTGCCGGAATCCCGGAGGCGCAGCGGCACAAGCTGTTTGATCGCGGCGCGCGGCTCGATACGGAAAAGCCCGGGACGGGGCTCGGGCTCGCTATCGTGCGTGATGTGACTGAAATTTATGGCGGCACGGTGGAACTGGGCGAAAGCGAGGAACTAGGTGGCCTCGCAGTCAAGCTAACGCTGCCTGCCGCTTAAGCTTTGCCGTCCTGCAGCTGCGCGTGGTGGCGGATCACCTCGTCAATGATGAAGCGCAGGAACTTTTCGGTGAAGTCGGGATCGAGCTGAGCATCGGCCGCCAAGCGGCGCAGCCGGGCGATCTGTTCGGATTCGCGACCCGGATCGGCGGGCGGTAGGGCAAGTTCAGCCTTGAGCTGGCCGACGGCCTGCGTGACCTTGAATCGCTCGGCGAGCATCGCAACCAGGGCGGCATCGATATTGTCTATGCTCTGGCGATATCGCTGCAGCCGTTCGTCCATATTGCTTCCCCGTTTGCGTAGATTTGCGGACCAGAATGGCGTGAACCACTTGTTGTGCAAGCGCGAAAACAATTGCAAGCCTTGCATCTGCGCGGCACAGCGCAGCTATGACTGCAACTGTGCATCCGTTTCCTGCCGCACGCGAACCTTCGCTGGACGCAATGATGGCGCTGGTTGCGGCGGATATGAATGCTGTGAACAGCGTCATCCTTGCCCGTATGCAGTCGGATATCCCGCTCATTCCGGAACTGGCGGGCCATCTGATTGCGGGCGGTGGCAAGCGCATGCGGCCGATGCTGACACTCGCCTGTGCCAAGCTGCTCGACTATCCGGGTACGCGACATCATCTGCTGGCGGCAGCCGTCGAGTTTATCCACACCGCTACTCTGCTGCATGATGATGTTGTCGACGGCTCGGACCTGAGGCGCGGCAAGCGCACGGCGAATATCATCTGGGGCAATCCGGCGAGTGTTCTGGTTGGCGATTTCCTGTTCAGCCGGTCCTTCGAACTGATGGTCGAGGATGGCAGCCTCAAGGTGTTGCGGATCCTCTCCAATGCGAGCGCCGTGATTGCCGAGGGTGAGGTCAACCAGCTTACGGCGCAGCGCCAGGTTGGCACGACTGAAGACCGCTATCTTGAGATTATCGGTGCCAAAACGGCCGCTCTTTTCGCCGCTGCGTGTCGCATCGCGGCGGTCGTCGCCGAACGCGACGAGGCGGTCGAGCTGGCACTCGATGCCTATGGGCGCAACCTAGGCATCGCATTCCAGCTGGTCGATGACGCCATCGACTATGTCTCGGACGAGGAAACGATGGGTAAGGGCGTCGGGGATGATTTCCGCGACGGCAAGGTCACGCTGCCCGTTATCCTCGCCTACGCCCGCGGCGATCCTGTGGAACGGCGCTTCTGGGAAGCGGCGATGATGGGGCATCGCATCAGCGACGATGATCTCAGCCATGCCAAATCGTTGCTGGAAAAGCATGACGCGGTTGCGGATACGCTCGGCCGGGCACGCCTTTATGCGCGTCGTGCAATCGATGCACTAGCCCGGTTCCCGGCAGGAACGGCGCGCGCCGCTCTGACCGAGGCGGCCGAATTTGCCGTAGCGCGCGCTTATTGATCTGTCAGGCTGTCAGTCGCGGTCATGTCTGCGGTGTCTGACCTCCCCATTCATGCGGTTATGCCGCAGCTGGTTGCTGCCCTACGCGATGGTGGCGCCGCGGTGCTGGTCGCGCCGCCGGGTGCGGGCAAGACAACAGCTGTTGCCCCGGCATTGATCGGGGAGGGCTGGTGTACTGGCCAGATCCTTTTGCTCTCCCCCCGTCGTCTTGCGGCGCGCGCGGCAGCGGAACGGATTGCCCAAATCACCGCCACTTCTGTTGGTGGCATGGTCGGCTACGCGACCCGCCTCGACAGCCGCCAATCCCCAGAAACCCGGATTCTTGTGCTGACCGAAGGCATCTTCCGCAGCAGAATCATCGCTGATCCTGAACTTGCCGGCGTGTCTGCAGTGTTGTTCGATGAAGTGCATGAACGCAACCTAGACAGTGATTTCGGGCTCGCTCTTGCGATCGAGGCCCGGGCCGTTCTCCGCCCTGATCTGCGACTTGTCGCCATGTCCGCGACGCTCGACGGCGAGCGGTTCGCATCTTTGCTGGGCAATGCGCCGGTCATCACGAGCGAGGGGCGAAGCCATCCGCTGACGATCCGCTATCTGGGGCGGGATCCGTCTCAGCCGATTGAAGAGGCAATGGCCCGCGCTATCCGGCTGGCATTGCGCGAGGGCGACGGAGATGGCCTCGCCTTTCTTCCCGGCGTGCGCGAGATTGAGAGGACAGCGGAGCGGCTGAGCGGCACTGATGCCGTCATTCACATTCTGCATGGTCAAATTGACCCTGCCGATCAGCGAGCAGCGCTGAAGCGCGATCCCGAGGGCCGCCGAAAGATCGTGCTGGCGACAAGCATCGCCGAAACCAGCCTGACCATCGACGGGCTTGGTTTCACCGTTGATTCCGGTCTGGCACGGCGCGCGCGCTTTGACGTGGCAGCGGGCACAAGCCGATTGGTGACGGAGCGGGTCAGCCAGGCCGCTGCTATCCAGCGGGCTGGGCGTGCGGCGCGATTGGGACCAGGAACGGCATGGCGATTGTGGGAGGAGGCCGCGACCGGCGGACTGCCGCCATTCGACCCGCCGGAACTGCTCGAGGCTGATCTCGCGCCGCTGGTGCTGGATTGCGCGCTATGGGGAGAGAGCGATCCCGCCAGATTGCCATGGCTCGATCCGCCACCTGCTGCTGCGCTTACGGAGGCCGCGAAGCGGATGAGGGAGCTGGGCGCGATCGATGCGGCGGGCGCCATCACGCCTCATGGGCGGGGGATCGGACGGCTGCCTCTTCCGCCAGCCTTGGCGCACATGCTTATTGAAGGGGCCACGCGCGGGCAGGCCATGCTCGCCGCAGAGGTCGCCATGCTGCTCAGCGAGCGCGGCCTGGGCGGCAATGATGTCGATCTCGCGCGTCGTCATGAGCGCTGGCGGTCGGAGCGGGGAGCGAAGGCTGAGGCGGCTCGAACAGCGGCGGCGCGGTGGGCAGGGCTGGTTGCGCACGGCCGGATGGAAACGGCAGTGCAGGATCGCGAGAGCGCCATCGCCCGACTTGTCAGCATCGCCTATCCTGAAAGGGTGGCACGCCGCAGAGGGCCATCAGGCGAGGATTGGCTGGCCGCGGGCGGGCGGGGATATCGGCTCGACACCGCTTCGCCGCTCGCTGCTGGCGAGTGGCTGGCGGTCGCCGATCTGGCAGGCTCGGCCGGTGGTGCGCGCATCCTTGCCGCCGCGGCGCTGGGTGAAGAAGATATCGCTGAGATCATCGCCGAGCGCGGGGCGACGCGCCGGTCCGCCCGTTATGATGCAGCCACCGACCGGGTAGAAGCGGTGCTCGAGCGGCGGCTTGGGGCGATCACCCTGTCGCGGGGGCCGGATCCCGAAAGCGGCGATTCCGCAGAATTGCTGTTGCAGGCGGTGCGCGACCATGGCCTCGCCATCCTGCCGTGGAGCGAGGCGGACGAAGCATTTCGGGCGAGAGCGCGCTTTGCCGGCCTTGCGGGTATGGAAGATGCGGACTTGATGGCGGTGCTCGACGACTGGCTTGCACCGGCGCTGGCGGGAAAGCGGCGGATGCGCGAGCTTTCCAGCGGCGCGCTGTCCGCTGCCTTGCGCAACCAGATCGACTGGAACGCACAGAAGGCGCTCGATCGGTTGGCGCCGGTGGATTACCGGACGCCGGCGGGATCCCACCACGCCATTGATTATGCCGCCGAAGCCGGTCCCACCGTCACCGCGCGGGTGCAGGCCTTTTTCGGGCTGGAGGAGCATCCCATGATCGGTTCACCGCCGGTCCCGCTGATCCTAAGCCTGACCTCTCCCGCCGGTCGCCCGATCCAGACGACCCGCGATTTGCCCGGTTTCTGGCGCGGCAGCTGGGCCGATGTAGCGCGGGAAATGCGGGGCCGTTACCCCAAGCATCCCTGGCCGGACCGGCCCTGGGAAGCATCAGCGACGCTGCGCACGAAGCGCGCCGATGCGGCGCGGGGCAGTTGAACAGGGCAGGGCAGAGGGCTAGATGCACCGCCATGCACGCGCGAATCTTTCAGGAACCGAAAAATGCCATGCAGTCGGGCCGCGCCCGCACGTATCGCTGGGTGCTCGAATTCGCGCCGGCGGAAGCGCGTCGCGCAGACCCGCTGATGGGCTGGGCCGGGAGCGGCGACACACAGCGGCAGGTGCGCATGACCTTCGAGAGCTGCGATGCGGCCAAGGCCTATGCCGACCGTCACGGGATTGACGCTCATGTCATCCCGACCCCGCCGCGCACTCTGAAAATTCAAGCCTACGCCGACAATTTCCGCTGAGCGGCGTTCAACTGGCCAGCCAGCCGGCTGTCAGGAGCATCGCGATACGGACGTCGATACCGCAACCTTCCGCTCGTTTGGTTGCTACGAAGTCTGGCAGATCGTCCAGACGGACGCGGTGCACGGTGATCTCCTCCCCGGCCACTCCGCCCCCGGTCCCGATCCGCTCCAGATCGCGTGCTATGAACAGCGTGAAGCTCTCCCCCACCATGCCGGGCGAGTTGTAGAATTCGCCTGCCTCTTTCCAGCAAGCCGCGCGATAGCCGGTTTCCTCCTCCAGTTCGCGTGCGGCAGCGACAGCGGCATCCTCGTCGGCATCACCATCGTCACCGATCAAGCCGGCCGGAAGTTCGAGGCAGCGTCGGTGCAGCGGGACACGATCTTGTTCAACCAACAGGATGTGGCGTCCGTCGGGCGCATCGTCGAGAGCGATAATGGCGGCAGCGCGAATGTTCCGCGCACGCCGGGCATACTCCCATCGGCCTTCCCGCACCGCGGTGATGAACCGCCCCTGCCACATGATTTCAGCCATGGATTCGTGTTCGGTCTGGTTCATAGTTCGATGAGCCGGTCGGGCATTTCGTTGCTGTCGTCATGGCTGCGTGGGAAATGTTTTGTGAGGAGCGATCCGACATGGGTTACGGCATCGACAATGCCTTGGCCGGGGCGGGCGTTGTGTACTTCGTCGATCAATAGGGTGAGGGCCTCTCCCCATTCTTCGGATCCAACACGGGATGTGATGGCATCGTCGGCGATTATTTCGGCGCGGCGTTCGGCGAGGCTGAGGTAGATGAGCACCCCGGTCGCGGCGCGGGTGCGCGATTCTATGCCGATTTTGAAGGCCTTGACCGCCGCTGCATGAACGCGGGCGCGCTTCAGGAAGGCAGGGGTGAGGGCGATGCGCAGCGCCTGCCAGCGCAGCAGCAGCCAGACGAGGATGAAGGCGACGAGCTGGAGCGCAAGGCCCGCAACCATCAGCTCACCCGTGCCGAAACCGCCATGCCAGCTGTTGGTGAGCGCGAGCAGCGCCGCATCGAAGCCATCCGGCCACAGCGCGATCAGCGCGGGCACCGCCATCGACGCGAGGGTCGAAAGAAGCACGGCCCATTCGGCATAATCGTCCGACTGGCGCGCAACCATCGTCCCGATTTCGCCGTCGCTGGCGGCCTCCGCCGCCGCGACTGCCGCACTGATGCGAACATGATCTTCGGCAGGGATCAGAAAACCGGCCATCACCATCCTCCGCTCGCGCCGCCGCCGCCGAAGCTGCCGCCGCCACCGGAAAAGCCGCCAAATCCGCCGCCACCCGAGAAGCCGCCGCCGCCCCATGAGGAGGAGCCCCAGCCGGGCGATCCGCCACCCCAGATGATCACCGGCGCACCCCCGCGCCGCCGCTTGCCACGATAGCGTTTGCCGCCACCGCGATTGCTGACCATGATGATGAAGATCACTATCATCACGAAGATCCAGAACAGGGCGAGCGGTGCGGCGCTGCTGCCTTCGGACTCCCGCCCGGCGTTGGCAGCGATGGCCTGTGCCTCTTCAGGCGGGAGGGTGATTTGGCGGGCGATTGCCTCTACGCCTGCAGTCACACCACCGTCGAAATCGTTATCGCGAAAGCGCGGGGTGATTTCGTTGCGGATGATCTGCGCCGAAAGAGCGTCGGTGAGGATGGGTTCGAGCCCATAGCCGACCTCTATCCGCATACGCCGTTCATTGGGCGCGATCAGCAGGATGACGCCATCGTTGCGATCCTTGTCACCAATGCCCCACGCCCTGCCAAGCTGATAGCCATAGTCGGCGATGTCATAGCCTTCGAGGTCGGGCACGGTGGCGACGACAAGTTGCCGCTGGCTCTGCGTTTCGAGCGCCTGCAGCCGCGCAGTGAGATCGGTTTCCGTTTCAGGCGACAGGATATTCGCCGCATCGACGACACGTCCGGACAGGGCGGGAAAATCCTGCGCCGCCGCGGGCAGGGCGATCAACAGGGCGAGCCAGACCGTCAGCAACAGCCTGGCCGGCACGGCGAGCAGGGCAGGTGCCCGTGTCACGATATGTTGTCTTTCAATCGCTTATTGCTTGAAATTGACATCGGGTGCGACTTCAGCACCCGGCGTGACAGCCTGATAGGGGGTCATCGGCTGGGCGCCGTGGATGATGCGGGCGCCGATCGCGTCGGGGAAGGTGCGGATGGTGGTGTTATAGGCGCGCACCGCCTCATTATAGTCGCGGATGGAGATGGCGATGCGGTTTTCCGTGCCCTCCAGCTGGGTCTGAAGGTTGAGGAAGCCTTCCTGGCTGCGCAGCGTCGGATATTGTTCCTGCAGCGCCACAAGACGGCCGAGCGCGACCGTCACCTGCCCCTGTGCCTGCTGGTAACGGGCCATGGCGGCGGGATCAGCCAGCTGTTCGGGCGTCAGTGTCACCTGACTGGCGCCGGCGCGGGCGTTGGTCACTTCGGTAAGGATGTCCTGCTCGCTCGCGGCTGCGGCCTGAACGGTCTGGACGAGATTGGGGATGAGGTTGGCACGGCGCTGGAAATTGGCCTGAACATCGGCCCATTTGGCCTTCGCATTTTCCTCCGCCGTCGGCACGCTGTTGATGCCGCACCCGGCCAGCGACACGGCGGCCACGGGGGCAAGCAAGGCAAGGGCAAAACGATTGGTCACTGGTCTTTCCTCCCGTTGGTGCAGGGCACAGGCCCATGCCCCCCGCGCATCGGGGCGTGGCCATGATAGTAGGGACGCGGGGGATAGGCTGCAATGGCGCAGCGCGCCAGTCGACATCATGACGTCATTCGTGGCACACTAGGATTCTCATGGATCAGTCATCAGGGGAGCAAGGACCATGTTTTCCGAATTCAAGACATTCATTGCCAGAGGCAATGTGCTCGACCTCGCGGTCGGCGTGATTATCGGGGGCGCATTCGGTACAATTGTTGCGTCACTGACCGGAGACCTCATCATGCCGGTGATCGGCTGGCTGTTTGGCGGCGCCGATTTTTCGACCATGTTCATCCGCCTTGGCCCGCTGCCCGATGACTACACCGGATCGACGACGGACTATGCCGCGCTCAAGGAAGCCGGCGTAGCGATGCTGGGTTATGGCGCATTCATTACGGCGCTCATCAATTTCGTTATCCTCGCCTTCGTGATTTTCCTGATCGTCCGGCAGGCCAATCGCATGCTGCCGAAGAAGGACGAAGCGCCAGCCGGCCCGACCGAGGTCGATCTGCTCGCCGAAATCCGCGACGAGCTGAAGAAGCGCTGATCAGGTCTTTCTGAGGCTTTTGAAAGGAGGGGCCGCCTGCTTGCAGGGGGCCCCTTTTTCGTGCGCCCTATGCGCCAGACTTTGCAATCACCGGCCGGCCTTCCTATATTCGTCGGGCCGGGCAACCGGCTATGACGATAAATGGTGGCGTGGAATAGGCACAGCGGACCCGGGGGCGGTACCCGGCGGCTCCACCACCTGAACCGTTCCGGCGCATGGAAACATGGGCTGCACGGTGCAGATGACGGGGCCGAACTAGGATCGACGTGTGTTGAAAGACGCAGGCTTTCGTTCGGGCTGAGTAACCCGTTAAAGGCTCTAACTCACAAGTGCCAACGATAACGAGGCGCTCGCTCTGGCCGCGTAATGGATGACCTAACGGTCTGAAATTACTTCAACCTGAGCGCGGTTCGGACCGAACCGGGCAACAGAATCGGAAACCAGCGGTCCGGGGGGTACCGGGCAACAGAAACCCCCCACTTACCTGTCATCATTGTTCTGCATGTTTCGGTCTGCTGCTTGCCTTCGACCGGAGGTGAGTTAGGCTGATGGAGTGCCCTTCGCTCTGGATTGCCGCGCTGCTTCGTGGCTCGCAATGACGAGGGGAAAGGTGGGGGATTATGACAGAGAAATTGATGGGTGCGGCTGAAACCGCGCAGGCGATAGCCGAAGGGCGGACGACCGCCGTGGCCGAATGCGAGGCTGCGATTGCGCGGATCGAGGCACTGAACCCTGCGCTCAATGCAGTGATCGTCAAGGATTATGAGCGGGCGAGGGCCGATGCGCGGGCCGCCGATGCCGCCGTGGCTGCGGGCGAGCGCCGGCCGCTGCTCGGCGTGCCGATGACGGTCAAGGAAAGCTTTGAACTAGCCGGAACTGCGCAGACCTGGGGCTTTGCCGCCCATGCCGGTCATGTGAATGCCGTGGATGGATCGACCGTACGGCGGCTGCGAGCGGCCGGTGCGGTCATCCTCGGCAAGACCAATGTGCCGGTTGGCCTTGCCGATCTTCAGTCGGTGAACCCGATTTATGGCCGGACGGTCAACCCGCACGATCCCGCGCTGGTGCCGGGGGGATCATCGGGTGGTTCTGCGGTGGCGCTGGCCAGCGGGATGGTGCCGCTGGAGATTGGCACCGATATTGGCGGCTCCATCCGTTCGCCTGCGCATTTCTGCGGGGTTTATGGTCACAAGACGAGCTATGGCGTGATCCCGCTCGACGGACACCGCTTTCCTGGAACCGATGGAGCGGACCGGCCGCTGTCGGTTGCCGGGCCGTTGGCGCGGGAGGCGGCCGATCTTTCGCTCGCGCTCGACGTGGTGGCGCGTGATCCCCTGCCGCGAGCGAGGATAAGCACCCTGGCCGGTGTGCGGCTGTTTGTCCTCACCAGCCATCCGCGGGCGCGGGTTTCGCAGGAGATTGCCGCAGGCATTGAGGCTGCAGCGGCGCGAGCGGAAGCGGCAGGGGCGACGATTGTGCGGCAGAGTGACCTCCTCCCCGACCTTTCTGCAATCGTTGATCACTATATCCCGATGCTCAACATGATCATTTCCGGCGGTATGCCGGGCCCAGATGGCCATGCGCCGACGCTTCACAAATGGTTCTCACTGTGTGACGCTCAGGCGCGGGTTGAGCGGGCGTTCGCGCGATTTTTCGAGGCGCATGACGCGATCCTTGCGCCGGTGTTCGGGACGACCGCGTTCGCGCATGACGATGAACCCGACCTGCGCAAGCGCACGCTGACCATCGACGGCGAGGAAACGCCCTTTGCGGCCCAGTTCGCATGGATCAGCATGGCGACCTTCGCCGGTCTTCCTGCGACATCAACACCGATCGGGATCGCGGCCAACGGCATGCCGTTCAACATGCAGATCATCGGCGCGCGCCGCAGCGATCATGACATGATTGCGCTCGCGGGGTTGCTCGGACGGTGATGGTCGTCCGGGTTGTGATGCTGTTGCGCCGTTACGCCGGCGTGGTGCGCGGGCTTTTCTGGGCGGCAGCGGCTTTTGCCTTCGTCATGGCCAGTCTGCCCAAGCCGCCGCAGATCCCGGGTGATCCGGGGGACAAGGTGCAGCACATCATCGCCTTTGCGGTGCTGGGGTGCCTCGCGCGGCTCGGCTGGACGCAGGTTTCTGGCTGGCGGCTGCTGGCAGGGCTTTCCGCCTTTGGCGCGCTGATCGAGCTGGTACAGGCCATACCCGCACTGAACCGCCATGCTGACTGGGTCGATTGGGCGGCAGATACTGTCGCGGCTGGGTGTGTGCTCGGGATGGCGGCGCTGGTGCGGAAAATGGTGCCGGCTGCAGGAATCGAACCCGCGACCCCCTGATTACAAATCAGGTGCTCTACCAACTGAGCTAAGCCGGCGTGACCGTGTTGGATTGGTCCCCTAGCGTCAAACTACGCCGAACGTCCAGCCTTCGGTGCGTGCGATCAGCGGTGTCATGTCTGGCGGGGCCCAATTGGCCGCGGCCGTGGCTGCTTGGGACAGCCAGGCAGCGGTCAGCAGGGCGTCCGAATTATGGTCATCCAGCCGTTCGGGGAGCTTTGCAGCAAAGCCAAGTGTCGCGAGCATCGCGCTAAGCCGTGCGGGATCGAGGACCTTAATCTTGTTGCCGGTGACACCGGCCTGGCGTGCGGCGAGGCTGGTGTAGATTTCAACGATGCAGGGGCCGCTCTCCGGCAGCGGGTCAAACGGCCAGACAGGGATGCGGCCCCGCAGGCGGTGGAGCACACGCATGCCGGTGAGGCTGGATTTGCCGACCTGGGCCGCGCCGACAAGGTTGAAGCAGCTTGCCGGGCGCAGGCCCATCGCTGCTTGACCATGCTCACACGCGCGCAGGCGCCCCATGGATCCGGTAAACAAGTCGCCGCGCTCCACACCATGTCGGAAATGCCGCCTCGCCTCCGGGTGGGTAACGAAGGATGTGGCGGCAAGGTGCGGATCGCCGGCAGTGATGGCATCGACGAGGTGCCAGAGGGCAGGCGCGTCCGCCGGGCTTTCGTTCCAACCCGGGAAATAGCCGTCACAATCGACAAAGGGCAGGGCGGGGGAAAGATCGAGCCCGATGAGAATGTCGGTTTGCTGTTCGGCCATCGTTTCCAGCCAGCCAAGGATCCGTTGGCGCGTCCAGCCGCCGTCTGGGCGGAGCAGAGCGAGCTGGCTTGCCCCTTGCGTGACTGCCACGGCGATACCGGGCTGGCGCGGGGTGGCCGCTCCTGACCAGTCGATACAGGCGTGGCGGGCAAAACGGCGCATGATCCTCGGGATAGCCCGCAACTCGGTGCTTGCAACAGGGCCTTTCGGATACCAAATGCAGGCAATGCTGATAGAAACCGAACTCACACCCAACCCGGCCACACGCAAGTTCCTGCCCGGGCGTCAGGTAATGGCGAGCGGCAGCCGCGATTTTGCCTCTCCAGAGGCGGCGGCAGCATCTCCGCTCGCCGAGGCGCTGTTTGCGCTGGGGGATGTGACGGGCGTGCATTTCGGGCGCGATTTCATCGCGGTAACCGCCGCTCCTGGCACTGACTGGCAATTGTTGCAGGCGGATGTTGCAGCGATGCTGCTTGATCATTTCACGGCGGATATGCCCTTGCTGCGTGAGCCCAGCGCTGCTGGCATCAGCGTGCCGGCGGAAGATGCGTCTATCGACGAGCTTCCGATTGACCCGGCGGATGCGGATATCGTCGACCAGATAAAAGACCTCATCGAAACGCGCATCCGCCCGGCCGTGGCCAATGATGGCGGGGATATCCGATTCAAGGGATTTGATCGCGGCAATGTCTATCTGGTGATGCAGGGCGCCTGTGCCGGCTGCCCGTCATCCACAGCGACGCTCAAGCAGGGCATCGAATCCCTGCTCAAACATTATGTTCCCGAAGTGACGGCGGTTTACGCGGTCTGACCGGGTTTCCCATAGTATAGCAAAAGGGGGAATGTGATGGCTCAGCCTTTGTCCGATGCCGCACTCGACCAACTGTTTCGCAACGCGCGCAGCTATAACGGCTATCTCGACCGGCCGGTCAGCAGTGACCAGCTGGAGGCGATCTGGGCACTCATGAAGATGGGCCCGACATCCGCCAATTGCCTGCCCGCGCGTATTGTCTGGTGCGTGAGCGAGGAGGCCAAGGAAAAGCTGGCCGCCTGTGCATTGCCAGCTAACGCGGAGAAGATCCGCCAGGCCCCGGTCAGTGTCGTTATCGGCATGGACATGAAATTCTACGAGCATCTGCCGGAGCTGTTCCCGCACACGGATGCGCGTAGCTGGTTCGCCGGTAATGAGGCACTGGCGAGCGCGACCGCGTTCCGCAATTCATCGCTGCAAGGCGGCTATTTCATCCTCGCGGCGCGCGCTCTGGGGCTGGACACAGGGCCGATGTCCGGATTCAGCCCGGAAGCGGTTGATGCCGCATTCTTTGCCGACACGCCGGACGTCAAATCGAACTTCATCGCAACGCTCGGCTATGGCGATCCAGCGAGCATCTTTGAACGCAGCCCGCGCCCCGAATTTGAGAGGTTCAACAGGATTGTCTGACGTCTTGGCCATCCGTCGGCTGGTCATTGATTGCGCAACGCCGAACCTTTCTCTCGCGCTGTTCGAGGGCGATGAGCTGATCGCATCAGACCATCGCCAGATCGGCCGGGGACATGCTGAAGCTCTGGTTCCCGCGATTGCCGCTTTACCTGATGGCGGACGGGCCGGCGCCATTTATGTTGGGTGCGGGCCTGGCAGCTTCACGGGGATCCGTATTGGCATTGCTGCCGCGCGCGCTCTCGCATTTGCCTGGGGTGTGCCGCTAAGCGGATTTGACACGCTGGCGCTGATCGCGGCGCAGGCACGCCGCAAAACAGGCGCAGAGAGGGTCGCAGTCGCTGTCGATGGCGGACATGGCGAATGGTTTGTTGCCGAAGCGCCGTTGGGGGCATTGTCATTGAAGCCCGAGGACGCGGTTGCCGTGATCGACTCGCCGCTGGTGGCCGGCGCACGCGCTGCTGATCTGGTAGCCTTGCGTGGCTGGGGTGAGGCGATCGATGCTGAAGCGGATGCCCGCGAGTTTCCCTTCATGGATCAGCTCGCAATCATGGCTTCTGCCGCTCCGCTTTATGGCCGGGCTCCTGACGCCAAGGTTTTGGCGGCAACGTGAACAAGGCGGTGCCGGTCATCGTCGGCCTAGGGGTGGACCGGCTGGAGGAGGTCGACGCCATCTCAGGCGCGGCCTTTGATCCGCGCTACGGCGAGGCGTGGACCAAGGCGCAATGCCTTTCGGCAATGGCGATGCCCGGCCACAGACTGACCGGGATCGAGGTGGAGGGCGTGCTGGCCGGATATGCCATCACCCGCACCATATTCGATGAAAGTGAGCTTTTGCTGTTAGCCGTCTTGCCAGACCATCGTGGCAAGGGACTCGGCCGTGCGCTGATTGAAGACTGGCTCGGGAACGCCCATCGGCATGGCGTTGTCCGTGCTTTTCTGGAGATGCGTGAAGATAACTCTGCTGTGCATCTCTATCGCGCTATGGCGTTTATACCGGTCGGACTTCGCAAATCCTATTACAAGGGTAAGGACGGTATCCTGCGTAATGCGATTTCCATGGAACGTATTTTGCGCTGATTTGTTCCATAACTGATGATATAGTAATTGCGTCGAATTTTAGGTGAGAGTAGTGGCGTTTTCGGATGTGGGGTAGGCGAGGTTTGGCCTTGTGTTTCTCCGATCCGGAATTTGTCTCGGGAAAGAAAGAAGGCCATGACTGAAACGAACGAAACGCGCGAGTTCCTCGCCACCTTAACAGCAGACATCGTCTCCGCACATGTCAGCAACAATAGCGTGTCGCCGACCGATCTGCCCGGGCTGATCCACAGCGTCTATAATTCGCTTGCCGGCCTTGGTGGGGCACCCGCCGTTGTCGAGGAAAAGCCTGTTCCTGCCGTTTCGATCCGCTCGTCGATCAAGCCGGATTACATCGTCTGCCTGGAAGACGGCAAAAAGCTGAAGATGCTGAAGCGCCACCTGATGACGCATTATGGCATGACGCCGGACGATTACCGCGCCAAATGGGGTCTGTCCTCCGACTATCCGATGGTTGCGCCGAACTATGCGCAGCAGCGTGCAGATCTGGCGCGCAAGATCGGCCTTGGCACCAAGGGTCGTGGCGGCGGACGCAAGCGCAAGAGCTGAATTTCCTGCAGCACAGAAAGAGCCGGCCGGCAGAAATGTCGCGCCGGCTTTTTCTATGCATGGCGGCCGGGAATGCTTGCGTGCGAGACAGCCCCTTTTCATTGTGAGTTGGCGACGTTAATCGGAATCCGTCATGGGTCAGAAAATCGACATAGAGGCGCTTTGCGCACACAAGGGCCTGCGGATTACTGAGCAGCGTCGGGTGATCGCGCGCGTCATCAGCGAATCCGATGATCATCCCGATGTCGAAACGCTGCATGCCCGTGCGTCAGCCATCGATTCGGGCATTTCGATTGCCACCGTGTACCGTACGGTGCGACTGTTCGAAGAGGCTGGCATTCTGGACCGCCACGATTTCGGCGATGGTCGCTCGCGTTATGAGGCGGCACCTGAGGCGCACCACGACCATCTGATTGACGTGGAAACTGGCAAGGTCCTCGAATTCGTCGATCCCGAGCTTGAGGCGTTGCAACGCCAGATCGCTGAACGGTTGGGCTATCGTCTCGTCGATCACCGCATGGAACTTTATGGCGTCGCCATCGGCCGCAAGGATTGACGCTGCTGAAGGGCGACCGCACCCGCTGACGGCAGCGGGTTGGGCGCGTTTCATTGTCCGCACGCTGTTGCTTGTGCTCGCTCTGCTGCTGTGCGTGCCGATGCATTATATCTGGCGCACGCTGAGGATCGGATCGCCTTGGCCGAAATTGTTTCTTGGCTGGGCTGCCAGGATTTGTGGCGCCCGGGTCCGCGTGATTGGCACACCGCTGCACCGGGATGTCTTTTTCATCGCCAATCATGTCAGCTGGATCGACATTCTTGCCATGGGCGGGGCCAGCGGAACGGCATTTGTTGCCAAGGCGGAGCTCGCCACGGTTCCGGTAGTCGGCTGGCTATCCAGTCTGAACCGCACGGTGTTTGTGAAACGCGAAGACAAGCTGAATGTCGCAGAGCAGATCAACAGCCTGCGCGACGCGCTGGCTGACAATTGGTCGGTCACGGTTTTTCCCGAAGGGACAACCACCGATGGCCAGTCGCTGCTGCCGTTCAAGTCATCGATGCTGAAAGTGCTCGAACCGCCGCCGCCGAGCGTTCTGGTCCAGCCGGTCCACCTTGATTACGGGCCGGTCGCCGAGGAAATCGGTTGGGTCGGGGTCGAGGATGGCCGGAACAATGCGATGCGCATTTTGGCGCGTCCGGGCAGTTTTGATCTGATCGTGACCTTCCTCGAACCCTTCTGCCCCGCCGAATATGCGGGCCGTAAGACCATTGCCGCCGAAAGCCGCCGGCGTATCGAGGATGCTCTCTATGCCGCGCTCGGCAAACCGCTGCGGCCTTTCACGCTGCACAGTGCGCCCTGACGGATCGCGACGCGCGACGCTTCTCATTCGGCGCGCCTGAGACTATGGCGCGCGCATGAAGCGCACACCCGCCACCTTCCACGTCAAATCCTTCGGCTGCCAGATGAACGTCTATGACGGCGAGCGCATGGCCGAGTTGATGACGGCTGAGGGCATGCGCGCCGCAGAAGGGGCAGAGGATGCCGATCTGGTCATCCTCAACACCTGTCACATCCGCGAAAAGGCTACCGAGAAGGTCTATTCGGATGTGGGGCGCCTGCTGAAACGTGAGGATGGCACCAAGCCGATGATCGCGATTGCCGGGTGCGTCGCGCAGGCCGAGGGCGAGGAAATCGCACGCCGGGCTAAGGTCGATGTCGTGGTCGGCCCGCAGGCCTATCATCGCTTGCCAGAACTTGTCCGCACGGCCGGGGAAGGGCGGCTCGCTGTCGATACTGACATGCCGGCTGAATCGAAGTTTTCTGTGCTGCCTGCGCGCCGGAAAGTGGCGCCATCTGCGTTCCTGACGGTGCAGGAAGGCTGCGACAAATTCTGCACCTATTGTGTTGTCCCCTACACTCGGGGTGCCGAGGTCAGCCGGCCATTTGCCGCCATTGTCGATGAAGCAAAGGCGCTGGTCGACGCAGGCGCCAAGGAAATCACGCTGCTGGGGCAGAATGTGAATGCGTGGGCGGGAGAAGATGATCGGGGGCGGGCTGTCGGCCTAGACGGCCTCATCCGCGTGCTCGACGGGATCGAAGGGCTGGCGCGGATCCGTTACACCACCAGCCATCCCAACGACATGAGCGACGGGTTGATCGCGGCGCATGGTGATGTCGAAAAGCTGATGCCGTTCCTGCATCTTCCAGTTCAAGCGGGCAATGACCGTATTCTCAAGGCCATGAACCGCAGCCACAGCCGCGATAGCTATCTCAGGCTGCTCGACCGGGTGCGCGCCGTACGGCCAGACATCGCGCTGTCGGGTGACTTCATCGTCGGTTTTCCGGGTGAGAGCGAGGCAGAGTTCGCCGATACGCTGACTCTGATTGATGCGGTCGGTTATGCGCAGGCCTTTAGCTTCAAATATTCGCCGCGTCCTGGCACGCCGGCGGCGACGATGGACGGGCAGGTGCCGGCAGAGGTGATGGACGAACGGCTTCAGCGCCTGCAGTCCGCCATTGCCCGCGATCAGTCTGCATTTAATGCGCGCAGCATCGGGCAGCGCTGCGACGTGCTGATCGAACGCAAGGGGCGCAGGCCCGGGCAGATGCTCGGCAAGTCGCCCTGGCTGCAATCGGTTCATATCGAATGCGACGCTGCAGTGGGCGATATGGTCACGGTCGATATTGTCGACTCCGGGCCATTGAGCCTGGCCGCTGTTCTGGTGCGTTAAGGGCCTTGCGGGCCGCGCACGCCCTGTCAGAGTGAGCAGGTGAGGCGCGGGCCGAATCGCCCGTGCTCCGAGAAAGGACAGAATGAGCCGAAAGCCCGTCCCCGCCCGTTCCGGCGACAAAAGCCGGGTCGAAATGACCTTTGATCGGCCCCAGCTTCTTTCCCAATTGTTCGGTCAATATGACCAGAATCTGGTCGCTATAGAAAACCGGCTGGGCGTGTTCATTACCGCGCGGGGGGACAAGGTTGGGCTCGAAGGCCCTGCCGAAAGCGTGGCCATTGCGCGCGAGGTGCTGGGCGACCTTTATCGCCGGCTGCAGCGCGGCGAAGATATCGACATGGGGCTGATTGATGCCGCCATCGCCATGACATCCGAACCGACGCTGGATGGCATTGTGCGGCGGGAGGAAGGCGGCGCCCCGCCGATCATGATCCGCACGCGGAAAAAGACGATCGTCCCGCGCAGCAGCACGCAGGTCGGCTACATGCAGGCGCTGGCACGCGATGACATCATCTTCGCGCTTGGGCCGGCGGGGACAGGCAAGACCTATGTCGCTGTGGCGCAGGCAGTGAGCCAGCTTATCACCGGATCGGTGCAGCGGCTGATCCTTTCCCGCCCGGCTGTGGAGGCCGGCGAAAAGCTCGGATTTCTGCCTGGCGACATGAAGGACAAGGTCGATCCTTATTTGCGGCCGCTTTATGATGCGCTGAATGATTGTTTGCCCGCGGAGCAGGTCGAGCGCCGGATTGCAGCGGGGGAAATCGAGGTTGCGCCGCTTGCCTTCATGCGCGGGCGCACGCTCGCCGATGCCTTCATCATCCTCGATGAGGCGCAGAACACGACCATTCCGCAGATGAAGATGTTCCTCACCCGCTTTGGCATGAACAGCCGAATGGTGGTGTGCGGTGATCCGAAACAGGTCGATTTGCCAATGCCCGTCAGCTCCGGCCTGGCCGATGCGGTCGGGCGGCTTGAGGGTGTTGAGGGGATATCGGTGGTGCGCTTTGGCGCGGGCGATGTTGTGCGCCACCCGATCGTCGGCCGGATCGTTGAGGCCTATGAGGGGCCTGATGCTTGATGTTGCCGTCTCGATGGCCGCTCCATGGGGAGAGGCGGAGGCCGAGTGGGAGGAGCGTTGTGCTCGGGCGGTGGCCGCTGCGGTTCGGCAGACGCCCTATCTCGCTCTCGCTGACGGGCCGGGGACCACAGAAGTGGCTGTGCGCCTGACCGACGATGCGGAGGTTCAAGCGCTCAATGCGCAGTGGCGTGGCAAGGACAAGCCGACCAATGTGCTTTCTTTTCCCCAAGCAGACGCCGACACTCTGGTGATTGGCGCTATGGCCGATGATGGCGAGTTGTTGCTTGGCGATATTGTGCTGGCGCGCGAAACATGTGCGCGCGAGGCGACAGAAAAGGGCATCGCGACCGAAACGCACGCAATCCACCTTGTTGTGCACGGTACGCTTCATCTATTGGGCTATGACCACATCGACGAGGCGGAGGCCGACGCGATGGAGGAAATGGAGCGACGGGCGATGGCTGAACTGGGCTACACCGATCCCTATGCTCTAATTGGAGATGATTGAGATATGAGCGGTTCCACTGCCAGATCGGAGGGCGACAGTAGCAGCTTCTGGAGGGCTATCCGGAGCAAACTGTTCGGCGGTGCGAGCGAGCCAACACTCAGGGAACAGATAGAAGAGGTTATTGACGAGGCCGATGAAGATGCCGGCCCGTCTGCCGGTGGGGACGACCTTGCCACGGTCGAGCGCCAAATGCTGCGCAACATGCTGCGCTTTGGCGAACGCACGGTCGACGATGTCGCGGTGCCGCGGCGGGATATCATTGCCATTTCCGATGAAGCGACGTTCGAGCAGGCGATCGCGCTATTTGCTGAGGCCGATCACAGTCGGCTGCCGGTCTATCGTGGGCAATCTCTCGATGAAGTGGTCGGCATGCTCCACGTAAAGGATGTTTTTGGCATTCTGGCGCGTGGAGAGAAGCCTCCCAAGTCGCTGTCGATGCTGATGCGTGAGCCGCTGTATGTGCCCCAGTCGATGGGTGCGATGGAATTGCTGGTCGAAATGCGGGCCAAGCGCACGCATCTGGCCATCGTGCTCGATGAATATGGCGGCACGGACGGTCTGGTGACGATCGAGGATCTGGTCGAGGAGATTGTCGGCGAGATCGAGGATGAACATGATGATGCGCCGGAAGAACTGCTGGTCGCCGAAGGTGATGACAGCTGGATCGGCGATGCGCGGATTGAACTCGACGAGCTCGCCACAAAGCTCGACCCGGTGTTCGGGGAAGTTGAAGAAGACGTTGATACCCTAGGTGGCTTGGCATTCGTTCTGGCGGGGCATGTTCCGCAAAAGGGCGAGATTCTGGTTCATGCGGAGCGCTGGCGGATCGAAATCCTGGACGCCGATGAAAGGCGCGTCACGCGGGTGAGGTTGGTCCGCCAACAAGTCGGAGACACCGAGGCAGAAACGCTGTTCTGAGCCGCGCGGTTTGCGATTTGGAGCCAATCCGCTTAGGGACATGGCGATGGATGCCAACCTCCCGGACGCCAGCGGTCTAAGGATCGCGCTGTTCAGCGGTAATTATAACTATGTGCGGGATGGCGCCAATCAGGCGCTGAACCGGCTGGTCGGGTTCCTGCTCCGGCAGGGGGCCGCTGTGCGCGTCTATTCTCCGACCGTGGCCGAGCCTGCCTTTCCGGCGACGGGTGATCTGGTCGATGTGCCGGCGCTGCCGATGCCCGGCGGGCGCGGGGAGTATAAGCTGGCACGCGGGCTGCCTGCGCATGTCCGTCGGGATATTGAGGCCTTTGCGCCCAACATGTTTCACGTCTCCGCGCCCGACATCCTCGGGCACCGCGCGGTCAGCATGGCGCGCGCGGCAGGGGTGCCGGTGATCGCATCCGTCCACACATTGTTTGAAACCTATCCCGCATATTACGGCCTGGGTTTCCTTGAAGGGCCGCTGGTTGCGCTGATCCGGCGGTTCTACAATCGCTGTGATGCGCTGGTCGCGCCTTCGGAAGAGATCGCCGAGCGGTTGCACGGGCAGGGCGTGATCCGTCCAATCGGCGTCTGGTCGCGCGGGGTGGATCATGACCGGTTTGCACCGGCCCGGCGTAGCCCTGAGTGGCGCCAGTCTCTAGGCATTGGCGATGACGAACTGGTCGTCGGCTTTCTCGGGCGGCTGGTTCTCGAAAAGGGGCTCGATGTCTTCGCTGATGTTTGCGCCGAGTTGCGCCGTCGCGGCGTCGCGCACCGCGTTCTTGTGATCGGCGATGGCCCGGCGAAGGACGAGTTTGTCGCTGCGGTGCCGGGCGCAGTGCTTGCCGGTTTCCAGATGGGCGATGATCTGGGGAGAGCGGTTGCCTCTATGGACGTTCTGCTCAATCCGTCGGTCACGGAAACCTTCGGCAATGTAACGCTGGAAGCAATGTCGGCAGGGGTGGCGGTGGTTGCGGCCAACGCGACCGGAGCGCGAACGCTGGTCGATGATGGCAAAAGCGGTGCACTCGTTCCGCCGCGCGATGTCGTCGCTTATGCCAACGCCATCCAGCGCTATGCAGAGGATCGTGCTGCCCTGAAAGCTGCAGGCAAGGCAGGTCATCAGCGTGCCGGCGGCTATCATTGGGATGCCGTCAACGCACGGGTGCTTGAGACTTATCGGGAGGCGGTGGGCCGCCGCGTGGGGGCGTGATCGCCCCTGTGACGTCGCTCGCTGAGCGTTTGCGCCCGCAAAAACTGGATGACATTGTTGGGCAATCGGCACTGACCGGCCAGGACGGTGTGCTGACGCGCATCGCCGCAACCGGCGCGCCGGTATCGCTTATCCTGTGGGGGCCGCCCGGTAGCGGCAAGACCAGCATTGCGCCCTTGCTTGCCGCTGCCTTCGGTGCGCGGTTGGTTAGCCTGTCCGCCATTTTCTCTGGCGTCGCCGATCTCAAACGATGTTTCGCCGAAGCCCGTGCCGCGCGCGATGCCGGCGAACGCACGCTGTTGTTCGTCGATGAGATTCACCGTTTCAATCGCACCCAGCAGGATGCTTTCCTCCCGGTGATTGAGGATGGGTCCATCGCGCTGGTGGGCGCGACCACCGAAAATCCCAGTTTCGCTATCAATCCGGCACTGATGTCACGCTGCTCTCTGATCACGCTTGGGGCGCTCTCTGACGATGCCCTGGAGGTGTTGCTGCAGCGGGCCGAAGCGGAATTGGGGACTGCACTGCCTCTAACGGCAGAGGCGCGAGCGCAACTGCGGCTGTGGGCTGATGGGGATGGGCGTTATCTGCTCAATCAGGCTGAACTGATCGCCCTGTCCGCTGCTCCAGAGCCGCTGGACCCCCAGCAAATGGGCGCACTGCTGCAACGGCGTGCACCCGTTTATGACCGGGCAGGAGATGGGCATTATGGCCTGATCAGCGCGCTTCACAAAGCGATGCGAGGCTCTGACCCCGATGCTTCGCTTTACTGGCTGGCGCGGATGCTGGTTGCGGGCGAAGACCCGCTCTATGTCCTGCGGCGTATCGTCCGCTTCGCCAGCGAGGATATCGGCCTGGCGGATCCACAGGCGCTGGTTCAGGCAATGGCTGCGGTCGAGGCCTATCGCCTATTGGGTTCCCCCGAGGGCGAACTCGCAATCGTCCAAGCCTGCCTCTATTGCGCGACAGCCCCCAAATCGAATGCCGCCTATCTGGCGCAGAAGGCAGCCTGGCGTAGCGCGCGGGAAAGCGGCTCACTGCAGCCGCCTGCGCACATCATCAATGCGCCGACAAAGGCGATGCGGGCGATTGGTCGAGGCGAAGGTTATCGCTACGATCATGATGAACCCGATGCCTTTTCCGGCCAGAGCTATTGGCCGGAGGCGTTGCAGGCGGAATCATTCTATCGTCCCAACGACCGCGGATTCGAGCGCCGCATTGCTGAGCGCCTCGCCTGGTGGAGCGAACGTCGTAAAGGATAATCCGGGTTGCCGAGTGGCCCGAGCCATTGCACTGCGGCGCAGAAGAAGAAAAAAGCCTCTCCATGATCTTATCCCGTCTGTTCTCTCGTTCCCGCAATCAGGCTTTTCAGCCCTCCATACCGGAGGGGCGACGGGTTTATGCGATTGGCGATATTCACGGGTGCCTCTCGCTGCTGGACAAGCTGCTGGCCGCTATCGACGCGGATAATGATGCCCGCGGGCCTGCTGAAGTGACGCTGATCTTGCTGGGTGATCTGGTGGACCGTGGGCCGGATTCCGCCGGTGTGGTGGAGCGCGCAATTCAGTTGCACGAGAGCGGTGGCGATGTGCGTTGGCTGTTGGGCAATCATGAGGAGGTTTTCCTCAAGGCCTTGTCCGGCGACCCCGCAGCGATGCGCTATTTCGTGCGGATCGGCGGTGGGCCGACGATCCACAGCTATGGTCTGGCTGGCGAAGAATATCTCGCCATGTCTTTCGAGGAGCTGGCTGAGTCGTTTCCGCCGCTCGTTCCCGACAGACACCGGCTTTTTCTTGAAAAGGCGGAAGAGATGGTGCGGATCGGGGACTATCTGTTTGTGCATGCCGGCATCCGTCCCGGTGTCGCCATTGATGCGCAGCGCCCGTCCGACTTGCGCTGGATCCGCGACGATTTTCTTGATGATCGCAGCGATCACGGCTGCGTCGTGGTTCACGGCCACACGATTTTTGATGAGGTTCAGGAACGGGCCAACCGTATTGGCATTGATACGGGGGCCTATGTGACGGGCAAGCTGACCGCCATCGGCATCGAAGGTGCCGAGCGCTGGTTCCTAAGTGCTGAGGACTGAGTCCGGGCTCTCAATCGATGCCGTGATAGGATTTGTACCAGGCTACGAAGCGCGGAACACCGACATCGATGCGCGTTGACGGTTGATATCCCAGGTCCTGCTGGATGGCGTCGATATCTGCAAAGGTTTCCTTCACATCACCCGCTTGCATCGGCAGCATGATCTTTTCGGCAGTTCGCCCGCACTCGCTCTCGATGATGGCGATAAGATCCATCAGTCGTTCGGAGCGATGATTGCCGATATTGTAGAGCCGATGCGGCTTGGTGCTGCCCCCGGCCTTGGGCTGGCCGTCATCAGGCGGAGGATTGTCCAGGCAGGCGACGATCCCCGAGACAATATCGTCGATGTAGGTGAAATCGCGGCGCATATCGCCGTGATTGAACACCTCGATCGGCTCGCCCGCGAGGATCTTTCGCGTGAAAATCCACATGGCCATGTCGGGGCGGCCCCATGGCCCGTAAACGGTGAAAAAGCGCAGGCCCGTCTGCGGCAGGCGGAAGAGATGAGCGTAGGTCTCGCTCATCAGCTCGTCGGCTTTCTTGGTCGCGGCATAGAGCGATAGCGGGTGATCGACCCGGTCGGCGACGGAGAAGGGAAGGGTCTCATTCCCGCCATAGACCGATGAGCTCGACGCATAGACGAAGTGCGAAGAGCCACGATGGCGGGCAATTTCCAGCAGGTTCACATGGCCGACGAGGTTCGATTGCACATAGGCGTGCGGATTTTCGATGCTGTAGCGGACGCCTGCCTGCGCGCCGAGGTGGATAATGCGATCGAACTTCTCCGGCGCCAGCATATGGTCCAGCGCTGCGATGTTGGCAAAGTCGACCTCGATGAAGCGGAAGCGATCGCCGCCAAGCTGGGCCAGCCGGGCAAGCCGGTCGCGCTTCAGCTGGACTGTGTAATAGTCGTTCACATTGTCGATGCCGACGACGCTGTCACCCCGCGCCAGCAAGCGTTCGGCGACCGACATGCCGATGAAACCGGCGATTCCTGTAACGAGCACTTCCATCAATCAGCCCCTTACAGACGCCACAGTGGCACGGCAGGCAAGGATTCCCGGCCGCCAAAGGCGTTCTTGAGATCGGCAATTATCCCACCGGGTGACACCAATCGTTCAAAAGCACTTGATTGCATTGACCGATATTCGCGATGCGGGACGGCCAGAAGGACCAGGTCATAAGATCGGTCAAGGGCGCTGGCATCGAGCGGCAAGCCATATTCGTGCATTGCTTCGGCGGCATCGGCATGGGGATCATGAACAATGACATCATGACCGCGCGCGATGAGCGCTTTCACGACGTCCGCCACCTTGCTGTTGCGAAGATCTGGCACGTCTTCCTTGAATGTGAGGCCCATGACGAGAATGCTGCCGGTCTTGCCACCGCGGGCTTGATGCAGTCGATCCGCCACCCAATCCGCCATGCCGTCATTGATGGCGCGGCCGGCAAGGATAACGCGCGGGTCATGCCCTAATTCTTCGGCACGGTGGCTAAGATAATAGGGGTCCACGCCGATGCAGTGGCCGCCGACCAGGCCCGGGGTGAAGGGCAGGAAGTTCCACTTGGTGTTTGCGGCCTCAAGCACATCCCAGACCGAGAGATCCATGCGGCCAAAGATCTGCGCAATCTCGTTCATGAAGGCGATATTGATGTCCCGCTGCGCATTCTCGATGACCTTGGCGGCCTCGGCAGCACGGATCGACTTCGCGCGGAACACGCCGCCGCTGGTTACCGCACCATAAAGGGCTGCGAGCTGTTCGAGCACCTCCGGCGTCTGGCCGGCGACGACCTTTGTGATCTTGTCGATGGTATGCTCGCGGTCGCCCGGATTGATACGCTCTGGCGAGTAACCGAGGAAGAAGTCGCGACCGCAGGCGAGGCCGGATGCCGCCTCCAGCGCCGGTGCGCAGATATCCTCCGTAACGCCCGGATAAACGGTGCTTTCGAATACCACGACCGGCTTGCGAGCGGCGTCGAGAAGGCCGCCAACGGTTCGGGATGCGGCAATGACCAGCGACAGATCGGGCTTGTTGGCTGCATCGATCGGCGTTGGCACAGTGACGATATAGACATCCGCCGGGGGCAGGGTGGCGGGATCGGCGGTGAGTTTCAGCGTCGAGGCCGAAAGCCTGGCGGTGTCGATTTCACCGGTGCGGTCATGGCCCGCCTCCAGTTCGGCGATGCGACCGCGGTCGACATCAAGTCCCCAGCATTCGCACACTTTTGCCAGTGCGACTGCAAGCGGCAGGCCCACATAGCCTAAGCCGATAACAACGACACGCTGCTGACCGAGCATTAAATATCCTGACTGGTAAGGGACGGCACGGATCTCTGCCTCTTAGCGGAGCGCCCGTCAGGCGCAACCAGTGCTTGGCCCGGTTACAGTATGAACTTGCTGAGGTCAGTATCGCGCGCGATGCCCGAGAGCTCACGCTGCACATAGGCTGCATCGACCCGCACTGTCTCTCCGCTGCGGTCTTCTGCCTCGAAGCTTAGTGTTTCAAGGAGGCGTTCCATGACTGTTTGCAGCCGCCGGGCGCCGATATTCTCGACGCTTCTGTTCACTTCCGCAGCGATACGGGCGAGTTCGGCGATGGCATCGGGCGCTATCTCGACCGTCACGCCTTCGGTTCCGAGCAAGGCGACATATTGTTCAGGCAATGACGCCTTCGTGTCGGAGAGGATCCGCACGAAATCTTCCTCCGTCAGCGCCGAAAGTTCAACGCGGATGGGGAGGCGACCCTGGAGTTCGGGCAGCAAGTCGCTCGGCTTGGCGACGTGAAAGGCGCCCGATGCAATGAACAGGATATGATCGGTCTTCAGAGGGCCATATTTGGTGGCGACCGTGGTTCCTTCGATCAGCGGGAGCAGATCGCGCTGGACGCCCTCGCGGCTGACCGAGCCGCCGCGTCCGTCGCTGACGGCAATCTTGTCGATCTCGTCGAGGAAGACGATGCCGTTGGCCTCTGCATCTGCGAGGGCAACGCGGGCAACATCGTCATTATCGAGGCGCTTGTCGCTTTCCTCCTCGATCAGTCGTGTCCATGCCTCGCGTACCTTCAGCTTGCGGCGCTTCTTCGGCCCGTTTCCTCCGCCCAGTGCCTTTCCGAGCATATCAGATAGGTTGATCATGCCGATACCGCCGGGCTGGCCGGGTAGATCGAAGGGGAGTTGCGGTGCCTCGCTTACCTCAATCTCGATCTCCGCATTGTCGAGCGAGCCTTCCTCGAACCGCTGGCGGAAGGAGGCGCGCGTGGCTTCGCTCGAATCCTTGCCGGTCAGCGCGTCGAGCAGCCGGTCCATCGCCGAAGCCTCTGCCGCATCGCGCACTGCGGCGCGGCGGCGCTCCTTTTCGAGGCGGACAGCCTCCTCGACCAGGTCACGCGCAATCTGTTCCACATCGCGGCCGACATAGCCGACCTCAGTGAATTTGGTCGCCTCGACCTTCACGAACGGCGCGTCGGCAAGTTTGGCGAGCCGGCGGCTGATCTCTGTCTTGCCGCAGCCGGTAGGGCCAATCATCAGGATGTTTTTGGGCGTCACCTCGTCGCGCAGATCCGGGCCCAGCTGTTGGCGCCGCCAGCGGTTGCGCAAAGCAATGGCGACCGCGCGCTTGGCATCGCGCTGGCCGATGATGTGCTCGTCGAGCGCGGCGACAATGGTCTTGGGGGTAAGATCGGGGTTCATTCTTTGCTCCCCCCTCCCTTGGCAGGGAGAGGCTCAGGCCAAATCGATGGTTTCGATTGTCAGCCGGTCGTTGGTGAAAACGCAGATATCGGCAGCAATGCCCATAGCTTTACGGGCCAGCACTTCCGCATCGGCCTCATAGTCGACGAGGGCGAGTGCTGCGGCGAGGGCGTAATTGCCGCCTGAACCGATGGCGGTGACGCCGTGCGCGGGTTCGAGCACATCGCCATTGCCGGTCAGCACCAGCGTCACTTCCTTGTCAGCAACAATCATCATCGCTTCGAGGTTGCGCAGATATTTGTCAGTGCGCCAATCCTTGGCGAGTTCGACCGCGGCGCGCAGCAGCTGGCCGTTGTGCCCCTCAAGCTTGCGTTCGAGCCGTTCAAACAGGGTGAAGGCATCGGCGGTCGCGCCGGCGAACCCGGCAATCACGCTCCCGTCATGCAAACGGCGCACCTTGCGGGCGTTGGGCTTCATCACGGTATTGCCCATCGAAACCTGGCCATCACCGATGATGACGACGCGGTCGGACTTGCGGACGGACAATATGGTGGTGCCGTGCCAGGGCGCGTTGCTATTTTGGTCGCTCATTGAGGGAGATATGGTGCGGGTCGGGTTTGCGCGCAACAGTTGCGTGTCAGGAGGCGAAGCGCTTCACTTCCTGTGTGCGGGCGAGCGGGAGGATCACCCTGCCTGCCTCTGCAGCGATAACGGCCATGTCCGACAGGCCGAGCAGTGACAGCATCTCTCCGGTTTCATTGCGCACGAAACAATTTGTGCAGTCGACAAGGGTGACAGCACCGCGCACGACATTGCCGGCCTCATCCTTGGGGGCGATCGCATGAAGCGCCGCCCAGCTGCCAACATCTGACCAGCCCGGATCGACTGGAACGACGATGACGTCCTCGGCATTTTCCATCACGGCATAGTCGATGGAATCGGATGGGCAGGCCGCGAAGATGGCAGCGTCAGGATGGAGCGCACCCGCAGCGGTCGTGGCGGCTTGCATTGCCTTCCGGCAGGCATTTTCGATCTGCGGTGCGTGGGTTTTCAGCGAACCAAGATAGCTGTCGGCACGCATCAGGAAGATGCCGGCGTTCCAGTAATGGCCGCCGGAATCAATCATCGCTTGTGCCGCTTCGCGCGCCGGTTTTTCGACGAAACGGCGCACGGCTCGCACGCCGCCATCACCCATCGGCGCGCCGGCCGCGATATAGCCATAACCGGTTTCAGGAGAGGCTGGCTCTATTCCGAAGGTAGCAAGATGACCGGCCGCGACCAGCGGGTAGCCGGCCGTCACAGCGTCAAGAAAAGCGTCGGGCCGCGCGATCGCATGATCGGACGGCATCACCAGCAAACAAGCGTCCTGCGCAACAGCAAGAGCCGCCAGCGCAATGGCCGGTGCCGTGTTGCGGGCGGCAGGCTCAACGATCACCGTCGCGTCCGAGATGCCGAGTAGCGCAAGATCAGCGGAGACATGCGCGACATGACTTTCTCCGCAAACAACCACTGGCGCTGCAAAGCGATCGCGATCCGCAACGCGTGCCAGTGTTTCGGCAAACATGGTGCGATTGGTTGTTAGCGGCAGGAATTGCTTTGGCCTTTCCGGAGTCGAAAGTGGCCACAGGCGAGTTCCTGACCCGCCAGAAAGGATGACCGGAACGATCATCATGCCGGCCAGGCCAGGAGCAGGCGGGAATCCGGAGCCACCGTCAACGCGCTCGCGCTGGCGTAGGCCGCATCTCCCATCGCCAATTCATCGCCGTCAACGGTGCAGCCAGACCCCAGAGGCACGATCAACGCAGGGCAATCCGGCAGACCGGCTGGCAGTTCGGATCCGCGCAGGTGCAGCAAACCGAATTTTGGGCCATTCACCAGCATCACAGTCGGTGCATCCTCTCCAACCTCGCAATCGCGCGGATCGCGCGAAGGCGCAAGCGAGGCAACAGCGATTGCCTCATCCAGATGAAGCTCTCGGGGACGGCCATAGTCGTACAGTCGGTACGTGCAGTCGCTCGGTTGCTGCACCTCCAGGACGCACAGGCCCGGTCCGATCGCGTGGATCTTGCCCGCCGGGTTGTAGATGAAGTCGCCTACATTTGCAGGTCGCCAGTCCATCAGTTGTTCGATGCTGCCATCCGTTGCGGCGCTGCGCAGTTCGTCAGGCGTAAGGGACCGGTTCAGGCCTACGCCTATATGCGAGTCGCTCTGGGCATCGAGCACCAGCCAGCATTCGTCCTTGCCATTGGCCATGCCGGCAGAATGAGCGGCAGCATCGTCCGGATGAACCTGGATCGACAGCCGTTCACTGGTGAACAGGAATTTGACGAGCAGCGGCAATGGTTTGCCATCGTCTCGTTCAAACCATATCTCGCCTATGCGTCGACCCTCATGGTCGCCGAATGCAGGCGGCAGATCAGTCCGTCCCCAGGGTTTTTCGATAACGCGTCGACGCAGTTTCATTGGGATGCGTTTTGCGCGACCAGCCAACGCTCCACAAGCCCTGCAATTCGACCGCTGCTGTGCCCGTCCCCGAACGGATTATGTGCCCGCGCCATTGCCGCATATGCGGCGGGATCATCGAGCAGGCGGTTGGTCTCTTCAACGATGCGGTTGGCATCGGTGCCGACGAGCAGAGCTGTTCCGGCCGCCACGCCCTCCGGCCGCTCCGTGGTTTCGCGCATAACGAGTACGGGCTTGCCAAGTGCTGGCGCTTCTTCCTGAACACCGCCGCTGTCGGTCAGCATCAGCATCGAGCGGCGCTGCAGATCAACGAAATTGAGATAGTCGAGCGGGTCGATGAGCGCGACCGAGGGCAGGGAGCCTAACCGGGCATGCATCAGGCCGCGCACATTGGGATTGGGGTGGACCGGGAAAATCAGCGCCACATCGTCGCGCGCAGCGATCCGCGCCAGCGCGTCTGCGACATTGTCCAGCCCGCCGCCGAAGTTCTCGCGGCGGTGGGTGGTGACGCCGATGATGCGTTTTCCAGCGAAACGGTCACAGAGAGGGCCGATCCTGTCGGCCAGCGCCGGATCGCGCTCTATGCGCGCGGCCGTGGCCAGTAATGCGTCAATCACGGTGTTGCCAGTAATGTGGATCGCTTCGTCCGGAATTCCTTCCCGGCGAAGGGCATCGGCGCTGGTTTCCGTCGGTGCGAAATGCAGATCGGCGATTTGGCCGACGATCTTGCGGTTCACTTCCTCCGGCCAGGGGTGATAAATGTTCCCGCTGCGCAGGCCAGCCTCAACATGACCGACAGCGATTTTGCGGTAATAAGCGGCAAGGGCGCCCACCATCGCGGTGGTGGTGTCACCCTGAACAATCACCATCGCCGGCTGCACCTGATCCAGCACTTCGCCGATCGCTGTCAGCAGCCGTGAGGTGAGGGCATCGAGCGTCTGTCCCGGCTGCATGATGTCGAGATCATGATCCGGAACGATTGCCCCAATCTCCAGAACCTGATCGAGCAGTTCGCGATGCTGTGCGGTTACACAGGTCAGTGTTTCGATCTCAGGCCGTTGACGCAAAGCATGCACGACCGGAAAAAGTTTGATGGCTTCCGGGCGGGTACCAAAGATGACAAGGACGCGGGGGCGGGCAGTCATTGGGATGGTGCTACCTTATCGCCACAATCCGCGGGTGTCGTAGACCTCGCTAAAGCCGAGGGTGATCGGATCACGACCCCGGAACTCCCGATGATCGACCAGCAATAGCGCGATGTCCGCTTCAATTCCGGCTGTTTCGATATCGACTTTGTTTACGCCCAGGCTTGTCAGAGAGGTCGGCAACTCGGCTGCGTGTGGTTCCACGACGATGACGCGTCCCGGATAAGCCTCGGCAAGCCGATGCGCTATTTCAAGCGCGGGGCTTTCGCGCATGTCATCGACATCCGCCTTAAATGTGATGCCGAGGCAGGCGATGGTCGAACCGGGACGGTCATCGAGCATCGCGGCGGCGCGGCGGTAGACATAGTCGGCCTTGCCGTCATTGACCTGTCTCGCGGTGCGGATCAGCGGCGTCGCATCGGGCGCAGCGGAGATCAGGAACCACGGGTCGACAGCGATGCAATGTCCGCCCACCCCCGGTCCGGGATTGAGGATATTGACCCGTGGATGCCGGTTCGCGAGCCGGATCACCTCCCACACATTGATGTCCAGCCGGTCACAGACGATTGATAGCTCGTTGGCAAAGGCGATTGCTACGTCGCGCGAACTATTCTCGACGAGCTTGACCATTTCTGCGGTTCGGGCGTCGGTCAGCACGCATTCGCCTTGAACGAAGGTGCGGTAAAATGCGGCAGCGCGTGCCGCGCAAGCAGGGGTGACGCCGCCAATACTGCGATCGTTGCTGACGAGTTCCGCTACAATCCGCCCCGGCAAAACGCGTTCCGGGCAATAGGCGAAGCAGATATCCGCCTCTTCAACTAGTCCGGCCATGCCCAAGTCCGGGCGCCTCTCTGCGATCCGGTCCCGCACCTTCTCGGTCGTGCCGACGGGGCAGGTGGATTCCACGATGACAAGTGCACCCGGGGCAAGCACGGGTGCGATGGAGTCTGCGGCTGCCAGGACATGTGAAATATCGGGCTGGTGATCCTCGCCAAAGGGCGTTGGCACCGCAATAATGTAGGTGCTGGCCGGGATGGGAGAGGTGGATGCGACCAAATAGCCTTTCCACACCCGATCCTTGACGATTCCTTCGAGGTCGATCTCCTCGATGTGGATCCGCCCAATATTGATTGTCTCGACAACATCCGGCCTTACGTCCACGCCATGAACGAGCCTGCCCGTGCGGGCGATCACGGCAGCGGTCGGCAGCCCGATATAACCAAGGCCGATAACGCAGATCTTTTCCATTGGCTGCCCTGCTTCGAACGGTAGCGCTTCATCGGAGGGGCTGAATTGGTGAGCGGCCCGGATGGTCGAGGAATGGTTCATTGCTGTATCGGAACCCATGGGATGGCAGGGCACGGACCCTGCGCTGGCCCCTACCGTTAACGCGAAGATGTCGCTGAAAAGTTACCAGTCGAGGCGGCGGGGTGGACGAACGCCATAGCGCTTGGTATCGCGCGGCCCGGGGGGCTGGGCAGCGCCGAGTAATCGGCGGCCGGCTAGTGCAGCGTACGCGACAAGCGTTTCTGAGGGTCAATCAGTACCATGATCGACAACCCGGTGTGGCTGCTGGTGACGAGCGCCTATGCGGTGCTGGCGACGTGGCTGGTGTGTCTGCTTTCCAGTACCCTGGGCGAACGCTGGGGCCTGATGGATTATCCCGGCGATCGAAAGGCGCATGCAAAGCCGACCCCGCTGGTCGGAGGGATAGCTTTGCTCGTCCTGATAGTTCCGACCATGCCGGTCATCGGTATGCTCTTTCAGCCTGACGATGTGGGCAATAAGGCGCTGGCGATCATTGCTGCAGTGACTGTCGTCAGCGCGCTGATCGGGATCACGGATGATCGCCACAGCCTTTCAGCGGTGTCGCGATTGTTGCTGACGATCATTCTATTCGGATCAGCTATCGCCTTTGAACCCCGCTTCCTCATCCAGAATGTCTATTTCGGGTGGGCGGAGCAAGCATTCGTATTGCCCGGTTGGGCGGCCTGGCTGTTCACCATCACGGTGCTGGTCGGCTTTATCAACTGCGTGAACATGGCGGATGGGAAGAATGGACTGGTCCTCGGCATGGCCTTGAGTTGGGCATTGCTGCTGACGGCGGTTGGCCCCGAAGGCCTCGTCATTGTGATGCTTCCGCTCGTTCTGATGTTGTGTGTGCTGCTGATCTACAATCTCCAGGGCCGCCTGTTTCTGGGTGATGGTGGGGCCTACGGGCTTGCAGCTTTTTTCGGGCTCGTCGCTGTTTATTCCTACAATCACGCGCCGGGCATGCTGGACGCGGACATTCTGACGCTGTTCTTCATCATTCCCGGTTTTGACATGATCCGGCTGTTCGTGGTGCGACTGCTTCAGCGTCGATCGCCCCTGTCAGGTGACCGGGATCATTTTCACCATCATTTGCTCCGCCTCTTCGGCTGGCCGAGGGGTCTCATATTCTATGCCGTGCTCATCGTCGTGCCGTCCATGGCCGCCATATCCGTACCGGGACTGGGTGGAACCATGCTGGTCGTCACGCTGCTGGCTTATTTCGGATTGCTGCTTTGGGCGCGTATTGCCCGGCCAGAGGGCGGCTCGGACGAGCAGCTAAAAGAGTGTCGCGACTAGCATCGCTGCCCAATGGCACCTGCCGCGCAGCTGAATGCTACTCCGCAGCCGCCACAGGCTGAATGACAATATCGTCGATATAGAGCTGTTCAGGCCGACTGACTGTTGCAGGGCGCCAGCCAATATCAAGGATCGGCCCACTGCAACCCTCGGGCACAGTGAATTGCCATCTCCGTGTCTGCCATGCGTTAACAGTGCCTTGCACGGGAAGGCTGGCAAGAGGCTGCCGGATGGTTGGCGTTTGCTGGCAGGAGAGGAGCAGCTGTGTCTGCCCGCGAAGCTCTGACAAAGCGAAGCTGCGCAGCGCGAGCGTATATGTTCCCGGTGCGACCGTCAGGAACTGGGTAGCCACGACCGCATCCTGTCGTCCTTCGAAATCCAAATATAATGATTTTCCGCCTCCAGAGGGGGAGGCGCCGGCCTCGGCAAAGCCATTCTCGCCGGGATAATATACCCATCCAAACGGCCCGTAACTGCCAGTGCCTTCAAACTTTGCGTCACGGATACGGATCTCTGCAGGTCCGAAGTTTGTCGGGCTGAGCTCCGCAAATGTGCGCGCCAAATCCTCTATGGAAACCCGACTGCCGTCGACCAGAAAGAAGGTCCGAAGTTCCTCCGCCGTGGGCGGGGTCGGACCGCTGCGAAGCGAACGCAAAAGCTGTAGCTGGTTGTCGCGCGATCCCCGTTCCTGGCCCATTGCCGTCAGGTACGCCGTCCGCCATTCCGGAGATGTCTCCAGAGCTTTGACAAGGGCAGGGATAACGCGCCCGTCCGCCACCAGTTCGTTGAGCGCGGCAAAGGCGGCGGGGCGCAGCTTTGCATCAAGCCTCAGCACGATGTCAGCATGTCGCACGACCCTATCGAAATCGCGCTCACGGTAGGCGGAATTCAAAAGCCATGCGTGGGTCATTGCATCGCGCAATGTGTTGGCGCCCACGATTGTGAACACATTTTCGGCAACTTCTTGTCGCCCGGCGATAATGTCGAGAGCGGCTACCGTCCGTGCCGCAGCATGATCAAGCGGCGCGGCCTGCACTGTGGCCCGAGCCAAGCTCCTGACGCCGGGCAGTTGGTCGCGCGAACGGGCGGAGAAGAAACGGAACTGCGTAAGATAGGACAAGGTAGCAGAGTGACCGGGAGCAATGCTCGCGGCCAAGAGGGGGTTCAATGGCGCCAATGCGAAGCCGGCGCTATTGTGAACAGCCACTGCCGCCAGCGATGCCGCTGTTGTGACGGCCAGAGCCCTCCGCAACCACGGACGTCCTTTGCCGTCAGAACCGTCCGGTTTCGCCTGCTGTTCTGCAGCCGTCATGCTCAGAGGCTTTTGAGGCTGAATCGCTGCAACATCGATCGCTTGTTGCGATCCGAGCCATAGTCATAGCTGTAGTTGTAGTTGTAACCATAGCCGACATCACTGGCTGAATAGCGCGAGAGAACAGCGCCGATAACGTTGGCGTCAACGTCTTGCAGGCGGCGCAGCGCGCCGATGGCGGCCTTCGTTCCGGTCGAGCCCGACGTGATCACGAAAATGCATGCTTCGACGGTGCTGGCGACAAGCGGGGCATCCGACAGGCCCATAACCGGCGGAGCATCAACCACCACATGGTCATACTTTGACGTGAAGTAGGCAAGCAATTCCGACAAACGGTCGGTTGCCAGCAGTTCAGCCGGGTTTGGCGGGATCGGCCCAGCGGTAATCGCCATCACGCCGAGATCGGGAACGCTGTAGGTGCGTGCGCTTGCCGGATCGTCGCCGGTTAGCAGGTCGGCCAACCCGACCTCATTCTCAATGCCGAGAGTCTTGTGCAACGAGGGATTGCGCATGTCGGCATCGATGATGAGCACGGATTTGCCCATGCGTGCGATCATCGCTGCAGTCGACAAAGCCGTCGTGCTCTTGCCCTCGGATGCGTTGGCGCTGGTGACGGTCAATGTTGTGGGTACGCCATGTGACGTGGAGAACCGCAACGACGTGTGCACGGACAGATAGGATTCGGAAATGACCGACTTCCTGTCCTTGAGGTCTCCGATCAGGCTGTCGATCGTGATGTTCGGGATGACACCCAGGACCGGGAGGCCAAGACCATTTTCGATCTCGACCGGGCTCTTGATCGCGCCGTCCAGCTGTTCCAGCAGGAATGCAGCAGCGAGGCCGAACGCGGCACCGCCCAGCAATGCCAGAAGGATATTCATCAGCGGCTGGGGCGTAAACGGATAGGCCGGAACCTCAGCAGGATCGACAATGGCAACATTGTTGCTGCCGACGCCGCCCGCAACGCCGATTTCCTTGTAGCGCTCGAGCAGGCTGTCATAGAGGGCGCGGTTGGTATCCGCATCGCGCTGGAAGATATTATATTGGATGCGGCGCTGGCTGAGCTGCTGGACATTCTCTGTCAGCGCGTCGACCCGCGCTTGCAACTGCCGTTCCTGGGCGAGGGCGGCCCTATATTCGCTGTTCTGGCTCTCCCCGATCCGCTGTGTTTGCTGCGCGATCGACCGGTCGAGAGAATCTATCTGGCCGCGGAGCGCTACCATTGATGGGTATTCGGGGCGCAAGGTAGCCAGGTTCCGGCTGTATTCAGCCTGGAGCTGAGCACGCTGACCGCGCAGTTGCATCAGCCCGGAGTCGTTCAAAGCTGCATCGCCGCTCTGCGCCCGCGCCCTTGCTTCGGCGGCAATCCTGTTTGCGGTTGCCTCAGCCAAAGAATTGTTCAGCACCTGGAGGCTCATCTCCGGTACGGACTGCCCGGGCTGCGTGCCTTCCGTATTGGAATGGCGGTTGATCTCCAGAATGTCGCTGTTGTTGGCGTAGGTGACGACCCGCTGCTCAGATTCTTCAAGCGCTGCGCGGACACGCTGCAGCTCGCTCTCAAGAAACTCGCGCGCGTAATTGTTCGCGTCGAACCGCCGCTGCAAATTGGTCTCAATGTAGGTTTCAGCGATTGCCTTCGAAACGAGCGCAGACAACTCCGGATCAGGGCTTGAGAAGCGGATGTTGACCAGCCCGGAGTTACGGACCGGTTCAACCTGCGTATTTTGTCTGACGATCGCAATCGCACGCAGGGTGCGCTGCTGGCGTGGGGCCTGCATCGCGAGTTCAGAATTGGAGCCGTCATAACCGGCAAGAAGCGTTGGGTTGTCGGCAAGGCGCAACTTGCGGACCACGCCGGCGGCAACGCTACGGCTTGCGATTAGGCCATATTGGGTCTGATAGAATTCCGTACCGAGCCGGGCGTTGGCCGGCATCGTATCATCCTGTTCGAGCACGCGGCTCGCTTCACGCGAGATCTCGATGGTTGTGGACGCGCGGTACAGCGGGATGGTCGAATACGTGATATACAGCGCCAACAGCAGCGCCGATGCGATGATCCCGAGCACCAGCCAGATGCGGCGGCGCACGATGGACAGATACTGGATGAGAGGGCTGTCCGCAGTGTCGGCAAAGCTCAGCTGTTTCCCGCGCTGCTCCGGTCGCTCGAGACCGGCATTGGGATCAAAAGCCGGATCATCCTGCTTTGTTATTGCGTTCATTTTAGCGAGCTACCTGCACGAATGCGCCGACGAAGGGCGAAAGGGCGATGATGTCGCGCAGGAATGCGCGATTTTCGTCGTTGCCGACGATAATACGGTCATTGGGGAAAATGGCAGGATCCGCCGCGCGGCCGCCACGGATGTCGGCCAAATTGAACAGGGCCGCATGCGGGACCCCATTGATATCACGGAATACGACGACTTCGTTGAGGCGCGCATTTTCTGACACGCCCTGCGCCTGAGCCACCGCCTGTATGAGGGTCTGGTTGCCCGTCACCGCGTAGATGCCTGGATTGCGCACACCGCCGTCAATTACAAAACGCCGGCTCAGCGTCTCGATCACTTCGAGGGTCACTTCGGGGTTCTGGAGATAGCGCTCGCCAAGGCGTCGTTGCACCTGCTGACGGACTTCTGACACTGGCTGGCCGGCGACAGCCATCTGGCCGAGCAACGGCAAAGCGATCATCCCATTGGAATCAACCCGGACATTGCGGTCCAGTTCGGCAAGTCCGAGCACCTTGAATTCAAGCCGATCGCCGGGGCCAAGAACCGCCGCGGCAGGATCCAGACGGATGAGGTCGGCGCCAGTAGGTGCCGCCAGACCAGACCCTACGTTGACCGCGGATGCACTGGCCGGGTCGAAATTCGGGCCCGAGCACCCGGCAATCAGCATCGCACTACAGGCACTTGCGAGCAGCGCCGTGAACCTGTTGCTTGTCACGCAATCTAACTCCAAACTTTCGAGACTCGCGTCTATGCGCTCACAGGCCATTATTCAAACCGAGAATTGGTGCGCATCGCGATCGTTCGCGCGATGATCGCGCAGCTAATTGCGAACACAACCGAAATGGCAGCGCCGCGCAAAGGATAGTCCACGAGGGAATGGGCGATAAAGATGGCGCTTACGCCAACGGCGACCCATGCTTGCACTCTTGTGCGTTCGGAACCCTGGGCGCGGAACACGACGGTCAGCGCGCCTCGCGCCCACCACAGCAGGAAAATCGCTATTCCAAGTGCGGCAGGCAGGCCGGCTTCGATCAGCAACTGGGCATAGTCGTTATGCGCGTGATTGAGATAATTGAAATCAAGCTCGGACGGCGTTTCATAAGCGCGGAAAACGGGATCGAAACTGCCAAGGCCTGAACCAAAGGGCAGATAGTCAAAGGCTATGCGCGCGAATGTGGGAACCAGATCAAGGCGCCCGTTGCCCCGGATGTCGACTGCCATGCGGTCCGCAACCAAGGGGTCACTGAGAAAGGCATAGAGCGCCGCAGCCATAACCAGAAGCACGACAATGCTGCCACGGATCAGCTTTCTGCGGGGCAGGTTCAGCCGGCGCGCAGCAAAAATGGCGGCGGCCAGGACGATCAGGGCAACAAACGCCAATCCGGCGCGGGAGAAGGTGAACAAGACCGCGGCAGCCATGATGGCAACCGCAGTTATGAAGAACGCAAATGTCGCTGGTTCTGCCCCGCTCCGGGCATCGGACAGGCGTTCAATTAGCCAATAGCCGGCGAGCAACATGCAGCAGGCAAGGAAAGACGCATGATGATTGGCGTTGGAGAAGAACCCGACAGCGGAATCGGCGTTTGTGATTGCATAGAAACGCAAACCGCTCTCGGTACCGCTTGCGAGCTGGGCGAGGCCCAGAACGGCGCTTGCCAATCCAGCCCAAAACAGCAGGAACAGCCATGTGCGCATTTGCCGCTCTGTGGCCTGGCGCGCCAAGGCATAAGCCGCAAATCCCGGCAACAGGGCCAGCAAGGCATTGACCGTGCCATTCCCAGTCAATGAAATCTGAAGCCAGGGCTGCATGTCCAAAGCGGCCGTGATCGAGCGCGCATACTCCCGACCAGGCAGCTGACTCCAAACCGTGTAGGGAAGGGGAATGAGCTGGATAAGCGGCACCGCGAACAGCAAGGCCCAAATCACCTGTTCGGCCCGGCTCCAGGATGCGATGCCCAGCTGTCCGCGCCAGATGAGGGCAGCCAGAATTCCAATTGCCACGAGCCGGGGAATGAGCGGAGCCAGCACGTCAACACGGGTGGCGCCGCCAAACAGGATGGCAGAAATGATCAGGACAACCCCGGAAACCGCGACGAAATCGCTTTGGCCCATTTGGCGCTGAAGAGACGTCATAATGCGATTGGTTCCGATTTTCGGGCTGCGAGGCCCATAGGCAAACGGCAGCAGGGGCGCAAGCAACGACGGGCTATCGGTGGCAGCCTTGCGGAATAGCCGATACAGCCGAAGCCCGTTTCTGCCTTGCCTTTGGTTAGTCGGTTTGCGAGGGAGCGCGGCCTAGCTAGGGACGTATGCGAGCGGCTTGTCCGGAATTTTCGGCGGGTGTGCCTGCGTTACAAGTTGAGAAGACAAAGGACCACAGCATGAGCAAGAAAGCCGTCATCACTGGTATTACCGGGCAAGATGGGGCCTATCTAGCTGAGCTATTGCTGGCCAAGGGGTATGAGGTGCACGGGCTGCGCCGCCGGTCTTCGCTGTTCAATACAAACCGAATTGAGCATCTCTATTCGGATCCGCATCAGCCCGGCACCCGTCTTTTCCTCCATTATTTTGACCTCACCGATTCGACCGCCATCCATCGCCTGATTGGTGAAATCGCGCCCGATGAGGTCTATAATCTCGCGGCTCAAAGTCATGTGGCTGTCAGCTTTGAAACGCCCGAATATACAGCCAATGCCGATGGTATCGGCACGTTGCGCCTGCTGGAGGCGATCAGGGTGAACGGGCTCAGTGAGAAGACCCGTTTTTATCAGGCATCGACTTCGGAACTCTATGGCCAGGTGCGCGAAACGCCTCAGCGCGAAACCACTCCGTTTCATCCTCGCAGCCCCTATGGGGTCGCCAAGTTATACGCCTATTGGATCACTGTGAATTATCGCGAGGCCTATGGCATGCACGCGACAAACGGGATCCTATTCAATCACGAAAGCCCGCTGCGCGGCGAGACTTTTGTCACGCGCAAAATCACCATGGCGGTCGCCGCCATTCAGCGCGGGCTCCAAGACACGCTTTATCTTGGCAACCTAGATGCCCAGCGTGACTGGGGCCACGCGCGTGATTTCGTCGACGGCATCTGGCGGATCGTCCAGTCCGATGAGCCCCGTGATTACGTCCTTGCGACAGGCGAGATGCATAGCGTCCGTGAATTCGTCGAACGGGCTTTCGCGCGTGCCGGTGTCAGCATCGGTTGGGAAGGCAAGGGCGTAGACGAAATTGGTCGCTGTGCGCAGACCGGCCGCACTCTGGTGCGTGTCGACCCGCGCTACTTCCGCCCCGCGGAGGTTGAACTGCTACTTGGGGACGCCACCCGGGCACGCACCGAACTCGGCTGGGAGCCCCAAACATCCTTCGAGGCGCTCGTAGAGGAGATGGTGGATGCCGATCTTCGTCGGCTCGACCATGGTGATAATTGGCGACTTCGCGGAGAGGCGCAGGGGTGATGCGGTCAGGCGTCCTTTATCTGGCCACGGACGCTTATGGGGGTCGCGGGGGCATCGCCCTCTATAATCGTGATGTCATTGATGCCATGCTCCGGCTGCCTGATTTGGCTCCGCTAAAGGTCATTCCGAGAATTGCTGGAAATGGTGCGCACGCCGTTCCGGCTGAAATCGATTGGCGGGAGCAGGCGGGAAAATCATCCTCCCATTTCGTGGCGGAATGTGCCCGTGCAGCATTGCAGAGGCCAAAGCCTGCATTGATCTATTGCGCACATGTCAACCTCCTACCCTTTGCCGCAGCGCTTAAGCTGGCGACCGGCGCGCCCCTGCTGCTGGCCATATATGGAGTAGAGGCATGGGAACCGTTTCGCCGAACGAGTTCGCGGCGGGCACTTGCGGCTGTTGATCACCTCCTTTCCATCAGCCGCTACACAGCCGATGAGTTTTGTAAGTGGAGCGGTTGGCAGCCAGAGAATGTCAGCATTGTGCCCAATGCGATCCGGCTGGAGGATTTCGGTCCTGGACCGCGCCACCCGGACCTGGAGCGGCGATACGGGCTTGAAGGCCGCAAGGCAGTTTTGCTCTTTGGGCGGATGGATTCCAGCGAGCGGCGCAAGGGTTTCGATGAGTTGCTGGAAGCGTGGCCTGCCATTCGCGACCAGCGGCCTGCAACCCGTCTTTTGCTTGCCGGGGATGGAGGGGACATCCATCGCCTCCAAGCCAAGGCTAAAGATCTGGGGATCGCTGAAGAGGTAGTCTTCACTGGTTTCATCCCAGAGTCTGAGAAAGCGGATTTGTATAGGCTTGCGGACGCCTATGTTATGCCCAGTACTCAGGAAGGCTTCGGTTTCGTTCATCTGGAAGCCATGGCCAGCGGTGTCCCTGCTGTGGCGAGCAAGCGCGATGGCGCGCGGGAGGCTGTTCGAGACGGATTGATTGGTGCCCTTGTCGATCCATTCGACCGGGATGAGATCATCCGCGAAACACTTAAGGCGCTCGACCGTCCAAAATCTGTACCTGCCGGATTGGCCTATTTCGCGTTCGACGGTTTTGTCGAGCGGCTTGAGGCCTGCGTTCGGCAAACACTGTCTGGTCGCGCCGGATGACCAAGCCGCGTGCCATTGTCCTCGGCGCTAGCGGCCAGGATGGTATACTCGTGGCCAGGCGGCTGGCTCGGTCAGGATGGGATGTCATAGCCACAGGCCGGACTTTGGACAGCGTCGAGCCGCGAGGGTGGGCACTGGCGGACATGCCGGAGGCTGTGCAGCGTTTGAAGCTTCATCCTTCGCAGGATGGCCCTCTTGCGGATCTGATCGATGCGGTGCGACCCTCAGCGATTTTTTGCCTGTCAGCACAATCTTCTGTCGGCAGAAGTTTTGCAGAACCCGAAGAGACCATCCGCTCCAATCTGTTTCCGATCCTCACAGTGCTGGAAACCGTGCGCAGGGCCGTCCCCGACTGCCACGTCCTTGTTCCGTCGAGCGGGGAGATATTCGGCGAAACCACTGCAGCGGAGCCCGCGCGGGAAGGGGCTGATTTCCGGCCAGCAAGCCCTTATGCCGCCGCGAAGGTGATGGCGGTGACGGCGGCACGATCCTATCGTGACGCATATGGCCTGCGCGTTTCGATCGCCCATCTCTTCGGTCATGAATCGCCCCTACGCGATGAGCGTTTTGTGTTCGGCAAGGCGCTTGCCGGAATCGCTGCAATTCGATCGGGCGCGGCGACGACGGTCAGCTTTGGACCGTTGGATGCGGTGCGCGATTGGGGCTGGGCTGACGATTATGCTGCCGCGATGGTGCGGATGGCGGAAGACAGCCGGGCTTGGGAACTGATACTCGCCACTGGTGTCAGCGTCTCACTGGAAACCGCTTTGCGCTCTCTTTTCTCTGCTGCGGGTCTGGATTTTGATGCGCATGTGCGCACCGATCCCGGCGCAAGACGCCCCACGGACATCCGGGCGATGCACGCCGACATAAGCGCCGCGCGGGCGGCGATCGGATGGAACGGGTCTGTGCCGTTTCCGGCGCTCGCCGATCGGCTGTTGTCCGGAAGCATCGCATGACAATCATGGCCCGGGTCAGCCGGGAATATCTGCTTCAGATTGTCAGTTTTGCAGTGGCAATTCTGGACCGGTTGCTGATCCCTGCCATTTTGCTCCGCACAATCGGTGTATCCGGATTTTCCGGCTGGACCGTCGCCCTTGCCATGGCCGCGTTTGTGCCAGTGCTCGATTTCGGCCTGGTCCGTCATTTTTCGATCAGGCTATTGTCGTTGCGCGCGCAGGGACGAGAAGCTGATGCGATTAATGAATACCGCCAAGGCAGCCTGCTTCTTTTCTGTGTCTCGGTGATTGCCACTGCTGTGCTCATCGTCTGGCTCCTCGTGGAGCCGCCTAGATCGGGTGATCCGGCAGTCGATGAGATTATGCCGAACCTGCTCATGCCGGTGATTGCGGCAATGCTTTTGAATCAGGCTGTCAGCCTGCGCCAGGCTCTTTTCCGCGCTCACCAGCAGTTCGGCAGGGAGACCATATTGCGCAGTGCGGGAGACTTGCTTCGTATTGCCGTGATTTGCAGTGCGGCGCTTGCCGGTGTGCCGTTAGTTACCCTTGGCTGGTTGTGGCTGGCTTCAGTTGTTGCCGGCTTGGTCGTTCCCAGCATCATCGACACGCGGCGTCGGTTTCCGCAATTTTCTTGGCGTTGGCCGGTCTTCCGACCGGGGGAAATGGGCAAGGCGGTGCGGGCTTCGCCAGGCTATTGGTTGGCGGCAATGAGCACGACCATATTCGCGTCTGTGCCGCTTCTGGCTCTCGGATACTGGGCGGCTGGTGCATTGGCTGTGGCCCAGTTTGGGCTGATGCGAACCATTGCCAATCTTGTCCGTCAAGTTCTGCAGATATTCGCAAATGTGTTCGGTCTGGAGTTGGGCAGACGCTATGCGCTGCATGATGAAGCGGGGTTCGCGAAGGTATTTGGCGAGGCAAACCGATTTCTCGGCACACAGGCAGCCGTTGCTGCGGTTCTGCTTCTCGTCATCGGGCGTGAGTTTTTCTCTTTATGGACGGGCCGGGATGGGTTGTTTGATCCAATTATGCTGGCGCTTGCCATTATTCCCCCGATCATTTTGCCTGGCATGATCCTCTCAATGGAGGCGCTGGGCTATGCCGGGCGGCAGTGGGCCGTCGTCCGTCTTCGATTGGTTCAGGCCATGGTTACAGCGATATCGATCCTGTTCCTGCCTATTGAGGACCTTGGGTTGCGTATGATGGCTGCCTTGGCCCTCGGCGAAATCGTAGGCCTCGGGGTGCCTCTTCTCTGGGCCATGCGCGGGGTCAATGGCCGTCTCACCGTCATGGCGCAGCTTTCCAGTGCGGTCTGGGTGGTGGGTGCGCTGATTTGTACGGCGCTGTTTTTGTGGCCTGTCGAGATGATCCCCCATGATCAGCCATTCAGCAGGATCGCGGCAGCACTGGTTTTGAGCGCCGTTGCTTTCCTTGCTGTCACGCTTTTGTTCGGGCTCTCGGGTGAACGGCGATCGATGGTGTTGGCTCAGGTGCAGAGGCGTTTCAGCCGGTCTGGTCTGCCTAGGCAGGGATAAGGGTATTCGAAGGCCCCCAGCGGGTTTCACGCGCGCCTAGGGCAGCGGCAGCCGATGGCGTTAGCAGCACATAATTCCACTCGAAAAAGCGATCATTCTCTGCATTCCACCGGTCATAGAGATCGATATTTCGTCCATCGGCGCGGCCGACCCGATAACCGAAGCGGTCGGCCAGCGTGAATATATCCAGCATTGAACGGCGCGAGGCCAGCCAGCGGTGATTATACTCAAACTGGATGACTGAAATCGCTTGTTGCTCAAGCAGCCCGCCCAGCCCCTCGATCACCGATACGTCATGCCCTTCGGTATCGATCTTGAGGCAATCCACATGGGAAATAGCCGCACTAGGCATGAAATTCTCGCCGCGGACCGTCCGTACGGTGATCGTCTCTGCGGCAGCTTCATTCGCGACAAGACTGTTGGTCCCGCCTGTCGGCGAAACCAGATGAAAGCGCGCCTCGCCGTCATGATCGGACAGCGCGAACGGATGAATATGCACATTGGCAAGTGCGCCAAACCGCTCACCCAATGCCTTCTGCGTTGCGGGCGAGGGTTCCAGCAAGTGATGCACGGCTGGTGTACCGGTTCTGGCTAGCGCAGACTGCGCCATCGCTGTCCAGTCCCCCAGATTGGCACCGCAATCGACAAAAACCGCAGTGCCACCGCGCTTGGCGCACATGTCGGCGACGCGCTCGACCAGCAGCCGCTCCCCATTGGCTGCCATGTCGTTCACACCTTCGCCGCGGGCTGCCATGTAAAGGGCTCGGCCCAGCCGCCAGGCGGTGTTGCGGCCCAGCAGGGTTACCAGCATTTGCATCATTTCAGCCTTTCGTTCCCAGTTCGTGCTGGATGGCGTTGCTGATCGCCCGTCCGGCTTCAAAATAGCTGTAGGCCGGGACCGCTCGGCTGTAGGCTCGCGCCGCTGCAGCCTCGCGCTCATCCGGGTTAGCCAGATAGTGCGTAACCTTGGCGGCGAGTTCATCAGCGGTTGCAAAGACGTCAATCTCTCCGGGCACGTCGAACAGCGTCCTGACGTGCGGATTGTCTATATGCAGCATGAATGTTCCACACGCCGGGATTTCAAATGTGCG
>ERZ1022756.52-NODE-52-length-44483-cov-9.558342_pt1 | contig 44483 bp, 48 predicted proteins | sample MGYA00520902_ERZ1022756 | MGnify/ENA primary metagenome ERZ1022756 (study PRJEB33162, sample SAMN09537601) | freshwater metagenome | isolation source: freshwater | place: Canada:Alberta | collected 2017-07 | study: EMG produced TPA metagenomics assembly of the...
GCGCCGCCCAACTCGGCCGTCAGACGCGGCGCGAAATAAAGCGGGGAAGGGCGCCCGACATAATGTTCGAGCAGGTCGTCGAACTCGGCGTGAAATGCCGGATCGGCCTTAGCCGCGCGATACTCGCGCTCCAGATCCAGCACCAGCGGCATCAGCGTTTCGGCGACATAGCGGCCACCGAAATCTCCGAAATGCCCGCGTTCATCGGGCTGGGTGCGCAGGGAATTGGGAGCGTTCATTGCGCCAAAATCTCTTATGTTCAGAAGGGCGTTACTGCTGCACCGCCCTACAGAATGCGGCAATCTTGTCCACATCCTTGATGCCCGGCGCGCTTTCGACACCCGATGCGGCATCGACCAACGGCGCGCCGGTTATGCGGATCGCCTCTGCCACATTTGCGGGATCAAGCCCGCCGGCGAGGCCCCAAGGCCACGGATGAGAAAGCCCCTGCATCATCTGCCAGTCGATCCTGAGGCCCATACCACCGGGCAACGCGGCGCCTGCTGGAGTGGCGGCATCATAGAGCACCAAATCGGCGCTGCTGCTGTCGATCTGGTTGCGGAGGGCGAGGTCGCCCGGCACCCGCACTGGCACCACCGCCCAGACCGGCAGGCCGAACCGAGCCTTCACATCTGCGCGCCGCTCCACCGTGACCTTGTTCAGCTGGAGTGCGTCGAGCGTGCCGGCGCCGATGGCCGCGGCCAGCGTCGCATCATCCGGATCGACGAACACACCGACCCGCTGGACGCGCCGCTCTGCCCTTGCGGACAGCGCATGCGCGAGATCGAGCGCCAGATAGCGCGGGCTTGGCGGAAAGAAATTGAACCCGACATGGCTAGCTCCGCTGCCGATGGCGGCATCGAGCGTGTCGGGCGTCGAAATCCCGCAGATTTTGATCTGTGCGGGCATATAGGAAGTCTAAAGCGTGGCCTCGATTGCCCGGACTGCCTCCAGCGGATCCTCTGCCTTGCTGATCGGGCGACCGATGACGAGGATCGAGGCGCCATCGGAGACTGCCTGCGCCGGCGTCACGATGCGCTTCTGGTCGGCGACATTGGCGCCCGCGGGGCGAACCCCGGGAACCACGAAGAAGCCGTCGCGCCATGCCTTGTGTGCGGCCTTCACTTCGTGCCCCGAACAGACAATGCCGTCGAGCCCTGCTTCGTGCGCGAGCGCGCCGAGCCGGCTCACCTGTGCCTCGGGATCGCCGTTGATGCCGATGGCAGAGAGATCGTCGGTGTCGAGGCTAGTGAGCACGGTTACCGCGACGACCTTGGTGTGATCGCTTGCCGCAGCTTTGGCGTCCTCCAGCATCGCACGGCCACCGGAGGCATGGACAGTTAGCACCGCCGGCTCGAGCGGCCGCAGCGCCTGCACCGCCTTGGCAACGGTGTTTGGAATGTCGTGCAGTTTGAGGTCTAGGAACAGTGGCAGGCCGATCTTGGCCATTTCGTGCACGCCGTGATGGCCATTGGCGCAAAAGAATTCGAGGCCGAGTTTCAGTCCGCCGATATGCGTCTTTACCCTGGTAGCGAGCGCCTTTGCATGGTCGAGATCGATTGTGTCGATTGCCAGATAGATGCGCGAACTCATGCCGCTGCCGTTCCGCTTGCTGGCGCGTCCGCCGTGGCTCCGGATGCTGCAGGCGATGCTGGTGCAACCGGTGTACGCAGCATCTCGATCGTCTGTTCCTGTTGCTTCAACCGGCGCCCCAACCGCCACCGATTACCGAGCGCGATAAAGAACGGCGGTACGAACCCGGCCAGGAACGATACTAGGATAACGAAGGACAGGTTGGTGTCGGCGGACCATCCCGGCCAAACCTGCACCTCGACCGGCGTGTAATTGGCCAATGCAAACACTGTCAGCAAAACCGCGACGATGACCCAAATGGTCGTCCGAAAGATCTGCATGGCACGCCCTCTCCAATATCCCGCTGATGGCAGCCTAGAGACTTTCACCAGAGGATTGAACCCCCGGCGCGCAGTTCAGCCCTTGCCGAAAACGCGATCAAAAATCAGGTCGACCGCCTTGAAGTGATAATCGAGGTCAAAAAGCGCATCGAGTTCAGCCGAGGGCAACCGCTCGCTTACCTCTGCATCCGCCTTAAGCAGATCGAGCAACGAGAGGGCGCCATCCGATTCCCAAACGCGCATCGCGTTCCGCTGGACAAGGCGATAACTGTCCTCGCGGCTGACGCCAGCTTGCGTCAGCGCCAACAACACGCGCTGCGAGTGGACAAGGCCGCCCATGCGGTCGAGGTTACGTTGCATACGCTCCGGATAAACGAGCAGCTTGTCGACCACGCCAGTGAGGCGTGCGAGTGCAAAGTCGAGCGTGATTGTCGCATCTGGTCCGATGAAGCGTTCCACGGATGAGTGTGAAATATCCCGCTCATGCCAAAGCGCAACATTCTCCAGTGCAGGGGTCACTGCACTTCGTACCATGCGGGCAAGGCCGGTGAGATTTTCCGTCAGCACCGGATTGCGCTTGTGCGGCATCGCAGAGCTGCCTTTTTGGCCCGGTGAGAAATATTCCTCGGCCTCCAATACCTCGGTGCGCTGAAGATGGCGGACCTCGGTAGCGAGGCGCTCAATCGCGCTGGCGACAACGCCGAGCGTCGCAAAGAACATCGCATGCCTATCGCGCGGGATAACCTGCGTCGAAACCGGCTCGACCGCGAGGCCGAGTTTAGCGGCAACATGCGCCTCGACGCGTGGATCGATGTTGGCAAAGGTGCCGACCGCGCCCGAAATCGCGCAGGTCGCGACTTCGGCTCTTGCGGCCAGCAGCCGCGCCCGACAGCGATCGAACTCAGCATAGGCCTGCGCCAGTTTCAGCCCGAAAGTGGTTGGTTCGGCATGGATGCCGTGGCTGCGGCCGATGGTCGGCGTAAGCTTGTGTTCGAACGCACGGCGCCGAATGGCCTCCAGCAGCGCATCCATGTCCTCGATTAAAAGGTCGGCGGCTTGGGTCAGTTGAACCGCCAGGCAGGTATCGAGCACGTCGCTGCTGGTCATGCCTTGGTGCATGAAGCGCGCTTCGTCTCCAACCTGTTCCGCGACCCAAGTAAGGAAGGCGATCACATCATGCTTGGTAACGGCCTCGATGGCGTCGATCGCCGCTACGTCGATAGCGGGGTTGGTCGCCCACCAGGCCCAGAGCGCTTCAGCCGCCGATTTGGGCACAACACCCAATTCCCCCAGAGCTTCGGTCGCATGCGCCTCAATCTCGAACCAGATACGAAAACGGTTCTCCGCTTCCCAGATCGCGGTCATTTGCGGGCGGGCGTAGCGGGGGACCATGTCGTTCGGCTCCGATGATGGCGGGAGAAAGGAAGAGGCGCGCCACTAACAGGCGAAGGCCGGACTGGCCAGAGCCCCACGCTTAATCAGAGCAGCCCCTTGGTGCGGAAGCTGACATGTCCATCCCGGGCAATAATCACATGATCATGCAGAACAATACCGATGCTTTTGAGGGCGTTCGCGAGATCACGGGTGATGGCGATATCTTGCCGACTCGGGGTCGGATCACCGCTTGGATGGTTGTGGGCAATGATCACCGCGGCTGAGCCCAATACAAGCGCACGTCGCACCACTTCACGGACATAAATGGCCGACTGATCGATGGATCCTTCGCTCATAAGTTCATCGCGGATCAACTGATTGCGGGAATCGAGATGCAGAACATGCACGCATTCGTTGAGCCGGAACGCCATGTCGGCGCGCAGATAGTCAAGCAGCCCCTGCCAACTGCCAAGGATCGGGCGATCGGCAACCTCTCCATAAAGCGTTCGCTGGATCGCGGCCTTGACCAGCTTGATTGCCGCGACGCTCGCTTCGCCCATGTCCGGAAAACGTGCCAGCGTTTCGGGGTCGGCCTCCAGTACCGGTCCCAGGCCGCCGAATTCGCGCAGCAACGCCTTGGCGATCGGCTTGGTGTCGATCCGGGGCCTTGTCAGCGCAAGCAGATACTCAAGAATTTCATGATCGCCGAGCGCTTCGCCGCCTGCGCCCAAAAGCCGGGCGCGCAACCGTGCACGATGGCCTGCGTTATCGCCGCCAGCAGGCTGTGCTCCGGGCAATTCACTCTCTTCGGCCATGGCTCCGCATAGCATGATGGACCAGCAAAAGGCAGCGCTCGTCTGAGCGCAAATGAGGCACGGCCGCGATATGTCTTTGCGCATGTGAACGGCTGCGCCAAAAGGACGTTGATGACCAGTCTCTTCGCTCACAGCGGTGTCCGGCGTGCGTAAGCGTTACGCTTTGACGCTTGCTGCGGCCGGATTTGTCGGTCTGGTGGGTGGTGTCACCTGGGTCTACCGCGCGCCAATCGTAACGCATTTCATTGAACGTGAGCTCGAAAATCGCGGTATTACAGCGACCTACCAATTGAAGGAGATCGGTATCGGTCGCCATCGCCTGACTGATATCGTCATCGGAGATCCAGTTGATCCCGACCTGACCGCCGAACGGGTTGATCTCTACATTACTGCCGGCATTGCCGGACCTAGAATAGCTGCCGTCGAAGCCGAGGGCGTGCGGTTACGCGGGCAATGGGATGGTGAACAACTCTCATTTGGAGCCTTTGATTCGCTCATTCCGGAAGGCGACGGGTCTTCCCCGACACTCCCGGATATCGTCGTGGCCCTGGAACGTAGCTCGGCCCGAATCGAAACGCCTTGGGGTTCGGTAGGCATTGGGGTGTCTGGTCGCGGCAATCTTGCCAGCGGCTTCACGGGCGCCGCCGCATTCACGGCACCGCGGCTCGCTATCGCGGACTGCACGCTCGAGCGAGCAGGGGGGCATTTGCGCCTTTCGAGCCAAGGCGGGCGATTGATCGTGCGCGGGCCCGTGAATATCGATCGAGCCGACTGTCCAGACCGTCAAGTGGCTGCCTCGTCCTTGCAACTCGGAATCAATGGCCAGTCTGGCGAAACGCTGGGCATCTGGACATTGCGTTCCGGCCTTCGCACCGCTCAGGTGACAACAAGCTTCGGTAATGCGGCCCGACTTTCCAGCGAGGTCGAGACCCATGTCCGCGAGGGTGCCATTCGTGCCAACTGGCGGGCAATTGCATCGGATGTCTCTGGGTCCGGCGTTGAAATGGGTCAGATCGTTTTTGCCGGGGAAGGGCAGCGCGCCCGCGACGGATCACTGTCCGCGGACGGCAGCCTCCGCGCTGTCAATGGACGGCTTGGGCGGAAGAGCCTGTCTGCCCTGAGCTCCTTTTCTGCTTCGGATGACAGCCTACCCTGGAACCCGATTGTCCGGACCGTAACAGCGTCTCTGGGACGGGCAGGGCGTAACTGGCGGGGGGATGCCGACTGGCAGCTACGAACAATCTCCGGCGGCGAGCTTTCGCTTTCGGTCGCGCGTGCATCCCTCTCAGCGGCCACCGGTGCGCGTGTCGAATTGTCGCCGGGTTCAGAGTTCACTTGGGATTCCGATAGCGGAGCAGCTTTCGCCGGCAGTCTGACTGCCGGCGGCGGGGGTATCCCCGGCGCCAACCTCGCACTCAATCTGACCCCGGCGGGGAGTTGGTCGGGAGAAGCGAGGGTCGCCCCCCTAGTTGCCAGCAATGCGGGCTTGGCGCTCGCTCCTCTGCGCCTTGCCGGACATCTCGGCGGCGAAGTGTCCATCGGGACTGGCGTCACTGTCAGCGGACCTTTGGCTGGTGGCGTAGTGGACGGTCTCGCACTGCCCATTGCCGTTCGAATTGGCCCGTCCGGCTCGATTGCCCCGGCGAGCGGTTGTCGAACGCTTTCCTGGGAAGCTGTTCGGGTGGGGACAACTTTTCTGGGCCGCAATACAATCGACCTGTGCACATCCCCTCACGATCCGCTCGTGTGGGCAGCCAACGGTAGCATGTCGGGAAGAGTGGTGGTTCCGCCTTTCAGGCTGAGCGGATTCAGCGGAGCAAGCCCGCTCGATGTCCGGGCAGCCGGCGCGGGGATCGACCTCTCCAGCGGCCTCTTCATGATCGCTGGCAGCAGCGTGAGGCTTGGTCCGGAACATGACGCCGCTACCCGTTTCGCCGCGACAATCATCAATGGTGCGGTAACCGGCACAGGGTTCGCCGGCTCCCTGACCGGCGGAGAAGGGCAGATCGCGTCGATACCCTTCTTAATCAATGAAGCACGCGGTGACTGGCTGTTTGCGGGAAGCGGGCTTAGTTTTGATGGCTCGCTTGATGTCGCCGATGCCGCTCCGGAAAGGCGGTTCAATAGGCTACGCAGCAACGATGTTGCTTTGAGTTTTGCCGGGTCACGGCTTACTGGCACGGGTAGCTTGCTGGTCGAGGATGGCGGGGCGCGGGTCGCGGAGATCGATCTGCTGCATGACTTTGATACAGGATCAGGGCGCGCGCGCTTGGATGTCGATGGCCTGACCTTTGCAATAGATGGTCTGCAGCCCTTCGATATCTCGCCGCTGGTTCAGGGCCTTGCCGCCAATGTCGAAGGCCGTGTTGACGGCGATGGAGAGGTACGCTGGGCCGCCAATTCGGTGAGCAGTAACGGGCGCTTCTCCACGACAGGCCTCGATTTCGCAGCGGCCTTCGGACCAGTGCAGGGTATGAGCGGGACGATCCACTTCGATGACCTTATCGCCATGCGCACACCGCCCGGACAGACTGTCCGCTTCGCTTCCATCAACCCCGGCATTGAGGTGCTCGACGGGCGCCTGACCTACCAGCTGCTGCCTGATACGCAGATGCGCATCGAAGGCGGTCGCTGGCCGTTTGCCGGTGGGGAACTGTTGCTGCAACCAACCCTGCTGGATTTTGCCGCAGACAAGCAGCGTCACCTCACTTTTGAGGTGAATGGTGTTGACGCAGCGCTGTTCTTGCAGCGCTACGAGTTCGAGAATGTTAGCGCGACGGGCGTTTTCGATGGCGTCCTCCCCACAGTGTTCGATGCAACTGGGGGCAGGGTGAAGGGCGGTCGCCTTGTCTCCCGCGATGGCGGCGGCACGCTCGCCTATGTTGGCGAACTTTCAAACCGCGATCTCGGTACGTTCGGCAATATGGCCTATGGTGCCTTGCGATCGCTACGATACGACAATCTTGCAGTGGGATTGAACGGCGCCATTGATGGCGAAATGCTGACTGATGTCGAGTTCAGCGGCCTCGCGCAGGGCGAGGGCGCGGTGCGCAATTTCTTCACGCGTGCGATTGCCGGCTTGCCCTTCACGTTCCGAATTCGGATCGCCGCACCCTTCCGCCAGTTGCTCACTTCCGCCCGGGGGCTTTACGATCCTTCCGTGGTGGTCGAGCAGAATCTACCCGCTCTGCTCCGCGAACAGCGCGCTGCCGAAGCGGCACGCAGGGCGCGAGAGAACGGCACAACGAACGTTCAGCCTACCGAAAGCGAGGATCAGCCATGAGGGACGCGATGAAACAGGCGAGAGCCAGCCGGTGGATGATGACCGGACGATTGTCGGCGCTGCCCCTTGCGGCGGCGGTGCTCAGTGGATGCGTTCAAGTGAATGCCCCTGATAAGCCGATCGAGATCGTTCTCACCATCAACATCCGGCAGGAAATCGTCTACCGGCTCGACGGCGAAACCCGCGAGCTCATCGAACAGAATTCGGAGATTTTTTGATGCGCGCCCCTTTTGCCCTTGTTGCCGCCGCGTTTGGTTTACTGCTCGTGGCAACGCCTGCCTCAGCGCAGCGTGACCCGGCCTACGCCGCCGCCCGTGCTGCAGGACAGGTGGGTGAAATGCCGGACGGCTATCTCGGCTTCCCTTCGACGCCCAGTGCGGAGGTGCGCCGACTGGTTGATGACATCAACATTCGTCGTCGCGCCGAATATACCCGCCTTGCGCAGACCAGCCCGGCTGGCGCCACCGTGGAACAGGTTGCTTTCACCACTGGTTGCAACTTGATTGCGCGCACTGTGGCCGGCGAACGTTATATGGCGCCAGACGGCAGTTGGCGTACCCGTACGGCAGAACCGCCGATGCGCGATGCCCGTTGTATCTGAGACGGGATTTCCGCTCTTGTTGGCACTGGCCTGCTGCAATGCAGCGCGGCCTGTTGACTTGGCCATAGGCGGTTTCTAAAGGGGCCGCGCCTTTCCGGTCGGGGCGCTCATTCCTGCCCGCATTTCCTCAGCTTTTCGCGCCTCGCCTAACAAGGCTGGCGGCTTGCAGGCAAAGGAAGCGGACATGACGGGTAACACGGACGGCGGGGGTGGTTTCGAACCGGTCGATCAGGATCACCGTCTCGGCAGCCTCGATGAGCGGCTGCAGCGGCTGGAGACCAGTGAAGCGAAGCGTACGGGGCGGGGCAGGCCGGAGGCCGATCCCAATTCCCGCATGGCCAATCGCGTGCTGGCTGACCTGATTGGCGGAATCGCCGGCGGTGCCCTTATAGGCTGGCTGGTGGACAAGGTGTTCGGAACGTCTCCCTGGGGTTTCCTGATCCTCCTGTTTTTGGGGATTGTGGTGGCCTTCAGAAATGTTTTCCGGCTGGCGGGCGGCGCGCAACCAAAGGCGCAAGACCCCGCAAGCGAAGAGTGATCGAGGGTTAGTCACGTGGCGGAACCGGGCAAAATCGATCCGATGTACCAGTTTGAGGTGCAGCCGATCGCGCACCTCTTTGACATTGCGGGTCTGCCCGTGATGTTGACCAACAGCGCTGTCTGGATGCTCGTTACTGGGCTGGCCCTGTGGCTGTTCATGCTCGGCGGTATGAAGCAACAGCTCGTTCCCGGCCGTTGGCAGGTCGCTGTTGAGAGCTTGACCGGCTTTATCTCTAGCATGTTGACCCAGAACATCGGGCCGGAAGGGCGCAAATATACGCCCTACGTCTTCTCGCTGTTCATGTTCATCTTGTTCGCCAACCTGCTCGGCCTCCTGCCGCTGGGCTTGATTGGCATTTCCCCCTTCACCATCACCAGCCATTTGGCCTTCACCGGCATCCTTGCCTTGGTCAGCTTTTCGATTGTGCTTGTGGTGGGCTTCTGGCGCCACGGGCTCCATTTCTTCAGCCTGTTCGTTCCGCACGGCACGCCCTTGCCCATGATCCCTGTGATCGCACCGATCGAGTTCGTCTCCTTCATGGTGCGTCCGTTCAGCCTTGGTCTTCGGCTCTTCGTTGCGATGACGGCCGGCCACGTGCTGCTGAAGGTTTTGGCTGGCTTCGTTATCAACGCGAGTAATGCCGGCGTCGGCTACGGTCTGACAGTCGGACTGGCCAGCTTCGTGCTGATGGTCGGCATCAGCGCGCTGGAGATTCTGGTTGCGGGCATTCAGGCTTACGTTTTTGCCCTGCTTACCTCGCTCTACATCAACGATGCAGAGAACCTTCACTGAGTTTCGTTCAAACCAACCCGTTACCCGGATTATTCAAAGGAGTTACAAAAATGGACGCTGAAGCCGCAAAGATGATCGGTGCTGGCCTCGCTGCTGTCGGTGCGGGCCTTGCCTCGCTGGGCGTGGGCAATGTGTTCGCGAAGTTCCTCGAAGGCGCTCTGCGCAATCCTGCGGCCGCCGACGGCCAGCAGGGTCGTCTGTTCATCGGCTTCGCCGCGGCCGAACTTCTCGGCCTGCTGGCGTTCGTCGTCGCCATGATCCTGCTTTTCGTGGTCTGAACCGGTTTCCGCGTGCTGGCTGTGGTGGCATGACGTCACCACCGCCAGCACGTTGATCCATTCATTTTCAGCGGAGCGCCCACGCGCATGCCTCAGATCGGCCAACTCAGTCTCGACTGGTATCTGGTATCCCAGATATTCTGGCTCGCCCTCGTGTTCGGAGCCATCTTCCTGTTCATAGGCCGCGGCATGCTGCCAAAGGTCGAGGCGACGGTAGAGGCGCGTGATCGCAAGATTGCGGATGATTTGGCAGCGGCAAAGGCTGCCCGGGACGCATCCGACGCGATTGAGGCTGATTGGCGCGCTCGCGTTAACGCCGCCCGCGCGGATGCGCAGGGCGTCGTCGCTACCGCTAAGGCCAAGGCTGCTAAGGACGCCGAAAAGCGTCTGGCCAAAGCCAATAGCGAGGCGGAATCCCGCCTCGCGACTGCCGAGGCGGAAATCACGCAGGCCCGCAACTCCGCGCTGGCCGAAATCGAATCCGTCGCTGTCGAAGTCACGCAAGATCTGGTCACCCGCCTTAGCGGCACCAAGGTCAATGTGGCGGATGCAGCCCGTGCGGTGAAGGCCGGTCTCAATGTCTGACAGTCTGATCATCCTTGCTGACGGCGCAGAAGCTGCCGCCTACGCAAAACCGGCGATTGCCGGAATCTTCGATTCGACCGTGATCGTGTCGATCGCCATGATGGTGCTGGTCGGCATCATGGTGTGGAAGAAGGTGCCGGCGATGATCGGCGGTATCCTGGATAGCCGCATCGCCCAGATCCGCGCCCAGCTTGACGAGGCGGCAGCCTTGCGAGCCGATGCCGAGGCATTGCGCAGCGAATATCAGGCAAAGCTTGCCGCACTCGATGCCGAAGCCGCAGCCATGCGGGAACGTGCAGAGGGTGAAGCCGCCCAGCTCGTCGCCAAGGCGAAGGAAGACGCCACGGCTCTGGTCGCGCGTCGCAAGCGCATGGCGGAAGACCGGATTGCTGCAGCGGAACGCAGCGCTGTTGCCGAAGTGCGTGAAGCCGCCTCGAAAGCTGCAATCGCTGCAGCCCGGACACTGATCGCTGAGCGCCATGACGGCAAGGCGGACAAATCGCTGGTAGAGCGCGCGATTTCAGATCTCGGCCGCCTTTAAAGCTTCTACCCAAATGGCATGAGAAGGGCTGGGCATATTGCCCGGCCCTTTCTACATGGGGGCATGAGCTCCACCCCTGGCGCACCTGACCGTTTCAACGAAGACCGCGCCACCTATACCGTTCGCGGCGATGATGACTCTGGCGCTCGTCCCGATTTCGAGGCGGGTGTCGCTTGCATTCGCGCAACGCTGAAGTCACTCAAGGCTGTCCCCGGCGTCTACCGGATGATCGATGCTCGCGGCGACGTCCTTTACATCGGGAAGGCACGCGCACTTAAAAGCCGCGTCACAGCCTACACACAGGCTGGACGCCTGACGCAGCGGCTACAACGCATGGTGGCGCAAACGCGCAGCATGGAGATCGTCATTACCGCCAGCGAGGCGGAGGCACTGCTCCTCGAAGCGCAGCTCATCAAACGCTTCCGCCCACCTTACAATGTTCTGCTGAGAGACGACAAAAGCTTCCCCTACATCCTGCTGCGGGAGGATCATTCCTTCCCCCGGATCCAGAAGCATCGCGGTGCCCGGCGGGCAAAGGGTCAGTATTTCGGTCCCTTTGCCAGCGCCGGATCGGTCAACCGCACGCTCAACGCCCTTCAGAAGCTCTTCCTGTTGAGGAGTTGCACCGACAGCTTTTTCGCTAACCGGGACCGGCCCTGCCTCCTTTACCAGATCAAGCGCTGCAGCGCGCCTTGCGTGGGTCGTATCGAACCGGGTGACTATGCCGAGCTGGTCAATGATACCAAAGCTTTCCTTGTCGGCCGCTCGACCGGAACGCAGGCAAAACTTGGGGCTGCTATGGCCGAGGCTGCCGAGCGCATGGATTACGAGATGGCCGCCATCTATCGGGACCGGCTGAAGGCGCTAACCTTCATTCAGGGCACACAGGCCATCAACGCCGAGGGCCTCGGCGATGTCGATGTATTCGCCATGGCGGCCAAGGGCGGCGTTATCGGCATTGAAGCCTTCTTCATCCGCGGAGGCCAGAACTGGGGGCACCGCAGTTTCTTTCCGTCGCATACGCTCGATGTGCCGATGGAGGAGGTTTTGGCGAGCTTCCTCATCCAATTCTATGAAGGGGTGACACCGCCTCGCCTTGTCCTTGTCGACCGCGAACCGCTTGACTGCACCGTACTGGCAGAGGCGCTGGGTGAGCTTGCCGGGCGCAAGGTTGCGATAAGCGTTCCGCAACGCGGCGATCGTGCCCGGCTGCTCGCGCAGGCTACGCGCAATGCTGTGGAGTCGCTCGACAGGCGTCTTGCCGAAACGGGCACGCAAGCCAAGGCGCTGCGTGACATCGCGGAGCTGTTCGACCTGCCGGATCCACCCCGCCGGATCGAAGTCTATGACAATAGCCACATTCAAGGGACCAATTCGGTCGGCGCTATGATCGTCTCGGGGCCGGAAGGCTTCATCAAGGGTGCCTACCGCAAATGGACCATCCGACGCCCCGAGACTGTGCCCGGGGATGATTTCGCGATGATGCGGGAAGTTTTCTCGCGCCGCTTCGCCCGTGCACAGGCAGAGGATCCGGACCGCTCGACCGGTGAATGGCCCGATTTGGTGCTGGTCGATGGTGGCACGGGGCAGCTTTCCGCCGCTCGCGACTCACTGGAGGAACTTGGTATAGAGGATGTTCCGCTGATCGGCGTTGCCAAGGGTCCGGATCGCAACGCTGGGCGCGAGACATTTCACCTGCCCGACGGCCGCGAGTTTACGCTCCCGCCCAATCACCCAGCGCTGTTTCACATCCAGCGTCTGCGTGATGAGGCACACCGCTTCGCCATCGGCGCGCATCGGCAGAAACGGGCCAAGGCGCTAACCGCCTCGCCGCTCGACGAAGTTCCCGGAATTGGCCCTGCGCGCAAAAAGGCGCTGCTGATGCACTTCGGCACCGCCCGAGCCGTGCGCAACGCCAGCCTCGAAGATCTGAAACGCACCCCGGGGGTCAATGCCGCAACCGCCCAGGCGGTCTATGATTTCTACCACGGGTAAACGCCGTTGCATCTCGCCGCCACCGCCATTGTCTGTTCGCTCCGCCAGCATGGCGAGCATGGCGCGATCGCTCGGTTGCTCACAGCAGAGGCGGGGCTGCTGGCTGGCTATGTACGCGGCGGTCGGTCCCGGCGGCTACGTCCAGTATTGGTACCGGGGAACATAGTTGCGGCCGATTTCCGGGCACGGACAGTGGATCAACTCGCCGCGTTGACGGTCGAGCTTTCACACAGCCGGGCGCCATTGTTGGGGGAACCACTCGCGGCCGCGGCCATCGACTGGGTGACCACGCTGACGGCAGCAACGCTTCCCGAAGGCCAGCCCTATCCCTCGGTGCACAGCGCATTGGATGGGCTGCTCCAAGCTATCGAGCTCGCACCGGCGGCCAGCGGATGGGCGCCCGCACTGGTGCGCTATGAAACGCTGCTTCTAACGTCGCTCGGCTATGGTGGCCTGGATCCGACGCATGATCTTGCGACAGCTCTGCGCCGTAACGGCAATGCCATCGACGACCATCTGCTGGCCGGTCCGCGTGCCGCAGGCATATCCGCTGTCCGCGAGCGGCTGGTTGAACGGCTCACTCGCGCCTTCGGCTGAGCGATCCTTGCCTGATTTGCGCGCTTCCCCTAGGCGCTAAGCCATGAAGATCGCGCTTTTCGCCGGAGACGGCATCGGCCCCGAAGTCATTGCACAAGCGGTGCGCGTGCTGCGCGCACTCGATTTGCCTGGCCTTTCACTAACCGAAGGGCTGGTCGGCGCCGCTGCCTGGCGTGCCACTGGCCATCCACTGCCAAACGAAACACTCGCCATTGCACGTGCTAGCGACGCCATCCTGTTCGGCGCCGTGGGCGATTTCGGCTGCGATCATTTGGAACGTCACCTTCGTCCTGAACAGGCAATCCTCGGCTTGCGCCGGGAACTCGGCCTGTTTGCCAATCTGCGGCCGGCTAAGGCAATCCCCGCTCTGGTCGGCAATAGCGCGCTGCGCCCCGAGGTTGCCGCGGCTATTGATCTGCTGATCGTTCGGGAGCTCAATGGCGACGTTTATTTCGGAGAAAAGGGCCGCCGCGCCACGTCCGCCGGCCTACGCCAGGGCTATGACCTCATGGCCTATGATGAGGCTGAAGTAAGCCGCATCGCGCGGACAGCGTTCGAGGCGGCGCGGCGTCGTCAGGGTCGGCTCTGCTCGGTCGACAAAGCCAATGTCCTCGAAACCTCGCAGCTGTGGCGCGATGTGGTGATCGAAGTTGCCGCTGATTATCCGGAGGTCGAGCTGGAACATATGTATGTGGACAATGCTGCAATGCAGCTGGTCCGCGCACCCGGTGCCTTCGACGTCATCGTTACGGGTAATCTCTTCGGCGACATACTGTCGGACCAAGCCAGCATGTGCGTCGGCTCCATCGGTCTGCTTGCATCCGCCTCGCTCAATGAAGGCGGGCAGGGGCTTTATGAGCCCATTCACGGCAGCGCGCCGGACATCGCGGGGCAGGGCGTTGCCAACCCGCTGGCCACCATCCTCTCCGCCGCAATGATGCTCCGCCACAGCCTCGACGCCGGGGCGGCAGCAGACCGCATCGAGGCCGCTGTAGCCACCGCGCTCGATCATGGTGCTCGCACCCGCGATCTCGGCGGGACGCTGGGGACAGAGGCGATGGGCGATGCCGTGCTCGCCGCACTCGAACAACAGGGGAGCCTTGCGGCATGAAGCGCACTACCGGCCTCGACCGCAGCACCACCAGCCGCTGGCGCCCTGCGACTCAGGCGATACGCGGCGGCACATGGCGCAGCGAACATGGCGAGACGAGCGAGGCCCTGTTCCTCTCCTCGGGCTACACGTACGACGATGCGGCTACCGTCGCCGCCCGCTTTGCCGGTGAAGAACCGGGTATGACCTATTCGCGGCTCCAGAACCCGACTGTCGAGATGCTGGAGGAACGCATTGCTCTGATGGAGGGCGCGGAGGCCTGTCGTGCGCAGGCCAGCGGGATGGCAGCCATGACCACGGCTCTTCTCTGTCAGCTCGATCAGGGTGACCATGTCGTCGCAGCTCGCGCCGCCTTTGGCTCGTGCCGCTGGCTGACCGATAATCTGTTACCGCGCTGGGGTATCACCACCACGACCATCGACAGCCGCGACAATGCCGCGTGGGAAGCCGCGATCCAGCCGAACACGAAGGTGTTCTTCTTCGAAACGCCAGCCAACCCGACGATGGATATCGTTGATATGGCCTTCGTTTGCAGGCTCGCCCGCGCGCATGGCATCACCACGGTGGTGGATAATGCCTTCGCCACCTCGGTCCTGCAGCGGCCGCTGGATTTTGGGGCAGATGTCGTCGCTTACTCCGCCACCAAAATGATGGACGGGCAGGGCCGCGTTCTCGCCGGGGCGGTGTGCGCCAGCAATCAATTCATCGAAGAAAAGCTGCTGCCATTCCAGCGTAACACGGGTCCGAATCTCTCGCCATTCAATGCATGGGTGGTGATGAAGGGGCTCGAAACGCTTGATCTGCGCGCCCACCGCCAGTCTGAGAATGCGCTCAAAGTCGGCCGCTTCCTGGAATCGCGCGTTGCGCGCATGCTCCATCCCGGCCTTCCCAGCCACCCGCAGCATGATCTGGCGATGCGCCAGATGAAGGCATGTGGCGGAATCTTCGCCTTCGAGGTGTCCGGTGGGCGACAACAAGCCCACGCCTTGCTCGATGCGCTCCAGCTTATCGATATCTCCAACAATATCGGGGACTCACGCTCCCTGATGACTCACCCAGCATCCACCACGCATCACAGCGTCGGCCCTGAAGTGCGGGCCGAAATGGGCGTGACCGAAGGGATGCTCCGCATCAATGTTGGCCTCGAGGACCCCGATGATCTCATAGAGGATCTTGACCAGGCATTGACCGCTGCGGGGCTTTAGGCCCACTTTAGCCTGATGATCGAAGCGCTCTTCCCCTATTTTGAAACAACCGAGGGCGTCACCGTGCGCGTATCGGTCAGTTTCCAGCCGGGAAATAGTGACCCTGGGGCGGGGCGATGGTTCTGGATTTATCACATCCGGCTCGAGAACCATGGCAATAACGATGTTCAACTAATTGATCGGATGTGGGAAATTACTGACGGTCGCGGCGCCATCCATGTCGTCGAAGGCGACGGCGTAGTCGGGGAACAGCCGGTGATCGCGCCCGGTGGATCGTTTGACTATGTCTCGGGCTGCCCGCTCACGACACCTTCGGGGCGGATGAAAGGGCGGTATGGAATGATGGATGCCAGCGGCCGCCGCTTTGCCGTAGCTATACCTACCTTCCCGCTGCTCGGCTCCGCTGTCAGCCAATGAAGCGCACACATCTGCCCCTGAACGCCCTGCGCGTGCTTGACGCTGCTGCTCGGCATCTCAGCTTCACGCGCGCCGCGGACGAACTTGCCGTAACGCCCGCCGCTGTCGGCCAGCAGATCCGAGCGCTGGAAGATGTGCTCGGCGTCGTGCTGTTCCGCCGCACGCCCAAAGGGCTCGAACTCACGCACGAGGCTGAAGCCGGGCTCGAAGCTCTGCGCGCCGGTTTCCTTAAGTTCGAGGAGTCGGTGGAGGCGATGCGCGCCGGGCAATCGTCCAAATCACTCACCATCGCTGCCCCGCGCGACATCACAGGGCGCTGGCTCGCACCCCGGCTTGCAGCCATCGCCGCTGCCGATCCCGAACTTCGCTTCACCCTGATCGCCGCCGACCAGTCTCTGGATTTCACGGAGGCCAATCTCGATTGCGCAATCCGTTGGGGTGAAGGTTTCGACGATCTGGAAGCAGTCGCGCTGGGTGAGGGCGGACTGGTTGAGATTGAACCGCCTTTGGGCAGGACCAACGTTACGGTCAGTTGGCAGGCCGGAAGCAGCACTGAGGATGGGGGAGCCGTGTTCTCCGTCGCCGATGCCGGGCTAGCGATCGATGCCGTGGGCGGAGGCATTGGCCACGCGCGTGTCCCAGCATTGCTCGCAGCGGGAGACATTGCCAGCGGCCATGTGCGGGAGGTCGCCCGTCATGATGGCGCTCACCGCTACTGGATCGTCGCGCCCACGCCGCAATGGCGGCAGAAAAAAGTCAGGGCGCTGGTGGAGGCGTTGACGCGCTGAGGGCGACTGCGCGGTCGACCAGTTCGACAAAGCGCTGCTCGTCCACCGGCGCAATCGGATTGTTCCAAGCCGCCGTGACGATCGTCCATCCACCCATGCTGTCTTGCATCATCACGTTCATGGCGATCACGCCCGGCTCTGAACCGCCCTTGTAGCCGACTTCGGCAAAGCGGCCTGCGGTGGCTGGTGATATGCCCGGATTGATGGATAGGATCCCGCGTGCTGTGGCGCTCGCTTCGTTCGCGAACCAGCCGAGCAACCCCGCCATTTGACGCGGCGAGGCAAACCATTCAACCGTCTCGATGCTCTGCGGCCCATCACCCAGTGCACCATAGTCAACCGTTCGGCCGGTCAATCGGTCGGCTTGGTCGCGAAGCAGCCGCCGCCGCTCACTCTCATTGCCCGTTTCCCAGCGCGCGCGCAGATCGGCCTGTGCCGGAGCCTTCAGCGCCGTAACCTCAATCGTCGATAGCAGCGGATAGGCATAGCGTCCGCCAAGTGCATCGCGCGCCCGAGCGAAACGCTCAACCCGCTCCCGCCCCAACAGGTGGAGCAACGTATCGGTCGTCCGATTGTCGCTCTGTTCGATCATCAGCACGGCGAGACTGTGGACGGTCATGGGAAGTCCGTCTGGCCAGCCATTGGTGGCGCTACCTTGCACATCGGGGCCCAGCGGCACGACCTCGTCCCAGCGCCTGCGCCCTGCGCGTACATCCTCATCCAGCGCGCCCAGCACGATTAGCTTGAAGCTGGAAGCGATCGCGCGGGGTGTCGCGTCATCCGCTCCCGCCATCCGCGTCAGTGTGCGGTTGTTCAAGCGATAGACGCCCCAGCTGAGTGAACCCGGGAGGGCGGCAAAATCCGATCCGACCGCGGCCAGCGAATCCCCGCGCGGGGCAATCCCAGTGATCAGTAGCCCCGCAACACGGCCGTCAGGCGCGACATAGATCTGCATCGAAACTATGGCGCGCTCATAAGCGAAGCGCACCACATAGCCGCCTCCCTCAACTCCACCGCTGATGCTCTCCACTGACTGCGGCACGCCATGGCGCGCCCTCAGCTGTGCTGAGATGGCGTTGAATTGTTCGGGAGGCACCTGGCCCAGAAAGGCAGAGGTAAACACCGCGTCTGGCGCATTGGCCCCTGCCAGGACAGGAATAAGCCTGTCTGCCGCTTCGGCGACCGATACAGGCACAGCCGCTGAGGCAGGCTGCCCTGCGGCCCCGACTGGTGTCACAATCGCTGCGGCCACAATGGCGACCGCTCCGATTGTCTCACGCATCAATGACATCCTCGTCGACATTCGCGGCGTTGGCCTGAATGAACTGGAAACGGTGTTCGGGGTTCTTGCCCATCAACCGGTCAACCAGATCCTTGACGCTGGCGCGCTCCTCATACTCCTGAGGCAAGGTTACCCGCAGCAACGAGCGCGACCCTGGGTCCATCGTCGTTTCACGAAGCTGGGCCGGCATCATCTCGCCGAGCCCTTTGAAACGGGACACTTCCACCTTCTTGCCCTTGAAAAGTGTCGATTCAAGTTCGGCCCGGTGCGCGTCTGTCGACGCATAGGCGGATTTACCTCCGGCGCTCAGGCGATAGAGCGGCGGTTGCGCCAGATAGAGGTGCCCGCGCCGCACGATTTCCGGCATTTCCTGAAAAAAGAACGTCATTAGCAGCGTTGCGATATGCGCGCCATCGACGTCGGCGTCGGTCATGATGATGATGCGTTCGTAGCGCAGCCGGTCTGGATCACAGTCCTTGCGGATACCGCAGCCAAGCGCGAGCGCCAGATCAGCGATCTCAGTATTGGCGCGAATTTTGTCGGCACTGGCAGAGGCGACGTTCAATATCTTGCCGCGAATGGGGAGGATCGCCTGGGTCTTGCGGTTACGTGCCTGCTTGGCGCTACCACCCGCGCTATCCCCTTCAACGATAAACAATTCAGTGCCTTCAGGGCCATTATTGGCACAGTCCGTTAGCTTACCGGGAAGGCGCAGCTTGCGACCGCTGGTTGCAGTCTTGCGCTTGATCTCCTTCTCTTCGCGCCGCTTCAGCCGCTCATCCATCCGTTCAAGGACAAGGCTGAGCAAAGCGCGTCCGCGCTCCATGTTGGCGGTCAGGAAATGATCGAAATGATCGCGCACGGCTGCTTCGACCAACCGTGCTGCCTCGGGAGAGGTCAGCCGATCCTTGGTCTGGCTCTGAAACTGCGGATCGCGGATGAATACTGACAACATGGACTCGCAGCCGTTGAGCACGTCATCAGCAGTGAGATCCTTGGCTTTCTTTTGCCCAACCAACTCGCCAAACGCGCGTAGACCCTTGGTCAGCGCCGCCCGCAGGCCCGCCTCATGTGTCCCGCCATCGGGCGTCGGGATAGTGTTGCAATACCAGCTATAGCTGCCATCGCTCCACAGCGGCCAAGCAACGGCCCACTCAACCCGCCCTTGTCCGTCGGCAAAGTCCTGGTTTCCGGTGAAAGGATCAGCGGTTGCGCATTCGCGGGTCCCGATCTGCTCTTTCAGATGGTCGGCGAGACCGCCCGGGAACTGAAAGACCGCCTCCGCAGGTGTATCGTCACCGATCAGCTCCGGAGCGCATTTCCAGCGGATCTCGACGCCGGCGAATAGATAGGCCTTTGACCGCGCGAGCCGGTACAGCCGCTGCGGCTTGAAACGAAGATGCTCTCCGAAAATCTCGACATCCGGAACAAAGCTGACTGTCGTTCCACGACGGTTCGGGGTCGGCCCTAGCGGCTCGACTGGTCCAAGCGCCTTGCCCTTGGAAAAACGCTGGCGGAACAGCTGCCGCGCGCGCGCCACCTCGACCATTGTATCGCTGGACAGCGCGTTGACGACCGAGACGCCCACGCCATGCAATCCGCCGCTGGTGGCATAGGCCTTACCCTCGAACTTTCCGCCCGAATGGAGGGTGGTCAGAATAACTTCGAGCGCGGACTTGCCGGGAAACTTGGGGTGCGGATCAACCGGAATGCCACGGCCATTATCGGTGATGGTCAGCCGATTGCCCGGTTCCAGAACAACCTCAATGCGGGTGGCATGCCCTGCAACAGCCTCATCCATGCTGTTGTCGAGCACTTCAGCAGCCAAATGGTGCAGCGCGCGCTCGTCGGTTCCGCCGACATACATGCCCGGTCGACGCCTGACCGGTTCTAACCCCTCCAGAACTTCGATCGCCGAAGCGTCATAGTCCTGCCCGCCCTTGGGAAGTGCTGCAAAAAGATCGTCTGACATAATCTTGCTATAGGGGCCGGGGAGTCAGGGGCGCAAGACCGCTCACCACAAGATAGCCCGTTTCAAAGGCCCGGACGGAAAATCGCGAAACTGCCGTTCGCTTGGGCGACTTCCCGCTTATCATCAAGCAGGGTAGCCGCCAGATGCGCGACCCGCTTGCCACGGTTGACCACGCGCGCCGTACAGCGCAGCTCGCCTTCACGAACAGGCGCGAAGTAGCTGATTTTGAGCTCGATTGTCGCACACAGTTCGCCATCCCCCAGATCGGAGTACAGCGCCGCTCCCATGGCTGTGTCGGCGAGGGCATATAGCAGGCCTCCGTGGGCCACGCCCTGCGGATTGAAATGCCGCGCCGGGTCTACCACTATCGCCGCGCTGGCTATCCCGGGCGCGTCCATATGGACGGCAAAACCCAGGAGGTCAGCGAACGGGTGACCGCTCAATGCCGGTTCAACGTACCCGCGGCCCGCCGAACGGCGGCGGCGGCGGTGGACGGCGCGTCCCACGCGGCAATTGCGCCTGGAAAGCGCGTCCGCAATGTTCGACGCAATACGGATAGCCCGGGTTTACGGCTTCGCCACAGAAATGGAAGTCAGGCTCACCGGGATGCCCCATTGGCCAACGGCAAATGCGGTCGTTCAGATCGAGCAAGCTGGTTTTGCCGGCAATCTCGGCGCTCGGCTTCGCTGGCACCCGGCGACGCGGTGGGGCAGGGGGGATGGGCGCCTGCTGATCGCCAGGCCCCTGGCGGATGAAACCACCAGGCCCGATCGACACCATCTTCGGTGCTTCCGGCTTCGGCGCCGCGGGCAGGGCAGCCTCTTCATCTGCATCGTCGGCTACGGGGGCTGGCGGAGCAACGCGCGGCTGGGGGCGCGGCGCCGGCGGCTCTGCTGCACGCGGTGCCGGCTTTGGTGCAGGAGCGCGTGCCGGCGCTGCACGTTCAGGCGGCGGCGCCTTTGGCGCAGGCTTTGCCGGAGCGGATCCATCGTCCCCCGATTTAACCGGTGACGGGCGCGATTTTAGGCCGAGGCGATGCGCCTTGCCGATCACGGCATTGCGGCTCACGCCGCCGAGTTCATCGGCAATCTGGCTCGCGGTCAGTCCGTTTTCCCATAGCTTGCGCAGGGTTTCGATGCGTTCGTCAGTCCAGGACATGCAGGTCCAATCGTTCCGGTCAAAATTGCGCTGTCAAAGCAGACGCATGGATATGGAGTACGCGGCTTGCGCCATCGTGGCGAAGCCGATAGTCGAAAGCCTCATGAACGACCAGCCCAAAAGCCTAGGTGACGCCAAACAGCGCGCGATCCTTCACGAGCCTGGTCAGGCGACAATCCAGCGCGTCAACTGGGGAGGTCTCAGCGCTCTCTATGTGAAGGAGGTCCGCCGTTTCTTCAAGGTGCAGACGCAAACGATATGGGCGCCTGCGGTTACGACTCTTCTCTATATGGTGATTTTCACGGTCGCGCTGGGCGGTGCGAAAGGAACGGTGCTCGGCGTTCCCTTCGTTGATTTCCTTGCGCCCGGCCTCATCGCCATGGCGATGATCCAGAACAGCTTTGCGAACGCATCCTTTTCTCTGCTCGTGGGCAAGATCCAGGGAACAATCATCGATTATCTGATGCCGCCCCTCTCGGAGTTTGAGCTTTTGATGGCGATGGTCGGTGCTGCGGTGACTCGCGCGGTGCTCGTCGGGCTGGCGGTGTGGGGCGCGATGGTGCTGTGGCCCGACGTTCATGTCACCATACGCCATCCTCTGGCGGTCATCGTATTCGGACTGCTTGGCGCTTCCATGCTTGGTTTTCTGGGTGTCATGGCGTCAATCTGGGCAGAGAAGTTCGATCATGCCGCGGCTGTCACAAACTTTGTGGTTTTGCCGCTCACGCTGCTGTCGGGCACCTTCTATGCCGTCGATAGAATGGCGCCGTTGTTTCAGACGATCAGCCACGCCAACCCGTTTTTCTATGTGATTTCCGGTTTCCGCTACGGGTTTATCGGCGCTGCGGATTCGCCAGTCTTGTTCGGCGCCGGCCTTCTCCTCGCGGTCAATATTGCCCTCGGGATGTGCTGCTATCTGCTTCTGAAATCAGGCTGGAAACTGAAGCCCTGACGCTGCCTGCAGCCCACCCCATTGCTGCCTGTTTGGCAGCATCTTTGGTTGACCAAGCTTAGGTTATAATCGCAACTCCTTGGCTGCGCAGTTTATTCCTGCGACTTCGCCTCTCGCGACAGTTCAGATTGTGGGATGCGTTAGCTCATCAGCGCCGGGAGGGCGAAAATGCAGTCCAAGAAGTTTCTTGCAAGTCTTGCCGTGATGTCGGTGTCAGTGTCGCTTGCGTCCTGTGGTGGCACAGAGAACCTCGGTCCCGATGGTCGTTATGGTAGCGCCGACGCTGCTCCTGCTGTCCTGGTGCGCGACCTCGATGTTTACCGGCTCATTGGCAATGAGGAATATGTGCGAATCCCGCTGTCGGATGATCTGAGCGAGAGCAATGCTCAAAAATTCTTCACTGCAACGGCGGAGAACCTGCACTTTGATGTCGCAGCCTATTATCGGAACGGCTCCATCTACTACAAGATTACCTCGTCGATCCGCCGCGATGAGGAAGGCAATCTGGTCTCCGCGGATGCCAATGCGATCGAGTCCGCTGTAGACAAAACCCAGAGCCTGTTTTTTCGTCTCGGGTTTCAGACGGAAATGGACGGGCGAAACGTAACCATGCCCGTTACCGGCATAACTGTTTTCCCGAGAGACTATACCCGCCTTCAGGGTGGCCGGAATGCCAGTGGGCGCGAGCAGATTATGCTTGAGTATGTCGGCGTGCTTGCCGACGTGCCACCCAGCATGTTCAGCAGATTGAATGCCCTCGACGTGACATGGGTGGACGCGGAAGTTGCAGCGGATGCAGCTGCCCCTGCTTACGAGGCCCCGGCAGCCGCGCCTGCCAAATATGCCCCATATGCCTACTAACATCGGGCAGGAGAGCTAAGTGGTGTCGCGCCGATCTTGGGGGCTACTCTCTCTGGTCCCGGCTGCAATGCTGCTTGCTGGCTGCGGGGAGGGTGCGGGTTCCGCCTCATCCTCTCTCAGTTGCAGCTCGCAAGCCTCGGTTGATGCCTTGAAAAGGCACGTGATCAGCGCTGCTGATGCGTCAGAGAGCACGAACCCGCAGCTGGATCAGCTGACATCGCTGCTGCGCTACAGCTCCGATCAAGCTGATACGGATTTGCAGCCCGCGTTCCGCAATGCATTAGCCGAGGTGGAACGGGTTCTGGCCGGAGGCCGCCTCGATGGGCAGAAGCTTGCCATTTCGGCGTCTGAGTTCGTTGATAGAGGGGCGTCCGAAGATTCTGGCAAGCTGTGCTGGGCGCGCGTTGATGTCGGGATCGCTTCGGAAAGTAGCGCACCAGTTTCGCGCATGATCACCGTCCTTACCGATGTTTTTCTGTGGGATCGCGAAGCCCTAAATCAGAGGACCACGGTAGAGCTGTTCTACACCCTCACGGCAGGGGCGGCGCAAGCTGTGACTGTTTCAGAATCCGATCTCTCTGCCAACTCAGCAACGGCGATCAGAGGGATCGCTCAGATTACTCAGATTGCGCCCACCTTTGTTGCGCCTTTCGAAGCTGCGGAACAGGCTAAGGAACGGCGCGAACGCGAACTGGAGGCTGCACAGTCGCGTCTCGCGGACGCCAGCCTTGGCGAGGCTCGGCTTTCCAACTCTCGAATGGACGCGGAACTTAATGCCACTTGGGAACGTCTGACTGAACCGACCCGCAATTCCCTCCAGCAGCAACAGCGGCAGTGGATCCGTCTGCGCAATGCTCGATGCGCAGTCGAAGGTCAGCAGTATTCGGCTGACCCCACTGAAATCGCAATTGTTGAATCCCGATGCCTGGCGCGGGAAACAGCAAACCGTATCAACGAGTTGCGCCGATATAAGTGAGTCGATTGATAAGGCTGCGGCCCCACGCGGCCGCAGCCGTGGCTGACCACTCGGTCGCGAAAAAATGACGATGAACGGCAGTAACTGGCGGAGAGGGTGGGATTCGAACCCACGGTGAGCTTGCGCCCACGCCGCATTTCGAGTGCGGTGCTTTCGACCTCTCAGCCACCTCTCCGCAGAGGACGCGGCCCGGGCACAGGGCCAAGGCGGGGTCGGGGAGCGCGCGCTGTAGCGAAGACTTGCACCCTTGCCAAGCGCTTCGCGTTTCCTGTCGCGCAGGCACTTGGACTCATGATTGGCATCGCCTATCTGACGATGTGTGAACAGAAGCCTTCTTCCCGAGTCCGTCCGCAAATCCGGTGAAGCTCCACCTATCGTCGAAGCCCGGTTCGGCGTCGGCGAAGTGGTACGCCACCGCCTTTTCGACTTTCGCGGCGTCATCTTCGATATCGATCCGGTCTTCGCAAATAGCGAGGAATGGTATGAAGCGATCCCGGAAGATATTCGCCCACCGCGCAACCAGCCCTTCTATCACCTGCTCGCGGAAAATGAGGAGTCGACATACGTCGCCTATGTCAGCCAGCAGAACCTGGTCGGGGATTCAGGGGCCGGTCCTGTTGAACATCCGGGCATTGAGGAATTGTTCGAGGGCTTCAGCGGTGGACGCTATCGGTTACGGACGCGTCATCGCCATTGATGATTTGTTCGTTTGCGCGCATTAACATCTGTCGATGAAGGGTAAGAGGGGCCGTTCTTGCACAAAGCTGAAACCGGAATGAAGCATCTGGCAGCAATGCTGTCTGGGCTTCTGCTCGCCTTCGCGGCGGTGCTTCCGGGTGCGGTCGAGGCCCGGTCCGAACTTTCCACATCGTTTGCTGAAACCCAGCAGGCAGCGTCCGGCAGCAATCATGCGCTGGTCACAGAAAGCGTGCGCACAGTCGGCGCAGATCTGGAGGACGACCGTTCCGGTCCCGCCCCGGACACTGCGATCCCGCAGGCGATCCTGCTTGCCACAGCGCTCGCCGGTTCTAGCTCCGTTGCTCCTGCCGCGACGGTGTTTCTTGGCGGCGTTGCGGCTGCCCCCTACCAGGCCCGCGCACCTCCACGCATGTGAGTTACGCCGCCATCCGCGCGGCTATTTCCATCACATCATTCCCCGCCGCGCATTTTCTCACGCTGCGGAATCGTGGAGTTTCCAATGTCTGCACAATCAACTGCGCCGCTCTCCGGCGCACCAGCCCAATCGCGTACCCAGCACCCTAGCCGAGCCAAGGCATCTGCGATGATCCCTTTGCTAAAAGCGTATCCCAACATTGGCGAGGATGACCGTCTTGCACTGCTGGATTTCCTTCGGTCCGGCCATCCGGACGAGGTCGCCAACGCGACCTATATGGACGGGATGGAGCCCTATGTGACCGCCTTCAAAAGCGATCACCCACGGGAGTTTCGCTCCGGGTATCGCATGTTGTTGCCGCTGCTTGGGCTCATCGCGCTCGTGCCGCTGCTGCTCCTGCTGCGCTTCGCCTGAGGGAGGTTGCCATGACCATGAAAATGGCGCGCGTCCTCGACGTGCGGGACAGCAATAGTGCTGTTACGCCAAGTGCAAACGGTTCGGAACGACTCATCGGTGAACTAGAGGCAGGAAAGCTCCTTGCCCGCTTCCCCAACATCCAAGCACGCGAGCGAGAACTGCTTTTCGAATTCGCCCGTCGCACCGGGGTAAAACCAATGCGCCGGATGTTTGTTAGCAGGGGCTTGGGACCGCAGCTCATCGCGCTTGAGCGGGAGGTGGGCAAATCGCCTGGGTCCGGGTTCGGGGCTGCGGCCATCCTCACGGCGATCCTCCTTGTTACAACATTAGCTCAAGCTTTGGCGCCTTGACGCGAGAGGGCGGGGCGGGCGGAGACTCTTGTGGTTCCGTCCGCCCATGCTTTGAGGATTGCGGATCCCTGAAGATTTCCGGCCGGTCGCCTGAAATCGGCTGCGCGAGCCCTTTCTTAAGCCAACAGATAACAGCGGTGATTGATAGCCACCCGTTGCACTGACTTCCCCCCTCGGCTAACCGGCGCCCGACCTCAGCCCGCCACACGTGCAGCGAGCATCCCGCGAACCGGAGACTTTCCCATGGCCGCCCAGTACAGCTTCGTAATGAAGGGGATGACGAAAACATTCCCCGGTGCCCCGAAGCCGGTGCTCAGCAACATCAACCTCCAATTCTATTCCGATGCGAAGATCGGCATCGTCGGACCCAACGGGGTCGGCAAATCGACGTTGATGAAGATTATGGCGGGGATGGATACCGATTTCACCGGCGAAGCCTGGCCGGGTGAGGGGATTCGTGTCGGATATCTCGCGCAGGAGCCGGAGCTCGATCCCAACAAGACGGTGAAAGAAAACGTCATGGATGGGGTGCGCGCCGTCGCCGACATGGTCGATCGGTTCAACCAGATCGGCATGGAAATGGCAGAGGAAGATGCCGATTTCGATGCGCTCGGCGCAGAAATGGCCGAGCTTCAGGACAAGATCGACGCAGTCGACGGCTGGACGCTCGACAACCAACTCGAAATCGCGATGGAAGCGCTGAACTGCCCGCCGGGTGACTGGCCGGTCTCCGACCTTTCTGGCGGTGAAAAGCGGCGTATCGCGCTCACCCGTCTGCTGCTCGAGAAGCCGGACATCCTGTTGCTCGATGAGCCAACCAACCACCTCGACGCCGAAAGTGTCGCCTGGCTGGAACGACACTTGGTCGATTATCCGGGCAACGTCCTGATGATCACCCACGACCGCTATTTCCTCGACAATGTCGTGAACTGGATCCTCGAGCTCGATCGCGGCCGCTACTATCCCTATGAAGGCAACTACTCGACCTACCTCGAGAAGAAAGCCAAGCGCCTCGAACAGGAAGCGCGCGAGGATCAAGGGCGTCAAAAGGCCATCAAGGACGAACTGGAGTGGATCCGGCAGAGTCCCAAGGCGCGTCAGGCCAAGTCAAAGGCGCGTATCCGTGCGTTTGATGAGCTGGTCGCGGCACAGGAAAGCCGAGCGCCGGGCAAGGCGCAGATTATGATCCAGATCCCAGAACGCCTCGGCGGAAAGGTGATCGAGGCGCGCAACCTAAGCAAGGCATATGGCGACAAGGTGCTGTTCAACGACCTGTCGTTTACTCTACCGCCGGGCGGCATCGTTGGCGTGATCGGCCCCAATGGCGCGGGCAAGACAACCCTGTTTAAGCTGATCACCGGCAAGGAAACCCCGGATAGCGGCTCGATCGACATCGGTCCGACCGTGCGACTAGGTTATGTCGACCAGAGCCGCGACGCGCTCGATCCCAACAATAATGTTTGGGAAGAAATCTCGGGCAAGCATGAGCTGATGACCATCGGCAAGCACGAGATGCAGACGCGCGCCTATGTCGGCGCGTTCAACTTCAAGGGCGGCGACCAGCAAAAAAAGGTCGGCCTGCTCTCCGGAGGCGAACGCAATCGCGTACATATGGCCAAGATGCTCAAGGAAGGCGGCAACGTCCTCCTGCTCGACGAACCCACCAACGACCTCGACACCGAAACCCTCGCTGCGCTCGAAGAGGCACTGGAAAGCTTCGCCGGTTGCGCGGTGGTCATCAGCCACGACCGCTTCTTCCTCGATCGCCTCGCGACCCACATCCTCGCCTTCGAAGGCGACGGCCATGTCGAATGGTTCGAAGGCAATTTCGAATCTTATGAGGAAGACAAGTTGCGGAGGATGGGCGAGGATGCACTCAAACCCGCAAAGTCGACCTACAAACGCCTGACCCGCTGAGGACTGCTCAGGGCTGGAGCCAGCTGGCAGACCAATCGGTGCCGTTCCGTTCGAACCGGCACCGGCGGTGGCCGCTGTTGGCGAGGTGCAGCCAGTCTATCGCGCTGACTTCTACCAACAGGATAGCAAAGTTCGCGCGCGCGGGGACAAGTTGTTCCTCGTTCGGCTGGTGCCCCTCAACTTCGGGCGGCAGACCTGAACCCGGCGTCACCCGAACAGTTCCCGGCGCCGCTTCCGCCAGATAGCAGCGTCGCGCAAAACAAGTCGCTTCCGCCCAAATGGCCTCCACCCGCCGCCCGTTTCTCTCGATCCGCCCCTTGCCTTCGATCCGCAACTGGATCGCGGCACCAGCATCATAAGCCAGGACGTGAACTGGACGCCCATCCAGCTGCGTCACCTTCGGCGAGCGGGCATCGGTATGCAGTCGCAGCAGCGCCAGATCGGCGGCAGCTTCACGTAACACCATGATCCGCTGGTCCGGCAGCCCTTCTGCTGTCACACCCGCAAGGACCGGCGTGTGCATGGCATGTCTGCGCTTTGCGGCACCGTCGGCTAGTAACGCCCATGCCTGTTCCAGCGCCGCCTGCTGATCACTATCCATCAACTTAGGCAACCGGCCCGAAACGGCCGGCCTCCTCATCAAGAACATGGAGTGCGCCGGAAGAGATGGCGAACCATGCGCCATGGAGCTTCAAGCTTCCGGATGTTTCGCTTTCAGCAATAAACGGGAACGTCCTCAGGTTAGAGAGACTGACCTTGATGGCTTCCTGTTCGAGAGCAAGCTGAGGATCATCATGCTGATGTTCTAACACCGCGTCTCGCGCCTCGCTGACTATGCCCATCCAGTCGTCAATAAAGCTGCGTCCGGGTGTCCCGAGATCCCCGCCTTCAAGTGCCGCCTTGATGCCGCCGCACTGGCCATGACCAAGCACGACAATATGCCGCACGCCGAGGCCGACCACCCCAAACTCAATCGCAGCTGAGGCGCCATGCAGGCCACCGCCCGGTTCGTAAGGCGGGACCAGATTGGCAACGTTGCGCAACGCAAATACCTGTCCGGGCACTGTGTCGAACACAGTCGCCGGATCAACGCGGCTATCACAGCAGCTGATAATCATAACCGGAGGCGCTTGCCCTTCACTCGACAGAGCGTCGAACCGGGCCTTCTGCGCTATGTAGGAGTCTGAACGGAAGCGCCGATATCCGTCTACTAAGGCGGCAAATTCGGGCACTAGAACCGGTCCGCGCGGACGACCTGAACATCACCAACAATCAGCAGCAACCCGTAGCTGTCGAGCATCGGTGCCAACGCATCGGTGAATGCCGCCGCTGTATCCGCTTTGGCAATGGCGAGGACGATCGTCTTGGCAGCGGCTCCTGTGAATTCATCCTGCCGCCATTCACCATCGCGTCCGCCACCGGACTCTACATGCAGCACGCTCCAGCCCTTGATACCACTGGCGCGGAGGATGCCGACAATGCGGGGCACCAGCGGCGTATCGCAGAGGATTTCAATGCGCTTGGCAGAAACGGTGGAAACCATGAGGCTTTATCCCAATGCGCGGGCGAGCGCGGCGAAGATCGATATGCCAAAAATGATATTGAACGGGAAACTGATCCCGAGCGACATGGAAAGATAAATGCCTGGGTCCGCTTCCGGCAATGCCAGGCGCATAGCAGCCGGTACCGCAATATAGCTTGCGCTTGCGGTTAGCACGCCAAGTGCCGCTGCTGATGCCACGTCCAAACCAATGAGGCTGCCTGTGACGGTGCCTATCGTTCCATTGATGATTGGCAATGCCACAGCGAGGATGGCAAGCCGAACAGTAAGCTTGCGGGATTGGGTCAGGCGGCGTGCGGCGATCAACCCCATGTCGAGCAGGAATAGGCACAATACCCCGCGGAAGCCGGTATCGAACAGGGGGCGCACCGCTTCGAACCCTTCCTTGCCGGCGATCATTCCGATGATGAAGCTACCAACCAGCAACACCACCGATGCGTTCGCCAGCACCTCATGCCACAAGCCACCGCCGCCATCGCCGTTGCGGTCCGTTTGGGTCATGCCCCAGCGCGCCAGCAGCAAACCGGAAATAATGGCTGGCGTTTCCATCAGCGCGAGGACCGCCACCATATAGCCCTGCGGTTCAAGACCACTGGCGGTGAGTATCTCCTTCGCCGTAACGAACGTGACGACACTGACTGATCCGTAATGTGCGGCAACAGCACCGGCATCCACCTGACCCAGTCTGCCGAAGGATTTCAGCAATGCGAACGCCAAGAAGGGTAGGGCGAAACTTAACATCAGGCCAGCTATTGCCGCAGCGGCCAAATCAGGCGTGAAGCCTGAATCCGCAACTTCGATCCCGCCTTTGAGACCAATCGCCGCCATCAAATAAATGGACATCGCCTTGGCGAAGGCTTCGGGGATAGAGAGGTCCGACTTGATGAGCGCGGCGATGAAGCCGAGCACAAAAAAGAGAATGACTGGCGAGGTTAGTGTCTCGACAATCATGGCGCCCCCCTTGGTAAACCGAATGCGCTTCGCATAGCATCGGGCGGGGCATTGGCAAGGGCAGGGCGGAGCGCTATCTGCGCCGCATGAACGCGCCTATCGCCACTGAACGCCGTCGCAAGCCTGACTGGATCAGGGTCAAGGCACCCACCAGCCCGGGTTTTGCCGAAACGCGCAAGCTGATGCGCGAACTCAATCTAAACACGGTGTGTGAGGAAGCAGCTTGCCCGAATATCGGGGAGTGCTGGACGAAGAAGCACGCCACCGTAATGATCCTTGGCGACACCTGCACCCGGGCCTGCGCCTTCTGCAACGTCAAGACTGGCATGCCCCGCGCGGTCGATCCGCTTGAGCCAGAGCATGTGGCAACTGTCGCCGAAACAATGCGGTTGGAGCATATCGTCATTACCTCTGTTGATCGGGACGATCTGCCTGATGGCGGCGCGGGCCAGTTCGTGAAGGTGATCGAAGCGCTGCGTCGTCGCGTACCGGAAACCACGATCGAGATTTTGACACCGGATTTCCGCAATAAGCCGGACAGCGCTCTGGAAGCGATCGTTGCGGCGCGGCCAGACGTCTATAACCACAATCTGGAAACCGTCCCGAGGCTTTACCCAACCATCCGCCCGGGCGCGCGCTACTATGCCTCATTGCGCCTGCTCGAGAAGGTGAAGCGCCTTGACCCCACCATCTTCACAAAGTCGGGCATCATGCTGGGCCTCGGGGAAGAGCGGATGGAAGTGCATCAGGTGATGGATGACATGCGTTCGGCCGAGATCGATTTTCTAACCATGGGCCAGTATCTCCAACCGACGCCGCGTCATGCGAAGGTCGTCGACTTCGTCACGCCGCAGGCGTTCGATGCCTATGGCCAAATCGCGCGGGCAAAAGGCTTCCTCCAGGTTGCGGCGTCTCCTCTCACGCGTTCGAGCTACCATGCAGGCGATGATTTCGCCGCAATGCGCGCAACGCGCGAAGCGCAGCTAGCGAAAGCCTGACCCCCGCGTGCCCAGTCACCACGAGCGGCGCGAACTTCCCTACTCGCCGGAACAGATGTTCGATCTGGTGGCGGATGTCGCACGCTATGGCGAATTTCTGCCTTGGGTGGCCGGGGTACGCGTCCGTTCCGACAGTGACCATGAAATGGTTGCCGACCTTATTGTCGGGTTTAAGGGGCTGCGCGAGCGGTTCACCTCGCGCGTCAACAAACGCCGCCCAGCGCAGATTCATGTCGACTATCTGGATGGGCCATTGAAGCACCTGTCCAACGAATGGCATTTCGAGCCGACTTCGCATGGCGGCAGTATCGTCGAATTCAAAGTCGACTTTGCGTTCCGCAACAGTCTGTTCGAGCGTTTGGCAGGGCAGGTGTTTGACCGCGCCTTGCGGAAAATGACGCAGGCCTTCGAAGAGCGGGCCGCCGACCTTTACCCGCAGCCTTTAAGGCAGTCGGATTCGGGCAGCAGCAATTCCAGCGCGAACAGTGCGGCCTGACGCCTGATCCCAGCTCTACCGAGGGCCGGATCAAAATGGCGGATCACGGTATAAGCATCTTCATCGCTCTGCCCCCGCAATTTGCGGGAAAACACCACCATTCCGAGAGGCTTTTCCTCGCTCCCGCCACCGGGACCGGCGATGCCGGTTATGGCGACGGCGACGTCTGCACCGGCATATTTGAGCGCACCTTGGGCCATGGCCCAAGCACAAGCGGGAGAGACGGCCCCAAACGTCGCCAGAATATCTTCGGCAACGCCGAGCAGCGCCACTTTTGACGCATTGGAATAGGTGACGAACCCTGCGCTCAACACATCCGAGCTGCCTGCAATATCGGTAATTGCAGCACAGACGAGTCCGCCAGTGCAACTTTCTGCCAAAGCAACCATGCGCCCGGCCTCACGGTTTGCGTTAACAACGCGTTCCGCAAGCAAGTGCAAAGCGCCATCTTCATCGGCGAGAATGGTACCGGACAAGTCAGTCTCCTTGCGCGCGGTGGCGGGGAAGCATCAGTGAAACACTGGCCATGGCCGCGATGCCCTCTTCCCTGCCGGTAAAGCCGAGCTTTTCGGTTGTCGTCGCCTTCACCGATACCTGATCGATAGCGACCCCCATGATCGCGGCGATACTCGCGCGGATCATCTCGCGATGGGGCCCGATCTTCGGGGCCTCACAAATCACGGTGGTGTCGACATGATCAATCACCGCACCTCGCTTGCTCGCCAGGGTGCAAGCATGCGCCAGAAACGCATCGGAGGAAGCCCCCCGCCAGCGCTCATCGCTCGGGGGGAAATGCTGGCCAATATCGCCAGCACCTATTGCGCCAAGTACCGCGTCGGTGATGGCGTGAAGCAATACGTCAGCATCACTATGCCCTTCCAGCCGACGGTCATGGTTTATGAAATGGCCCCCGAGCCACAACCCTTCACCAGGGATCAGGCGATGGACGTCATAGCCATTGCCAATGGCGGTCCGCCACTGGGGGAGTCCGCCAGCCAGAATGGATTGCATAGCCTCCAGATCGCCTTCCTTCGTGATCTTGTTAAGTCGCCGGTGACCTTCAACTATGGCGATAATGCCGCCATTAGCCCGCACCATAGAGGCATCATCGGTCGCCGGGCCATTCCAACTTGCATGGGCGGCCAGCAGGGCGGCATGCCGGAAGGCCTGCGGCGTTTGGACCCGTACGGCACCGCTGCGATCGATATCACCCGAGACATACCCACCTTCGATGCGCGCCAGCGTATCTGCAACTGGCAGGACAGGCACCACGCCGGCGATGTCCGGATCCCTGAAGGCCGCCAGCAAATGGTCGATCTGGCAGCCTTCAAGACCCGGTCTGGCTGCGTCATGGATGAGGATGACCGTTGCGTCGCCGGCTGCGGCCATGCCTGCCTTCACCGAATCAATACGCTCAATACCGCCGCGAATGACAAGCGCTCCGGATCCGGCACAAATCTGTTCGGCGAGCGCAAAGCCGGCATCTTCATCAGGAGCCACGACAATGATCCGCTCGCACGCCGGATACGCGGCAAAAGCGTCCACACTCCAACGGAGCACGGCCCGATTGCCTAGGGTCGCGAATTGCTTTGGGATGGGAAGGCCCGCACGCAATCCACGCCCGCCAGCAACGATAATCGCAACAAAGGTCGGTTGGCTGATCATTCGCGGGCGATCTAGGCTGAAATTTGCTCGCACGCCAGCGGCAGAGTTGTGCTGCGGAACTGCCGTTCTTGTGCAGTGCGGCATGTTGGGGTATTGATTGCCTGATTTTTGGGCAGCCGAGTTAGACGGCACCCCACCTTCATCCTGCCAAGGTTCCCGATGTCCCGTCTGAAGCCCATCTCCATCGGCCCGGTGACGATTGATCGTCCCGTGATCCTTGCCCCCATGACCGGCGTGACTGACATGCCGTTCCGCACCCTTGTCCGACGCTATGGCTCAGGCCTCAACGTGACGGAAATGATCGCCAGCGCTGCGATGATCCGCGAAACGCGCCAGTCCCTCCAGAAAGCGGCATGGCACCCGGTCGAAGAACCGGTGTCGATGCAGCTCGCCGGCTGTTCTCCCACGGAAATGGCGGAAGCCGCGAAGCTTAATGAGGACCGCGGGGCGGCGATCATCGACATCAACATGGGCTGCCCTGTCAAAAAGGTGGTCAACGGCGATGCCGGATCCGCACTGATGCGCGATTTGCCACTGGCCGCATCGCTGATCGCGGCAACGGTCAAAGCCGTGTCCGTACCCGTAACCGTCAAGATGCGCATGGGCTGGGACCATTCCAGCCTGAACGCCCCGGAACTGGCCCATATTGCCGAGGATCTCGGCGCGAAACTCATCACCGTTCACGGCCGCACCCGCAACCAGATGTACAAGGGCTCGGCCGACTGGGGGTTCGTTGCGCGCGTCAAGCAGGCGGTGTCCATCCCCGTTATCGTCAATGGCGACATTTGTTCGGTCGAAGATGCCCATACAGCGCTCGACCAGAGCGGTGCTGATGGCGTGATGATCGGACGCGGCTGCTATGGCAAACCCTGGCTGCTGGGTCAGGTGATGCATGCACTGGAAACGGGAGAGGCGCGTCCCGATCCCGGCATCGATGAGCAATATGCCCTGATCGTCGAACATTATCGGGCGATGATCGATCATTATGGTGCGCACACCGCCGTACCAATCGCGCGCAAGCATCTCGGTTGGTATACGCGCGGCTTGCACGGGTCGGCCGAATTTCGAAACATGGTCAATCAGATTGCTGATCCGCAGGCTGTGCTCGATGCATTGGCCCGTTTTTATGATCCCTGGCTTGCGCGTCAGGCAGCATGACAGCGCGCGCGGATCCCTCTGACAACCAGCAGATGGCTGCGCTATCCGATCTCGAACTGCTGCAGGCACATCCCGTTGCCACCATTCTGCTTGATGCTGACGGAACCATTATTGGCGTCAATCAGGCGGCCGAAAGTCTTCTCAACCGTGCAAGCGTTACTTTGGTAGGCCGCAGCGCGCGCCAGCTGCTGGCGGGATGGAATGTCGGGCTGGAACGCGTTCTCGCAGATCCTGCGAAATCTGCCTGGGCCTACAGCGTTGATGTGGCAGATGGCCAGCATGAGAATGTTGCGGCGGATATCGCGCTGGGTTCTTGCCACCCAGCCAATGGCTGGCGTGTTCTTGCCATCCACCCTGTTCCGCGAAGCGGGAGGATGCCCTTTCGCAAGCCCGGTTCAGCAGCGAGATCAGCAGGCGCTGCCGCCGCCATGTTGGCGCATGAGGTAAAGAACCCGCTTTCCGGCATCCGCGGTGCGGCGCAGCTGCTGGGGAAGGGCGGAGACAGCAATGCCTCGGCGCTCTCTCGGCTCATTTGCGGGGAGGTTGATCGCATTGCAGGTCTGATTGACCGAATGCAGGGGTTTACACGTGATGGCGGCTTGGCACGCACATCAATCAACATTTATCCGGCAATCGGTCAGGCTCGCGGGGTTGCGGTGCAGGGCTTTGCCGCCCGCGCGATTTTCATTGAGGATTTCGACCCCTCGCTGCCGCGCGTTTTGGGCAATCACGATGCCCTCGTCCAGATACTGCTCAATCTCATCAAGAATGCGGTGGAGGCAGCACCAACCGGTTCAGCGCCTCAGATCCGACTTTCCACCGCTTTCCGCCACGGCCTTTCTTGGGACGCCGGGGACGGGCGAGGACCGCAACCGCTGCCCGTTGAAATCATCGTTGCCGATGATGGTCCCGGTATTCTCGAGGCGCTTGCCGACAATTTGTTCGACCCGTTTGTATCCGGAAACCCGGACGGGCAGGGGCTTGGGCTCGCTCTGGTAGACAAACTCATTCGGGACATGGGCGGTATCGTCCAGCACGACCGCCGCAACGGGTGGACGCGATTCCAGCTTCACCTTCCGTTGGCGAACGCGGCTGAGGAACAGTCATGAAAGCGCACAGGATACTGCTGGTAGAAGATGATGCGGCAATCGCGATCGTCATCCGTGTCGCATTGGAGGCCGAGAAGTATCAGCTGGAGGTTGCAAGCTCGCTCAGCCAGCGCGACAGCGCATTGGCTGCAGGCAGGTATGACGCTGTCATAACTGACGTCATTCTCCCTGACGGAAATGGTCTGCAGGGGCTTGCGGAGCTTAAAGATGCCGGTGGGTATAGTCCGCCCATAATTGTCCTTTCTGCCCAGAACACATTGGACACTGCGGTTCGCGCTTCCGCCGAGGGTGCATTTGATTACCTTCCGAAGCCATTTGACCTCGACGAGCTCCTCAGCGCCGTAAAGTCGGCTGTGAATCGCACCGGCGATGGTCCCGAAATGCCGGATAGCGAAGCGGACACAGACGATTTCCCGATCATTGGGCGCGCACCGGCGATGCAGCTCGTCTACCGCACGCTGGCGAGGGTTGCCCCTACCGACCTATCAGTGTTGATCACAGGAGAGTCGGGCACCGGCAAAGAGCTGGTGGCAGCGGCCATTCACAACAGCAGCCGGCGGCGCCTAAAGCCATTTGTCGCGGTGAATATGGCAGCTCTGCCGCGGGAACTCATCGAATCCGAGCTGTTCGGTCATGAGAAGGGCGCCTTCACTGGCGCGGTGGCCCGCACCGCCGGTCGTTTCGAGCAAGCCGAAGGTGGCACGCTGTTTCTTGACGAGATCGGGGACATGCCGATCGAAGCGCAGACACGCCTGCTTCGGGTTCTGCAGTCTGGCGACTATTCGCCTGTAGGATCTGCCCGGGTCGTACGGGCTGATGTCCGCATCATCGCGGCAACCAACAAGAATCTGCCCGAGCAGGTCGACGCCGGCGGATTCCGGGAGGATCTCTATTATCGGTTGAACGTCATTCCACTGGAACTGCCGCCGCTGCGTGACCGCCGATCGGACATCGGTCTGCTCGCCAATCATTTTCTAGGGCAGGGCGTTTCGCGGGGGTTGCCCCCACGATCATTGAGCGATGCCGCAGTTCGCGGTCTGGAGCAACATGACTGGCCGGGCAATGTCCGGGAACTCGGCAATGCGATGCAAAGGCTGGCACTGCTTACACGCAGTCACACGATCGATATTGAAGATGTCGAGCGCGTGGTTGGACCTTCACAGAGCAAGCTCGACGGAGAAGGGGCCGGCGAAGACGAGCTTTTGACAGAGGCTGTGGAGCGCTGGCTGCGGACGGACGCTGCGCTGGCAGCCGCAGAGGCCGGCGAGTTACATCAGCGGCTCATCAGCCATGTCGAGCAGGTCGTGATCGACTTTGCGCTCGAGCGCACCAGCGGTAACCAGATCAAGGCGGCCGCCATGCTTGGGATCAACCGCAATACCCTTCGGCTCAAGCGCCGGAGCTAGATGCGCCCTATCAATTCCTGTGTTTCTTTTGCAACAGGATGCGGTAGAGATGTCACATGACGTCACCGTCACTTGTCAGTCCGCCTGCTGAGGCCGTTTCTGTACCTCCCTCCTTTGGGGATGGGGAAGGCGGACGCAGTTGGCTGGACTATGCAGAGGCAGGGGTCATCGCTCTGCTGGTCCTGATCGGGACGGCAACAGCCATTGTAACGCCACAACTGGGCCAGCAGGTGCTTTTGGCGCCTTCGACCGTAGCCTTGCTGCTCGTCGCCAATCTCTTGCCGGCGATGGCTTTGATGGTGCTGATCGGACGGCGCATTGCGCTCAAACGAGCACGGGCCCGCGGGCATGGCGAGGCTGGCCTACATACCCGCCTTGTCGCTCTGTTTTCCGTCACGGCGGCGGTGCCGACCATGCTGGTCGTGATCTTTTCTTCGGTGCTGTTCCAGTCCGGGATGGATTTCTGGTTTTCGGACAGGTCACGCGGCATGTTCGAAAATGCGGTCAGCGTCGCACAGAATTTTTTTGAAACTGAACGGCGGGATGTCGGCGCAAACACGCTCGCAATGGCGACAGACCTTCGCGCAGAACTTCAGCAATCCGAATTAGGCAGCCAGCCCTTTTACGACTTTTACGTGCAGCAGGTCGTGGTCAGAGAACTCAGCGAATCCGCGATTATCGAGGTTGGTGAAGACGGCATTGCTCGCACAATGGCGTTGATCGATCCGGACTCGCGTGCCGTTGAAAACCGCATCCCGGCTGAAACGTTGAGCCAGCTTGGCGCAGGCGAACAATTGGTCACAAACGAGACCCGCGATGGCGTTGAGGCGACAGTCCGGCTCCTCCCCGAGCGGCCGGTGTACCTCTATGCCGCGCGCGGTTCGACCTTGCTCGGCATGGAATCTGTGCAGCGCGCCCGGACAGTGTTTGCCGACTACAATGCCCTGTACCGGCGATCGAGCGAGCTACAGTTCCGTTTCATCCTCGCGCTCTATGTCGGGTCTCTTGTTCTGCTCGGGCTGGTAATCTGGGTTACCATTCTCGTCGCGGATAGAATTGTGAGTCCAATCGACGAACTAGCGACAGCGGCCCGAAGGGTCTCAGAGGGTAATCTCGAAGTGCGGGTGAAGATGCCGCCGGGTCGCCCTGATGAGATTAGCACCCTAGCACGAGCCTTCAACTTGATGACTGAGCGGCTGGGCCTCCAGACGCGGGACCTTCTTGAGGCGAACGAGCAGATCGAAAATCGCCGCGCATTCATCGAAGCTGTGTTGTCCGCGGTGGCATCCGGGGTAGTTTCGCTGGATGCGAGTGGCCGTATCCGGCTGGTCAATGCCGCGGCGGCACGAATGCTCAGGACATCACCGGCTGATCTGGTCGGAACCAGCCTTTCGGAGGTGGCACCAGAGCTATCCCGCTGGATCGATGAAGGGGAGGGCGAGCCGATCCTGACCATCGACCTCAGCGGGGATGCACGGACCTGGGCAGTGAAAATTGCCAGCGACGAACATGGGCCGGTGCTCACCTTCGAGGATATCACCCAGCAATTGCTCGATCAGCGGCGGGCGGCATGGTCGGATGTTGCCCGCCGTATCGCACACGAGATCAAGAACCCGCTCACACCTATCCAATTGGCAGCAGAGCGGCTGCAGCGTCGCTTTGGCTCGATTGAGGGTAAAGATGGGGAGACCTTCGCCAAGCTGACATCGACCATTGTCCGGCAGGTCGGTGACCTCAGGCGAATGGTCGATGAGTTTTCGAGCTTTGCCCGCATGCCCCGGCCTACATTCCGGCCAGAAAATCTCGGCGATGTCCTCCGGCAAAGTGCATTTCTGCATGAAGTCGCACAGCCCGAAATCCGCTTTTCGGTTCAGCTTCCCGAAGAATCCGAACCGATCATTTGCGATAGACGGCTGCTGGCTCAGGCTTTCACGAACCTTTTCAAGAATGCCGTCGAAGCCATTGAACAGCGGGGGCAGGATAACGGAGCAATCGATGCTACATTCGTGATCGAAGCCGGAATGGCAAAAGTCTCGATCGCGGATAATGGCGTAGGCCTGCCGGCAGAGCGGGATACTTTGACCGAACCCTATGTGACGAGACGTGAGGGGGGCACGGGTCTCGGCCTCGCCATCGTCAAGAAAATTGTCGAGGAGCATGAGGGCACACTCGCCTTCGACGATCGCCCCGACGGCGGCACAATTGTCACAATCACCATTCCCGTCGGCGGTAAGCCGGCTGTCGATGAAAGGCATGTCTGATGGCGCTCGACATCCTCGTCGTGGATGACGAACAGGATATTCGCGAACTGGTCGCTGGGGTGATGGAGGACGACGGCTATACAGCCCGAACCGCCGCGAACAGTGACGAGGCACTGCATCAGTTGAGCGAACGCAGGCCTTCCTTGGTGCTGCTGGATGTCTGGCTCGAAGGGTCGCGACTGGATGGCCTTGATCTCCTTGAAGAAATTAAACGGCGCGACCCGACTATCCCCGTGCTGGTTATTTCCGGCCACGGTAACCTCGACACCGCAGTTGCGGCTATCCGCCGCGGCGCCAGCGACTTCATCGAAAAGCCGTTCAAAGCAGAGCGGCTGCTGTACCTTGTGCAACGTGCAACCGAAACCGAGCGGCTACGGCAAGAAAACCAGGCGCTAAAGGCGCAACTGGGCCAGAGCGATGAGCTCCACGGTATCAGTTCGGCGGTCAACAATGTCCGGGCCACGCTAAAGCGTGTCGCTTCCACTGGCAGCCGCGTGCTGATCAGCGGTCCTGCCGGCGTAGGCAAGGAGGTCGCCGCCCGTTTGCTGCATAATTGGAGCGGACGCGCGCAAGCGCCATTTGTTACCGTGGCATCAGCGAGCATGGAGCCGGAGACGGTGGAAGCCGAGCTGTTCGGCATAGAGCGGGATGGTGTTGCCGTACCAGGACTGCTGGAACGCGCCCATGGCGGCACATTGTTCCTTGATGAGGTGGCGGATATGCCCCTGACCACGCAGGGGAAAGTGCTGAGGGTCCTGACCGAGCAGAGCTTCAACCGCGTTGGCGGCACGCGTCCGGTGAAGGTGGATGTCCGGATTATATCCGCAACATCCCGTGACCTTGCCGAAGAAATGGCCTCGGGTCGTTTCCGTGAGGACCTGTTCTACCGGCTCAATGTAGTTCCAGTGAACATCCCGCCTTTGCGGGAAAGGCGTGCAGATATTGTCATTCTTGTGCGTCATTTTCTTGAGCGCATGGCCGCAGAGCGCCGGATGAACGATATAGAAGTATCGCCGGATGCGCTTGCCGCGCTTCAGGCGCATAATTGGCCCGGCAATGTCCGGCAGCTTCGCAATGTGATGGAGCGGGTCATGATCCTCGCTCCCCAGTCCCGGCTATCGCTGCTGGAGATCGATATGCTCCCACCTGAGATATTGGGTGCTGAGCAAACCGGTTCGAAAAATGTTGCCATGCTGATGGGCGGTTCGCTTCGTGAAGCTCGCGAGGCTTTCGAGCGTGAATATCTGCGTGTCCAGATCCGTCGTTTTGCAGGTAATGTTTCGCGCACAGCAACGTTCATAGGGATGGAGCGTTCGGCGCTGCATCGTAAACTGAAGCTGCTAGGATTAACGGACGACCGTCTCGAATAGCTGGCGTTGCGCTCTGCCGGTGCCGTGCTATCCTCACGGCTAGGAATGATATGCCAAACGCCGCATTCCTTGCACTGCCACTCCCCTGGCGTGCCAATAACAGGAGATAAAAATGAGCAATAAAGCCAACAACCTCCAAGATATTTTCCTAAACCAGCTGCGTCGGACGAAAACCCCCGTCACCATGTTTCTGGTGAAAGGCGTCAAGCTTCAGGGCATCATCACCTGGTTTGACAATTTTTCTGTGCTTCTGCGCCGCGATGGCCAGTCCCAGCTTGTTTACAAGCATGCGATATCGACTGTCATGCCAGCGCCGGGTTTCGATATCGCAGCAATCCGCGATGCATTTGGTGATAGCCAGCCAAAGTCGAAGCTCTTGCAGGAAGTGTTTCTTTCCGCCGTACAGCGCTCAGAACAGCCGGTTACCATGTTCCTTGTGAACGGCGTGATGCTTCAGGGGGACATCGCAGCTTACGATCTGTTTTGTGTAATGCTTGAGCGCGATCATGTGGCGCAGCTTGTCTACAAGCATGCCATTTCAACGGTTCAGCCCAATGGGGCGATCAACCTGCATGTCCAGGACGAGGACGGGCCGGTAGACGAAGATTGAGCTTTTCCACCGACAGGGAAGAAGTCACGCGCGGTGCGCGAACGGCTGTTTTGCTTCCGGACCTGAGCGGCATGCGGGATCAACCGCATGCCAGGAGAGACCGTTCAGCGCGAATGGCAGAAGCAAGCGGGCTTGCGCTCGCCATCGGACTTGATGTCATCGCAGAGCGAGCGGTCAACGTCCGAAAGGTCCATCCAGCCACCTTGATCGGCAAAGGGCAGGTCGATGATCTTGCGGCACTGGTTGAGGATGAGAGGATTGAGCTCGTTGTAGTCGATGGTAGCCTAACCCCCATTCAGCAACGCAATCTGGAAACCGCGATCAAGGCGAAAGTGATCGATCGCACTGCTCTCATCCTGGAGATATTTGGCGAACGCGCTGTTACTGCGGAAGGACGGCTACAGGTCGAACTTGCCCACCTCGATTATCAGCAGGGCAGGTTGGTACGCAGCTGGACCCACCTTGAGCGCCAGCGGGGCGGCTTTGGCTTCCTTGGCGGCCCCGGAGAAACACAGATCGAAGCCGACCGTCGCATGATCCGCGACCGTATGGCCAGACTTAGGCGGCAACTTGAGGATGTCAGGCGCACCCGGGCGCTCCATCGCACACGGCGCAAACGTGCGCCTTGGCCGGTTGTCGCGCTCGTGGGTTATACAAACGCCGGCAAATCAACGCTGTTCAACCGCCTTTCCGGTAGTGCGGTCACAGCCGAGGACATGCTTTTTGCGACGCTCGATCCGACAATGCGCCAAATCCCGGTTCCGGGGCTCGGCAAGGTCATATTGTCCGATACCGTTGGCTTTGTGTCCGATCTCCCCACCCAGCTGATCGCCGCATTTCGAGCCACGCTGGAAGAAGTCGAATCTGCTGATCTATTGCTCCACGTTCGCGACATAAGCCATCCTGAAACCGAGGCTCAGCATGCTGACGTGTTAGCGGTTCTCGGCGAACTGGGCCTGGGCCCCCTCGGAAGAGAAAAAGGTGGCGAGGGGCCACCGATCATCGAGATATACAACAAAATCGATGCCCTATCACCCGACGACCGCATCCTCGTCTTTGCCCGTTCTGAACGCGACAAGGCAATTGCCCTGTCAGCTATGACGGGGGAGGGCGTTGATCAACTGATCACGCGCATTGTGGCAGACCTTGGTGGAAGCGAACTCGAGCGAGACCTTTTACTGCCCGCCGGGGACGGAAGAACGTTGGCATGGTTGCATCGTAACGCGCGGATTTTGGAACAGAATGTGGAGCAGGGTGATCACATCCGTCTCCACATCAGCATCTCGGCTTCAAACAACGCCCGCCTCGCTGCCAGGCTATCCGAAGCGGAGCCAGGCTAAACCTCGCGCTTGGCCAACTGCCAAAGCTCTTCCAACTCATCGAGGCTCAACGACGCGAGGGGTTGCGAAGCCCGCGCTTCAACCCTTCGAAACCGCGCTTCGAAGCGCTCTGTAGCGCGGCGTAATGCGGTTTCTGGATCGACGCCGCAATGCCGAGCCCAATTAACGACGGAGAACAACAGGTCACCAAATTCGCCTTCGATGGCTGCCGCGTCCTCCTCAGACAGCGCCGATGCACATTCCGCGAGTTCCTCGTCGATCTTGGCCCGAGGGCCATTGGCGTCCGGCCAATCAAAACCCACCCGGGCGGCTCTCCGCTGGATCTTCTCCGCGCGCTGCAGTGCTGGCAACGCCAGCGCAACGCCATCTAGTGCGCTCTGTGCGCCAACTTGCGCTCGTTCCGCAGCCTTCATTTCCTCCCAGGCGCTGGTTTGGGATTTGCTATCGCGCTCCGGGGCGTCGCCATAGACATGCGGGTGGCGCTCAATCATCTTTACAGAGATGGCTTCAGCAACGTCTGCGAACGTAAAGGCTCCGACCTCTTCGGCGATACGGCTGTGGTAGATGACTTGCAAAAAGAGGTCACCGAGCTCTGATTTGAGATCAGCCATGTTGTTGCGCGCGATGGCGTCGGCGACTTCGTAGGCTTCCTCGATCGTGTATGGTGCGATGGTCTCGAAGCTTTGCTCCCTATCCCAAGGGCAGCCATTCACCGGATCGCGGAGATCTGCGAGGATCTGGATCAGGGTCTCTGAGCCATAGGGGCGGGGGGGAGGAGAAAGTGGCATGATGCGAACCCCATAGTCCGATAATATATATTATGTTAAATATCATCTCGGCTGGCGGCGTTGGCGTCGACTCTCAGAACAACCCGCCTAAAGCCCGCCATCAAGGCACCAACCGCATCTCCTGCCCGTCAACCTGCCACCGCTCCAAACGGCTGAGCCAATTCATGCCGAGAAGATTCACATCATCCGGCATGTCGCTGACCAAGACCGGCAAATCTTCCATGACGATTGTGCCGAGCGTGATCCGGTCAATCCGTGCCGGCCATGCGTCTTGAGGACCGCTTGCAGTCATGACGACGAGCGGAGTGCCACTCCTATCGACTGTTACGCCGAGCCGTTCCGCCCCGTCCAAGCTGAGCGCCGTTGTGGTTGCCCCACTATCAATGAGAAAGCGCGCCTGACGGTCGCCCACTGTCGCATCAACCCAGAAATGGCCGTCACGGCTCATCCGCAACACAGTTTCGCTGCCGGAGACCTGAACAATCGGGTCGCCGCCGAGGTCAGCCTGTGCGCGGTACCAAACTTCTTCAAGTTCCGGGCGGAACAAAACAAGGCCATATATGAGGGCAAACAAAGTGATCCATCCCAACGCCATCAGGACCAACCGCGGCAATCGTTCGCGCTGCCCCATAAGCTCGGACGTAACAAAACCGATCATCACCAAGCCGCCGATGAGCAGCGCGATTTCCCCACCACTCATCCCTGCCACTCCCATCCATCGTACCCCGGTTCTATTCCGGTCGGCAGTTCCGCCGAAAGTGTCGCAAAATCCATTGAGCTGTCCATGTGCATGAGCACGGCTTGCTTCGGCTTAACCCTGCTCAATGCGTCGAGCGTGAGGGCGAGGTGCGGGTGGGTGGGGTGCGGTTTACGGCGCAGGGCATCGATGACGAACAGATCAAGTGACTTGAAGAGCCCCGTCATTTCACCAGTAA
>ERZ1022756.53-NODE-53-length-44437-cov-11.020616_pt1 | contig 44437 bp, 40 predicted proteins | sample MGYA00520902_ERZ1022756 | MGnify/ENA primary metagenome ERZ1022756 (study PRJEB33162, sample SAMN09537601) | freshwater metagenome | isolation source: freshwater | place: Canada:Alberta | collected 2017-07 | study: EMG produced TPA metagenomics assembly of the...
GACCAGCGCGCTGAGCTCGCCGGTGCGGGCGCACACGCGCACCATATCCCCGTCGCGCAGCAGGGCGATGGGCCCTGCGACGCCATCGGCACCGGGCAGTGCTTCGGGCGACAAATGGATGGCTGCCGGCACCTTGCCGCTTGCACCGGACATGCGCCCGTCGGTCAGCAGCGCGATGCGATGGCCGCGGTCCTGCAGCACGCCGAGCGAGGGAGTGAGCTTGTGCAGCTCGGGCATGCCGTTCATGCGCGGCCCCTGGAACCGCACGACCACCACGACGTCGCGGTCAAGCTCGCCCGCCTTGAATGCCGCGATCACCGCTTCCTGTGTCTCGAAAATCCGTGCCGGTGCCTCGATGGTCCAGCGGCTTTCCTCGACTGCGCTGACCTTGATGACACAGCGGCCGAGATTGCCGGAAAGGAGCTTCATGCCCCCGTCGGGCGCGTGCGGATCGGCCACCGGGCGCAGGATCGTCGTGTCCCCGCTCGCTTGCGGAATGTCCCGCCACACCAGCCGGTCATCTTCCAGCACCGGATTGCGCGTGTAATCACCCATCGTCCCGCCCACGGTCAGTATGTCGCCGTGGATCAGGCCCGCACTCATCAGCTCGCGGGTGATGAACGCCATGCCGCCCGCCGCATGGAAATGGTTCACGTCGGCAGAGCCATTGGGATAGACGCGGGCGAGCAGAGGCACAGCGCCTGACAGCCGATCGAAATCCTCCCAGTCCACGGTGATCCCCGCCGCCCGGGCGATCGCCGGAATGTGGATGGCATGGTTGGTCGATCCGCCGGTCGCCAGCAGGCCGACGATGGCGTTGACGATGGCGCGCTCGTCCACACACTCGGCCAACGGGCGATAGTCCGCGCCGTCCCAGCCGATTTCGGCAACACGGTGCACCGCCGCGCGGGTCAGCGCATCGCGCAACTTGGTGCCCGGATTGACGAAGGCGCTGCCGGGGATGTGGAGGCCCATCAGCTCCATCATCATCTGGTTGGAATTGGCCGTGCCATAGAAAGTGCAGGTGCCCGCGCCATGATAGGATGCAGCCTCTGCTTCCAGCAGGTCCTCACGGCTTGCCTTACCCTCGGCAAAGAGCTGGCGGACGCGCTGCTTTTCCTTGTTGGCGAGGCCCGACGGCATCGGCCCGGCCGGCACAAAGATCGTCGGCAGATGGCCGAAACGCAGCGCACCGATCAGCAGGCCCGGCACGATCTTGTCACAGATGCCGAGCAGCAGCGCGCCTTCGAACATCGCGTGGGACAGGGCAATCGCCGCGCCCCCGGCAATATTGTCGCGGCTGAACAGGGAAAGGTCCATGCCGGCTTGGCCCTGCGTCACCCCGTCGCACATGGCGGGGACGCCGCCGGCCACCTGCGCGGTCGCGCCCACTTCGCGCGCCGCCAGCTTGATGAACTCGGGGTAGCGGCCATAGGGCTGATGCGCTGACAGCATGTCATTATAGGCGGTGACGATGCCAATGTTCATCGCCTGGCCGCTACGGATCACCGGCTTGTCTTCGCCCGACGCCGCAAAACCATGCGCCAGATTGCCGCAGGACAGCGCCCCGCGATTCGTGCCCGCTTCGCGCGCCTGTGTCATCAGGTCGAGATAGGCTGTGCGCCGCGGGCGGCTGCGCTCGATAATGCGATCGGTGACGGCGGAAACGACGGGATGCAGCGACATGGTCCTCGATTTCACTTTGGCAGACTTTGGGGGCGGATTTCTCCTGCCTCACAGATATGGGCGCTGCAACGTGAATAGCTATGCATCGCCCAAAGCCGCTTTTTGCTTGCAAGCCTGTCAGCAGCGTGTTGGATTGTTACCAAACAGGATCGCGACCGGATAACAAAAGGCGCGTCTTGCCCATTTGTGCCGACAGGAGAGATTGCCATGGCCACCGCGGCTGCCCCCAGCGTCAAGACTTCGCCCGCCAGCCACACCCCCGAATCGATGCGCGCGCTGCTCGATGCTGCCCGCGCCGATTTCACGGCAAAGCTGCCAGTGCCTCTGGAAGTGCGGCGTGACCGGCTGGATCGTGCCATCGCGATGATGATCGACCATGCCGATGAATGGGCGGTCGCCTGCTCCAATGATTTCGGCAATCGCCCGCGTGAACTCACGCTGATCAGCGATGTGCTCGCCAGCTCCAATGCGCTCAAGCATGCGCGCAAGAATCTCGCGAAATGGATGCGCACTGAAAAGCGCAGCACCATGTTCCCGCTGGGGCTTCTGGGCGCCAGCGCGCGTGTCGAATATCAGCCTAAGGGCGTGGTCGGCATCCTTGCCCCCTGGAACTTCCCGATCGGCATGGTGATGACCCCGCTTGCCGGCATCTTTGCCGCGGGTAACCGCGCCATTGCGAAACCGAGCGAGTTCACGCCGGAAACCAGCGCCCTGTTCGAGAAACTGGTGCCGCAATATTTCGCGCCAGAGGAATTCGCGATCGTCACTGGCGGGCCGGAGGTCGGACAGGCGTTCAGCCAGCTGCCGTTTGATCACATCATCTTCACCGGCGCGACCAGCATCGGCCGCCACATCCTGCGCGCCGCGGCAGACAATCTCGTGCCGGTGACACTGGAACTGGGCGGCAAATCGCCCGTCATTGTCGGCCAGAGCGCGGATCTCGCCGAAGTCGCGGGCAAGGTTGCGCAGGGCAAGCTCATGAACGCCGGGCAAATCTGCCTCGCGCCCGACTATGTCCTGATTGACGAGGCGCGCGAGGGCAAGCTGGTCGACGCGCTCGTCGAAAGCGCGAGCGCCATGTACCCGACCATGCTCGACAATGATGATTACACCTCGGTGGTGAATGACCGGCACCACGCCCGCCTCACCTCCTATATCGATGACGCGAAAGCCAAGGGCGCGGACATCACCATCGTCAATCCGGCGGGGGAGGATTTCGCCTCGGCCAACGGGCGCAAGATGCCGCTCCACATCATTTCCAACACCAGCGATGACATGAAGGTGATGCAGGAGGAGATTTTCGGACCCCTCCTCCCCATCCGCCGCGTGCGCAGCACCGATGAGGCCGTCGATTTCGTCAACTCGCGTGATCGTCCGCTCGGCCTTTATTATTTCGGCAAGGACGCGGCAGAGGAATCCCGCGTGCTCGACCGGACGATCTCTGGCGGCGTCACCGTTAATGACGTGATTTTCCATGTCGCGCAGGAAGATCTGCCCTTCGGCGGCATCGGTCCCAGCGGCATGGGCAATTATCACGGCTTTGATGGCTTCAAGACCTTCAGCCACGCCAAGTCGGTCTACCGCCAGGCCAAGGTCGATGTGGCGAAGCTCGCCGGCCTCAAGCCCCCGTTCGGTGCGGCCACGCAAAAGACGATCGCGCGCGATCTGAAGAAGTAGGGCGCGCTCACCCGGTCTGCTGCGCTTCGGGATTTCCGTGCTCGGCCATCCCCGGGATGGTCTGTGCTGCGCTTCGGGATTTCATTGCCGCATTCGTCCCCCGGACGAATGTCGGAAATGAAATGGTGCCCCAGGCCGGACTTGAACCAGCATGCCTTGCGGCGCTCGATTTTGAGTCGAGTGCGTCTACCATTTCGCCACTGGGGCACAGCAGCCTTGCGGTCGCAGGCGCTTAGCCGCTGATGCCCGCGCTGGCAACATGGCCGCACATGCTTGAAAAGCCGCCGCCTTGCTGCTACCGGCCCTGTCAACGACGCGGAGGGATTCGCGGCGACCCATTTTGTATTGCCGGTGCAAAGCGCACCGCAGGTGCCGGTCAAGCGGCGCTGTCGGAAAGGAAAAGTGGCGGTTTTATGCAGATTGTCGTTCGCGAAAACAATGTAGACCAGGCGCTGCGGGCCCTGAAGAAGAAGCTGCAGCGTGAAGGCGTCTACCGCGAGATGAAGCTGCGTCGCCATTATGAAAAGCCGAGCGAAAAGCGCGCGCGTGAGCGTGCCGCCGCTGTCCGCCGCGCCCGCAAGATGGAGCGCAAGCGGCTGGAGCGTGACGGCGTCCGTTAAGGGCTGCTGCAGCTGAGCGCTGAGACATTGAGGGGCGGTTGCCGGTGTGGCAGCCGCCCTTTGCTTTGGCGGGGATGCCCGCCGATCTGAAAGAGAGAATCGATGCCGTTCCGCCTTGCTTTCACCGCTGCGCTTGCGCTGGTCGCTGCCCCCGCCCTTCATGCGCAGGAAACCGCGCCTGCGCCCGCGCCGGCCGTTGCCCCCGCCCCTGCCATCACCGTGGAGGTGATCAGCGAAGGCAGTGGTGCCAGCCCCGCCGCGACCGATGTCGTGCTGATCGACTATCGCGGCCTTCTCGCGGACGGGACGGAATTTGATGCAGGCCAGGCTGTGATGCTCGAAGTCGGCGGCGTCATTCCCGGCTTTTCCGAAGGGTTGCAGCGGATGCGCGTCGGCGGGCGCTATCGCCTCACCATTCCGCCCGCGCTCGGCTATGGCGACAGCCAGGTCGGCCCGATCCCGCCGAACAGCACGCTGACGTTTGAAGTCACGCTGCGCGATGCCGGCCCGCCCGAGCGCGCCCGCGCCATGCAGGGCCTGCCCGATGTCCGTGTCGAAGCGATTGTCCCCGGCACCGGTCGCATGCCCGCGGCGGATGAGCTGGTGCTGATCGACTATGCCGGCCGCCTCGCGGATGGGACCCAATTTGATGCCGGGCAGAACGCGGTCCTGTTCGTCAGCCGTGTCGTGCCCGGATTCGCGCAGGGGCTGATGCAGATGCGCGTCGGCGGGCGCTATCGCCTGTTTGTGCCGGCTGACCTTGCCTATGGCGAGCGCGGCGCGGGGCCGATCCCGCCGAACAGTGATCTTGTGTTCGAAGTCACGCTCCACGCCACCAATCGCTTGTCGGAAATTGGCGCGATGATGCGTGCGGCGGCGAGCAGCGCTCTGCCGCAGCCCTAAAACCATTGTCCTGTCGAGCATTGTTGCGCCGTTCGCGCTGCGCGCTATAGGCTCGGCGCCACGCATTTCAGGGGAGCTTTCCGCCATGTCCAGCACCGCCGTTCCGCTGCGACCCGTTTCAAAGGGCGGTATCGCCATGCTGTGGGCTGGCCTCGCGCTGGTCGTCGCGATTGCGCTCGCCTGGGCGCTGTTCGTCTCGCGCGCTCCTTCGATCGAGCTTGAGACCGTGCGTGCCGGCACTGGCGCCTTCCCGACCGACACTGACGTGGCGATCATCAAATATGAAGGCCGCCTCAAGGACGGCACCGTGTTTGACGCAGGGGATCAGACTCCCTTGCCCGTCGGCCGCATGATCCCCGGCTTCGCGCAGGGGCTGAAGCAGATGCAGGTCGGCGGCAAATATGAGCTCTCGATCCCGTCGGAGCTTGGCTACGGTCCCCAAGGCGCAGGCCCGATCCCCGGCAACGCCGACATCGAATTCACTGTCGAACTGCTCGACATCCGCTCCGAACAGGAAATGCAGCAGCTGATGATGCAGCAGCAGCTGATGCAGCAGATGATGCAGCAACAGCAGGGCGGAGCCGAAGGCGCACCGCCGCCGCAATAATCCCGCACCTGTCATGCTCCGGCCTTGGCCGGAGCATGGTCGCTCAGCGTCGTTTGATCAGCGTGCTGCTGCCGGTGCCGGCGGCGGGCCCTTGTGTGGACGCAGGCTGGTGCCCGCGCGGCCGGGCCGCATCGAAGTGAACCAGCTGATGGGGTTGTACCAGCTCGCCGTGCCGTCGAGGCTGAAGGTGATGAACTCCGCGCGGCCACCCAGATTCTCCAGCGGCACCGGTCCACCCAGGCCCTGCATCGCCACCGTGAAACGACCATCGGAACTGTTGTCGCGATTGTCTCCCAACAGGAAGACATGGCCTTGCGGAACCAGGATCGGGCCGAAATCATCGGCGTCGGGGCGGATCATCGCGTCGATCGTGTCATAATAGGTGCCGTCGGGCATGGTTTCGCGCACGATCGGCACTTCGCACACCGCCCGCCCGTCCGCGAGCGTCCGGATCCCGCCGGGGATGGTCTTGCAGTCATGATTGGCGTCCAGCGGCAGGCGGCGCGCAGGCATCACCTCGCTCTTCACCGGCTCGCCGTTGAGGAACAGCCGCCCGGCGCGCATTTCAACGGTGTCACCCGGCAGCCCGACGATGCGCTTGATATAGTCGGTGCGCACGCCGTTGGGCTCGACGATGGCAATGTCCCCGCGCTGCGGCATCCGGCCGAACAGGCGGCCTGAAAATTCGGGCGCGAGGTGGAAACTCACGCTCGCAAAGCTCCAGCCATAGGGATATTTGGAAACCACCAGCCGGTCGCCCTCGACCAGCCCCGGCATCATCGATGCCGACGGGATGTAGAATGGCTTGGCGATGAAACTGTGGATCGCCAGCACCGCGAGCAACAGCAGCGCCAGGTTGCGCAGCTCCGCGAGCCAGTTGGTGGTTTCGTTCTCGGCCGGTCCGGTGTCTGTCACTGGGGTCTGGTCTCTCGTCAGTCCGATGGGGGGATGGGGCGCGCTTCGATGACGACGAATGCCTGCGCCCAGGGATGATCGTCAGTCAGGGTCAGATGGATGTGGGCGCTATGCCCCGCCGGCACAAGCTCGGCAAGCGCCGCTGCCGCGCCGCCGGTCAGCGCCAGTGTCGGTGCGCCTGACTTGGCGTTGACGACGCCGATGTCCTTCATGAACACGCCGCGCTTGAATCCCGTGCCCACCGCCTTGGAAAAGGCTTCCTTGGCGGCAAAGCGCTTGGCCAGTGTCCCGGCCTTGGTGAAGGGGCGGCGGTTAGCCTTGGCCTGTTCCACCTCGGTAAACACCCGCCGCTCGAACCGCTCGCCGAACCGGTCGAGCGATGCCTGGATGCGCTCGATATTGCACAGGTCGGAACCGAGACCGATGATCATGCGCGCCTACCGCGCCTCATCCATGAGCATGCGCATCCGGCGGATGCTTTCCTCGAGGCCGATGAAAATCGCCTCACCGATCAGATAATGGCCGATATTCAGCTCGGCGATCTGCGGGATGGCGGCGATCGGCACCACATTATCAAAGGTCAGGCCATGGCCCGCGTGCGGCTCGATGCCATTTTTGTGCGCCAGTGCGGCCGCGTCCGCGATGCGCTTCAGCTCGGTTTCGGCGCCTACACGATCACCCGCCAGCAGCATGTGGGCATAGCGGCCGGTATGAAATTCGACGACCGGCGCCTTCAGCCGGATCGCGGCGTCAATCTGTCGTGCTTCGGGTTCGATGAACAGGCTGACACGGATATTGGCGTCGGCAAGGCGCGTGACGATCGGCGCCAGCCGGTTGTGCTGGCCTGCCGCGTCGAGCCCGCCTTCGGTGGTGCGCTCCTCGCGCCGTTCGGGGACGATGCAGGCCGCGTGGGGACTATGCGCCAGCGCGATCTCCACCATCTCCTCGGTCGCCGCCATTTCGAGGTTGAGGGGGAGGGCGGTCGCCGCCTGGATGCGCTTCAGGTCGCCGTCGCGGATGTGCCGCCGGTCCTCGCGCAGATGCGCCGTAATGCCGTCGCCGCCCGCCGCCGCGACAATCTCCGCCGCCCGCACCGGGTCGGGATGGTCGCCGCCGCGCGCGTTGCGGATCGTCGCAACATGGTCGATGTTGACGCCAAGGCGGAGGCGATGCGGCGTCACGGCTTGGCCCGGCTGCCCGGCTTGGTCGCCGGAATGGCCGCGAGTTCGGCCGGCAGCTCGTCCGGCGCATAGGTCGGAAAATTGAGCGCGATCAATGCGGTATAGGGAACGCCCAGGTCGACACTGCCAGCCGAACGGTCGACGATACTCGCCGCCGCGATCACTTGACCGCCCTCGGCTTCGATCGTCGCCATCGCCTCGCGAGAGGACAGGCCAGTGGTCACCACATCCTCGACCAGCAGCACCTTGGCGCCCGCGGGAATGGAAAAGCCCCGGCGCAGCTCGAACGTGCCTGTCGGCCGTTCGACGAAAATCGCCGGCTTGCCTAGCGCGCGGCCCATCTCATGACCGATGATCACCCCGCCCATCGCGGGGGAAACAACAAGGTCGATGGATGCGCGCAGCTCGCGCGGCAGTTTCTGGGCGAGCGCGACGGCGATGCGGCCGGCACGGTCGGTGTCCATCAGCACGCGGGCGCATTGCAGATAATGCGTGCTGTGGCGTCCGGAGGAGAGGAGGAAGTGGCCGGAAAGCAGCGCTTCGGCCGCACGGAATTCGGCGAGGATTTCGTCGTCAGTCATTATCGTTTTCGTGGCTCTTTGGCGCGGGTGGAGAAAGCCCGCACAAGGTGCCTTAGAGGCGCTTGAGACTGGCGGCAAGGCGGTCTATAGCGCCCGCAATTCGGCCCCCGTCGTCAGGCGGTGCCGTCACCGGCTGACGCTAGGGCAGCGTCAGTTATTGTCTGATTCGATCCCAGGGTGGATGGCAAAACCATGACGATTATGAAGCGCCTGTTTCTTGCCGTGATGTTCGCGATGACGCCTGTCGCCGTCGCTGCTGCGGCTCCTGCCGCACCCGTTGCAACCGCAACGGCAGCTCCTGTGGCAGCTCCTGCGGATGCTGCTGCAACGGCTCCTGCCGATGCTGCAACGACCGCAACCGCCGCGCCGGCGGCTGATGCCGCGGCCGCGCCGACCTTCGAATATGCACGCCCCGTTGATGGCGTGGGCCAGCCGGTTCCCGGTGGTTGGGATTTCCAGCCGCAGGTTACGGAAACCGGCCGCTATGCGCACTGGCTCAACAATGTTGTGCTGCTGCCGCTGATGACCATCGTCTCGCTGATCGTCCTCGGCCTGATGCTGTGGATCGTCGCCCGCTATCGCGCCAAGGCGAACCCGGTTCCGTCGAAGACCACGCACAACACGATGATTGAAGTGATCTGGACGCTCGTTCCGGTGTTCATCCTCGTCGGCATCGCGGTCCCCTCGATCGATCTGCTCGCCAAACAATATGCGCCGCCGCCGGCTGATGCCGTCACGGTGAAGGTGACCGGCTACCAATGGTATTGGGGCTATGAATATCCCGACCATGGCGTCCCGGAAATCATCAGCCGCATGCTCCCCGAAGAACAGGCCGTTGCGCGTGGTGAGCCTTATCAGCTCGCTGTCGACAACCGCATGGTGGTTCCGGTGAACCGCACGGTAAAGCTGATCGTGACCGGTGCGGACGTCATCCACAGCTGGGCAATGCCGGCTTTCTGGACAAAGATGGATGCCGTTCCCGGCCGCCTCAACGAAGTAACCTTCAAGGCTGACCAGATCGGCGTCTATTATGGCCAGTGCTCGGAACTGTGCGGCATCGACCATGGTTTCATGCCGATCGCCGTCGAAGTGGTGAGCGAAGCCGACTTCGCCCGCTGGGTTGCCAGCCGTGGCGGCACCATGCCGGGCGCCGCTGCTCCGGCTGCTGCCCCGGCTGCTGCTGGTGCGGCACCCGCTGCTCCGCAGGCACCCGCCGCTGCTCCTACCGACGCCCCCGCCGCTCCGGCGACCGCAAGCTGATTTCGCGCAGGAACCGAACCGATGACTGATATCGCTGCAACTGCTCCCGCCGACCTTCATGGTCATGCCCATGCGCATGACGATCATGATCACAAGCCGGGTTTCTTCGTCCGCTGGTTCATGTCCACGAACCACAAGGACATCGGCACGCTCTACCTGCTCTTCGCGATCGTTGCTGGCATCATCGGCGGCGCGCTGTCGGGGATGATGCGTCTCGAGCTCGCTGAAGCCGGCATCCAATATCTGCCCGGTTGGGCAAGCATGCTGGGCGGTGAATCAACGGATACCGCGGGCAAGCATTTCTGGAACGTCATGATCACCGCGCACGGCCTGATCATGGTCTTCTTCATGGTCATGCCGGCGATGATCGGCGGTTTCGGCAACTGGTTCGTGCCGCTGATGATCGGCGCGCCGGACATGGCCTTCCCGCGCATGAACAATGTCAGCTTCTGGCTGACCTTCGTCGCTTTCCTGCTGCTCGTTGGCTCGATGTTCGTGCCCGGCGGCGCGGGCGGCCTCGGTGCGGGCACCGGCTGGACAATCTATGCTCCGCTGTCGACCTCCGGTTCGACCGGCCCTGCTGTGGACATGGCGATCTTCTCGCTCCACCTCGCGGGCGCTGCCTCGATCTTGGGTGCGATCAACTTCATCACCACCATCTTCAACATGCGCGCGCCGGGCATGACCCTGCACAAAATGCCGCTGTTCGTATGGTCGGTGCTGGTCACCGCCTTCCTGCTGCTGCTCGCGTTGCCGGTTCTGGCTGCTGCGATCACCATGCTGCTCGCTGACCGCAACTTCGGTGCGGCCTTCTTCGATGCAGCCGGCGGTGGCGATCCGGTACTTTACCAGCACCTCTTCTGGTTCTTCGGCCACCCCGAAGTGTACATCATGATCCTGCCTGGCTTCGGTATCGTCAGCCAGATCGTCGCGACCTTCAGCCGCAAGCCGGTGTTCGGCTATCTCGGCATGGCCTACGCCATGGTCGCGATCGGCGTGGTCGGCTTCGTCGTGTGGGCGCACCACATGTTCACGGTCGGCATGAGCGTGAACCTCAAGATGTACTTCACTGCTGCCACCATGGTCATCGCGGTGCCGACCGGCATCAAGATCTTCAGCTGGCTCGCCACCATGTGGGGCGGATCGATCAGCTTTAAGACGCCGATGGTCTGGTCGCTGGGCTTCATCTTCATGTTCACCGTGGGCGGCGTCACTGGCGTCGTGCTGGCGAACGGCGGTGTCGACCAGAATCTGCACGACACTTACTATGTCGTCGCGCACTTCCACTATGTGCTCAGCCTGGGTGCGGTGTTCGCGCTGTTCGCCGGCTTCTACTACTGGCTGCCGAAGATGTCGGGCCGGATGTACAGCGAGTTCCTCGGACAGCTGCACTTCTGGGTGTTCTTCGTGGGCGTGAACGTCATGTTCTTCCCGCAGCACTTCCTGGGCCAGCAGGGCATGCCACGTCGCTACCCCGACTATACGGCTGCCTATGAATATTGGCACAACATCAGCTCGTGGGGTTACGCGATCATGGCTGTGGGGATGCTCTTCTTCTTCCTCAACATGGCCTACACGTTCCTCCTCGGCAAACAGGCTGGGGATAATCCGTGGGGCGAAGGCGCAACGACGCTGGAGTGGACGCTGTCGAGCCCGCCGCCGTTCCACCAGTTCAACACGCTGCCAAAGATCAGCTAACCGCCATGACGGAACGGCCGCCGCTAACGGGGGATGCGGCGGCCGGTTCTGACGGGTACGCCACCATGACCACAGCATCCCCTTCCGCTTCGCTCGCCATGCCGGCTGATTGGCGCGATTTTCTCGCGCTAACCAAGCCGCGCGTGATGAGCCTTGCGATCTTCACGGCGCTGTGCGGCATGCTTGTGGCGCCGGTGGCCATACATCCGGTGCTGGGCTTCACGGCCATCCTCGCCATCGCCTTGGGCGCAGGCGCATGCGGTGCGCTGAACCAGTGGCTCGAAGTTGACGTCGATGGCGCAATGCGCCGCACCGCCAGCCGGCCGCTTCCTGCTGGCCGGATGGAACCGCAGGCCGCGCTCCACTTCGGCGTGGGGCTTGGGGTCTTCTCGGTGATCCTGCTGGGTATGGCGACCAACTGGGTCGCGGCGGCCGTGCTCGCCGTGTCGATCCTCTTCTATATTGTGGTCTACACCATCTGGCTAAAGCCGCGCACGCCGCAGAATATCGTCATCGGTGGTGCGGCAGGGGCCTTCCCGCCGGTGATCGGCTGGGCCGCCGCGACGGGGGAGGCCGCGCTTGGTTGGCCCGTGTCGCTGCCATGGCTGCTGTTCGCGCTGATCTTTTTGTGGACGCCGCCGCATTTCTGGGCGCTGTCGCTGTTCGTGCGCACTGATTATCAGCGCGCCGGCATCCCCATGCTCCCGGTCGTTGCGGGCGAAACCGCCACGCGCCGTCAGATTTTCCTCTACACCATCCCGATGGCGTTGAGCGCGGTTGCCCCTTGGGCGTTCGGGCACACCGGCGCGCTCTATGGCGTGACCGCGAGCGTGCTCACGGCGATTTTCCTTCTGCTCGCCACACAGGTCGGCTTTCGCCGTTCGGTGGAAGGGGATGCGATGAAGCCGGAAAAGCGGCTGTTCGCCTTTTCCATCCTCTATCTCTTCATTCTGTTCGCGGCTGTCGTGGCAGATGCTTGGATCCTGACATGAGCGATGATCTTCCTCCCGATTTCGACATGGAGGAATTCCGTCGTCGCCAGCGTGACCGGTCACGCATCATGGCGATTGCCATGGGCGCGCTCGCCATCCTCTTCTTCCTCATCACCATCGCCAAAATAGGGTTGCTCGCATGACAAGCCTCGCACAGCGTATCGATCCGCGTATCCGCACCGCCTTCTCGGCGGCGGCGCTGGCGGCGGGCATGGTCGGCCTCGGCTTTGCCTCGGTGCCGCTCTATGACCTGTTCTGCCGTGTCACCGGTTTCGGCGGCACGACGATGAAGGCAACCGAAGCGCAAGCCAACACTGCCGCCGCGCAGCAGACCGGCCGGGTGGTTTCGGTGCGGTTCGATTCGAACGTGCGCAACGGTCTGCCGTGGAGCTTCCGCCCCGAACGGCCGCGCGAAACGCTCAGCGTCGGTGCGCGCGACATGATGATCTTCATCGCCAAGAATGAATCATCCGTGCCAGTCACCGGCACCGCGACCTTCAACGTCACGCCCAGCGCTGCTGGCCGCCATTTCAGCAAGATCCAATGCTTCTGCTTCACCGAACAGACGCTGCAGCCGGGTCAGGAAATGCGCATGCCGGTGGTCTATTTCGTGAACCCCGCGATGCTTGATGATCCCAACGCGCGCGACATTCAGGAAATCACGCTGTCCTATACCTTCTTCCCGGTGGACGAGGCACCAGCGGGCAGTTAAGAGCGCAGCCATTCATTTTGACCAACGCCGACCGGGTGACGTGAGGGCACCGGAAGGCCAAACAGACAGGGCATAGGGGAAGCCGTCATGGCCGGAGCCAAGAACCACGATTACCATCTCGTCGATCCCAGCGTTTGGCCGCTGGTCGGCTCATTCGCTGCCATGACGATGTTCTTCGGGCTGGTCGCTTGGTGGCACCCCGAAAGCTTTGGCCCGATCGGCCCCTGGGTGTTCGGTGTCGGCATCGCCGCCGTTATCGCCACCTTCTATTTCTGGTGGGCCGATGTCGTGCGTGAAGCGCACGCCGGTGATCACACGCCGGTGGTTCAGCTGCACCTGCGCTACGGCATGATCCTGTTCATCGCGTCCGAAGTGATGTTCTTCGTGGGCTGGTTCTGGGCCTGGTTCGACTTTTCGCTCTTCCCGGAGCCGCTGGAAGTCATTGATGGCCTCACCACCAACCTCAACGTCACGGGTGGGGAAGGCGCCGCCGCCCTGATGCAGTGGCCGCCGAAGGGCGTCGAAGTGCTCAACGCGTTCGATCTGCCCCTGCTCAACACGCTGATCCTGCTTTGCTCGGGCACCACCGTCACCTGGGCGCACCATTCGTTGCTCAAGGGCGACCGCGATGGTCTGATCAAGGGCCTGTGGGCCACTATCGGTCTCGGCCTGCTGTTCTCGGCCATCCAGGCTTATGAATATGCCGTCGTGCCCTTCCCGTTCAGCGGGCTGAACTATGGTTCGGCCTTCTTCATGGCGACCGGCTTCCACGGCTTCCACGTGCTGGTCGGCACGATCTTCCTGATCGTCTGCCTGGTGCGCGCCTATAAGGGCCACTTCACCCCGCAGCAGCATTTCGGTTTCGAATCCGCTGCCTGGTACTGGCACTTTGTGGACGTGGTGTGGCTGTTCCTGTTCATCGTCGTCTATGTCTGGGGCGGCTGGGGCGCACCGATCCACTGATCCGTGGGCCCGGTGCCCACCGGCACATGGCAAACGAAAGGGCGGCCCGCATTACGCGAGGCCGCCCTTTTCGCTTTCCGCTCCTGCGATGATGCACGCACCCGCGCGACTGGACGAAACTGCCCCACAGTGACAGGAAGCGGCCATGACTGAAGCTCCCACATCGCAGCGCTGGCCGATCATCCCCACCATCATCGTCGCCGCCGCTTGCGCGACGATGATCGCGCTCGGTGTCTGGCAGTGGGGCCGGGCAGGGGAAAAGGACGCGCTGCTCGCCACCTATGAACGCAACCGCACGGCAGAATCCATCGCCCTCCCCATGGCAGGGCCGATGCCCGACAGCGCCATGTTCCGCCGCGCCAGCGCCACCTGTCTGGAGGTCGTGGCATGGCGCCCGATGGGCGGGCGCAGCGTCGATGGGCGCAGCGGCTACCGCTTCCTTGCGGAATGCAAGCGCGGCGCGGAAGGGCCAGGCTTCATCGTCGACATGGGGGTGAGTGAGGATGCGCAGTTCAGCCCGCAATGGACCGGCGGGGAGGTCAGCGGCATCGCCACGACAGAGCCGGTCGAAGGCGGCCTCATCGCCACCCTCATGGGCACCCGCCCCATACCGCGCCCGATGATTGTCTCCGCCACGCCTGCGCCCGGCCTCCTCGCCAGCGCGCCGCCCGACCCGTCATCGGTGCCCAACAACCATATCGCCTACGCTGGCCAATGGTTCTTCTTCGCGCTCGCCGCGGCGGTGATCTACGTCCTCGCACTGCGGCGGCGGCGGCGCGAAGGGCAGGGGCACTGACCGTTGCAGGCTCGGTCCCGTCCCGCTAGGCGATCGGCCATGCTTTACCGTTCCACCCGCGGCGCACCCGACCGGCTCGATTTCAGGGGCGTGACCCTTGCCGGCCTTGCGCCGGACGGCGGGCTCTATCTGCCCGAGGCCTGGCCTGAGCTGAGTCAGCAGGACATCGCGGACCTTGCGGGCCTCGATTATGCGGAGACTGCGGCACGCGTCCTCGCGCCCTTTGTCGGGGACAGCCTGACTGCGGAGGAGCTGCGCAGCCTCACCCGCGCGGCCTATGCCCGTTTCGACCATGCGGCGGTGGTGCCGCTGAAACAGCTTGATCAGCGCCAATGGCTGCTCGAACTGTTCCACGGGCCCACGCTCGCTTTCAAGGATGTCGCGCTCCAACTGCTCGGCCTCCTGTTCGAACGCTTCCTGACCGGCACGGACCGGCATATCACTATCGTCGGGGCGACCTCCGGTGATACCGGCAGCGCGGCGATTGATGCTGTGGCGGGCCGTGAAAATCTCTCGATCGTCATGCTCCACCCGGCGGGCCGCGTCTCCGATGTGCAGCGGCGGCAGATGACCACGGTGATTGCGGACAATGTCCACAATGTCGCGATCGATGGCAGCTTCGATGATGCCCAGGCGATGGTGAAGCGGATGTTCGGTGACCCCGATGTCACCAGCCATCTCACCCTGTCCGCTGTCAATTCGATCAACTGGGCGCGGCTTGCCGCTCAGGTGGTCTATTATTTCTATGCCGCTGTGCGCCTTGGCGCGCCCCACCGTCCTGTCGCCTTCTCGGTCCCGACCGGCAATTTCGGGGATGTGTTCGCTGGCTATGTCGCCGCGCGCATGGGCCTTCCCGTCGCGCGTCTGGTCGTCGCGACCAACGTCAATGACATCCTCCATCGCGCGCTGGCGCAGGGGGATTACAGCGCCGGCATCGTCACCCCCACCGCGACGCCCAGCATGGACATTCAGGTCAGCAGCAATTTCGAACGGCTGCTGTTCGATCTCGGCGGGCGTGATGGTGCCGCCATGGCCGCGCAGATGGCGGGGTTTGAATCGACCCGCGCGATGCGCCTTACCAACGCCCAGCGCGAAGGCGCCTCGGCCCTGTTCACCAGCGCTGCCATTGATGGTCCCGCCATGGCCGGTGCTTTGCGCTGGGCGTGGGAATCGGCAGGCGAACTCATCGATCCGCACACCGCCATCGGCCTCGCCGCCGCGCGCGCCGATGATGGCGATCCCGCCATCCCGATGGTCACCCTCGCCACCGCCCACCCGGCCAAGTTCGGCGATGCGGTGGAACGCGCCTCGGGCCGCCGCCCGGTGCTGCCGGGCCGCGTCGGCAATTTGTTCGACCGTGAGGAACGCTATGTCTCGCTGCCCGGCGATTATGCCGCGGTGCGCGATTTTGTGCTGCGGCACGGCGGGGCATGACCCTCCTCACCCTCACCGGCGAGCCTTGGTCTGACTTCGGCCTCGTCGACAGCGGCGGCGGGCGAAAGCTCGAACGCTATGGCGACTATCGTTTCATCCGCCCCGAACCGCAGGCGATGTGGCAACCCGCCAGCGCCGACTGGCAGGCGCATGGCGAATTCGTCCCCGCCTCGGACGATGAGGGTGGCGGCCGCTGGTATTTTGAGTCTGCCGTCCCGGCCGAAGGCTGGCCGCTCGCGTGGGAAGAAGTGCGCTTCACCGCCCACACCACTCCTTTCCGTCACCTCGGTTTCTTCCCGGACATGGCCCCGGTGTGGCACTGGCTGCGAGATCAGGTCGCACCAGTGGAATCGCCCGAATTTCTCAACCTGTTCGGCTACACCGGCGTCGGCAGCCTCGCGCTCGCCAGCGCTGGCGCGCGGGTGGTGCATGTCGATGCTTCAAAGAAATCGGTGGCACAGGCGCGGGAGAATGCGGCGCTCTCCGGCCTTTCCGAAGCGCCGGTGCGCTGGATCGTCGATGATGCGGTGAAGTTCGCCGCGCGAGAGGTGCGGCGCGGCCGTCGCTATGACGCGATCCTGCTCGATCCGCCCAAGTTCGGCCGCGGCCCCGATGGGGAAGTGTGGCGGCTGGAGGAACATCTCCCCGATCTCCTCGCCCAGTGTGCCCAGCTGCTCGATGGCCGGAGCCGCGCGCTCTTCCTCACCGTCTATGCCGTGCGCCTCTCCGCGCTCGCGCTTCAGGAATTGCTGCAACAGACGCTCGGCCACCTCGGCGGCACGGTCGAGGCCGGCGAACTCGCCATCCGCGAGGAAGCCCGCGGCCTCCTCCTCCCCACCGCCATCTGGGCCCGCTGGAGCCGCGACTAAGCGGAGCGCCTACCGTTCCCGCGCCGCCCTCAGCGCCGCACCGGCCGCGAACGGCGTCACCGCCACCAGCAGCAGCGATGCCGCGCACAGGAACAGCATCGCGCTGCTCCCCATCGGGTCAAGCATCCCTGCGCCGAAAATCAGCACCGGCACCCCTAGCGGCAACAGCATCAGCCCGCCCAACGCGCCGCTCCCCCGCTGGCCGAGCGTGATCGCGGCGATGGTGACGGAAAGGCCCGCCAGCCCCGGCGCGCCGATGGCGAGGCCGATCACCAGCCGCTGCCATGTTTCCTGCTCCAGCCCGAGCAGCGCCGCCCCCGGCACCGTCGCAATCAGCAGCGGCACGGCAAAACCCAGCGTGTGGGACAGGAGGCGCGCCGCCGCCACGCTCTCGTCGGCAAGGCCGCGCAAGGCGAGCTGGTCGAGCACGCCGGCATCGAAATCGGGCGCGAACAGTCGCTCGACCGGCAGCAGCGCAGCGAGCAGCGCCGCCACCCAGAGGATACCGCCGCCGGTGCGCGCCAGCAATTGCGCGTCCGTCCCCACCGCAAAGGGATAGAGCGTCGCGACGAGGAGGAAGAAGGCGACCGGCAGCCACCAGCTCCCGCTGCTCCATTCAGCCGCGAGATCGCGCCGGATGAGGCGAAGCAGCGTGCTCATGATACCGTCTCGCTCGGGCGGTGCGCCGCCATGTCGATGGTCTGCGCCTCGCCCAGTGTCAGCGGCAAATGGCTCGCGCACACCACCGCGCCGCCTGCCGCGCGATGCGCCGCAATCAGCGCTTCGGTCAGCGCCACGCCATCGCGGTCGAGGCCATTGGCGGGCTCGTCGAGCAGCCACAGTGGCGCGTCGCTTGCAATCAGCCGCGCCAGTGCTGCGCGCTTTTTCTGCCCCGTGGAGAAATAGCGCGGCGGCACGTCAGCAAGGTGGGCGATGCCCAGCCGGTCCATCGCCGTATGCACCCCCGCCATTCCTGTCCCGTCGATCGCCGCCCACTGGCCGAGGGCTTGGCCGAGCGGCAGATGCGCGTCGAGCGCATGGCGCTCATCGACCATGGCGGTGCGCGCATGGCGCGCCACTGTTCCCGCCGCAGGGGGCAACAGGCCGCCGAGGATCCGGATCAGGCTCGATTTGCCGATACCGTTCGCGCCCGTCAGCATCACCGCATCGCCCGGCGCGAGTGACAGGCTGATACCCCGCCACAGCAACCGGTCGCCGCGGATGCAGGCAAGGCCCTCTGCCGCGAGCAACAACGCCCCGCTCACGCGGCATCCTCGATGGCGTGCATATCTTCGTCGGACAGGCCGAAATGATGGCCGATCTCGTGGATCAGCACATGGCGCACCAGATGCTCCAGCTCCTCCCCGCTTTCGATCCATTCGAGCAGGATGGGCACGCGATAGAGGCGCACGATGTCGGGCAAGTCGCCGGTCGCGATATTACCCTTCTGCCCCAGTGGCCGCCCTTCGTAGAGGCCGGTGAGGTCATAGGGGCTCTCGATGCCGAGCGATTCCAGCACCGCATCATCGGCAAATTCCTCAACGCGGAATACCACGGCATGGAGATGCGCGCGGAACTGCTCCGGCAGCGCCGCCCATGCCGCCAGCGCAACCGTCTCCATCGCGGCAGCATCAGGGGCAAAACGGGGCAGGGCAGCCGTCATCGGCCCCTCCTTAACGGCAAGTTCCGGCCTTGTCGAAAGCCCCTTGGCCCGTCATTGCGAGGACCGAAGTGACGAAGCCATCCAGGGTTGGCCAGCACCTGCTCTGAATTGCCCCTCGATGACGTTGGAAGGATGAACGCACCCATGGTCGCAAAGCTTGACGATGCCGCCCGCGCCGCGCTGCTCGCCGCGCACCCCGACTGGGCGATGGAGGATGCGCGCGACGCCATCACCCGCACCTTCCGCTTCGCCGATTTCAGTCAGGCTTTCGCCTTCATGACGCGCGTCGCCTTGCTCGCGGAGGCGCAGGACCATCATCCCGAATGGTCGAACGTCTACAACCGCGTCACCATCGCGCTCACCACCCATGATGCCGATGGCCTTTCCGAACGCGACGCCCGCATGGCCGCCGCGATCGACGCGTTGGTTTAACGCCCCAACAGCGTGCTGCCGCCGTCGGGCCGGCGGCCCTTCTTCATCTGCCTGCGCAAGCGGCCCGGCATCCAGCGCGCCGCAAAGGCGAGGCGGCGGGCGGTCTTGCCGACAGCGGTGTGTACCGCATCGCCATGCACCGCGTCCCATGCGAGTGCGGCGACTGTTTCGACCGGCGTGAATTCCAGGCCCGCCTGCATCACCTTGTCGCGGCTGGTCTCGTTGGTGCCCGGCACCACGCGGTTGAGCAAAGGCGTGTCGATGAATCCCGGCATGATGTCACGCACGCGGATGCCATGTGGCTCCAGTTCGATGTCGAGCGCTTCGGTGATTGCGCGCACGCCGAATTTGGTGGCCGAATAGACCGAAAGCCCTGCCGCGCCATAATAGCCCGAAGCCGATCCGGTGTTGAGGATGGTGCTGCCCGGCGTGGCTTTGAGGAGCGGCATCGCCGCCTGAATCCCGTTGATCACCCCTTTGAGGTTGATGTCGATCACCGTGTCGGAATCGGTCGCGGGAAAATCGTCAATCGGCCCGCCCAGGCCGACCCCGGCATTGTTGAACAAGACGTCGAGCCGGCCTTCGCTCACCTTGGCAAAGTCCGCCAGCGCCGCCGCCCAATGGTCGCGGTCGCGCACGTCGAGCCGGTGCATGGTGCTGAGGCCGTCGGGCAGCATCGCTGCCGTCTCGCGCATGCCTGCCTCGTTGATGTCGGCAATGCCGACCAGCCAGCCCTGCCCAGCAAAATGCCGTGCCACGGCGCGCCCGATGCCGGATCCGCCGCCCGTGATGAAAATCGCCTTGCGCGCCATGCGTTCCCTCCCGTTCCTATGTCCCGCGCAGCATGGCCATGAGCCGGCACCGGAAATCAAGCGTTACTTTCAGCAATGTCGGCAATCGCGCAATGGCTGGCGCCGGCGCCGCTGGCCCGATACTAAGGCGAAACGATGCTTCGCTTTCTCCTCATTGCCCTCGCCTTGCTCGTCTCGACCGTCGCCTCGCCTGTCCGGGCGGAGGTGATCGCGACCTTCTGGAGCCATGAGCGTGACCAGAATTACCCGCACGCCTTCATTGTCCTGCGTGGGCGGCTCGAAACCGGGGAGGTGATTGATACCAACATCGGCTTCACCGCGCGCCGCATCACGCCGGGCATCCTGCTCGGCTCGGTCGAAGGGATGATGGAAACCGTGTCGGCGGAATATATGGCGCGGCCCACGTCGCGCCCGCATTTTGCCCTGCGCCTCGATGATGCCGGCTATGCCCGCCTGATGGCCTTCGTTGCCCGCTGGCGCGCACAGGCGCAGCCGAGTTACAATCTCCGCCGCCGCAACTGCGTCCATTTCGTGATGGAGGGCGCCGCCCTGTTCGGCCTCGCGGTCAATCGCGACAGCCGCCATTTCCGCAATCCCCGCGCCTTCCTTGATGAAGTGATGCGCCTCAACCCCCGCCTCACCCAGGCGACACGCTGACCGGCGCCACGCTGGCTTTGCGCCTCTGCGTCATGCGGTTTCGCGATCGCAAATCTCCCCGCTGATCACCTCGAGTTAGGCGTGTTTCGCAAGCGCGCGTTAACGGTTGGCGCCGAAACAAACCCGTCAGAGTCTTACTAATCTGCCACTTGCTTCGTTGAGCATTGCGGCAGGCTTGCGAGCGTTGTTCCCAGAATGATGTGCGGCGGCAGTCTGTTGGGCAAAAAACATCAAGGTGAACTGGGCGTCGTGCTGAAGCTGAGAATATTCTGGGTGACGGCTTTGCTGTGGCTGGTCTGTTTGACGCCGCACATCGCTGGTGCGCAGACGCTGACGACCTTCACCAGCGAAGCGAGCTACACCGCCGCGCTTCCGTCCGCGGGCGTGACGACCACGGTGGAAGGATTCACCAGCATCACTGCGGACCGCCCGGTCCCAACTGTCACGCCGGAACAGTGGAACGGCTTCACGCTGATCGGGCAAGGCACGTCCGGCTTCGGCTCCTCCTCTTATTGCGTCAGCCTGCGCACCTGCTTGAACTGGACGCCCTCTCCGCCCACGCTGCCCGGTATTTATACGGCAGTGTCCGATCCGGCCTTTGGTAACGGGCGGGTGACTTTCACCCCTGCCGCGCGCGCCTTCGGGTTCGGGCTGGAATATTGGGACTGGAATGATGGCAGCCAGCGATCACAGATCGTGGTTACGCTGAGCAACGGGGCTGTCTTCAACGTCACCGGGCCTACCACGGTCAGCGGCGCTGCCGGGGGCTTCATCGGCTTTCGGATCGATCAGACCTCGGTCAATGCGGGGATCACGATCGCCAGCGTGGCGTGGGTTGCTCTGCCCAGCAATTCCGAGATTATCGGCATTCGCAACGTGCGGGTCAGCGTCTCCAACCCGCTGGTGGTCACCAACACCAATGACAGCGGCGCCGGGTCACTGCGGGCAGCGATCCAGTTCGCCAATGCGCAAAGCGGTGCCTCGACTGTCACCTTTGCCATCCCCGGCGCGGGGCCGCACACGATCACCCTTTCGTCCATTCTGCCGAACCTCACCGCCAACGGCCTCACCATTGACGGCACCACCCAGTCCGGCACCCAATGCCGCGATCTGTGGGCGGGGAACGGGCATGACCTGCGGGTCAATGTGCGCGGCGGAGGGTTCAACGGCTTCCAGCTGGGCGGCACCAACCAGACCATCAGGGGCCTGTCCCTGACCGGCTTCGACAATGCCGTCTTCACCGTGGCGGGCAGCAGCAATGCCACGATCCAGTGCAATTATCTCGGCCTGCTTGCCAATGGCACGAGCAGCGCCAACGCCAGAGGCGTCCTTGTCAGAGGGGCCAGCGCGCGGATCGGCGGGCTCAATGCGGGTCAGGGCAATGTCATCTCCGCCAATGTCGTCGCCGGGGTCGTGACCGAAGCGGGCAGCACAGACACCGCCATCCGCGGCAATTTCATCGGCACCGATCCCGCCGGGATGGCTGCGCGCGCCAATGGTGTGGCGATCAACAATTTCATGGGCACCGCCACCTGGCGGGACATCACGCGCAATCTCATTTCCGGCAACAATGGCGGCGCGGGCATCATGCTGGAAACCGATGATCGCATTGGCCCGTCCGATGGCCAGATCCGCATCCAGTCGAACATCATCGGCTTCAACCGCACATCGTCTGCGCAGCTGCTCAATGCCGGGGACGGCATCCGCTTTTCCTCGGACAGCATCACCAGCGTGCTGATCGGCGGCGCTGGCTCTTCCGAAGGAAATGAGATCACCGGAGCGCTCAATGGCATAGCAATCGCCAATGCCAGCGATGTGACCATCCAGGGCAATGTCATCGCCTCCGCCAGCCAATCTGGGGTGAATGTGAACTCCAACGGCAGCAACATCCGCCTAATCGGCAACACTGTCCGCGATAACAGCCGCAATGGAATTCAGCTGGAAAATGCCACCCGCGCTGCGCTGCTTGGCAACCGCATCTTTGCCAACGGCCTGCTGGGGATCGATCTGGGTAACAACGGGGTCACAGCCAATGACGCGGGCGATGGGGATACAGGGGCAAATGATTTGCTCAACTTCCCGCAGATCAATCGCGCTATCGTGTCCGCCCCAACCCAGCTGACCTACCGCGTCACGCTCGATGCTCCTGCGGCCGCGAATGGCTACCGGATCGAATTTTTCGCCAACAGCGTGGCTGATCCGACCGGCTTCGGTGAAGGGGAACGCTATCTCGGCCATGTCGATGTCAACCATGCTGGCGGGGTGCAAAGCTACACGGGCACGCTCGCCACGCTGCAACCGGTGGCGATCGGCGACATTATCTCGGCCACCACCAGCCGGCGCACGGCTGCCGGGTCTTGGGACATTAGCTCGGAATTTTCCGCCGTCGCCACGGCGGACGGAGTGGCGGCATTGACCGTTGCCATCTCGTCAGAAGTCTTCGTTCCTCCGGCTGACAATCCCTTTGCCACGCCCGGCAATGATATCCTTCTGACGACGACTGTCAGCAATGCCGGTACCGGCAGCACCGATGCGGACTCCATCTTCGTCGCGATCAGGCTGGATCCCGCGCATGCCTTTTACAACGCCGTTACACCGGCCCTCGGCGGCGTAGTCGGGTTCCAGAGCGGAACGCCCGGCCTCACCCTGACGCCGACGACGGACTTGCGCTTTTCCGATAGCGCGGCTGCGCCCGCATCCTTCGCGCAATGCACCTATACGCCCGCTGCCGGTTACGACCCGCAGGTCCGGCACGTGTGCCTCAATCCCAAAGGCACCTTGCCCGGTGGCGGCCCGGCAGGGCAATTTGTGGTGCAGCTCCGCTCCCAAATCGAATGAGCAGGCCAGGCACTATCCAGTGAAAAACAGGCATCAGACACGCATGGAATGGCGTGTCGCTGCCGGAAATCCAGCCTTGTTGCTGGATGCACCGCGCCTCTGCCATCAGCACTACTGCAACAATCCGGCGCTGTCTGGATGGCGGGTTTCCGGCTGGTCCGAGCGGTGGCCGAATGACTGAAACTGGGTGGGAAGTTGCCGCTTACATCGCGACGGTTTCGTAGCTGACCGAAACGCCAGCAACCGAATTATCCTGTTCAAAGATCCGAGACTTATCGGCATGCCGGATGAGTAGGTGGTCTGAGGCAAGCCATTTGATTTCAGCCCATGAGCCGCCCCAATCTCCGACTTTTGCGGCCCCATGATCGTCATCCGCGCGGAACGTATTGCCTCCTCCTGCTGCGGCTTGTCCGGCTTCCACAATCGAGATTTGCGTCGAGTATCCGCTAGTCGCGCCGCAGTGGCGTTGAAACATCACCGCTTCGTGCTTGCCATCTGGCGAAACAAGTCGGGTTAGGACTTCGTTGGTGCAAGCGTCATCACAGGCGCCCACAGCAAGGGACAGAACCAATAGGAGCAAAGCGCGGTTCACTGGCGCAAATTAGCCCTCTCTTGAAATGGCAGCAATGGGGTCGCTTCCTGAACGGCAGCTTTTTTGCTGCGAATGTGAATAACGGACATAAACCTCAAACCGGTTCACGACTTGCCGAGTAATAGTGCCAGGCGAAGATCGCCGCCGCCCCGCGGTGCGGGCGCCATCCTTCGGCGATTACCCGCGCCGCCTTCTCGTCGGGCCGCGCCTCCAGCCGCTTGATGCGCGCCAGCGCTTCCTGCACCGCCAGATCGCCCGCCGGCCAGATGTCGGGGCGTCCTTCTGCGAACAACAGATAGATTTCCGCTGACCAGCGCCCGATGCCCTTGATGCGGGTCAGCTGCGCGATCGCCTCCTCATTGTCGGCGGGCAGGGCGTGCAGATCGACCTCGCCGGCCAGCACCAGCGTCGCGAGGCTGCGGGCATAGCCCTGTTTCTGGCGGGATAGGCCGCAGGCGCGCAGAGCCTCCTCGCTCGCCCCGACCAGCGCCTCGGGGTTGCAGCCCGCACCCAATGTGGTTTCCAGCTTTGCCCATACCGATGCCGCCGCCGCCACGCTCACTTGCTGGCCGACGATGGTGCGCAGCATGGTGGCATAGCCGCGCTCGCGCAGCCGCGGCTCGGGATAGCCGACTGCGGCAAGGCTGCGCGCAATGTCCGCGTCCACGCCTGCCAGCGCATCGAGCGATCCTTTCAATTGCTGCGCACTCAAACCCATGCCCTTGTCCCTCCGCCCTCGCTGACATTCTTGTCACTTGATTCATCCGCGCCACCTGCGCATAGCCGCGTTCGCACAGATCGGGTCGTCCCGTTTCTTGCGCCCAAACCGGATTGAGGGAAAGCTGCACATGGCAAAGCTGATCGTCGTGACCCGCGATGGCACCGAACATGCGATCGAAGGCGATACCAGCCTCTCCGTGATGGAAGTTATCCGCGATGCCGGCTTTGATGAGCTGCTCGCGCTGTGCGGCGGTTGCTGCTCCTGCGCGACCTGCCACATCCATGTCGATCCGGCTTTTGCGGGCAAGGTCGCGCCGATGGGCGATGATGAAAATGACCTGCTCGATTCAAGCTCGCGCCGCGACGCCACTTCGCGCCTCTCGTGCCAGATCCCCTTCAGCGCCGATCTTGACGGGCTGAAGGTGACGATCGCTCAGGAAGACTGAGCCACCCTCTGGCCGCTTGCTTCGGCGGCGGCATAGAGCGCGATTGCTGCTGCATTCGATACGTTGAGGCTCTCCATGCGCGGGCTGATCGGCAGCCGCGCGAGCTGATCGCAATGCTCGCCGATATTGTGCCGCATCCCCGGCCCCTCGGCGCCCAGCACCAATGCGGCACGCACCGCACCGTCGAGCGCCTTGCCCAGCGTGTCCTGCGCCTCTCCGGCGAGGCCAATGCGCCAATATCCCGATTCGGCCAGCTCATCGAGCGCGCGGGCGAGGTTGACCACCCGCACCCAGGGCACAATCTCCAGCGCGCCTGATGCCGCGCGCGCGATGGTGCCGCTCTCGGGCGGGCTGTGCCGGTCCTGTGTGACGATGGCGACCGCGTCGAACGCGGCAGCGGATCGCAGGATCGCGCCGACATTCTGGGGGTCAGTCACCTGGTCGAGCACCAATATGGCCCGCCGGTCATCATCCTCCGGCTCGCGAAACTCGTCGAGGAAGCGGTCGGGCAACGGCTCGACTTCGGCAACCAGCCCCTGGTGCGGGGCGCCGGCCGGCACCATGCCTGCCAGATCGCCGGCACCGGCGGGGGTGATGGCAAGGACCGGCGGCAGATCGATCATCGCCAGCGCCTCGCGCGTGCCCCACAGGCGGCGCACCTCGCGGTGCGGGTTGGCAAGCGCGGCGAGCACGGCGTGGCGGCCCCACAGGCGGACGAGGCGGCTGTCGCTGCGCGAAGATTTGTCACGGTGTCGCATGGTTATCGCTTTTTCACACGCCTGATTGACAGGCAAGCGGCCATTCGCCATTGCGCCCCTCTCCCGAGCCGGCGGCGGATAACCGCGCCGCCCGCCCGCCGCATGACGGCAGGCACCGCGGATCTTGGGGACAGGTGGCCGAGTGGTTAAAGGCAGCAGACTGTAAATCTGCCCGACGTTGTCGTACGCTGGTTCGAATCCAGCCCTGTCCACCATTTCATTTCCGACATTCGCCCGGGGGGCGAATGCGACATCGAAATCCCGAAGCGAAGCGAAGGGCGCGCACCGGCTGTCCGCTCGCTCAACCATGGCTGGCAGTTTTCGATCACATTCATGCGGAACTGCGCGTCGCTGATCGGCCCGCGCGCGACCGGCGCTGCATGTCGGATTCGAAACAAATCCCTCAGGAACCGCATCTTACGCTCTTTTTCTTCGTGCTGCCTGTCGCTGTGATCATGGTACCAGTGAATGTGGTTCGCAAGGTCAGGTCAACCGCACGGCTCGCCCCCCTGAGTCACCCAAATACAACAATATCGGACAGAAAAAGCGCGGCAGCATCTGTCCCTCTCTTTTCGCATGAATTGAAATTGCACCCGCGTCAGAGTCTCGATACCTCCCCGTCCATCACCAATTTTACGAGATGGGAGATTCGGCTCGATGATCGCATATCCTCGCACCGCTGGCGGCTCGGGTCGCTCGGCCTTCATGCTTTCTGCAGCATTGGTCGCGCTGATCGCTGCGACGCCTGCTACTGCCCAGTCGATTGTCTCCGCAGATTTGCTCGCGGGTGACTCGGCTGACACTGTGTCGGTTAATGGCCCGTCGGTTGCCGGCCCGATGCTCCCGGCATCGATGGTCGCCCCGGTTCCGCATAATTCAGCCACGCCGGTCGTAACCGCAAAGGGCCCCACCTCGCTGGTGCCGGCGCATGTCATCCCCGAACCGCAGATCGTCATTGCCGATCCCGGCACCTCCACCACGGCGCGGGATCCCGTCAATGTGACGGGCGTTGGCCAGATGGTGGTCGATCAGGGAAATGGCTTCATCGGTCTGTGCACCGGTTCGCTCATCAACCCGCGCACGGTTCTGTTTGCGGCCCACTGTGTCAACACGCGCGCGGCGACCGCTTATGGTTCCGGGTCGGGCGGCGTGCCGATCAGCTTCGGCTTCGCGGCTGACAATCTGCCGGCGCTCCAGCGCTGGATCAACGCCACGATCGGCGGCCAGCCCAATGCGCTGCGCCACCTGTCGAACCCGGCGCAGTTCCTCTATAATGTGAATCAGGTTCGATACAGCCCGTTGTCGCTCGATCCTGCGGCCCGCAGCTTCCTGTTCGGCGACGTCGCAACCGCGACGCTTGATACCCCTGCGGCGAATGTGCCGACCTGGGCCTTGCTCTTCTCGCCTCTGCCTACGCCGACTGTGACGGCTGCGGGTACGGGCTATAACGTCCAGATCGCCGGCTATGGCCGGCATGGCAATGCCACCACCGGTTCTGCGTCCAATTCGGATTTCCGTCGCCGTGTGGCGGAAAATGTGATCGGCGCGCTCACGGATCTGCGGACGTTCGAAACCTTCCTGTTTGGTTCATCGACCAGCCCGACCCAGAATCTCTACTTCATCGACTTCGATGATCCCCGCCGCGGCCTTTCGGGCGCCAGCCCGTTCGATTTCAACGCGTTCAGGGATAATGCGCGGGTGCGCGGCACCACGCCGACCGAAGGAAGCACCGCAGGGGGCGATTCGGGCGGACCGCTCATTTTGCAGGGCTTCTTTGCCCGTGAAGTCATCACCGGGGTGCTGTCCGGCGGCTATACCCGTTTCTTCAACGGTCAGCCCGCTAACGGCTACGGCACTGTGTCCTTCTACCAGCCGCTCTACCTCTATTGGGACTGGATCGCCGAGAACAATCCCTATCGCTATGTCACCAATGTCGCCGGTGACCGACTGTGGACCGATGCTGCCAACTGGGTGACCGTCAACGATCCCAACTATTTCGTCATCGGTGCCAACGGCCAGCTGGTGAATGGGGTCCCATCGACTCTCGGTCAGCAGAATGCCGGTACCGGCAACGGTTTCGGGGAAATCTGCTTCCAGTCAGCCGGCTCCAGCAGCTGCCTCAATGTTGCCACCGGCACTTTGACCAATGATCAACGCCCGATCGGCACGTCTGGGTCTGCGATCCAGCCGGACGGCGGGGCAGAGACTATGGAGTTCAATGGCGGTTTCGTCAGTGCCACTTCGCCGGAGGCGTTCAACATCGCTGCGCTGACGCCGACACCGGCGCCGACGATTGCCAACGGTCTGGCGGGCGCGACCAATTTCGTTCCCAATAATGTCGATCCGGTGCGCGCCACCGGGGCCATCGGCCGTTATTTTGATGTGACGCTGACCGCCAATGGCACGACGACGCTCGACAGCATTGTGGTTGTGGACCGCTTTGCCATCGGGGGTGCCGGTTCGCGTCTGTCGATCGCATCGGCAGGCTCGCTCACCAGCCTCATCGATGTGCGCCAGTTTGCCGGTGTCATGACTGTCAACGGCACATTGACGTCGCGTGGGGATTTCCTCCTCGCGGGCGGTGGCTTGATGGGCACCGGGCGGATCAACGCGCCCTTCACCACCAATGTTCTGGGCACGATCACCGGCGGCACGGATACGACCATCGGTACGCTGACCTTTGGCGGCAATCTGGTGCTGTCGTCGGGCTCTAACCTGTTCGTCAACACTGGCGGCAACGGCGTTTCGGACCGCATTGCCATTGTGGCGGAAAGCTCCAACGCGCAGGGTGCTGCCACCAATGGCATTGCAACGCTGGGCGGCCGCATTTCCTTGGCGCCGGTCACAGGCTCGATGATCCGCTTCGGGGACCTTTATACTGTTCTCACCGCGCAGGGCGGGGTGACAGGCACGTTCCAGGCCCCGACAGCGCTCAGCGCCATCTTGCAGCCGGTGCTGATCTACAGCGCCAACAGCGTGCAGGTGCGGATCAACGCCAACAGCTATGCAAGCGTGGTCAATCCGGCGTCGCAGGTGCAGCGCAGCTATGCCTCGATGCTCGACCGCAACCGGGCACCGGGCGCGCTGAGCCGGATCTTCGATGTTCTCGATCTGCAGAATGCGGCGACCATCCAGGCGACACTTGAGGCGCTGGCCCCGCGGGCAGAACAGCTGCAAAACGCGCTGGGTATCACGGCACTGGATACCGGTAGCGGGCTGATCCGCAACCGTGTGCTCGGCCTCGTCCCGGGCAATCTGGGCGGGTCGATGGCCTTCTACGGGCGTCCGGTGCAGGTGGCCTCGCTTGACCGGGCGATGGGCAATCCTGCTGCCGCGATGTCGGTAATGTCGGATGTCGCAGCCCAGCCGATGATTGCCGAATCCGAACTGCCGGATACCATGAGCGGCTTCCTCGCTGTGGGCTATGTCGAAGGGTCGAGCCGCCCGCTCGCGGGCACGCTCGTCGCCGGCCCGCGTGATGCCTTCGACGGCTTCTTCGTCTCCTCCGGCCTCGAAACAGAGGTTGGGGACCGTGGTATTCTTGGTGTCGCGCTTTCCTACACCGATCTTGACGGCACGACCTCGGTCGGCGGTCAGTCGGCGGACGGCCAACTCTATCAGGGCACCCTGTACGGCAAGCAGCAGTTGGGCTCGACTGTCTATGTCGACCTGCAGCTCAGTGCCGGTCTGCTTTCGACATCAACGGAGCGGCCGGATGTGCTGGTGCCGGACAATCTGGTCCTGCGCTCGCAGGAAGATGCACTGGCGGTGCTCAGCGAAGTCGGCATCGGTGCGGAATCCAGTGAAGGCCCGATCCGTTTCGGTCCCCGCGCTTCGCTCCGCAGCAGCCTGATCGATTTCTCGCGGTCGCTGGAAACCGGCGGGCCCTCGGCGCTGCAAATCGCCCGCAGCGATTATCGTAGCATCCAGAGCCGCCTTGGCCTCGTCCTCCAGGGCAAGGGCAAGGTTCGCCCGAACGTTACCGTCAACTATGTCCACGAATTCCGCGATCCGGCGGCCGGCTTTGGTGCCAATTTCGTGGGCGGCGTCGGCGGCAATGTGCTGTTCCGCATGGCGGGTCAGGACAAGGATTGGGTGGAACTGACCGGCGGCCTCACTGTCGACACCGGCAACCTGTCGCTGTCGCTTGCAGCGGACACCAGCTTTGGGCGCTCCGGTGTGCGCAACGATACCTATCGGGCAGCGATCTCGCTTCGCTTCTGATCATTGCCGGATAAAAATGCATGCGGCCGGCGGTTCCCTTGGCGGAGCCGCCGGCCGCGGCATTTCAACTCCATCAACAGCCAGCGTCTCGCAGCTGTTTGCGCCGCAACCGCCAGCGGTAAAGGCCGGTGACAAACAGGATTAAGGGGAGGAGGCCCATTGCTGCGGTCAGGATGCGGGTGGTCAGACCGCCGAACGAACCGTCATGCAGCGGGTGGAGCCAATTGAGCAGCCGGCTATGCGCATTGGCGGCATTGGCATCGATGCTTTGAACGATGGTCGATCCGCTGCGGGTCACCCAGACATAGCTGTGCGGAAAGCGGCGGCTGGGGTCGCCTGAAATCTGGAAACGAAAGCGAAAGCAGCAGCCCTCTGTTCCGGGGGTTTCGATCCATGCCAGCCGCGCTTTGGGAAATTGCGTGCGGGCAAGCGCGAGCGCGGCGCTAAGGTCGGCCGCGACCGGCAATGGCGGAACCGCTGGTGCGCTTTGGCGATCAGGCTTGCCGATGATGGGGGACAGCACCGTCTCGCTCTCCTCCGGCAATGCCAGCATGGCGCCCGTCGCAAACAGCATCAGCAAGGGGATGAGGCCGACCAGACCCGCGATCTTATGGGCATCACGCCAGCGCCGCAGCGGGTGTCCGCGCAACCGCAGCGCGAGGGCCTTTGCCCATGAACCGCGCGGCCAGAAACTCCACAGGCCGGTCAGCACAAGAATGACCGCCACCAGACCGATATAGCCCACCAGCTTGGCGCCCGCGCCCTCTGCCAGCAGCCGGTAATGCAGGTCGTAAATGAAGGTCATGGCATAATCGCCCCAGAATTCGGTCCGCACGACCTCGCGGCCATCGGGGCTGACCCACAGCATCATGGGGGCAAAGGCGCGCCCCGCTGTTTCCGGTGGATTATAATAGCGGGCGGGAATGGCGCCTGGCTGCCCCGTCACCTCCAGCCGCCAGGGGCCGGTGCGATCGGGATAGGATGCGCGCAATGTCTCCTCGGCGCGGATCAGATCGGCATCGTCTGCGATCTCTCCGGATTGCACCGCTGGATTGAGCGCCGCGTCAATCTCCGGATAGAAGACGAGCAGCGATCCGGTCGTGCTGATCAGGACGATGATCAGCCCGACTGACAGGCCGAGCCACGCATGCGCGCGTTGCACCAGCCGACGAGCGGACATGTGGGCCTCTCCTCTTCACCCGATGGGACGCTGCGGCCAGTGGTCGATTATCGATCGACTGGCCACAGCTTTTTCCATCGCGCGTTAGAATCGGATGCGCAGGCCAAGGGCCGCGTCACGCGGCGTGCCCGGTTGCAGGAACAGCGTTGCAAAGCTGTTGGCATACCAGGTGTCGTTGAGGAGGTTGTTGACCGTCACAAAGGCTTCGAGATTGTCGGAGATGGTCCATTCGGCAAAGGCGCGAACCAGCGTGTGCGATGGCAGGAAGAAAGTGGTGGCCGTTTCCCCCAGCCGGCGCCCGGTATGCTGCACGCCCACACCCAGCCGCAGAGATGTATCGGCGATATCGACCGTCTTGGCGATCTGTGCTGCCAGCGTGTGCTTGGGGATGTTGATCAACGGGTCACCGACCCTGATCTGCAACCCGAAATTGGGATCCAGCACGGCCGCGCGCGCTTCCGCGTCGATATAGGCATAGGACAGGATGACATCGATATTGCCCGGCAGACGGCCGGTCACATCGAACTCCAGACCGCGGCTGCGGGCGGCACCGATGGTGGTCGAAAAGCCCGGATTGAGCGGGTCGGCCGCCAGCACATTGCGCTTGTTCATGGAAAACAGCGCCAGCGTGCCCTGAATGGCGTCGTCGAGCAGGCCGAATTTGGCGCCCACTTCATAGGACCGGCTGGTTTCCGGATCGAACAGATTGCCGGCGGCATCGGCGGCCAGATTGGGCCGGAATCCTTCGCCATAGGCGGCATAGAGCGACAGTTGCTGGCTCGCGGTAAAGACCAGGCCGAACTGCGGGCTGAACCGTTCATAGTCGCGTTCGTCGGCGTCGGCGTTCAGCCGGTTGAGCGACTGCAGATTATAATTGTCGTACCGGCCGCCAAAACGCACCGCAAAGCGATCGCTCAGCGTGATCTGGTCCTGCAGATAAATGCCGATCGCGCGCTGTTCATCCAGCCGGTCGGTCAACGGTCCCGGCGTCGGCAGCGGGAAACGGCCGTAAACCGGGTTCAGGATATCGAAGACATAGCCTGCCTGCGCGCTCGGGTTGCCGCTGACTGCCGGCGGGCGGAAACGGCGGAAGACCTGATCATTCTGGTAATCATCATAGTCGATGCCGATCAGGATGCGGTGCCGCATACCGGCCAATTCGACATCGCCCGCCAATTCGGCGCGCAACACCAGATGTTCGGCATCATAGTCGCGCGAACGGCGCTGGCGCGACAGGGACCGGCCGTCCTGGTAAAGCCGCTGGCGCGAACGCACCAGTTCCGGATCGGACGAGAATCCTTCCAAGCTGGTTTCGCGATAGCTGCCGCCGACCAGCAGGCTCCAGGCATCCGAAAAACGATGCTCGATCTGCAATTGGTGACCAAGGACGTCGGCGACATGGCGGCCATCGCCCGGTTCGCCGAGGAACAGTCTGCGCGATACGAAACCGAACTGGCCGTTGGGCGCGATGGTGCCGCGATCGAAGGGCGCACGGGTCTGCGTCCATTCCAGATCATAGCGCGCCGTCGTGTCCGCGCCCAGTTTCACCGCGACGGACGGCAGGAACCCGCGCCGGTCGCTGTCGGGGCGATTGCGGAAACTCCCGGCTTCTTCGGTATAGCCGATCAAGCGGATGGACAGGGAATTGCCCAAAGGCAGGTTGGCGTCGATATCGCCGCGATAGCGGTCAAAACTGCCGATCTGCGCGGATATAGAACCGAACAGGCGACCAAATTCGGGCTGCTTGGTGATCAGATTGACGCTGCCGCCCGGTTCGCCGCGGCCATAAAGGGCTGCCGTCGGGCCGCGCAGAACTTCGATCCGCTCGATACCTGCGGTGTCGCGCACGCCGCCGAAGCCGCGTCCGCCGTTGAAACCGTTCACCAGATAATTGCTGGGGAAATTCTCGTCGCCGGCGAACCCGCGCACAGCAAAGGCATCAAAAAAGCCGCCAAGATTATTCTGGCGCGAAACGGATGCGACCAGATCCAGGGCTTCGGGCAGGCGCAGCGCGCCCGCATCTTCGATGGCGGCTCTGTCAATCTCGCCAACCGATTGCGGCGTCTCGCGCGGGGCGAACTCCCCGCGATAGGCTTGGCGGATATAGCTGACGACAATGTCGCCTGACTCGCTTTCGGCGCTGGGTTGGTTCCCCGATCCATCCTGGGCAAAGGCCGGCGTCGCCAGCATCATGGCTGCAACGGCGATCAGCGAAGTGCGCATCGAAATAGTCCCTTGGTTGTGAAACAAATCAGCCCGCAGGACCGCTGCGGGCATGATATAGTGTTACGCACCTAGGCAAGTGGTGCACGAGCGTCAATAAGAGATGATATACCATTGACATCAGGCGGCCGTTTCACGAACGAAGATCTCATGAACACAGCGCCAGTCCCTGCCTTGACCATAGAGTCCGTCAGTATCGAGCGATCGGGCCGGACGATCGTTCATGATCTGTCGCTGAATGTCGCGGCGGGGGAGATTTTCGCGCTGCTCGGCGGCAATGGCGCGGGCAAATCGACCACCTTGGCCGCCATCATGGGCTTTCTCACGCCCAGCGCGGGGTCGATAGCCGTGGCTGGCACCAATCCGGCGGCGGATCCGGAACAGGCGCGGCAGAAAATCGCCTATCTGCCGGAAAATGTCGCCCTCTATGAGCATTTGAGCGCGGCGGAGAATATCGCTTACTTCATGGCACTGGCCGGGGCCGAACCGCCCCGTGCTGCCATCGGCGCCGCGCTCTTGGAAGCCGGTCTCGCTGCCGATGCGCATGACCGGCGGGTCACCGCTTTTTCCAAAGGCATGCGGCAAAAGGTGGCCATTGCCCTCGCGCTGCTGCGCGAAGCGCCGCTGTTGTTGCTTGATGAGCCGACCAGCGGGCTCGATCCGCGCGCAACCGCGGACTTCACGGCTTTGCTCCACAATATGCGCACAAAGGGCCGGGCCATTCTGATGGTCACCCATGATCTGCTGGGCGCGGCGGATTGTGCCGACCGGATCGGCTTTCTTGACGCCGGACGATTGGTGGAAATCGTCACCGTTGCGGACGGCGTCGATGTCATGGCCCTTCACCGCCGCTATGGTGAGAGCAAGGCCGCATGAACCCGGTTGCGCGGGTATGCCGCAATGACCTGATCAGCATGGCGCGCAACCGTGTGGCGGTGGTCGCGATCCTGCTCACCATCCTCTTGTCGATTGCCGCTGCGCTGACCAGCATCGCGCACCGGGATGCCAATGCCGATATGCGCGAGCGTTTTCAGGCGGAGGCGGATACCCGCTTTGATGGCCAGCCGGCGCGCCATCCCCACCGGGTGGTGCATTATGGCCATTTCGTCTTTCGCGTGCCGCCCCCGCTGGCTGCTTTCGATCCCGGGGTGGACGCCTTCACCGGCAACAGCATCTATCTGGAGGGGCATCGGCAGAACAGCGCCAACTTCGGCGATGTCCGCCAATCCTCCCTGCTCGCCCGCTTCGGAACATTGACGCCGGCCTTTGTCCTTCAAATTCTCGCGCCGCTGGTCCTGATCTTCATCGGCTTCGGGGTGGTTGTGCGTGAACGCGAAGCCGGCACCTTGCGGCAGGCGATGGCCCAGGGGTTGCGCGCGCCGCAACTGGTCTCGGGAAAGCTGCTGGCGCTGCTCGCGGCGGCCGCGCTGCTCGGCGCACCGGGTGCCATCGCGCTCGGCTGGCTGGTGATGACGGAGGGGGCGCCGCTGCTTCCCGCGCTTATGCTCGCTTTGGCCTATGCGGCCTATCTCGCCATCTGGGCGGCGCTTATCCTGTTCATATCGGCGCGGGCCTCGACCAGCCGGGGTGCCTTGCTGCTGCTGCTGTCGATCTGGGCCGCCTTCGCCATCCTCGTGCCGAGGGTTGCGCCTGACCTTGCCTTTGCCGCCCATCCGGCCCCGACCCGGCTGGAAACCGATATCGCGATCCAGCGTGATCTCCGGCAGATGGGGGACAGCCACAACCCCGATGATCCGCATTTCGCCGCCTTCAGACAATCGGTGCTCGATCGCTATGGCGTTGAGCGGGTGGAGGATCTGCCCGTCAATTATCGCGGCCTGCTGGCGCTGGAGGGTGAGCGGATGAGCTCGCTGCTGTTCGAACGCTATGCCGAACAGCTCGCTGCCGAACAGCGGCGGCAAAGCCATTTTGCGCTGATGGCGTCCGCGCTCAGCCCGACCATTGCCATGCGCGATTTCTCGATGCGCGCGGCGGGCACCGATCTGGAGGCGCATCGCCGCTTTCTGGCGCAGGCAGAGGCCTATCGCTACACCATCGTGCAGCAGCTCAACCGCCTGCAGGCCGAAGTGCTGACCTTTGATGATGACAGCAGGCGGAACAGTGATCCTGATGCTGCGCGCCGCGTGCGGATAGATACGGACAATTGGCAGGCCTTGCCCGATTTCGAATATCAGGCGGCGGATCCGGGCGCGCAGTTGCGCTCGGCTGCCCCTGCGGCCCTGTGGCTCGCCATCTGGCTCGGGCTGGCTGGCGTGCTGGTCATGGCCGCCATCCGCTCGCTGCGGCGGAGCGTCGCATGACCCTCTGGCGGCATGAATGGCGGCTGCTGACGCGGCAAAGACTGGCTGTGGTCAGTCTGCTGCTGCTCGCGGTCCTCAGCATTGCTGCGGTCATCGCCGGACTGGCGGAGGTGCACCGGCAGCATCAGGTGATCGATCGTATCCAGCCGCAACAGCAAGCGGATGAAGCCGCCATCGCGCGCTGGGTGTCGGTGGAAGGGGATGCCGGCAATGCCGCTTATTATACCGCCCATGCCACCTGGGATTCCCCGTCGGCGATGGCGTTCGCGGCGCTCGGCCAGCGTGATGTCGCCCCCTATGTGCTCAGGGTGCGCGCCCTTGGCCTCGAAGGACAGTTGCAGGAAAGCGAAAGCTACAACGCCGAACTCGCTCTGCCCGGCCGGTTCGACTGGGCCTTTGTCCTCACCTATCTGATGCCGATTTTCCTGATCGGCCTGCTGCACGACAGCCGGTCATCGGAACGGGAGGCCGGTCGGGCGCAGATGCTGACCGTGATGGCGCGTTCGCCGCGCTGGCTGTGGGGTCGCCGCGTTATTTTGCGGGTCGGTCTCGCCTGGCTGGCAGTGGCGCTGCCCTTGGCGATTGGCGCCATCGCCGCAGAGGCTGCGCCGGCACAGGTTGCGCCCTTTTTGCTGATCAGCCTTGTCTATGCGCTGATCTGGACGCTGTTGATCCTGCTCATCGCCCGCGCAACGCGCGCCTCGGTTGCCAATGCGGCGATGCTGTCCGCGCTCTGGCTGGTCATCACCCTGATTGTGCCGACGCTCGCCTTGCTGGCGATCAATGATCGTCATCCGGTCAGGCAGGGTGTCGAACTCACTCTGGCCCAGCGGGAGGAAGTGCACGCCGGGTGGGACAGGCCAAAGGAAGACACCATGGCCGCCTTCGTCCGGCTCTATCCCGAATGGGCTGATCTGGCGGAGGTCGAAAGCGGCTTTCACTGGAAATGGTATTATGCCTTCCAGCACCTCGGCGATGTGGCCGTGGCGCCGCAGGTCGCAACCTATCGCCAGGCGCTGCTCGCCCGCGATGCGGAAACCCGCTTGGCTGGATGGGTGCTGCCCGCGGTCGGGGTGCAATATGCCTTGCACCGGCTCGCCCGGACGGATTTGCGCGCGCAGCTCGACTATCAGGATGAGATACGCCGGTTCCATGAACAGCTGCGGCGCTATTATTATCCCTATGTCTTCAATGAACGCCCGTTCCGCGAAGCGGATTTCGCGAATGCGCCGCGCTGGACGGACCGGCCGGACAACTGATCAGGGTTGGACAAGGGCTGGTCACGCCCCCGCCGCTTCACCGCGGCAGCACAGTGCCCTCAATCGTCCGTGTGCCCGGGTGATGCTTGTCGAGGTGGCGTTTGATGATGCGCAGGTTCCGGCTGTTGGACCGGAACAGAAAGTCAAAGACATCGCCTGCCACCGGCACTGCACCCAGCACCGTATCGAACGCGACATTGCCGGCCATGCGCGTCAGCTGCCATTTGGACATGCCGAGGTTGCGGGCCTCCCATACGATATAGGCACCCATTGCGGCGGTGATGACATCGCCGATCACCGGCACCAGGCCGATAATGGAATCAAGGCCCACCGCCCGGTTGGTGCCGGGGATGACAAGGCTGCGTTCCAGCAGCAGCTCCAGCGTTTCGACACGCTGGCGGATCTGGGCGGGGTTGCGCGTATCGATGCCGAGACCGGCAAACAGCGCGTCAATCTGGTCGGGGGAAACGGGACGGGTCACCATGCACTCCTGTGCGCCTTGCCGCCGCACGGTCGGAACCGGCAGGCATTGGGGCGATCCTTGCCGCCCCTAATCTGGGGATGGCAGCAGCCGAATCAAGCTGTGGCGCGAACGTGCATTGGGGCGGATGCCCGTCAGGCGCTGGCTGGCGAGGTTCCAGCGCAGCGGATTGCCTAGCGCGATGAAGCCGCCATGCGCGGTCATCATGCCCTCGGCTTCTGCAATGGCGGCGGCGCGTGCGGCGGCATCGGTCGCCTCGTCGATGGCCCTCAGCGCCGATCGGCTGGCGGCATCGCAGATGAAGCCCCGGCCGCAGCCTAACCGGCGCAGCACCCATGCCGGATCATCGCTCGGTGCCACCTCGTCGATCAGGCGCAGGTCGGCATCGGCATTCATCGCCACGCGCCTTGCCTCCACCCCGATCAGGCCAAGGTCGAAGGACAGGCGGGCGAACAGCAGCCGCGCGCCCGGCCCGTCGGGCAGGGCGATGCGCAGCACCGCATCGCTATCGGCTGCATCCGCCACCAGCGCCCTGGCCCTCGCGATCCGCTCGTCGCGGTTCAGCGTTTGCCATTCGGGCAAGGCCGGCGGCGCCACGCCTTCTTCGCTATTGCCGCGCAACGATATGCGGGGTTGATAGCCTTGTGCATCGAATGTGGCCGCTACCGCTGACCGGTCGATCGCCATCGCGATTGCGGCCCTGCCTTCGGCGCTGGCCAGCACGCCGCGCTCGCTGACAACAGCAAGGCCGAACAGCCCCTGCACCGGATCGATGATGATCCGTTCCGTGGGGATGTCGGCCGCGGCAACCAACGGCCAGTTTTCGAACCGGCCGCCCAGCACGGCTTGCGCCTCTCCGGCTTCGAACTGGGCGATGGCGGCGGCTGCACCCGTTCCCCACAGCAGGGCAGCGGCTTCAGGTTCGGCCTCTGCCTCTATGCTGCCGTCGGCGCCGGGCATCGGTTCGGGGTAAAGGGCGGCGGTTCCCCCGGTCCAGCGCGCCCGCCAGGGGCCCCAGCCTTGCCCGCGCCGGATGATTGCCATGTCCGGCTGGCTCAACAGGTCGAGGAGGTCAGGCATCGGCCGCGTCAGCCGGATCTCGATCACCCGGCTGGTCATGGCGCGCACGTCCCGCACCGCGCGAAATTCGCCGCGCAGGGCTGGGCGCAGGCGCTGTGACGTCATCTTCTGCTGGAGCAGTTGGGCCACTTCGCTGCTGCGCACTGGCCGTCCATTGGGCCAGCGCGCATCGCGCAGACGAAAGATATAGGACCGCCCGTCGTCAATCACGGTCCAACGCTCGGCAAGGCCCGCTTCCACCTGCCCGTCAGCGGCAAAGCGCACCAGCCCGCCGGCTGTCGCGTCGAGCAGCAGCCGGTCAGGCAGCGAATAGGGGGCGGGCGCGCGATCCGGATTGCGGTTGAGCGCGCCGATCGCTGCCACCGGCACCGGCCCGTCGTTGCCGAACAGCGAACACCCCGGCAGGGCGATCATCAGCAGGGCAGGGATGAACAGGCGGGCGCAACGCAACATTGTTAGCCACCATAAGCGTAAGCGGTGTTGAAGCAAAAGGCGTTGAAACAGGAAAATTCTGGTGCGGACGGCGGGACTCGAACCCGCACTTCCAGGGGAAAACGGATTTTAAGTCCGCTGCGTCTACCGATTCCGCCACGTCCGCATTGCGCCCACCTGTCGCAGCAGGGCAGGCTTTGCAAGCACGGCGCAGAATGAAGACTCAGCTGGCGTTGAGCCGCTGGCGAATTTCCTTGCCTGCCTTGAAGTGGACGACCTGCTTGGCCGGCACCGGCACGGCTTCCCCCGTCCGCGGATTGCGGCCGATGCGTGCTTCGCGCGAACGCACGGAAAATGCTCCAAACCCGCGCAGTTCAACGCGCCCACCAGCCGCCAACTGCTCGACGATCGTTTCAAAGAAACAATCGGTAATCGCTTCGACTTCGGCAGTCTTGAGTTCGGGGTTGAGTTCGCACAATCGCTGCACGAGTTCCGAACGGATCATATATTCCCCACCTTTTTTAAGGGACCGCTTGGCGGCCCTGCAGAGAGTTTAGCGACTCGTTTTTGCGCCGCTGCCGGAAATTGACCGGTCGAGCGGCTTCCGGTTGACGGTGTCTCTGCTTACGCCGTCTCTTTGGAAGTATCGGTGAACGATGCGTAAAGCAATATCCTGCGGTTTCTTGGTTGTTTCGATCAAGTTATGACAAAGAAAAGGGCGCCCGTTTTGCGGGCGCCCTTCTTTAATTTCAATTACTTGACCCTTGCGGGGGCGGTCAGCCCTCGCGCTTGGCCTTCAGCGCTTCGCCGAGAATATCGCCCAGCGACGCGCCCGAATCGGACGAGCCATATTGTTCGACTGCCTGCTTTTCTTCGGCGATCTGCATCGCCTTCACAGAGAAGGTCGGCTTCTTCGACCGGTCAAAGCCGGTGACCATTGCGTCGAACTTCTGGCCGACCTGGAACCGCTCGGGGCGCTGCTCGTCACGGTCGCGACCCAGGTCGCTACGCTTGATGAAGCCGGTTGCGCCATCTTCGCCGACCTGCACTTCAAGGCCGCCGTCACGCACTTCCAGAACGGTCACGGTCACGACTTCGTTCTTCTTGAGGGCCGAACCGCTGCTCGTGCCGCCCGATGCGGCAACCGCCGGGGCGCCCTTTTCGAGCTGCTTCATGCCGAGGCTGATGCGCTCCTTCTCGACATCGACGTCGAGAACGACGGCCTGGACAGGCTCGCCCTTGCGGTGCAGCGCCAGCGCTTCCTCGCCGGTGATGCCCCAGGCGATGTCGGACATGTGGACCATGCCGTCGACGTCGCCGGGCAGGCCGATGAACAGGCCGAATTCGGTCGCGTTCTTGACTTCGCCTTCCACGGTCGAACCCACCGGATGGGCCTCGGCAAAGGCTTCCCAGGGGTTGGACTGGGCCTGCTTGAGGCCCAGGCTGATGCGGCGCTTGTCGCTGTCGACCTCGATGATCGACACTTCGACTTCCTGGCTGGTCGAAACGATCTTGCCCGGATGGACGTTCTTCTTGGTCCAGCTCATTTCGGAGACGTGGACCAGGCCTTCGATGCCCGGCTCGAGTTCGACGAACGCACCATATTCGGTGATGTTGGTGACGCGGCCGGAGATTTTGGCACCGATCGGGTACTTGGCCATTGCGCCTTCCCACGGATCCGATTCCAGCTGCTTCATGCCCAGGCTGATGCGCTGCGTGTCCTTGTTGATGCGGACGATCTGGACGCGCACGGTGTCACCGATGGCGATGACTTCGCTCGGGTGGTTGACGCGCTTGTAGCTCATGTCGGTGACATGCAGCAGGCCGTCGATGCCGCCCAGGTCAACGAACGCACCATAATCGGTGATGTTCTTGACGACGCCGTCGATGATCTGGCCTTCGGCGAGGTTCTGGATGAGGCCCGAACGCTGTTCGGCGCGGGTTTCTTCGAGGATGGCGCGGCGCGACACAACGATGTTGCCACGGCGGCGATCCATCTTGAGGATCTGGAACGGCTGCGGCAGGTCCATCAGCGGCTGCACGTCGCGGACCGGGCGGATGTCCACCTGGCTGCCGGGCAGGAACGCCACGGCGCCGCCCAGGTCGACAGTGAAGCCGCCCTTGACGCGACCGAAGATAACGCCGTCGACGCGGCCTTCCTTGGCGAACTCGCCTTCCAGGCGGTCCCACGCGGCTTCGCGGCGGGCGCGATCGCGGCTCAGCATCGCTTCGCCCATGGCGTTTTCGACGCGGTCGACGAACACTTCGACTTCGTCACCGACCTTCAGGTCGGCCTTCTGGCCCGGCGCTGCGAATTCGCGCAGCGGCACGCGGCCTTCCGACTTCAGGCCGACGTCGATGACGGCGAGGTCGTTTTCGATGGCGGTGATGGTGCCCTTGACGACGCGGCCTTCGAACTGGGTGTCAGCGCCGCCGAGCGTTTCATTGAGCAGCGCGGCAAAATCGTCGCGCGTGGGGTGTGCCGTAGAGGCCATGAGGTAGTCCTTCGATCATTTTTCCGGCCAGGCGGTTGGTTCCGCCGGTCTTTCCTCCGCCCCGGCGGGATTGCCGGAAACGGGCCAAAAGGGCCGATGCTGCCCCGGATGCCGCATGCAAGCCGGAGCATCCCTTGCAGAATCACTTCCGTCGGGACCGGGCGCCCCTATGCCTCCCAACCGCAAAAAGCAAGGAAATAGGCCGCACTCACCCTTTTGCAGCGATGGCCCGTTCGACAATGGCGATGGCTGCCGCGATCGCTCCTGCGGCATCGAGCGCGGAGGTATCGAGCATCACTGCATCGGGCGCGGCGACCAACGGTGCGCTGCTCCGTCCCGCGTCACGGGCATCGCGCGCCGCAAGATCGGCAGCGATGGTGGCCAGTGGCGGGGCGGAGTCTGCCCCCAGCCGCCCGATCATCTCGCGCCAGCGCCGGTGCGCGCGGGCATCAACGCTCGCCGTTACAAACAGCTTCACGGTGGCATCGGGCGCGATCACGGTGCCGATATCCCGCCCGTCGAGCACCGCGCCGGCGCCTTGCGTTGCAAAGGCGCGCTGCCGCTCGAACAGCGCCGCGCGCACTGCGGGGTGGATGGAAACACGGCTGGCAAGGCTCCCCGTCGCCTCGTCGCGCAGCACCGGATCGGCCAGCAGCGCCTCGTCAAAGCCGCACGCCGCCAGCGCATCCGCCGCATCATCGGGGTCGCCCCCGCACAGGGCCACCTGCCGCCCCACCGCACGATAAAGCAGGCCGGTGTCGAGATGCGGTATGCCGAAATGCGCGGCCAGCGCCTTGGCAATCGTCCCCTTGCCCGAAGCGGTAGGGCCGTCGACAGCGATGATCATGGGGTCCCCATCACCCCGCCAGACCCCTCAGCATATCCTCGAACCCCGGAAAGCTTGTCGCGACCGGGCTCATGTCGTCGATGGAAAGGCCGCCGCGGGTGTTGAGGCCGGCGACGGCAAAGCTCATCGCGATACGGTGGTCGAGTTCGGCGTGGATCAGCGGCGGGTTGGCGGGCACGCCGGGCAATGGCTCGCCGCCGGTTCCGGTGATGGCGATGCTGCTTTCGCCTTCGTCGATGTGAACGCCCAGCGCCATCAGCCCGCCCGCCATCAGCGCCAGCCGGTCGGATTCCTTGACGCGCAATTCCTCGAGCCCGCTCGCGCGCGTCGTGCCATGCGCCATCGCCGCGGCGACGAAGAAGATCGGGAATTCGTCGACCATCGATGGCACCACTTCGGGCGGCACCTCGAGCGCGTTGAGCGTGCTGTGCCGCGCGGTCACATCCGCCACCGGCTCGCCGCCGACGATGCGCTCGTTGGTGTAGGAAAGGTCGGCGCCCATCGCTTCGAGCATGCGATAGATGCCGGTGCGCGTCGGGTTCATGCCGACATTGGTCACCGTCACTTCGCTCCCCGGCGTCACCAGCGCGGCGACGATCGGGAAAGCGGCGGAGGATGGATCGCCCGGCACTTCGATCGTCTGCGGCTTCAGCTCGGCCTCGCCGCGCACGCGGATGTGGCGTGTGCCAGCCACTTCCTCGACCGTCAGATCCGCGCCGAACCCGGCGAGCATCCGCTCGCTGTGATCGCGCGTCGGCACGGGCTCGATCACCTCGGTGACACCCGGCGTGTTGAGGCCCGCGAGCAGGATTGCCGATTTGACCTGCGCCGAAGCAACCGGGAGCGTGTAGCTCATCGGCACCGCCGGCACGATGCCGCGCACCATCAGCGGCAACCGTCCGCCGGGGGAAGCACTGATGTCCGCGCCCATGCTAGAGAGCGGGTCGATCACGCGGCCCATCGGCCGCTTCGACAGGCTGGCATCGCCGATGAAGGTGGCGGTTACCGCATGGCTGGCGACAAGGCCCATGAGCAGCCGGGTCGATGTCCCCGAATTGCCCATATCGAGCGCCGATGCCGGCTGCAGCAACCCGCCCACGCCGACGCCATAGACTGTCCATGTGCCACGCTGGTCGCCATGGCCGCCGCTAGCGCCTGCGCTAGAGGAAGGCGAACCCCCGCCGTCGGGCGGAAGAATGACTGCGCCGAAGGCCTTCATCGCTGCGGCGGTGGCCAGCACATCCTCGCCTTCGAGCAGCCCTGTGATGCGGCTCTCCCCGACCGCGAGGGCGGAAAGCATCAGCGCGCGGTGGCTGATGGATTTGTCGCCGGGTACGCGCACCATGCCCGTCAACGGCCCGCAAGGGGCAAAGCGAGTGGCGCTGGCGGGGTGCTGGGTCATGCGGCCGGGCTTTTGACAGCGCCCTGCCTTTCTGGCAATGCCCCGCCGATTCGTCGCAGGCCGCCTTTCGGGGCAGCATTTCACGCCCGCGACGGCCCGATTTTCATGCGAGAATGGTTGGACGATGATCAAGCCTGAGTGGGGCACGAAGCGCAGCTGTCCCAAATGCGCCACGCGTTTCTATGACCTGACCAAGGATGATCCGGTCAGCTGCATCAACTGCGGCTATGCCTGGAATCCTGAGCCCGTGCTCAAGTCGAAGCAGCCGATGCCGTTCGAGCAGATGAAGGCCGGCGTTGCCGAACCCGAAGCCGAAGTGGTCGTGGCGGATACCGATCTCGATCTCGACGTTGATGTCGATGACGACAATGTCTCGCCGGACAATGACGTCGATCTCGGCGGCGATGATGATCTCGGCGTTGCCGCGGGCGACGACGGCGACGAGGAAATCTGATCCGATGATGGCCAAGGGGCGGATTCGCCCCTTGCAAAACGGGCGCCCCCTCGGTTAAGGGGCGCGCCTTGCCGCCGGGAACAACGCCCGGCGCCCGAAATGGAACGGGGCCTTAGCTCAGCTGGGAGAGCGCCTGCATGGCATGCAGGAGGTCAGCGGTTCGATCCCGCTAGGCTCCACCATTTCATTTTTCTGATCGTCCGGGGGACGATCTGAAAAATGAAATG
>ERZ1022756.54-NODE-54-length-43931-cov-9.694845_pt1 | contig 43931 bp, 41 predicted proteins | sample MGYA00520902_ERZ1022756 | MGnify/ENA primary metagenome ERZ1022756 (study PRJEB33162, sample SAMN09537601) | freshwater metagenome | isolation source: freshwater | place: Canada:Alberta | collected 2017-07 | study: EMG produced TPA metagenomics assembly of the...
AAAGACCACTGTGGTGCTTCAGAAATCTCTGTCGCCTGTTGTTCAGTGATTACTCCTTGTGCAACAAAATCATCGAGTACTTCATCACGGGATTTACGTTGATCCATCTGCGTACTTTCTCACAATTTATGGAGTACGTGCATACCATTCGACAAATTCGAAAGTTGCGGCATCGAGAAGTGGTGCGATCAGCGAAGCGAAGGTAACTGTCATGTGATTGTCATCTCGATACACGAGAACATTCCCCACGACAGTTGGACACAATGTCGAGATACAGAACCAGTCCTTCACCCACAACACTTGCTGCCCAGCGCGGTCGAAATCCACCATCATCTCGGTCATATCATCGCGATACGCAGCTCTGATGCTCGGTGAGCATTGTTGGATGTTCGTGTAACTACGGCTCAAACAAGTCGGAATGTCTTGACCGGGGTACGGAGTGTCCTGCATCAACACAGGCTTCATTCCACGACTTTCAATCTCCGTCACTGTTCCTTGAAGACCTTCGCGCCATTCTTTTTGCCACATTGGCTTGCGCGTCGCCGCTGACAGCAATCTTTCAAAGTGTGCGACGAATACGACTTGCACACCATCAGCCACCATTTGATCGAGAACATTGCGTCTCCACGGTGCGCACTCTTTGTACACCTTGCCTAGCACGCTGCTAAATGTTGGAATCTCAGCCGGTGGGCATCCACGTTTTGTATACGTGATCAGTTTCCACTTTCGCTTGATTGCAACCTTTTCAAATGCGGGAAACCACTGAGCAGCATGAGAATCGCCGTAGAGACCAATGACAACCGGAGATGTTTCGTCTCCGAAGACACACTTCTTCGGACGCAGAGCGGAGAAACCCGCATGGCAATTGTTCTTATAGATAATCGGCATATCCGAAATCGCGTTTTGCAAACCAGGTGTGAGATTTCCCGGAAGTCCCGTCATCGAAGCAGCCTCAACAATTGCCGGAACTGGTTTTCCGCGCGACGGAAGGTCTGGTGCCATCGGTACAAGCGTTGTTGTTGTCGCAATAACTCCTGCAGGAATCGTTGATTCACTCACAACGATTGGAGCCGTCGCATCTGGACCAACAGCAATCGCGGGCGGGTTGTTGCGAGCAACGACTCCCGCGCCAGCCACCACAGCGATGATTGCGGTTGCAAGTGCAGCGGCTCGGAGTCCACGAAGAGTGATGTTGTGACGAATCGGATTTTCAATGAAGCGGAAAGAAAATTCAGACAGACCTAATGCAATGGCAATACATACCAATCCATCAGTTACCGAAAGCTCACGATTGAAAGCTGCGGCAACAATGATCAGAATCGGCCAGTGCCACAAATAAGCAGAGTACGAACGAGAACCGAGCCATTGCAACGGTGATTGCTGAAGTAACGCAATAGGAGCCCATGGAGTTGCGTTTCCACCACGAAGCACTACTGCAGTCGCTAGCACTGGAGCCAAGGCCCATGGCCCAGGGAAACGGGTTGTTTCGTCAAACAGCACAACAGTGGCGACGATGCCAACTAATCCACACCACGCTGCAATTGCAGCCAATGATTGATACCACTTCAGCGTCACCATTGGTATCACGGCGACCAAAGCGCCAATTGCTAGTTCAAATGCACGAGTGTGGGGTGAAAAAAATGCCCATGGCTGAGACGATTCCATCATGCGCATACACAACACGAATGACACAACTGTTACGACTGCTGAGAGCAACCCAATACGTACCCGTACATTCACACGAGATGATGTCGACGCGCCAATGCACAGAAGTGCAATCAGTAATGGCCACACAAAATAGAACTGCTCTTCGACAGCAAGGCTCCAATAGTGCTGCAACGGTGACGGCGGAAGTGTTGACTGCAAATAGTCGGCACCCCTACTTGCGAAAACAAAGTTGGACGAAAAAGTTGCTACAGCGAGGACATCATTTGCGACAGATCGAAGACGCAATGGCTCAAGCCAGATCCACGATGCCACAAGGGTAGAAACAGCCACCACCGCGGAGACCGGGAGGAGGCGGCGAACGCGTCGGGCATAGAACGACGACAGAGAAATCGTTCCGCTGGACTCTTTTTCAGTCACCAACAATGAGGTGATAAGGAATCCGGACACAACGAAGAAAACATCGACCCCGACGTAGCCCCCCGCTAGGCCTGGAACCCCTGCGTGATAGAGCAGAACGGCGAGAACCGCTATGGCACGTAAGCCTTCTATATCCGCGCGCCGTTGCATCCCTACGAGTATGGCTTGCCTGTTCACCCAAGATGAGCCACGACGCCTGAACCCTCCCAGTAGATATAGGGCACATACCCAATTTACGACCGACAGCATGTGTCGACGACCCTTCTTGAGTGACACACTGAAGGGGTGAGAAAGAAGAAGGAAGACTCCTTTGACACCATGATGCGTGAGAACATCCGCAGTGTCACGGCCTTCGCACTTTCCATCACATCAAACCCTCATCTTGCTGAAGAAGCAGTTCAAGAGACGTTTATTCGTGCCTGGCGATACTGGCCAACATTTCGTCACGAATCGTCCGCAATTTCTTGGCTCATCACAATCTGTCGTCGCGTTGTCATTGATATGGCAAAAAAGAACCGCGTTCACGAGCAGCTCCCCGACAACGTCATTGAGATCCGCGATCACTTTGCATCAATAGCGATCTACGACATGGTGCGAGAACTTCCACTACCGCAACGTGAAGTTGTCGTGCTCTGTGCAGTTCTCGGTTTTGACTATGAATCGGTTGCAGTAACTTTGGACATTCCCATCGGCACAGTTCGTTCTCGATTGGCACGCGCTCGGGAACACCTTGGTCGCCAGCTCGATGAAGTGATTGCCATCTGACATGACAGGAATGTCGTGTCAACGAGCCCGAGCGCTCGTCCTACAGCCGCTAGCAGATACCCAAGAAGTCGTCATTGCTCGACAGCACCTTCTTGATTGCCCACTCTGTGCGTCAGACACTGCTGATGACATGGTCGACTCCATCACTTCCCGTCTCGACATCCTTCGAGAACCCGGCGGAACACTGCGACTCAGCCTTTTGATTATTGCCAGTGTCCAAGTCTTTCTTGCACTTCCCTGGATCTTTGGAACAACTCTGATCTGGGGCCCTCGGGCAGACACTGCGGTTGCTCATCTCACTAGAGACGGCGTCATCGGACTTGTGCTCGGGCTCGCAGGGGTCGCAGTTGCACTCACTCCCCGGCTCGCCTACTTCGCACTATCAATCTGCGGTCTCCTCGTGATTTTGCAGGCTGTCGCATTCATCACCGACCGCCTCAACAGCACAGCCCACCCCGTTTTTGAGACGATTCACGTCCTTGCCGTCATGATCACTGCGCTAGTCGCAGTTATTGCTTTCCCACGCCGTACTCGGCGGTAGGTCAGCCGCTTCCAGTCGTCTAGGGTTTGTCACACCATTTACTAAGACATTCTCAAGGAGTCACAATGGCACGTAATACCCGCGTGTTTGCAGCAATTGCAGCACTTTCACTCGTCGTCGCAGCTTGCGGCGGCAGCAGCGACAGTTCAGATACCACCACAGCCGGTGGCGGTGCTCTCGAACTCGTCAAAGACGGTGCACTCACCGTTTGTTCAGATGCTCCATACGAGCCATTCGAGTTCCAGGCACCAGATGGCACCTGGACCGGATTCGACATGGACATCATGCGCAAGATCGCTGAATCAAATGGTCTTGAACTTGAAGTCAGCGTTCAGCCATTCGATGGCATCTGGTTGGCACCCGCTGCCGGCAAGTGCGATGTTGTTGCATCTTCGATGACAATCACCGAAGAGCGCACACAAGCCGCAGACTTCACAGATAGCTACTTCAATGCGTTCCAGTCACTTCTTGTTCGCAAGGCTGATGCAGAGATCTACACAACGCTTGAGTCATTGAAGGGCAAGACAATTGCTGTTCAGACCGGCACCACTGGTGAGGCTTATGCAAAGGCAAACGCAACTGATTCAAAGATTCAGTCATTTGACGAAGCATCAGCAATGTTCCTCGCACTTGAATCAAACCAAGTAGATGCAGTTCTTCAGGACTTCCTGATCAACAAAGAGCGTGCTGACAAGCAAGGTACATCTGCTGTCTCTGCAAAGTTTGAAGAGTCACCAGAGGAATATGGTTTCGCAGTTGAAAAGGGAAACACCACCCTTCTTCAAATTCTCAACAAGGGAATCAAGGATCTTCGTGATTCTGGCGACTACGACACCATCTACAACAAGTACTTCATCGGCTGATTAGCCGTTGTAAACGTCACGTAAGGAAGGGTCATGGCAATTAGCAAGCGACAGCGAGCGATGTATACGCGTTATGCGATTTACACGCTCAGTGTTCTTGCAATAGTTGTCATGGCCCTTCTCGTTGACTGGACTCGCCTTGGAAACGCGATGTTCAAATGGGAAATTGTCAAGAAACAATTCCCCAACATCCTCACGAGCGCAGCAAAAAACACTGTCGTTTTCACGATTCTTGGTTTTGCTGGTGGACTCTCGTTTGGTCTTCTCTTTGCGTTGATGCGCCTCAGCAGCATCCGCCCGTACCGCTGGCTCGCCGCCACGTACATAGAAATCTTCCGAGGCATTCCACTCCTCGTCACTCTTCTCGCCTTGGGCTTTGGTATCCCTATCGCCACAGGCTGGAACTGGCCAAACCCCTATTTGCAGGGCGCAATCCCCTTGTCACTCGTCGCTAGCGCGTACATGGCCGAAACCATTCGCGCCGGCATCGAAGCCGTGCCCAAAGGACAAATGGAAGCCGCGCGTTCGCTCGGTATGTCCTACCCGCGCGCAATGATCACCATCATTATTCCGCAGGCGCTACGCATCATTGTCCCACCGCTCACAAACGAATTCGTTCTCCTCATCAAAGACACATCGTTGATCTCAGTACTCGGTGTTACCGAAGCAACAAAAGACCTCGCTCGCTTCGGACGCGATGGCGTCAACAGCAGCGCTAACGCCACACCACTCATCGTCGCTGGTCTTGTGTACTTGGCGATGACATTGCCTCTGACCCAATTGGTTGCATATATGGAACGTCGCGCAAAGGCAGCTGGCAAATGAGTAACGAGACCATCCTCATTGATGACTACGTGGTGAACGTCAATGACCTCAATAAGTCATTCGGTCCAAACCATGTCTTGCGAGGTATTGATCTTCATGTCCAACGGGGCGAAGTTGTGTGCATCATCGGACCATCAGGTTCTGGGAAGAGCACATTGCTTCGTTGCATCAATATGTTGGAGCAGCCGACAAGCGGCAGCATCGTTGTTCTCGGACGAGAACTCACCCACATCGATTGCGATATCGACGAAGCTCGCACGAAGATTGGCATGGTCTTTCAGCAGTTCAATCTGTTTCCACACATGACGGCGCTTGAAAACATCTGTGTTGCTCAACGTAAGGTCCTTCGTCGCAGTAAGGCAGAGGCCGAAATGAAAGGCCTGCAGTTGCTCGCACGTGTTGGCCTCACAGAGAAAGCCGATGCTTACCCAGGACAGCTTTCTGGTGGTCAGCAACAGCGCGTTGCGATTGCTCGGGCACTAGCGATGGACCCCGACGTCATGTTGTTTGACGAAGCCACCAGTGCTCTTGATCCTGAACTCGTCGGTGATGTTCTCAATGTGATGAAGACGCTCGCCGAAGATGGAATGACCATGTTGGTTGTGACGCACGAAATGGGTTTTGCATCAAATGTTGCAACCCGCGTGGTATTCATGGACGGCGGTGTCATCGTCGAGCAGGGGCCACCATCGCAAGTCATTGCTGCACCCCAAGAGGATCGCACAAAATCCTTCCTTTCTCGCGTCCTAAACCACTAGACACCCTCTGCCTAATCTGCGCCCCATGAGCAACCAGCGCGACAAGATCCAAGCCCTTCTCAACCTCGCGCAACACGCCAATACTCCACAGGCAGAGGCTGAAACCGCTCTCGCTCTCGCGTCAAAACTGATGCAGAAGCACGGCCTCTCTCACGATGATGTCACCGATGCACAGAAACCTGAGGACACCGCCGTCGTGGTGCGACGCTTTCGTGTTTACGGCCCATACCGCGTACGTCGTCAGAACATTCTGTATGCCATCGGACTTGCGCATTCCTGCGCGGGATACCGGGCCGATGATGAAGACGGCGCATGTGTCGTTGTCTTCTATGGCCGCGATGCCGACATCACTGCTGCGTACACACTCTTTGGTGCAGCCGACATGATGGGGCTTCGTCTACTGCCTCGCGGCGACCGCTCATGGCGCACGTCATGGTGGCAAGGATTCCAACGCGGAATCACTGAAGCTCTTGCCGGCGCCAAAAAAGAATTCATCGCAGAGACTCCTGGTTCAGGTTTAGTCCTCGCCGACCGCATGAAGCGGGCGGAATCAGAACTTCGCGCGAAGGGACCACGCCTCACTGGTGGCTATTCATATTCCGACACATCATCGGGCGCGTACAGCAGTGGTCATTCCGCAGGCCGAGGGTTCTCTTCTGGCGGTCGTTCTTTCACCAGTGGCATTCGTGGAGAACTTGGGTGACATCACTGCACGCGTTCATTGATGCTGCGCATGTACGTGCCGGCGAATACAAACGCGGCACTACAGAACAAGCTCTCGTCTATGCCTGTGAAGACGTGGTCGAACAAGAGTTGGGCTCTCGGGAAATTCCCTCCTCCGAAGCAGCGTCAATCCTCGAAGAGATTTGTCATACAGAAGACATTGAAGTGCCACATGTACTAATCGCGCGAAAGGCAAAGTCTTCGGTCGCTCTCACCTACATTGACGAAAACGTCATCTGTGTTCGCGGTACAACAACCACCATGGCAACCTTGCTCCACGAGCTCGCACATGCCGTCGTTGGAGCAGAATCCCACGGGGTCCTCTTCCGCGATGAGTTAACGCGTCTCGCCCGAAAACACATTTCGGTGTCGTACGCCGCCCTTCTCTACTCGGTGTATTCCGGGACTGGCCTTGAGATGTCTCCCTGGCCCGCAACAGCCTCGCGACGCAATTAACCAACGCACACAGCCACTTCTCAACAGTGGCAGACTGCACTCATGACGACTTCTCCATCAGCAGATGACCTCTATGCACTTCTCTCCACCACACGATCCATCCGGCGTATCAGTGATGCACCTGTCAGTGAAGAAGTACTCCTTCGCATTATGCAAGCTGCTGTATGGGCGCCGAGCGGCGGCAATCGTCAGCCGTGGCGCATCATCGCGGTACGCGACCGTGTCATCAAAGAAAAGATCGGACGCCTCTATGCAGCCGAGTGGGAACAATACGTTGAGTACAACGTTGCCAAATTTGAAGGACAACCACCTGCGGTAGTCGCACAAGTACGAGAGGCGTACTCAGGTGGTACACGTCTTGCAGAGACACTCGCTGATGTTCCCGTCCTTGCAATGTTTGTTCACGATCCGTCAGCGTTGTACGTCACCGATGCAGACCTTGGCCGACATCCAGTCGTTGGTGGAGCATCGCTGTATCCCGCTGTGCAGAACTTTCTTCTTGCAGCGCGAGCAGAAGGGCTTGGTGGCGTGCTCACTACATTGGTGTGCAACAGAGAGACGGAACTACGAGACATTTTGAAATTCCCGACCGGCTGGGGTGTCCATGCAATGGTTCCGCTTGGTTATCCAAGAGGAAACCACGGTCCGATTACTCGAGCATCAGTCGAAGAGATGACGTCAATCGACCAATGGAAGAACTAATCGTTGGTTGATTCTCGCCACGGCACATTCGCGGGCCATCGTCCTGTGCCGCCATCTTCCGCTAAGAATCCAGTCAGAGCGCGATTGGAGTTTTTCATTCTCCATTGCAACATTGCCTGCGCCTCGCCCATAACAACAGTCGGATCTGTTGTCAGAGTTCGCCACGTGGGGTCTACAGCAATGTCAAAGCACAACCAGTCGCCGTCAGCAAACTGCACGTAGGCATACGAGTCACTGCGACGAACGGCCAAACTCATCGTGTCGAGATGCCGCTTCCACGGCGTGTCATGTGGATACACAGGTATCAACGTGGAACGCCAGTCGTATTCCCAATGTGCAGCGTCGCGCCAAAAAGGTGGTTCTTGACCCGCAAGGAATGCGGTCAAAGGCAAACCATCGCACTGCGCAGGTACTTGCTCACCCAACACTTCGCACAGCGTCGGCATGATGTCAACGTTTTCGGTGAACGCACGCACCACAGACCCATGTGCATTGGACTGTCGCGGATCTCGGATGATCGACACAATGTGCTGACTGGTTTCCCAGTAACCCACCTTTTCTTTTAGTCCGTGATCGCCAAGAAGCTCAGCGTGGTCTGCCGTCACCACGATGACGGTGTTGTCCCATTGGCCCGATGCCTCGAGTGCGTCCCAGATGCGACCCAACTGTGCATCCACTTCACTGATCATCCCGAAGTACTGCGCGCGCATATGTGCGAGTTCAACAGTGTCGGTAGGCGCCTTCGTGCCGTCAAGCAGCAGCATGATTTCGTGAAACGCTGGCACGGATTCTGCAGGTGCAATCGGATCACCCACAGTGAGCGGGTCGTACATTGTGCTGAAGTGTCCAGCAGCGGAGTACGGCGGATGTGGACGAATGAAACTTGCATGTGCAAACCAGCCATCGTCTTGCTGGTCAATCCATGACAACAGTTCGTTGGTGAGGAAAGTAGAAACACTCGCCTCTGCTGGCCGCTCGTTCTCGGTCAGCAGCAATCTTCCAATACCCATATCGGTGTTGAACCCTTGCGCCTGAAGCCATTCTCGCCACGGATCAAATTGATGGGTGAGGTCTAATGCGCTATCGAAGCCAGGGAGCACACCTTCATACGTCGAAAGTCGCGGGTCATCGGGACCTTCGGAAACGCGTGGATCTATTGACTGGTCTGTGTATCCAAATAATGCAGGTGCATATCCGGCACGGCGAGCCATTAGTGCGACATTGTCAAAAGAAGAATCAAGTGGCGTGCCATTAGCAACAACACGGTGATTCATTTGATACATGCCGGTGTACAACGATGCACGCCCAGGTGCACATGGCGATGCCTGGCTGTAATGACGCGCAAAACGCACGCCCTGTTGCGCTAGTCGATCAAGATTTGGTGTCTTGACAACTGGGTGATTAGCAACAGATAAACAATCTCCGCGGAACTGATCAAGAGTGATGAATAGGACATTCAGAGTCATGGGCGTTGACCCGTTGTGAGGAATGTTCGAATGTCAACAATTGCTTGACGATCTTGTGCTGTGAACAAGTGACCACCTTCATACAGAGACAAAGTTGCATCGGGCAGACGTTTCACGATTTCTTCTGAATTCTCAACAGGTGCGATTCCATCAAAACGTCCAGCAGTCACAAATGCTGGAGCGGTCACGCGGTGCAATCTGTCGCACACATCGTGGCTCATTCGTGCACCGAGCTGCAGCATCTCGCCTTTGATGGTCTCCTTTGACTTTGGAACAGCCGCCTGCTCATTACGCATTGTCACCATTGCGGCATCATCAGGATGAGTCGCCAACCACTCAGGTGTGAATCGCGTATCAGTCAATGTCGTGATACGAGCAGCACGTTCATCTGCAGGCAACGCACCCAACTCGTGCAATGGATACGACGAACCTGCATCACCGCCAGCCGATGTGCAGAGCAACACCAACTTCTCAACACGCTGTGGATAACTCACAGCAAACTCTTGCGCCACCATTCCGCCGAAGCTGATGCCAACGATTGCACACGTGTCCCAACCAACATGATCAAGGAGTGCAGCACCATCGTGTGCATATTGCGCCATGGTGTACGGGCCGTCAGGAATACTCGTTTCCCCAAGCCCACGTTGATCATGAGCCAACACTGTGCATGTTTTTGCCAATGCACTAATCAACAATGAAGCGGACTTCAATGTCGCACCTGAACCATTAAAGAACAACACTCGTGGTCCACTTCCACTCACCTCATAGTTGATGGAAATTTCAGAGCGTTCGAACTTCGGCACGTCGACATTCTTCCATCTCATGGGTATCCACCATTCACGGTGCTGCACAAGCCACTATCAATACCCGTGCAAACGTTTGTTGATGGAGTCAAACGCTCACTCGCTGAGCAACCTGATGTACTCCCTTGGCGACGAGTCACGATGCCGGGTCTCGATGTTGCTTGGGTGGGCATGAATGTTCCCTCCATTAATACAGGTGGTCGGCCTTGGGTTTGGGAAGTTGTGACACCAACTCAGTACGAGGCTTCTCATCGCATGCAAGATGACCCCATGGTTCTTTCTGTTGCGCAAGACACCGTGATTGCAGAGGTCAATCACCGCGACCATTCCGGCCCCATCATGCGCATGCAGGTTCCCGTCAAGGACGCCCCGGAAAGCGTGACCGTTACCGGTGGCATCAACCCCGATGGCCCTTGGTCCGTCCGTCTTGAGACCGGCTGGACAGTTCAGGCCATTGGCAGTGCTGCCCAGTGCTGGATCGACCGTGAAGCCCCTGGGAGCGCCCGTCTGGACACGCCTACACCCCAGCTTTCCCCCCATCAGCGCTACAAGTTGCACCCTGCTATCGACATCGAGTCGGCAGCCTTTGATCGCTTGCTTACACTCGACCCTGATGATGCGGCCATGGTCACCACCCTCCTTTCTCAGGTTCACGAGGCACTTCGGCCCTACCGCTAAGCCCAATGGCCACCCACAGGTGGTGGCTCTGTGATTACAACGTATGCATTGTCACTGCCCACGGTTGACTGCACGGAAGAGCAACGTATTGCCGTCATCGACATTGTCAGCGATTGGCTTGTCGAGCACTACCCCCTTGAAGCCCGGGGTCCTGGCACCACCGTTCGTACTCGTGAGTCATCAGATGACCCAGTGTTTCGTCTCACGATTACAGAGAGCGCCCCTGGCAATTCCCACGTTGAGACTCTGACCATCACTGTGGTGATGATCGCCGATGTACTCACCTTCGACATTCGCGTTTCTTCCACTCCCACCGCGTCACGAGTCATTCCCTTCACGTCTCCTTTCCTTCCTGTTCGAGTCCCGCAACTTGTCAAGAAGGTTCTTGCTGCAGTTCCATCAGAAGATGCCAATCGCTATATCACCGATGCACCCACGGTCGTCACTGATGAATTAGGAGGACAGGAAACTGCAGCATTCGTTCTCGCTCCAAGTCGTCGACTTCCTGTCCTCGTTGAAGTCCTTGATTATGAACGCAACACGCCACTGCTCATTGCAATGGGTGCAGGACCACTAGTCGGACTCATTCACGTGGTGCAGATCACCACCGCCGATGCATTAAGAGGATTCCTCACAGGCACTGGCTATGCCCTTGTCGGCCCTGGTTGTGTTGTTGTCAATTGGGCTGGCAATACAGAACCTGAGATTGTTCGTCGGCGCGAATTGCCCAGTGCATCTGAAAACAGAGAGCGCGCTCGCCTCTGGCAACTCATCCTTGAAACTGCCGCTCGGTCCATTGCAATTCCTCGAGTTCCCGCACCCCCACGTCGCGATGAAGATTTGATTGAGTCCACATCACGCGAAGTTTCAGTAACGAACGAGACCGTTAGTGAAGACCAAGCAATTCACATTGAACAACTTGAATCTGCAATTGACGAACTAGAAGCAGCGCTTGCCGATGCTGACCGTCGCTTGGCGGAACAACGCGCTCAGCTCGAGCAAAAGGGCGGACAACTTGACGAGTTGATTTTGCGCAATGTCTCACTCGAAATGCAGGCGGGTAATACAGCTAACACTCGCGCAGTTGCATCAATGACAGAAGCACTGCGATTAGCCCAACAACATTGCCCGTTTTTGGTCTTTCACTCCCGAGCTATTGAATCTGGCGAAGGTCTGGAAGGACCCGAACCCGTCAGCGTTCTCCAGGATCTTGTGCGACTCAACGAAGTTGCACGCGCGTGGATGTCTGGTGAGATCACCGGAACAAGTATCAAATTGGCATGCCGACAGATGGGGCTCGACTTCGCCCCTGATATCTCTGCCACTGCTCGACAAAAATATGAAGAGGATTACCTCATTGATTGGCGAGGAAAAATAGTTCGAGCAGAAGCACACCTTCGTCGCGGAAGAAAAGCACACCTTGTGCGCATTCATTTGTATTTCGATTCTGAAACTCAGCAGGTTGTCGTTGCATACATCGGACGGCACCTACGTGACAAGGGTGCATCCTCGTGACGCGCCTAATCTAGAGAAGTGACTCGCCGCACAATTCTCAAGGCCACTGCCCTCATCCTCGTGGGTTTTTCTCTCGTCACAACATTCTCTGTCACGCGATACGTATTGGCGCATCCAAATGAACCGCTCCAACAAAACGTCGCTTCATGGGCACGCAACAATGGCATGGGTGCAATTGTCGATCAGTTAGAAGTCTGGCTCCATGATGAGCCCCCTGCCGTTGCCCCAGTCGACACACTTGCACTTGTTCCCTTTGATACTGACCCACCGCAGGCAAGCACCACTCTTCCCGAAGAGAACGCGGCGACGACAACGACTCAGATTCCCGAGAACACTGCTCCTGCTGTTCGTCGCCCTGTGAAAGCAACACAGTCCTGCCCCGCTGCCACCAACGTGGTGACCACAACACTTGCACCGGGCGCAACAACGACAACAACAACTTCAACAACGACCACCACCACCAGCACTCTGCCCGGCGAGACAACAACGACGACGACAACCACCATCCCTGCTCGACCAGCTGATGTGGAAGCAATCATCTCCCCTGCCATCAAAGACGAAGGCACTTGGCGTGCAGTTGCAAAAGTCCGTAAAGAGCCAATGATCTACGCCACATCGATTCGTCCGTTGTGGTGTTACGGATCTGTAGTTGCCACGATGGCTACCTACGACCCCACCAAAGTTCGAGCAGCGCTCTTCAACGGAACTGAGGTTCCTGGTGGCAAGGGATGGAAGAACACATCGAGCATTCGCGGATCTGCAGTTCGATCTCTCATTGCCAGCTTCAATGGTGGATTTCGATTTGAGCACAACCCAGGTGGATACGTAACAGAAGGCCGAACAATTCGAAAGATGCGTAAGGGGTACGCAACATTTGGTATTCGCCCCGATGGCACAAGCATTATTGGTATTTGGGGCGAAGATATGAAGGCTGATGAGGAATGGTCATCGCTTCGTCAAAATCTTCCGCCACTTGTTGATGAGAACAAGTCGGTTTATGCCTCATACAAAGCAGTCGACTGGGGCCAAGACTTTGACAACAAAGTTTTCAGTTACCGGTCAGCAGTATGTCTGCGCATGGATGGTCTGATGATGTTCGTCGCTGTTGGCAAAGTGAATATCGGAATGCTCGCCGACACACTTGTCTTCCTTGGTTGTCGCACAGCGATGCAACTAGACATCAACGGCACATGGCCATTCTTTTCTACCTATTCCAATTTTGGAAAGACCGATAGACGCGGCAGAACAATTGATATTCGCATGGGAGATCCCGATCGACATCTCAATGGCGCCACAAAAGATTTCATCGGGCTCTTTGACCCTCAGACACTGAAGCCCGGCGCACTGAAGTAGCTAGTTGTTCGTCAACTTGTAGGCGCCCAACAAACGTGGTGCACCACCATCAACTGTGGCAACAACGCCGTCATCCACCAACTTACGTAAGTGAGACCACACACTGCGTCGTGCGGGACGATGCAAACGCTTATCAACACTTGTGTAAAGAACTTTCACAATCTCAGGAATCATGTCGTTTCCGAGAGCAATCTGTTCAACAATTTGTTTCTCACGTTGTAAACGATGCTCTAGATACGCGTGTAAGAACGGCTGCGGGTCCGTTACTGGACCACCGTGTGTGGGCCAGAGAATTGCATCTTTACGATCAATAACTTTTTGCATGGAAGAAAAGTAAGCACGCATGTCTCCATCCGGAGGAGACACAACCGTGGTGGACCAACCCATCACGTGATCGCCAGTAAACAAAGCCCGATCAACATCCATCGCCACACTCAAATGATTTGACGTGTGTCCTGGGGTTGCAACAGCAGTCAGTGAAAACTCAGATGTTGAAATGATTGTTTCTCCATCTTTGACAGCGACATCAGGTGCAAACGCCAAGTCAATCGTTTCGCGCTCTTCATCGCTTTCGTTCTTCTTTTCGTCAGGATCATCTTCAGATGGATCATGATCATCTTCTTCAACAAACCCTTCGTACACCTGATGAGGTCCGATGGCATATCGCGTTGCATTCGTTTCAGCGTGTAGCCATGCCGTGAGTGGTGAATGATCTGAATGACAATGTGTCACCACAATCCCAACAACATTTCGCCCCTTCAGTACCTCGTGCAGCGCATCACGATGTGAATCGAGTTGTGGACCGGGATCAATCACCACAACATCTTTCGTACCCAGGATGTACGTGCCAGTTCCGTGATACGAAAACTTTGAAGGGTTCTTTGCAATGACGCGTTGAATAAGTGGCGTCATCTGCTCGGCAATTGCATACGGAGCATCGTCTATGCGGGGAACAAATGGAATAGCCATATGCAGAACCTAGATGTTCACCGCGCGAACACCGCCCACGGGCTTTCCATGCCCCAACACAACCTCAGTCACCGAGGATGAGACGGCAGAGACGTCAACTCCGAGGCGCTGTAAAGCGGCCAACAATACGGTGGCAATTCCGCGGCCCGACCCATCAGAGAGTTTCAATGCAACAGCCCGACCGTCACTCATTGCAGCAACGTAAATGGATTCCGCACCATCTTTCACTGCCAAACCAGACACAGCTGATGCAATCGCAGTCGCGTGACGATCATCGCCCGCAACCATGTGCGGATACCGCTCCATCGCATCAAAAATCTCTCGGCCTTCAGAGCCCGCATCCCCCACGGCAAGGGCGCGCATTCCTCGAGCCAAGCGCTGAAGTTCAATCATGTGGGCAGGAGCGCCGCAGCCGTCTGTGCTGATTGCGACTGGTAGTGCACCCGTGACCTCTGTGATTGTCTCAGTAATCGCGATCTGTAAAGGATGATCAGAATTCAAATAATCATTTGTTGACCAGCCATTAATGACACACGTTGCCAACATCCCTGCATGCTTCCCGCTGCAATCCATCTGCAGTGCAGTCTTTCCGCGACCTGTTCGAATTGATTCATGCGCTGACGGAACATGCACGCAGTACCCAGGTGTATTCATCAGAGCAGATTCGTCAAGATTTACACTTGCAAGAATTCTGCGTGCCGTTTCTTGATGAATGTCTTGTCCGCTATGGCTGGCACAGACAAGTGCGAGTTGTTCTGCAGGTAACGACAACCCTGCACGAACCATTGCTAATGCTTGAAATGGCTTCGTGGCTGATCGCGGAAAGATGGTGATCTCTGGATCGCCTACACAGAATGCAATCTCACCGGAAGATTCAAGCGCGACAAGCGCACCGAAGTGAACACTTTCGTCAACTCCACCACGCGACACAATTGCAAGCGGAGCAAATTGCGCCGGCGTCACCCCAGTCATGATGCTTGTTTGTTCTTTGACTTCTTCTCGCGAACTTTCTTTGCTGGTACGAGTGTCAACGGATCATCAATGACATCGTGTCGTACACCCCATGCAGAAATCAATGCTTGTCCCATCGCCACTGCTGGTAGAGCCAGAAGTGCTCCGATTGGCCCGAGTACTGCGGCACCCGCAAGTGCCCCACCAAACGCCAATGCTGGGTGCAATTCGAGAGTGCGCGCTGTAATGCGCGGCGAGAAGAGATAGTTCTCCAACTGCTGATAGAAGAAGATGAATCCGAGAATGATCAGTGCCTTTGTCGGAGACTCAATGAAGGTTAAAAGAACTGGCAGGACTCCCGCGAGATACGTACCAATTACTGGAATGAACTGCGATATCAGTCCCACCCACAGCGCCATTGCAATTGGTGCGGGAGCGCCAACAGATTGGAAGAGTATCCAGTGGAAGAATGCTGACAACACAGCGAGCAACGCGCGTGAGTACAAGAATCCACCAGTTTTTGTAATTGCAAGTTCCCATGCATCAAGAACTTCGCGTTGGCGCTCAGGTTTTAGGCGAGAACAAATCACTCGACGAAGTCGCGGTCCATCGGCGACAAAGTAAAACGCAAACAACAACACAGAGAATGCTTGGAAGAGTGCACCCACTGCTTGAACAGACACTTTGAAGGCATTGTCTCGTTGGCCGAGAATAAATTTCTGTACCGGTCCGTTCGGATCGGAGATTGTTGCGTTTACTTCTGCAGGATCAATACCTGTGTTGACAACATCGTTAATAATCTTCACTGTGTCATTGACATATTGCTCACTGTTGTCGAGCAAGTCTGCAACCTGTTGACCCACGATGGTTCCCATCGCAGCGACAAAGCCCAACGTGGCCACTACGAGTGACACCAACATCAAACCGGTGGCAGAACCCCGTTTCATGCCACGGGCAGACAGTCGATTGACAGCTGGCTCTAACGCCAAAGTAATGAAGGTCGCGACTAACAAAAGAAGTGCTATCGAACTGAGTTTTTGAACCGTGTTTCGCACGAGAAAAGTGGCAAGAAATCCCAGCCAGAAAAGGACAATCGCTTTGGGCACCCATTTCGGCATCTTCCCGTTTGCTTCTACTGAGGTGCTGTTGACGTCGCTCACCTTAGGAATCGTAGTGTTCACAAGAGGTGACACATTCGCAGGTGCAATAGCCCCTCATCAATGGCACGATAAGGGCATGGTCCGACTGCCCGATTCTGTCAATGAACGCGTCGAATCTGTGCGCATTGCCTTGGCAGATGCATTACGGGACCGAGTCATTGGCGACAATGCTGAGGACAAACAGGCCGCAGTCATGCTCGCACCTGGCCCCCGATGGTTTGCCCCCGACCGCCCCATTCACAAGGTGCATATGGATGCATCAATGTTCATTGGTGGCATGAGAGCACTTCTCTTTCAGTCACTGCATCCACTTGCCATGGCAGGGGTCGCACAACATTCCGATTATCGAAGTGACCCATGGGGACGACTGCAGCGCACTGCCGACTTTCTTGCGGCTACCACTTTTGGTCCAGCGGATCTCGCACAGCAAACCATCGAGCGCATTCGCACGGTTCACACCCGCGTAGTCGGTACCGCTTCTGATGGCCGCGCGTACTCAGCCAATGACCCGCACCTTCTTCGTTGGGTGCACGTGGCAGAGGTCGACAGTTTTCTTCGCGCATATCAGGCCTATGGCGCAGACACCTTGACACCAGAAGAAGCCGATGGGTACGTCGAAGACATGGCAGTCATTGCGCGTGCACTTGGCGTGCCTGCTCCACCAACTTCTGTGCAAGGACTTCGTGATCAACTTTCGATGTATCGCTACGAGTTGAAGGGCACGTCGGAGTCCGCAGATGTAGCGAAGTACTTGCTGCTTGAACCACCGCTTCCCTTCACGTCAAAGATTCCGTACTCACTCATCAGTGCGGCAGCGATTGCGTTGCTTCCCGTGTGGGCACGTGTGGAACTAAAGCTTCCCTACTTGCCTGTTGCAGAAAAGATTGTCGTCAAGCCGATCGGACAATTTGTCGCCTCAACAATTCGTTGGGCAACAGCTGTCAATCAACCAGCAACTATCCCGGACTGACTTCAGTCAGCGACAGTGATGGTGACACTGTTGATCACCACATCTGTCAGAGGACGATCACCACGCGCAGTTGGCACGTTCTGCATTGCATCGACAACATCAAGGCCCTTCACGACCTGACCGAACAATGCGTATGCAGGTGGCAGCGAAACGCCGCTTGCGCCACTGACGATGAAGAACTGTGAACCATTTGTGTTCGGACCAGCATTCGCCATTGCGACTGAACCGATTTGGTACTGACCAGGCTTTGGAAGCTCATCGCCGAAACGGTAACCAGGGCCACCGGTGCCGGTTCCTGTTGGGTCTCCGCCTTGGCACATGAAGCCGCTGATAATGCGGTGGAAGATCACGCCGTCGTAGTAGTGGTAACCAGCGAGGTACACGAAGTTGTTCACGGTGCGTGGAGCATTGATCGCATCAAGCGCAATCACGATGGTGCCCAATGTGGTCTCCATCGTTGCTGTGTAGCGCTTCGAAGGGTCGATGCCCATCTCCGGTGCTTCAGGGAACTTCTGTGTCCGTGGTGCGGATCCGTCAAGGGCTGGGAAAGGCAAACTCATGCAGGCGAGGCTACAACGACCAATGGGCAGTGCCTCTTTCGCATTGGCCCTGCTAGCCCGCCTACGATGAAACCGTGAATCCAGAAAGCCCACTTGACCTCGACACCATGGAACGCGATTTGGCAGACGTCGAATTCGCACTTGGCCGTCTCGACAATGGCACCTACTGGAAAGACGAGATCACCGGAGAGCTCATTGAGCCCGGCCATCTTGCAGCGAACCCAACGGCTCGCCGTAATCCCTGAAGTAGTTCAGAGTTTTTTCTCGCTCACATGAGCGAGCGGTTTAGTTCTCGCGAAGCTTTGCCAAGAGACGAAGAATCTCAAGGTACAACCACACCAAGGTGACTGTGAGCCCGAGTGCACAGAACCATTCCATGTGTGCAGGCAACTTGTTGGCAACGCCTTGCTCAATCGTGTCGAAGTCAAGTGCAAGGTGGAATGCGGCAAGGCCAGCAACCAGAACACTGAATCCGATTCCCAAGGGGCTTGCATCGTTGATGAACGATGGGTAACCAGCAAAGATTCCGATAACAAACGAGATGAGGTAGAAGCCCAGAAGTCCGAGCGTTGCACCCATGACAATGCGACGGAACTTGTTCGTTACTTTCACAACACCGCTGCGGTACAGCAACAACATCACGATGAACACACCCATTGTTGCGCCAATCGCCTGTGTGACAATTCCGCTGTACATCTCGGAATATGCACGGCTAATCGCACCAAGAACGATGCCCTGTGCAAGTGAGTACACAGGAGCGGCGATCTTTGCCGTGTGCGGCTTAAAAGAGGCAATCAATACTGCAACGAGTGCAACCACGAATCCGCCAAGCACCCAACCCATTGGAAGTTGTACTGCTTGACCAGGAATTGGTTCGTCAATTGACATCCACGTGAAAGTTGCAGACGCGAGAATCAGAGCCAACAACATGATGGTGGCGGACGCAGTGCCTTTCACTGTCATCAATCCACCGTCCCAACGGCTCACCGGACCATCGGTTACCGGCTGCGGAGTGGGCGGTGCCCACGTGTTGTTCTGCTGGTCGAGGTTTCCAAGGCCGAGGGCCTTGTTGTTCAAAATGGGATTTGCCATACCGAAAAACTAACTGTTATCGGGCTTTAGGGGGCGTCAGCCCTGTGTATAACTATTTGTTCCCTCTTCGGCTGTGGGGCTCCATGGTGGGCTCGGTATCCTGCAACTTGTTCAGGCCAAATGGCTCTGAATCACTAACGAAAAGGCGAGGTTTCAGGGTGGCTAAGGATCGGATTGATCGCGACGAAGAAGACCTCGTCAGGCTCTATCTCACTGACATCGGTCAGTACACCCTCCTCACCAAGGACGACGAAGTCCGTCTGGCTAAAGCCATCGAAGCTGGCAAGATCGCCCTTGCTGAGCAAGAAGCCGGTGACGCCAAGACTCTCACCGCAACAAAGCGCCGCGAGCTTCGTAAGGCCATCCGCGAAGGCGAAATCGCCGAGCGTGCATTCGTTCAATCAAACCTTCGCCTCGTGGTCTCCATCGCAAAGAAGTACCAAGCATCTGGTCTTCCACTTCTTGACCTCATTCAAGAAGGCAACCTCGGCCTCATGCACGCAGTTGAGAAGTTCGACTGGCGTAAAGGTTTCAAGTTCTCCACATATGCAACATGGTGGATCCGTCAGGCAATCACGCGCGGTATCGCAAATACCGGTCGCACCATTCGCCTTCCGGTCCACGCGGGCGACACCCTTGCTCGTTTGCAGAAAGCTCGCTCGCGCCTTGAGCTCAAGTTTGGCCGTCCCGCAACTCTTGCTGAATTGTCAAAAGAAGTAGAGATGCCTGAAGACAAGGTCACCGAAGCATTGCGTTTCGCTGCTGAACCATTGTCGTTGTCAGAGCCACTTCGCGAAGATGGCGATGCTGAATTGGGCGACGTCGTTGAAGACCGCTCTGCAGAGTCACCATTCGAAGTTGCTGCTACTGCATTGTTGCCTGAAGAGATTCAGCGTTTGCTTGCACCGCTTGATGAACGTGAGCGCGAAATTCTTCGCTTGCGTTTTGGTCTTGACGGCAGCGGCGAAGGCCGCACCTTGGAAGAGGTCGGCGAGCATTTCAATCTCACACGTGAGCGCATTCGTCAGATTGAAGCTCGTGCAATGAGCAAGTTGCGTCACCCATCTTCCGACACTGGTGCCCGCGACCTTCTTTCGGTCTAAGCCAGCCAGCGCTTATGGCGCAGAGCGAATAATGCGTGTCACGCCATCGATGGCCGACACAAGACCCACACCCATCATCACGGGTATTGCAACGCGCGCAAGCCACATCGCATCAATGCCGGGAATGTACGCAGCTCGTACTTGATCAGCGGTAAGCCATGCTCCGACAACAAGAGCGGCACCCGCACCGGCATTCAACGACAATGCAATATGCATTGCTCCAGGACGAATAAGACGCACCGATGCTGCAATCGCAATTACTGCAGCTCCTGCACAGAACATCAACATCACAGGGGTGATTTGTGCACCATTCGGAAGACCGGTGAATTGCAAGAATCCTGTGACTACACCAAGAATTGACGCACCCACAACAAGCGCAAAGAAAGTGCGTCGCCGCAGCAGAGATAACAACACTGCGATTGCAACTGCAGGAACAATGAGTAACCACCAAGCCACGCTTGCTGGCTCTCGCAAATACAAAGTGCCGGAGACAACAACTTCTTTCCCAGCAATCGTCATCGGAATCTGCCATTTCTGAACAGTTCCTTTGTCATCAATGGTTGCGGGCTTCATTGGACTCATCCAATGGGACCGATGGTCGTGCCACATTGCAATTCCATCAACAGACACTGTTCGCCACTGTGGAACTGCACCTGGCTTCATTTGTGAAGTATCGACGTTGCCATAGCGGTCACCATTCAGGACTGCGGTGACAGATGCATCATTCATCTCAACAAGACCGTTCTCATTGATACGTATGTAGGGCTCTTTGTCATAGCCGCGTACTTCGGCTCGCACGCCAACCGCAGTCAACCGCACGAAGGTGTCGCCGCCCACGATTTCGATCTTCACCCCATCAGGGACAGCCGGAGAAATCTTTTCAATGACAGATTCAGTGTTTCGCGGCTGCACGCTGTCCCCAGAACCCAAGTGGGCAGGAGCCAATGGCAAGAGGGAAAGCAGTCCAACGAAAAGGCGCACACCTGAACGGTACTGCTCCATCGACCCTCAGTACATAGTCTGTGTCCATGAGCACAGTGGGTTCCGACATCGTTCTTCTCGTAAGTGACAACGTGTGGCAACGCGAGGGGACAAACATCACCTCGTTCGCACCCGGTATCACCCCCGTCATCTACGAAGGTGACGACCCATTGCCCGACGACATCCTTGCCAAGGTGAATGTGGCCTTCTTCTCTAGTGATGTATGGCCAGAACGTTCACGAGGCATGGTGCTCTCCATCATGAAGTCTGCAAACGTGAAATGGCTTCATACTTTTTCTGCAGGCGTGGATAGTCCATTCTTCATTCAGTTGATGGAGAACGGTGTGCGTCTCACAAATTCGTCAGGCGCTACTGCATCGCCGATTGCACAAACTGCGATCTTGTACATGCTCGCTCTCAGCCGAAACGCCCGCGCATGGTTTCGCCATCAAGACAAGCACGAGTGGGAACGTCATTCATTTGAAGAACTCGATGGCGCACGACTTGCCGTTATCGGCCTTGGCCCAATCGGTCTTGAGATTGCGCGTCTTGGCGTTGCACTCAATATGGAAGTGGAAGGTATTCGTCGCACCCCACAAGGCAATGAACCCTGCCCCACGTTTGGCTTTGATTCCCTCAACGATGTTCTCGGTCGTGCCGATTGGGTTGCGTGTGCACTCCCCCTCACCCCTGATACCCGTGATCTCTTCGACCAAGCCCGTTTTGCAGCTTTCAAAAAGGGCGCACGATTCATCAATGTTGGTCGAGGTGAGTTGGTTTCAGAACCCGCCCTTGTCGCTGCGCTGCAGTCGGGGCAACTCTCTGGTGCAGGACTCGACGTTTTTGCTACCGAGCCTTTGCCAGAGGATTCTCCGCTGTGGGATCTCGACAATGTCATCATCACACCACATAGTTCCGGCGCATCCTCAACATCGGGACTTCGCGCCGAAAAGATTTTTGTCGAAAACCTTCGGCGCTACATCGAGAACCAACCAATGCGCAACGAAGTGAAGTTGTAACTCCACTTTTCCGGTTCGCCGTACACATCACCTCCACCTAACAAGGAGGTTGTGTGTCCACACTTTTCATGTCGCCCAAAGGCGGCAACTGCACCACGGTGACTGCATCTGCATTCTCACTTATCTCAGCAATTCGCGGCAGCAATACATTGCTTATTGACTTATGCGGTGATGTTCCAGCAGCAATCGGTATGGCAGAGCCGCAGGGCCCTGGCATCAATGACTGGCTGCATGAGGACAACATTGGCGATCCGCAACAACTAGTTCTTCTTGGCACACCCGTCATCCCTGGTCTAGTCGTTGTTCATCGCGGCGCTCGCTTCGTGAATGGTGAACCTCGGTGGAATGCTCTCGCCCAAGCAATCTCAGAGTTGCCACACGACGTGATTATCGATGCTGGGACCACATATGTCCCTGAAGTTCTGACCTCTGCGATGACAAATGTTTCTATGGTCGTCAAACCTTGTTATCTCTCGCTTCGTCGTGCATCGCGATTACCAAGACCCTCCAATGTGTACGTCGTGAAAGAAGAGAACAGAGCATTAACCGTGAAGGATGTGGGCAATGTTCTCGGCGTGCCCATCGCCGCAGAAATTCCCTATGAAGCCGCAATCTCACGTGCCGTCGATGCGGGACTGCTTCCAGCGCGAGTTGAACAACTCTTTGGCAACAGCTTTCCAAAGCACTGATCTCTCATGCCCACAATCGGTGTACTCCAAGAGCACCTCGATAATCCTGAAGTGAATGAGATCATGGTCGTTGAAGGCGGCCATCTCTGGTTGGAAGATGCTCACGGGTTACATCCAGCGGGTCAACTGAGTCCTGAGCAGATTTCACAGAGCATTGAACACATCTGTCGAGCCTCAGGGAGAAGAGTCGATCTGCTGTCTCCGATTCTTGATGCACGACTTCATGACGGTTCACGAGCGTGTGTTGTGCTGCCACCCATCTCGCTTGGCGGCAGCACTATTAATATCCGAAAGTTCTCAAAACGAATCCTTCCCCTTGCCGCTTTTGGTCCTCCCGCATGCACGGAGATTTTGAAGAGCGTGATTCGCGACCGGATGAACGTTGTGGTGTCAGGTGCAACCTCAAGTGGGAAGACTTCGCTTTTGTCAGCTGCTGCTTCGCATTTTCACCCTTCCGAACGATTGGTCGTCGTGGAAGACACGGCGGAATTGCGCTTCAACAATTCTCATGTAGTGCGTTTACAAACGCGGCCAGCCAACTCTGAGAACCTCGGCGAATTGACGATGCAACAACTGGTGCGCACTTCATTGCGCTTACGACCCGACAGATTGATTGTCGGAGAAGTACGCGGCGCAGAAGCAATCGACATGCTGATGGCATTGACAACAGGCCATCGAGGAAGTTGGGCAACAGTGCACGCAACCTCTGCTCGCAACACACTCTCGCGATTAGCAACGTTGATTACACGAGATTCCCCTCAATGGTCACATCAACAAGCTCTTGAACTTGCTGGCATGGCTATTGACGCTGTCGTCTACATCGAGCGATTGCAATCTGGGCGTCGACAGATCGCCGAGATACTTCACGTATCAAAAGACTCCACTCGCCTCGTCTACGAGGTGAAGTGATGTTCAACACTTTTCGTCTCATTACATTTGGCATCCTGGTGTGGTTTCTCTGTCCACGTCTTTTTCTACGCATGGATCAGCGAGTAGCGAGTAGTCATATCTCTCAACTTGTCTCTCAACCTCAGCCAGCATCTTCAAAAAACATCGCTCGAACATCTCAAATTTTCAGAATCAGTAGAAGCCATCGAGCACATCCCTCGCCAAAACATCTTCCTGAATACGCTCGGTGTCTTGACTCCTTAGCGCGAGCCACCCGGTCTCATCAACCTGCTCGCGATGCAGTTGTTGTAGCGCTCTCACTTCTCCCGCCAACGGCCGCTCTTGTGTCTGCAATCAATGATCTCCAATCTGGTCAGGAGATTGAAGTTTCACTATCACCGTCTGAATGTGAATCGCAGGAGGAACAACTTTTCGAGTTTCTCCGTATTTCTCTGGTGCAACAGGTATTCATTCCACAGGCTCTTGAACAAGCAGCCGACATCATCCGAGAAGAGTTTCGACATCACCAAGAAGTCACCACCGCAACGGCGCAGGCACGCTCTTCCGCATCTCTTCTCACCCTTGTGCCGTTCGTAGTGCTAGCACTGCTTCTTCTCACCTCTTCAACGGCACGACGGGGTTCGCTTACTGCTCCCTTTGTCTTCACTGTTGCATTCGGCATCGCCGTGAATCGGCTCGGTTGGTGGTGGATTCAGCAGTTGGTGAACAAATCCGGCATGGGCACAACGGACCTTTCCTTATCTCTGGCCCAACGGTTATGTATTTCGCTTCGGGCAGGTACTCCTTTGCGCTCTGCGATTGAAGACTGGGCCATCGAGAGTGACCCGACTTTGCACGAGGCATTGCTACGGGGAGATCCTCTCTCAACATCACTACACGAATTTGTGCAACGACAATCCGAAGCCTCTCATCATCTCGCCCAGGTACTTCTTGAGGCCGATCGCGATGGACTGCCGATTGTTCATACCGTGAGTCGACTCTCCGCAGAGATGCGTACCCACCGAAGACACCAAGCAGATGTCCAGGCTCGTCAACTACCAACCAAACTGACACTTCCAGTCGTGCTGTGTGTATTGCCGTCTTTCGTCTTCCTCGCTGTGATTCCACTCATCCTCGCAAACCTCAGCCAGTTCACCTTCTCCCCTCCTCCGATACCACCCATCTCATAAGGACTGCATGTACTCAACAACAACATCTCGACAACGCTCTCGTGGACAAGCAACCACTGAATATGCGCTGGTCTTGCTTGCCGCAGCCATCATCGCGACCTTGGTCATTGCATGGGCCACAGCTGGCGGCGGTGCCGGCCAGATCGGCTCACTTTTTGACAACATCTTTGATGGCATTCTTCAACGTGCGAATCCGCCAGCACAAGGATGACACCGGCCAGGCAACAGTTGAATTCGCATTGTTATTGCCGCTCTTTGTTGCCTGCATCGGTGTGTTGATTGCAACGACAATGCTTGCTCTCTCATCACTTCGTCTTGCCGACACTGCGCGCACCGCTGCTCGCGTTGCCAGCACATCAAATGACCCACAAGATGCTGTAAGAACACTGACAACGAAAACTGGCGTTGATTCACGAGTAACCCTCGATGATCAACGCCAGTTTCTCACTGTGTATTTGACGCAGCGGATTCGTCTTCCCCTTATCGGAGTTCCGATTCCTGTTGTCAGAATTACTTCACACATCACCGTGATGTATGAAGGAGTTCCTATGCTCCTTGGCTAGCTGAACCTTGAGCAGGTGTGCCCGACATGCCACCATGACGTCCACCGTGCTCACGACCGCCATGACCGCCCTTGTCACCGCGACCGTGTCCACCCTGACCGCCGGCTGGGCGAACACCGTTCACCATGTCATCGAGACGAGTCTTGAACTCCGCAAGCTTGGCGTCAGCTTCAGCTTGTGTGTGCTCACCAGAAGCAACCTCTTCATCAAGGTGCGCCTTGAAATCTGCAGTGAGCGTTGTCTTTACGTCCGCAATGTCAACGTTCTGAGCTTCAGCAATCTGCTTGATGGTCTTGCCTGACTTCAGTTGTGTCTGCAGTTCTGCTTCAGTCAACTTCAATGTTGTTGCAAGTTGAGCGGTAGCGAACTTCTGTGGTCCGTGTCCACCCTTGCCTCCAGGACCATGTCCACCCTTGCCACCACGCATTGGCAATCCAGGAGCATTCACCATCGAAGTGATTCGAGTCTTGAACTCTGCAAGTTTGGCGTCAGCTTCAGCTTGTGTGTGCTCACCAGAAGCAACCTCTTCATCAAGGTGGGCCTTAAAGGCTGCTGTCAATTTTTCAATGACTGTGTCAAGGTCGATGTTCTTAGCTTTGGCAACATCAGCGATGGACTTACCAGCCTTCAACTCTGTCATCAACTCTGCTTCGGTCATTCCCAGTGCTGTTGCTGCTTCCGCGATTGGTGATGGACGACGAGTCTCTGCTGTTGCATCAGTTACTTGAGCATTCTCATCGTCAGAAGCCACAGATACTGTGCCTGAAGCCTCGAGCGTGCCCAATGCATCTCTACTTGTTGTGCTCTCAGCTACAACAACTGCTGGGTTGTTGTTTGCCATCTCGGCGCTCGCGAAGCCTGTGAGTCCGAGGACTCCAGCACCTGTTGCGACGACAAGACCTGCGGCCACTGCGACTCTTGTAAAACGGGAGTTGATCTTCATTGTTCTGTATTCCTTAAATGGTGGTGTCCACCAGGTCTTCCTGGCTGGAACCACTTTCACGCTCGTAGGTAAGGAGTATCTATGAGAATGGTAAGAGGTTCTGAAGAATCAACCCAAGGAACGGGAAACCCTTGCTGTTCATGGCTACCGTGAAGCCATGGAGACACGCAAAGTGCTAATTGCCGAGGACGATCCCTCAGTACGTAAAGCAGTGCAACGAGTTCTTGCTCTTGAAAAGTATGACGTCACCGCCGTCAACGACGGTCAAGCTGCTCTGGAAGAACTCGGGAAGACACGTTTTGACCTTGCTGTCCTCGACGTGATGATGCCCTTTGCTGACGGACTGACTGTTTGTCGTGAGGCCCGTCACCGCGGTATTCAGACTCCAATTCTTCTCCTCACTGCACGCGTGGAAGTTGGCGATCGAGTTGCGGGCCTTGATGCCGGAGCAGATGACTATCTCGTCAAACCCTTTGTTGTTGATGAATTGCTTGCACGGTGCCGTGCGTTGTTGCGTCGATCAGTGTCTTCCAATGCACAGTCAACTCTTACCGTTGGCAATCTTGTTCTCAATCCCCTCACGCGCGAAGTGCATCGCGGTCATCGTGAACTATCGCTTACAAAAACAGAATTCGATTTGTTAGAACTTCTGATGCAGCAACCGAACACAGTGATTTCTCGCGAATACATCTACGAAACAATCTGGGGCTATGACTTTGAGACAAACTCAAAATCTTTGGATGTGTACATCGGCTACCTGCGACGCAAGACAGAAGAAGAGGGCGAAAGCCGTCTTTTGTACACCATCCGAGGTGTGGGATACACGGTGAAGGAATCATGAATCTCCGCACGCGATACGTCGCTATCACCGCAATGCTGGTCTTCATCATCGCAACAGCAATGAGCATTGGTGCTTATCGCATCGCTACAGATCAACTTGAAACTCAAGTGAAGGCCTCTCTCAATCAGAGAGCACTCTCCACAATCGAAGCAATCAATCGACCACGTCGTGACTTCAACGACTTTTTCGGCAACGGTCCTCTTGACAGAGCAATCTCGCAAACCGAGATTGACTCAATTACTCAGATCATCGATACAAATGGAATTCTCCACAAGCGACGCGACCTCCCCGACCTTCCTTTTGAGGCTGCGTTGCGCTCCCTGAGAGCCGATCCGACTCGTGGGTACTACTCATCCGTCAATCTGGAAAATCATGAATTCCGCATGCTCTCTGTTGCATCCCCGGACGGAACCATCATTCAGGTAGCAAAAGACACGCAAATTCTCGTTGATGCACAAAACGGAATGCGCACATACTTCCCGCTCTTCGCTGCGCTAGCAGTGCTCATTTCCGGCGGTTTTGCTTGGTTATTTGCTACTCGAGTCACACGACCCATCGAAGAACTTGCTGCAACCGCTGAATCCATCGCAGCAACACAGGACCTCAATCGCAGCATTGAAGTACGAGGCAGTGATGAAGTAGCGCAGCTTGCACGCAGCTTCAACACCATGCTTGTTGCATTGCGTGCCAGCAGTGAACGCCAACGACGACTAGTACAAGATGCGAGTCATGAGTTGCGCACTCCACTCACCAGTCTGCGAGCGAACGCAGAGATCCTTGAACGTGCCACTCTCAGCGATGAGGACCGCGCTTCCATCTTGGCGGATATGAAGGCTGAAGTCGACGAGTTGGCAGATCTCAGCGTGGAACTGAGCGCGTTAGCGACCGACCAGCGTGCTGCCGAAGACCCTGTGCAAGTTGATCTCCTTGATGTTGTGAGCGAGATCGCCGCGCGAGCATCTCGACGCACCTCAGCAGAAGTATCCGTTCACTCCACTGATGACACCATTGTGTCTGCTCGTCCAAGCCAACTTGAACGAGCTATCTCTAACTTGGTCGACAACGCCATCAAGTTCAGCGGAACATCATCGGCTGTTGAGATTCATGTCGGATCTAAGCGCGTGGAAGTACGCGATCATGGTCCTGGAATTTCTGACGAGGACAAGCCACACGTGTTTGATCGTTTTTACCGAGCAACATCTACACGGTCAATGCCGGGTTCTGGATTAGGGCTCGCCATTGTGTCGCAGTTTGCCGAGGCTAACGATGCGAATGTCTATGTACTAGACAATGCAGGTGGCGGCGTGATTATCGGTATACAATTCAAATAACCCAATATTTATTGGGGTTTTTTGCGCCTAAAGCCTCGGCGGTCCTCTGAACGTTCACGTTCAATTTGTTCTTCTTCCACAGACAATTCTTCGGCCACTAATTGACGCATCGATGCCAATCGAGCTGCAGACAATGTGCCGGCTTCAATTGCTTCAAGAACTGCACAGTTCGGTTCGTCTAAGTGTTTGCAATCTCTGAATCGACAACCATCCGCCACCGTGAAGACATCGCGGAATGCGCGTTCAATTCCTATGCCGCTCGTCCATAACGTAACGGCGCGAAGGCCAGGCGTATCAAGCAACCATGCGCCTCCAGGCAATGCAATGAGCTCAGCGGCAACAGTCGTGTGACGACCGCGTTGATCATCTTCACGTACTTCTGCAGTGCGTTGCACTTCGTGGCCCACGAGTGCATTAATCAACGTTGACTTACCCACTCCGCTGGCACCAATGAATGCAACGGTTGTGCCGGCGGGTGAATGGGCACGAATGAGATCAATCCCAACACCAGAACGAGAACTCACCAAGACGATGTCAACACCAAGGGCAACTTGCGCTAGCGAATCACGCACACTTTGTGCGTCTTCTGCAGGCACCGTGTCAATTTTTGTCAGCACCACAACTGGGGTCGCACCGCTATCAAATGCAAGAACCAGTTCTCTTTCGAGACGGCGCTGGCTTACTGCACCATTCACTGCATGGACAACAAAGACAACATCAATGTTGCTCGCAACAATCTGACGTGTGCCGCGTGCACCTTCAAATGAGCTTCGCCGAGTCAACGCGCTCCGACGTGGGTGCACCCTCTCGACACGCTCGTAATCCGAGGACACATCCACAAAATCCCCGACCGCAACCTCCACCCCAAGATTGCGAACACGCACGATGACACCGTCATCAAGCAGAACAGTGCTCCACCCACGATCGAGGCGGGTGATGCGCCCCGACAGCACTGAAGAACCCACTGTGTTCTGTGCTGTGACATGTGCATTCATCCAATGAAACCGTACCGCTTGGTGCCTCTTGATGGGCATGCGTTCTCTAGCCTTTAAGTGCCCCCAACTGAAGGAGCCCCCATGCTTCGCCGCCTCGCAAGCTTCGCTGTCCGTCATAAGCGCCTCATGGTCTTTGGTATTTGGCTGCCCTTCACCATCCTCATTGCCGTTGGTAGTTCAACAGTTGGTACAAATTTCCGTACTGAGATGGCAATGCCAAACAGTGACGCCCGCGTGGCCGAAGAGATGCTCGCCTCTGTTCAATCCGGTGACGCAGGAATCAACGGTCAGATCGTCATCAAGACGGATAAAACCGTGATGGACACGGCTGTGCAGAAGGAGTTCACGACAGCCTTGGCGCTCATCGCGAAGATTCCTGAAGTGACGGTGAAGAGTCCATATGAGGTCCCCACACAGATCAATCAAACTAAGACAATTGCTTTTGCCGAGATCAGTGTTCCTCGCACGTACACCATGGTCGAGATGCAAGAAGTTGCCGACAAGGTCATTGCGGCATCTCAGAATTTTGCGAACACTGGAATCACTATTGAGTACGGCGGACGAATCTTCGAAACTTTCGAAATGCCAGAGAGTGAAGTGCTCGGACTTCTGGCTGCAGTCATCATTCTCGTCATCGCATTCGGTTCGATCATTGCAATGGGCCTTCCCATTGGTGTTGCGCTTCTCGGTCTCGCCATTGCATCAAGCATCGTTGCCATTGTCAGCAATTTCATGTCAATGCCCAACGAAGCAACCTCAATGGTCGCAATGATTGGTCTTGGTGTTGGTATCGACTATGCGCTCTTCATTGTGACGCGATTCCGTGAAGCAATGCATGACGGTTTGTCTATTGAAGATGCTGTTGTCGAAGCAATCGATACATCAGGCCGCGCTGTGTTGTTTGCAGGAATCACCGTCATCGTTGCGCTTCTCGGACTTCTCTCGATCGGTCTTGCCTTCGTTACAGGGTTTGCAGTTGCCATGGCAATTGGTGTTGCAGTGATGATGATCGGATCTGTGACCTTGCTTCCGGCGCTCCTATCAATGGTCGGCACACGCATTGAAAGCACTTCTTGGGCTGCAGTTGCTGCCTTAGGTTCATTGGTCATCAGCGCAATGATTGCCGTATTCACTCACTCAATTCTGTTCGTCCAGATTGGTGGCGCTATCGCAGCTGCTTTCATCCTCCTGCGCTTCTTTGTTGCTGGTTTGAAAAAGCCGTTGCCGCACCGTGCGCAGAACAACCACCAGCACACCGTGTGGTGGCGTTGGAGTCGCGTTGTGCAGAATCACCCATGGCGTGCATTGACTGTCTCCGTCGTTGGCCTTGGTTTGCTTGCCGCGCCTATGTTCTCCCTTCGCCTCGGATTCAGCGACTTAGGTAATGCGCCCGAAGACAAAACTGTTCGCAAGGCATACGACCTCATTAGTGAAGGCTTTGGTCCTGGGTTCAACGGACCTCTTTATATTGCTGTTGGTGGCGAGACCGCAGCTGATCCGAAGGCAATGCAACAGTTCGCACAAGTCATTGCAAAGACCGACGGAGTTGCAACTGCGTTTCCTGCCCCGATGCCAAGCAAGGAAGTCGGACTTGTTGTTGCCTACCCGAAGACTTCTCCACAAGATGAAGCCACATCAGACCTCGTTCACTATCTGCGCAGCGACGTGATTCCCGCAACAGATGTGTACGCAAAGGTTGGTGGCTTTACCGCAAGCGGTATTGACTTCTCGGACTATCTCACGCAGCGATTGCCCTGGCTGATTGGAAGCGTGCTCATTGTGTCCTTCTTCCTTCTCATGGCAGTCTTCCGCAGCATTCTTGTTCCACTGAAAGCAGTTCTCATGAACTTGTTGTCGGTGGGCGCTGCATACGGCGTCATCGTTGCGGTGTTCCAGTGGGGCTGGATGGCTGATGTCTTCGGTGTTGGTAAACCCGGACCCGTCGAAGCCTGGGCGCCGATGTTCCTTTTCGCCATCGTGTTCGGCTTGTCTATGGACTACGAAGTGTTCCTTCTTTCTCGTATGAAAGAGGAGTACAACCGCACAGGTGACAACTTCACAGCGGTGGCAGATGGTGTGGCAGCAACAGCTCGTGTCATCACCGCGGCAGCGCTCATCATGGTGTGCGTTTTTGCCGCTTTCGTGCTCGCCCCCGACCGCCAATTGAAGCTTTTTGGCATGGGAATGGCCGTTGCCGTCTTCTTAGATGCGACCGTTGTCCGCATGTTGCTGGTGCCCGCCACCATGGCATTGCTCGGAGATCGCAACTGGTGGATTCCAAAATGGCTCGATCGGGTGCTCCCCAGGATCGATGTCGAGGGAAGCCCCCATACAGCCTCCCGCCCAATCCCTTAGCCCGTAAGGGTTTTAGCGCCTTGCCTTGACAGGGGCCTACCAAATCACCTAACGATGAAAAAGGTATGGCTAAATCACTTGTAATCGTCGAGTCTCCAGCGAAGGCAAAGACAATCTCTAAATATCTCGGTCCGGAGTTCGATGTTCGTGCTTCCGTGGGCCACGTTGCGGACCTGCCCAGCAAGGGATTAGCCGTCGATGTTGAGAACGGTTTCAAGCCTTCTTATGAGTTGACGGAACGCGGCCGCACCGTAGTGAAGGAATTGAAGGCCCTTCTGAAAACCGCCGATGCGCTCTATCTCGCAACCGACGAAGACCGCGAAGGCGAAGCCATCTCCTGGCACCTACTCGAGCAGTTGAAGCCCAAGGTGCCCGTGTACCGAATGGTTTTCAACGAGATCAATGAGAAGTCCATCCAACATGCAGTGGCTAACCCGCGTGACCTTGACTACGGATTAGTGGATGCCGCTGAAGCACGTCGCATCCTCGACCGTCTCTATGGATATGAGGTGTCCCCTGTTCTCTGGCGTCGTGTCAACCGCGGCTTGTCCGCTGGTCGTGTGCAGAGCCCCGCATTGCGTTTGGTCGTGCAGCGCGAAAGAGAACGAATCAAGTTCCGTCCAGCTGACTACTTCTCTCTTGAAGCTCTCACCTCCTCTTCTCCGGCATTTACCGCAAAGCTGATCTCCATCAACGGAACACGTCTTGCAACCGGCAAGGACTTTTCTGAATTGGGTGTCGCTAGCCCAGAAGTATTTGTGATGAACGCTGGCCGCGCCGCTGAACTCGTCAAGGGCCTTGATGGGAAAGACCTTCTTGTTCGCAGTGTTGATGAGAAGCCGTATCGCTCTTCACCGAAAGCTCCGTTCACTACAAGCACATTGCAGCAAGAAGCAGGACGCAAGTTGCGTCTCTCGGGTCGTCAAGTGATGAGCGTTGCGCAAGGGTTATACGAACGCGGATTCATTACATACATGCGTACAGACTCCGTCACGTTGTCATCTGAAGCGATCAGCAGTATTCGTTCACACGTCGAACGTGAATATGGTGCTGACTATCTCTATCCAAAAGGTCCGCGCACGTTCCAGAACAAAGTGAAGAACGCACAAGAGGCTCACGAAGCAATTCGTCCAGCGCTTCCTTTGCGCTCTCCCGAGCAAGTGTCTTCCGAACTGCGCGGACAAGAACTCAGCGTGTATCGCCTCATCTGGCAGCGCACACTTGCGTCGCAGATGGCTGACACTGTGGGCAAAACCACAAGCGTTCGTTTAGGTGTCACTGCATCTGACGCTGAACGCAGTGACTGCGAATTCTCTGCCAGTGGTACAACGATTACATTCCCCGGATATCGCCAGGCATACGAAGAAGTCCGTGATGAGGACGAGACCGAGAGCGATGACGAGAGTGTTGCGTTACTTCCTCAACTCGCAAAGGGACAAAGCGTTCCTGTTCAGAAGTACACAGAGGTCTCTCACACCACTACTCCACCGCCGCGTTACACCGAAGCGACATTGGTGAAGGTGCTCGAAGAAAAGGGAATCGGTCGTCCATCAACGTGGGCATCCATCATTTCTCAAATGGTGGACCGTGGCCATTATTTATGGAAGAAGGGCACGTCGCTAGTTCCAACATGGACAGCTTTCTCCGTCATTCGTTTGCTTGAGGACAACTTCGAATCTCTCGTGGATTACGAATTCACCGCAGATCTCGACAATGACCTTGACTCCATCGCTCGTGGTGAATTGAAGAAGGTTGATTGGCTCACAGAGTTCTATTTCGGTAGCGAACATGAACTGGGCTTACGCAACATCGTGACTGCAAACTTGGACTCCATCGATGCAGCTGTGTTGAACACCTTTGTATTAGGTGTGAATGCAGACGATGGCGCGGAAGTCATTGTGAAGCCAGGCTTATACGGACCATATGTTCGCAGTGGTGAGAGCACGGCAAGTGTTCCCGACACCATGACGCCCGATGAGCTCACACTTGATACGGCAATTCTTTTGTTGAAGGCACCGAAGGGCGACACGCCTATTGGCGAATGGGAAGGCTTTCCAGTTTTCGCAAAGTCCGGTCGGTACGGTCCGTACGTTCAATGGGGCACGATGGACGAACCTCCAACAGATCTTGAGAAGCCAAAGATGGCATCACTGTTTAAGACAATGAACATCGAGCGCATATCACTCGAGGACGCGATTGATCTCCTGAGACTTCCCCGCATGGTGGGTGCAGATCCGACTGATGGTGAAATCATTACGGCACAAAACGGTCGTTATGGTCCGTATGTTTCCAAGGGCAAAGACAGCCGCTCATTGCAAAACGAAGAGCAACTTCTCACAGTGACCCTGGAAGAAGCACTAGCTCTTCTCGCAACACCACGTGTCTTTGGTAAGGGCCGCGCCGCGGCCAAGCCACCTCTCAAGGAATTCGGCAACGATCCGATGAGTGGTCGCCCCGTCATCGGCAAAGAAGGCAAGTTCGGCGACTACATCACCGATGGTGAAACCAATGCAGGTTTGACACGTGGAGACCGCATGGAAGTCATGACCAACGAACGTGCATATGAGTTGTTGCAGTTACGTCGCGAGTACATCGAAGCAAACGGTGGGCCAAAGAAAAAGAAGGCTGGCGGTCGAAAGGCTGCGGCCAAGAAAGCTCCTGCAAAGAAAGCCGCCGCCAAAAAGGCTCCGGCCAAGAAAGCCGCAGCGAAGAAGGCCCCTGCTAAAAAGAAGGCAGCAGCAAAAAAGCCTGACCTGAAGGACGAACCGTTCTAGTGACTACACCTTTATATATAGCGCTAGAAGGCTTAGAGGGGTGCGGCAAAAGTACGCACACCAAACGGTTGGGTGACCATCTGAATGCAGTCATCACTCGTGAACCAGGCGGCACCCGCATTGGTGCACTTTTGCGTGCGATTCTGGCTGACCCAGAAAATGTGGATCTTGATCGTCGGACCGAAGCGTTGCTGATGGCAGCCGATCGAGCACAACACATGGCTGAGGTCATCAAACCTGCGCTCGACCGCGGGCAACACGTTGTGAGCGACCGTTCGATCTACTCAACACTGGCGTATCAGGGGTATGGCCGACAGCTCGGTACCGAAGCGTTGCTCTCTATTTCCACTTGGGCACTAAACGACCGTCTCCCCGACTTGGTCATCTACATCGATGTCCCCACCGATGTCCTGAACGCCCGATTGGCAAAACGCGACCTTGACCGCTTTGAGCGTGAAGGGGCTGATTTCTTTGCCCGCATCGCAGAAGGCTTCCGTGAACTGCGGGCATCTGACCCCGACCGCTGGATCATCATCGATGGCACTGTGCCGAAGGATGATGTGGAAGCAGCAATCCGTTCTCAGGTGAACGACAGACTCAATAAGTAACCTCTCATCGTGACTTCGGTGTGGGATTCAGTACTTGGGCAAGACCGTGCGGTCGACCATCTGCAACACAGCGTCGTCAATCCGGTGCATGCATATCTTCTCGTCGGCCCCGAAGGGTGTGGCAAGGAAGAAGCAGCACGTGCGCTAGCGGGTGTTCTTCTCGCAGGAAATGATGACGCCACTGATCGCACCAACGACATGGCTATTCGTGGCACACACCCAGACATTCACGAAGTCAAGCGCGAAGGCGCGTCGATTTTGAAAGACCAAGCAGAAGAAGTCATCAAGATTGCATCGACGACTCCGAAGGAAGGCAATCGAAAAGCGATCATCATGCATGAAGTGCATCTCATGCAACCGTCGGCGGCGGCACGACTTTTGAAGACAGTCGAAGAACCACCCAATGGTGTTTTCTTCGTCATGCTTGCTGAACAAGTCGATGATTCACTTGTCACTATTGCATCGCGCTGCATGACGATTCATTTTGGTCCGCTTGATGCAGCCGTCATTGAGCATGTATTGACATCCGAGGGCGTCAAGCTTGACGTTGCCGAAGTCGCTGCACAATCTGCACACGGAAGTTTGACGCGCGGACGTTTGCTTGCAGCAGATAAGCAACTCGCTCATCGTCGCGAGTTCTTTGCAAACATCCCGCGGCGTATTGACGGCACTGGTGCAACCGTGGCTGCAATCGTTGAACAGATACTTTCTCTCATCGATGATTCTGTTGCGCCGTTGCAACAGCGCCATGAACAAGAAATTGTTGATACCGAAAAAACTCTCGCACTGATGGGTGTGAAGCGCGGCGGTAAGAAGGCGTTAGAGGACAAGCACAAGCGAGAGATTCGTCGTTTCCGAACCGATGAACTTCGCAATGGCCTCACCGAAGTTGCCAGCGTGTATCGCAATGAACTTGCACGTAACGAACACATTCATCGTCCAGAAGGATACGTGACTGCAATTCATCGTTTGCATGAGGCAATGCGTCGTCTTGGTCTTAATGTGAACGAAGCAATCTTGTTGCGTGATCTCATATGGTCACTGCCATCACCCTCTGCAGATGCCGCACTGCAGTTCGTACTACACGACAATTCCTCGGTTGTTGCAAAGGCTTGAATCACAAAGACTCCTATAGTGACGGAGTGAAAAAGATCTCAATCGCCCTCTTAGCGACACTTGCACTTGTGGGGATTTCTACGCATAGCTCCCCTGTACTTGCAACTGCTACACCTGCGCCATCACTTCTCTCGCCTTCAAACGGTGCGTTGTTGAGCGGCCCTGCAACTGTGTCATTTCAATTAGGAGCAGCACATCTCCCAGATTCAGTCAGAGTTACGCTGGCGCATTCCTCACTTGCGAATACCATTCGCACGTTTGTTATCGCCAATGCTTCGATTACGGTCAATCGAAGCTTTTCAGCCTCTATCGACCTACTTGATGCCCAATCAACTTTGTCAACTAACCCTGTTTTTAGAGATGTTTCAACTCTTATTGCAAACGCTGTAAACACTTCTGACCGAATGCCTGCTGGTAGATACACCGTCGCTGTCAGTTATCAAGATGCCTCGGCTAATCCATCTGCTAGCAGCTCGGCAACAAACGTTGGACTCGATGCGTGCGGTGTCGGATATTTCTCGTCAGCAAGCAACGGATTTGTTCCAATCTCTGGGGGATGCACACCAGCATCCACTGGAACCTTTGTGGATACCATCGGCGCAACGAGTCAAATTCCGTGCATAGCTGGTACCTATCAGTCCAACATGGGTTCCTCCTCTTGCGACTTCGCGCCAGCCGGTTCAGTTGCACCAGCCTCGGGAACTTCAGTTCCAACCCTGTGTGCAGTCGGCACCTATCAGCCGGTGGCAGGCCAAATCACTTGTTTACAATCAGCAGCTGGACATTTTGTTGACCAAGCTGGAGCAAGTTCACAGCAAGAATGTGGACCTGGCACGTACCAACCCAACGTTGCATCCAGCAGTTGTGTTCGAGCAAGTGTTGGATCGTTTGTTTCTGGTTCAAGAGCAGTCACCCAAACAACTTGCCCTGTCGGCACAACGACCGCCAACTTAGGTTCCACAGTATGTATTTCTATTCCAGTTACCACGACAGCACCCCTAGCCGTGACACCAGCACCGTCTACCACCGTGCCTCAACCAACGACCGCTACGCCATCATCTCCTCAAAAGATGAAGAGGCTTGGGATCGGCAAAAGGGCCAGACTTTCTTCCATGATTAAGCCGACTAGAGACGCAAAGTTGAAGTGGTCAGTTTCTGGCGGCTGCAAAGTACGAGGACAATTCATTGTTGCTCCACGACGAGTTGCAACATGTTCTGTCGTCTTGCGGCAAACAGTTACAAACAAAGTCGGCGGCAAAAAAACTACGACGACTTCAAGATCCAGAGTCTCCGTTGCTGTCTCGTGACAGTACGTGCACTCACTTACTCGGAATTGGTGGCATAACTTATGACCATGAATAATTCATTGTGGAATCGCATGGCGATTGTCGTCGGACTATTCCTCGGGTTCGCCGGTGTGATGCATTTTGTGAGTCCAAGTTTTTTCAACGACATCGTTCCACCATGGTTGCCACCGTCAGAATCGTTCTGGACATATGCAAGTGGTGTCGTTGAATTGATCGTGGCCTATTTGCTGCTGCGTCCATCCACTCGACGCATCGGTGCTCTCGCCACCATCTGGCTCCTCATTGCCGTGTACCCAGCAAACCTCTATATGGCGTGGGACTGGCGCAATGAGCCGTTGAGTGACCAGTTCGTGTCGTATGGCCGCCTGCCATTCCAATTCCTCTTTATATGGGTCGCGTGGAAGATCGCCCAGGCAAACTCCGACACCGATAAGCCAAAGGCCCCCGGCGACATTTAGCGATTGCCGATTCGGTCGGTAAAGTTGAACACCTACCCGCCCAGGTAGCTCAGTCGGTAGAGCAACGCACTCGTAATGCGTAGGTCGTGAGTTCGATTCTCATCTTGGGCTCCATACGACGATCCAGATGTCTTGCGCGGAAACACTGTGCAAGAGAAAGTACAGACTGTGGGTAAGTAGCAGTTATTGACTGTTCACGACTAGGCTCATGCTCGCTCTTCATCACGTGAGGTCCCGCTTTGCACAGAACGTTTCCGTATCCACAAATACGCCCTCTGATCACAACCATCGCAGCTTTCGTCATGACGATGGTGACCTTGCCTCTCACCGTTGCTAACGGCGCTCCGGTTGGTACTCCAGTCAGTGTGACTCGCACAATCACAATGCAAGGTTCTGGAGTGTCTGGACTTCATCACAAAGATGGCGTGATTTGGGCGTCGTTATACAACAGTTCACAAGTCGAACGATTTAATGCTTCAACTGGCTCAGTGATTGGTTCACCCATCACTGTTGGTGCGAATCCAGTGTCTGGAATTGAAGTAGACGGAAAGCTTTACATCCCAGCAGCTGGATCGAACACCGTCTCCGTTATCGACATGGCAACAGCAACAGTTGTTCGAACCGTCACGCTTCCTGGATCAAATATCGCAACGCTGAACTACGACGGCATCAATATCTGGGCTTTGAGTTTCAACGATGCACACGTCCAACGATTTAATCCGTCCACAGGTGCACTAGTTGGTTCAACAATTCCAGTTGGATCACAACCAGGAATGGCCTTGATGGCAAATGGCAGACTGTACGTTTCAGCGAGTGGTTCTAACACCGTCACAGACATCAACATGTCTACCGCAACTGTTGCGCACACAATTTCCCTTAATGGCTCAAACATTTCTGCGTTGCACCACGATGGAACCACATTGTGGGCGTCTGTTTTTAACAACGCACAGGTTGCACGAATTAATCCAAGCAATGGGACTGTTCTTGGTTACACAAATGTTGGTCAACAACCAACCAACATTATTTCAGCAAACGGAAGCGTGTGGGTTGGTTCAACTGGCTCAGACCTGGTTACACAGATCAACCCATCAACTGGTGCCGTCATCAGAAACATCAGTCAAGGCGGAAGCAACATTTCAAGTCTGAACTATGACGGGGAAGTTATTTGGGCAACTAACTTCCACGGCAACTTTGTCTCAATGATCAATACCACCACAGGCGCTGTGAGCAACACCAAACCAGCCACTGGCACTCTCCCTGTGGTTACTCTCATCATCGACAACAAAGTGTGGGTGGGGCCAGCAGGATCTGGTGCAATTACTCAAATTTCAGGACCAACGCCGGCTACGACAACGACAACAACAACGACAGTCGCACCCAGTACAACCACAACAGCACCCAGCACCACCACGACGGCTCCGGTAGCAACGTCTGCTCCTGTACCGACAACAATCGCCAGTGCAACATCACCAACTGGCGCAACACCAACCGTAGAGAACAATGATTCCTCAGTAGATGAGTTGGATTCACCACGAAATGTAGTGACCCGAGGCATCACTACGCCCTCCTCATCAACCACGTCCACGTCAACTACAACTACTTCTGTGCCCGATATTGCCGATGTGATTTCCGGAAGTGCTGCGGTTCTTGTCAATGGACTTGAATCTGAGGCAACCGTCGCTCGAAGCAATAATCAACTCGTTGTATCTGCATCTGGAATTGAGATGAAAATCTGGGCTGTCAAGGAAGATGGTTCTATTGTCAATCTGGATGCAGATGGCAATCTACGGGTTATCTCCTCAGATGAAATTGAAATGGCTGTATCGGGATTAAGGGCTACAGCCAATGTTGAAATGTGGATGTTTTCAACACCAACAAAACTAGGAACTGTTGTCGCCGACGGTTCTGGGAAAGCCACTGGCCGTTTCCAAATTCCAGAAGATACTCCCGACGGTGATCACCGTCTCGCTCTCGAATCTCTTCTGCCAAATAATGAGAAGGCTGTACTTGCGGTTGGAATTGTGACAGGAGAAGTCAACTCGACCTCAACTACCACGCAAGTCCTGATTGCAATTCCGATGCTTTTGGCAATTGCTGCAGGCTTAATTGTTCCGACAACAGTTCGACGTCGTCGCCAACGCATTCGTAATGCCTAGGTCGGGAGTTCGATTCTCATCTTGTGCTCCACTCGTTGTCTCTGGATAGTCGGGCGTGTGCCAAAATACAGACGTGTCTGACATCACCAAGGCGAGAAAGAATTCCAATGGTGCGAACACTATGGAAACTCTCATCCGCTTTGGCGTGGAAGAACTTCAGCGAAGCGGCTCCATTGACTTCAACTTAGAGAACGTCCTTCGTGAATCAGGTGTCGCTCGCGGGTCGTTGTATCACCACTTTGGAAGTCGACACGGTCTGATCTCACATTGTGAAGCCGTACTTCTGAAATCTTCACTAAAGACCGAGAATGAATTCATTCGCACCCTGGTTGATTCAGGCAAGAGCGGTGAGGAGTTGTTTGAGCTGCTGGCTAGTTTCACGCGGATCAATGGGTCCGATGCACTTCGTGAGCAAAGAGGTCGGCGCGTACGAACTTTGGCCGCTGCAGTCGAAGACGAAGCCCTCAAGAAACTGATAGCCGACTCTCAGATGAAAGGCTCAGCCTTTCTGGTTGAGTCATTTGCTCTGGCCAAGGACAAGGGGATGATCGACCCTCGAGTTCCCCTTGACGCCTTGGTCTACCTCATGCAGGCCATGTTCTTGGGTCGAATCCTGGTGGACATCACCGGAGACGCTGGGTTATCTGATTCAGTCAACGAAGCCACAGTGACAACCTTTCGATATCTGCTAAATCCCCAGTCCTAGTTCTAGATAACTCTCTAGTTTTCAGATACATTTCTAGACAGTTCTCTAGAAATGAGCCCTGATGAAGTCTCGATTTAGTCGTCTACTCGGCGCGATTTTCCTCGCCACCACTGTTCTTGTAACCCAGGCATCTACTGCGCATGCCACTACGCCATCACCTTTCGATACGACCTTCGGTTCCAATGGCTTGGCATCATTTGAAATTCCACTCCAGCGATCCGAGTCAATTGCCAAAGATGTCATTAATGATGCAAACGGAAACCTTCTTGTTCTCTACCGAGCCAATGGCGGCACCGTCGGCGACTTAGCAATAATCGGTAAGTACACATCGAGTGGCTCACCAATCACACAGTTTGGTACCAACGGCCGCACCGCTCCGCTCAACATCAATGGCACAAATATTGCGTTGCAATCAGACGGAAAGATTGTCCTTACTGGATTCGAGTACATCAATAATCAGATGAACATAGTTGTTTATCGGTTCACAGCGAGCGGAATAATTGATACAACATTTTCAACAAGAGGCTCATACAAACTGCCCCCTTTCCCCGGCAAAAGAATTTTTGCCCAGGAGATGTTCGTTGACATTAACAATGCGAATGGACGAATTCATCTGGGATTTCAGATGGAATTAGCATCCAGAGATAATGCCACTTTCTATTTCATCACTCTGAGCTCGGGTGGATTCGTTAATGAAGACTGGGGCACTGGCGGTGCACGAGAAGTCATCCCAGTAACGGGTGGCGCAAGTGCATGGTCCGCACTCAACTCTATAAAAGTCCTCAGTGACGGGTCACTCCTTGGCATTGGAGCGGCAATGAACGGTAGTGGTTCCCGCGTGTTAGTGCTAACCAAGTTAGACGAAGATGGTTTTCTTGATTCAACGTTTGATGGTGCATCAAACGGAAATGGCATCGTCTTTATTCAATTTGCATCTGAAACAGATGCTTTCCTAACAGCAGCCACAGTCTTACAAAACAACGAAATAGTTATTGCTGGTGTTGTTGGAACATATTTCTTTGGACCGTGGTACTACGGAATCACGAAAGTGCTTAGCGACGGAACAGTTGATACGTCATTCGGGTCGAGTGGATTCGCACTGAATACTTTGCAGGCCTCGTGGGATCAGCTTCTTCCAAAGCGCCTGCACGTGCAATCTGGTGGACAATTTGTCTTCCCCATTAACTCTGGGACAACAGCGGGCTTTATGCGCGTTGAGTCAAACGGAACTTTTAGTAGTTCACCGAATTGTTCTCAGTGTTTATGGTCAGGTGCAAACGATGGGGTTCAATCTTCATCACTCATTGTTCAATCAGATAACAAGATTGTTGTAGCTGGATCTTTTCGTACTCAGGGGGATTCAGTTCTTCGACGTTTCACAGCAAGTGGAATAGCGGATGGTTCATTCAGCAATCTTGCTGTTGAGTTTCGTTATGAGAAGTGGTCGTCAGATGCCATCGGCAGCACACCTCAGCCAGACGGTTCAATCATCACCGTGGGTGGTGCATGGGTTCGGCGAGGCTATGACGAGATCTCTCGGGCCGCGATTTTCAAATTCACAGCCACTGGCGCAGCCGACGCCTCGTTTGGTTTGGGTGGATATCAACTTTTAACTCCACCAACTGATGATTATTGGATCAACATCGTCGACTATGTCATTCAGCCTGACGGAAAAATTGTGGTCCTTGGAACAGGTCGTGACAACAACTCAGTCAACCAATCCATCATGATGTGGCGAGTCAACGCCAATGGAACACTGGACAACACATTTGGGACCAATGGAGCCAGCACAACTTCCGACGGAACATTTGACTTGTCGCCTTACTCACTCCTCTTGACCGACAATGGCAAGTTCATTATCCCTGTCACACGGTTTCAGAACTGGGTAGGTGCATCATGGACATATCGATATACCTCATCTGGTCAGTTGGATCCCACCTACACAGATAGCGCCAACTTTGCCGGCGGTGTTCCATTCGTCATTGGCGATGGAACTGGCAGTATTCACGGTGGAACTCATGCTTCTAACGGATCGATCTACGTCGCAGGTAGCACAAACATCAATAGTCAGTCACATACTTATGTTGCCCGAATCCTGCCGAATGGCTCACTGGACCCCTCGTTCTCTGGCGGATTCATTTCTTGGCCAACACAATCACAGACACTTCCGGGATACATCAGAAGAATCCATGTGGACGAACAATCTCGAATAGTCCTACTTGGAATAACCGAAACGCAGATCCGACGTCATTCCCTCGCTCGACTGAATGCAGATGGAACCATTGATACAAGTCTCAATGGCACCGGTTTTCTTGTTTTCAACTATCAAGATCCAGCACAGATTGATAATGAGGAAGCAACTGACCTCATGCCATTTAATGGTGGCTACACCATTGTTGGTGGCGGTGATTCAGATTCACGACAGATGCGAGACAACTTGTACTCGGGCATGACCCGCACGACTGCAAATGGAGGTATCGATCAATCGTTTGGGACAAACGGAATTCTTTTGCCATTTTCCCAGTTGCAAACATATTTCCTCGACATTGCAGCACTTCCTGATGGCTCAAGTCTCATCACTGGCAACATGAACGAGAACGATGAAATAAAAATCCTCGTGGTCAAAATTCCCTCAGTAGCACCAACTCCCATTGCGCCACCAACCACCACACC
>ERZ1022756.55-NODE-55-length-43842-cov-16.352205_pt1 | contig 43842 bp, 24 predicted proteins | sample MGYA00520902_ERZ1022756 | MGnify/ENA primary metagenome ERZ1022756 (study PRJEB33162, sample SAMN09537601) | freshwater metagenome | isolation source: freshwater | place: Canada:Alberta | collected 2017-07 | study: EMG produced TPA metagenomics assembly of the...
CTAACCATGGCTGCGATGATTAGATCGATTACTGTTCTCTTACCAAAGAGCACAGTTTCTATGTTTTCTGAGAGAGTCGCAAATTCTGAACCGAATTTGTCTACATCTTTCTTATTGAGGGCCATCTTACTTTCTCCTTATATTCCGTTTACTAATCACTTAACTACACGTAACTGCGAATTCGACGGCGGCTTCGCCCGTCAGCCCTCGCACTGGTTCTATTTCACTGTCTCCGCTTATGTAAAAACGTAAGAGTGTCACACCAGCAGCATCTTCTGGGATTCGATAATTGCTTCCCAGGTCCTGCATATCCTGCCACTCACCACCACTAAAGAATTGTGCAGAGGTTCCTTGACCGGGTGAACCACCGCGCCAATTATTACCAGACCCAGAATTAAGCCCAAGTCCCTCTAGCCCAAGATACAAGTTTGATCCCAATACACAAGGTGCGGCTAAACCGTTCTCGTCGGTCAGGAAACCCCTGTTTACTTTCATTTGCCAAGCTTTCGTTGGGTCGGAAGCCGTGGCAAGTCTCTCACCCTTACTGCAGGTGCCCGAGCTCAGGCAGTAGCGAACCTTAATCACTGGCTCAGAGCCATATGTTGTTGAGTAGATGGTGTCTCGCCAGTCATTTGGATTTGTCGTCGAGCCGTTGAACTGGACTCTAAGGCCTGCAGGTGCTGTGCCGGAGGCAAGCCTAACCAACCAAGCGCCGTTTACTGGACTTGCCGATACCTCAAAGGTAAACCGGCCATCTTCTGGGTCAGAGAGAGTGGTCAGTGCGTTTAGGTCAATTCCATATCTTTGAACCATTCCGTATCCATTGGAATAACAGGCCTTATACCGGTACCTAGACCCATCGGATAAGCCAGAAATGTCACTCGAAGAAATATTCATGACCTGGGTTGAGTAATCAGTGTCCGAGGACTGATTCTTGAACGAATCTGGGCTTGATACATCGCCTACGGTGAGTGTGTTCGTGCCAGAAGCCCAGGTGCATCGCGGTTCTGCGGTGCCATCTCTCCAAACTACAAAAGCAACTTCTGATCTAACCTGGCTAAAGTTTCGATTTACTGACTGAGCAGTTACCCTTGCTCCCCATTCGGAGTTGTCTCCAAGTAATACGGCCCTGACATCAGAAACTGTTGGAGCAGAAGCCAGTTGCCCTACCCAAGTAGCAGTTGATGAGCTGGCTGCTCCTCCGCTTGTTGGTGGTGGAACAGCGCCAATAGCCTTAACCGTGATTGAACTTCGTGCCCCTGGTCTTGCCCGCACATCAACCGTGAACTCGGAGAAGTTGTCTAGATTTCTGGTCACCACGTTGGGAGAACCCAATCCAGTGATTTCATAGCTGCGAACTGCAGGGTCATTGGTTGGACTAATAGTTACTGATGCAACACCGAACGCGTCAGTAGGGTTATCGTCTACTTTTGAAACCACTGACTTGAATACATCCGTGGTGATTTCCAGTGGTGGCTTATAGGCGTAGGCGTTTGACAGAGTCACGGATGATAATGATTCACCAAACTCATTGATCGCCGTGATGACATAGGTATGCCGAGCCGCAGGGTTACGACCGTTGTAAGCTTCTAGGCCTTCAATTACGCATGTTGTAATTGCTTCCGAAGGTGCTGCCTTAGGGCAATCAATCTGATTGGAGCCTTCTGTCAATTTGTAACTTGTGACCTCAGGCTTTGAAAGTCCGGACGGCCCTGCTTCGATTCGAATAGTGATTGTGGTTTCACTGTAGCCAGTTTGTGAAGCACCACCTGGTCCCGCAGGGCGTCCATTGAACGCAAATGACAGCGAACCTCTACCCACGCCACCTTCGGCGTCAAGAACTAAGTAAGTGATCTTGTCGCAAGTCCTACTTTCTGGAGCATTTGTAGCTGACCAAGTGGCCTCAAGCCTTGTTTCTGTTGCAACAATCGAAACATCACCGCACTTTACTACGTTCGAGGTTGCTGCGTAATTTGGTGTGCCAGTTGAATAGTTGAATGGTGCAAAAACAAGTGGTTGGTCTGGGTATGGGTTGAACTCTCCCACCACATCACTGATTGGCATTACACATTCAGCGTCGCTTGCCTGACACTCCTTCGACAAGTTTCCACCGATTGGGGCATCGTTCGGGGATTGCCCAACAACCAAGGTAAGTGCTGCCGGTTCGGTCTCTGGGTAGTTACTAATCGAGATAGTTGCAGTTTCTGTAGCGCCTGGTCGGCTAGCTCCGAAAGCTGTAATGTCTAGCTCATTGTTGTCTTGGCTAATTTCGAAGTTGCTTCCCGAATACTGGTACTGATAATCGAGACTCGAAAAGTCATCATTGTCATACCAGCTGGTCATGTCCCACAAGTCAAAAACCTGATTGAATGAGCGACCTGGAACTACTGTTATCTGACGATTGGAAAGTTCAGGCTGAGGGTTTTCAGGAAGAACTTCAATTGGCACCAAAAGGGACGTGTATTCGACAGTTCCACTGATTCTCACGGGAACAATACAGCTATCCGTGAATGGTTTTCCCGCTCCAGCGTTGTAGGTCACTGAGGTGCCATCGGCTGGTTGACAAGTTGCGTTCTCCCTAGTTCCGGAAGCAGCAACACCGGGGCCATTCACCTCAATCTGCACACCAGCAGGTAGTGACACTAGCGAAGCTAGATCGAAGGTAACAGAACTGTTTTCGTCAACCTGTTGGGTGGAGGCGCGAATGTCCAAGCTTATGGGGAAATTTTCCACGCTTGGAATATGCATAATTCCAAAACTTGTGACTTCGTTACCCCCAAAATCAAGACCTGTTACTTGGAAAAGCACAACGGCACCAGAGTCTGGTGCGGAACCGCTGATCTCGTTGCCAGAGACACTGAAACCTTGGGTTTCATCCCAAAGACTCAGCGTCAGACCACTTACGTCACCGGTAGGCCAAGAAACCTTGTTGGTCAAAACATCGATACCAGTCGCCAGATCGGCACGGTCCCTTAGGGAGACTCGGGTATCAGATACCTCAGGATAAACAAGCGCAACATCTTGAGAGATTCGAACCAGAATAGTTCCAACGGATATGCTTCCACTCTCATTACGTACTGAGTAGAGATAGCTCATGGTCATTGGAGTATCAGATGCCACGAAAGTCACCCGGTTACCCTCGATGGAGGAAATAGCCCGCTCCATTATTGTGTAGGCCTCAGTACCTTCAACTGTGTTCGGTGTAATGGAACCAGGCTCAAGGTTTAGATCCTCACCAAGTGGATCAAAGTCATTCGCCACCGGATCTAGTACGGCACGGTTTCCTGCACCAACAGTGATGTCCAAGACGTCGACCATTGGAACTGGCGCTGTGGCTGCATCGGAAGATATGATTCCAACTCGGACTAATCCGGTAGCGGTTTCTCCGTCGGAGTCCTCAACTGTATATGTGAAGGAGTCCTGCCCACGAGAACCTGGCAAGGCAGCGTACTCGATTCCAGTAAGTTCCTCATTAATGGATACGAATCCAAGTCCTGCCGATGAGCCCGATACAGACTTAAGTGAGACCTGATCTCCATCTGGATCTATGCCCACAAGCGGCACTAGCACCTGACCGACCTCGCCAGCCAAAACTCGCATACTCAGATCAGGTGGATTTGGAGGTGTGTTTGTTCCGTCAGCAACAACTTGAATAAAGACTTCTCCAACGGCTTTCAGAGAAGGGGTTCCCGCATTAGCGACAACGTATGGACAGACGTATTCTCCAGGTGCCTCTGGGGCAACAACTCGCAATAGACCTTTAGTTGCATAAATCAAACCACCCGGTATGCAGGTTAGATCGAACGAGGTTGGGTCGATGACTAGAGGCACTCCCCTTGATCCAACGTCATTAGCCAACGCGTCAACGTCTGCAAAACCACCCTGTCGAACAGTAACTTCATCGTCTAGAGCTACCGGAGGTTCTGAGCCCGAGTCGCCCAATTGATAAACATACGCCTGCCCTTGAACGGTGTTGAGGGAATCCTCAAAGCCGTCAGTTACCAAGAAATTAATAACCCCAATAAATCCATCCGTGCCGTTTGGAGTTGAGCCATTGACTCGCAGCATACCCTCGCCAACAATTTCGGCAGACAGGAGAGCGTCGTCCAGGGGTGATTCTTCAACTTGATCAAGTAGCAAGACACTGGAGTCAGGATTGTAGGTCGAGGAGAAAACATCAACGATTGTGTCAAGTCCAGGTGCCACCAAAACAGTCACTGGTTTGATGGAGACTTTCGAGATTCCGCGCTCAGCGACAGATGCTCGAACAAAAGTTGCGATTTCACCAGAGTCATCTGAGGCACTTAGGGAAATGATGTACTCACCAGGTGCCGTTGCAGTGAAGTCCATAGAGTCATCTCCGGCGAGCGTGATAGTAACGGCTGGAGCCTGGCTATCACCAACCTCTGCAGAGTTGATAATTAGGTCTCCAGAGCTTCCTGACGTTGCAACCCCGAGATCAATCCGAGTTGTCTGGTCTACCGATGTAGCGATGGCAAATGGAGTTATTTCAAGTAATGGATCTGGTGAAACCACAATGCCAAGCTGCTTGGTTGATTGATTGCCCCGAATATCCGAGACCGTGACGGTTATCTGGGCGTTACTGGCCTGTGACTGGCCATCATCACCATGTTTGTAAACAACTCTTCCGCTGTCATCAGTTCCCGCTGAGCCTGACCCGTCAGTTAGTTCAACGGATGCGACAAAAAGAGAGTCTGACTCTGGATCAACCCAGCCCTCGAGAACGGAAACAAAAACGCTTCCTCCGGGCTCAACTTGGGGTCTTGGCCACTGTCTTAGACACTCGGTTACGATCTCCTCACACCAAAGAGGAGCACTGTCAGCCGAGGCGGAAACAATTGAGACTTGGACCGTTGCTGGTGCTGAGTAAAGACCTTGACTGCTAGTTCCATCAGATAACCGGTAGCTAATTGTTGCCGACCCCGAGGCTCCATCCGCAGTTCGCAAGACAAGGGACTGGCCATCGTCTGCGACCCCAACGGTTCCAAATGAAGGATCTAATCCTTCAACGGAACTTGGGTCAATGGCAATGATGTCCTTGTTTGGATCGTGGTCATTTAGCAGCACTTGAAGATTCGAAAGCTGGCCAGACCGAACTCCAAAACTGTCATTTTCAGCAACTGGAGGCTTAGGAACCGTAACCTCTGTTTCCTCGGCGGTATCTGAGGTCTCTTGTGAATCTTGATCTACTAGATTCCAATTCTGGGTGGAAGGTATCAGTCGACCATCCGGTGCCCTCCAAGCCCAACCACTCGAGGTTTCGTTAACCACTGCGGTGTACTCATTTGCCTGAATAACTGGCACGGGGGTGTCTTCCAACGAGAGACCGTTGTAGCTAAGCTCCGTTTCAACACCTGAAGCAGAAGAATATAGAGAGCCGCCGGTGTTTGACTCTCCGAGCCAAGCAGCGTAAACAGAATCTGCAAACCACACGGGTTGGGCTGGTATGCCAACGGTTTGAAGAACATTTTCAATTGCACCGCTTTCGACATTAAGACTCACGAGCCCATTTTCGTGGGCAATGAAAACCTCAGAACCTGAGGGAGCCGGCCGCTGGAGTGCAGCATCTCCGGTAAGAGCCGGTGCGATTGGATCGGCAACCCCGCGGATCCAAGCTCTACCTGAATCGTTTTCTAACAAGACCCAGCGATTTGCAACAGAACTTAGCTGAAAGCTTCCCTGGCCGGCGTCCGAAACAACGTCTGAAAGAGATGTCCACTGTGAGCCGTATACGTCAAAAGCCCGAACGGTGCTGTCCGATTTGCTAAAGACGTGAATCACTCCATCTTGACCCAGAGAGATGGCATCAAATTTCAATTCATTGGAGGTGTTCTCGGGCGGAAGAATCGCAATGGGATCTGTAACTTCAGTGCCAGTAATGCTCGAGATCCAGAGCTCGCCACCGTTTGCCAAATAGGCCACAACTCCGGCGTCAGTTTGAACGTCGGCAACTTGAACCGGTGGTTTCTTGAACAATGAAGGGTCATCAATGTACTCAACTGGTTCACTGGCATCTAGCACGCCGAATCGCGCATTGGCCGAGGCAAAAATCAATGCACCAGTGCCGCTTTGAGTGATCTCACTGGGTTGATAAATGGTGTTTGCCGAGGAGAGCTCTTCGAGTTCAGTGTTTACGAGGCCGTATCTTTGACCCAAGCCGGTCTGGAGAATCCAAACACTTCCGCTGTTTACCTTTACCTGCTGGACATCAAAACCAGGAGCGGCAAGTGCAATTCCGGCAAGGGTTGTCAGCACTAGAGCCGCCGCCAATGAGCTCAGTGACGAACGCAGCGTGTATTTGCGCTTAAACCAGGAAACCAATTTCTTCATGAACTATGCGCCAACCACCAGGAAAAACACTAGAGCAACGGCAAATCCTAAAATGGCTGCGGCGCCAAGAATCAAGTTCACAGGACTGATGTCTTTCAGTCTTGACCTAACCTCTACTTTTTCGTTTGTCTTAAATACCACGTCTCGGGTCTTCTTCTTAGGCCTCTTCTTATCTGTCTCGATATAGACGACCTCAAGCGGGTCAGTGTTGTCGGAATCTACAGACTCAAACTTTCCTGAAGTAGAAATTGGGAAATTCAAAGGTGTGCTTCGCATGCCGATAGCCATTTGCACTTCATTCAGAGCCATAGCAAACTCCTGCATCGAGCCAAATCTATCAGCCGGGTCTTTAGCCATAGCGTGGAAAAGAACAGACTCAACTAACTGCGGCACTCCCGCAACACCAATAGGAGGGATGATGGCCTTCATGATTCGCTTCTTTAGTGCCTCGGTGCTGTTTGAGGTACCGTCAGTGGTTTCAAATGGGGAACGACCAGACAAAAGAGAGTAAAGAGTGGCACCCAGCGACCAAATTTCTGAAGCCACAGATCCTGGGGTGCGAAGTGCCACAACCTCTGGAGCGCTCCAAGGTACTGAGATAGCCTGCTCTTCACTGTCTGAATCATTTTGAATCATGCTGGCCACTCCAAAATCCGCAAGAACGGTGTGGCCGTATTGAGTCGAAAGGATATTGGAAGGCTTAATGTCCCTGTGAATTCGATTATTGCGGTGCAGCGTCTCAAGTGCCGAGGCTAGATTGACGCCGATCTCAAGAACGCGCTCGACTGACAGTGGGTCCTGTCTCCAAGTCCTGGCCGGAACTGGTTCACACAACTCAGAAATAAGGTAAGCGCGGCCGTCAGCTGAAACACCAGCTTGATAAATAGTAAGGATTGAAGGGTGGGTGGCCATTTGAGCCATAACGTCGGTTTCACGAACGAATGCTGCTCGCACGTCTTTTTCTACAATCTTCTGGCGCAGGACCTTTACAGCAACCCTACGTTTTGGAAAATCCTGTTCGTACAAGTAAACATCCGCAAATCCGCCAGAGCCAATTAGCCTGATGTAAGTAAGGCCTTGAATCGAAGGTGGCTTTTCAGCAAGTCGATTGTTCAATCGATTACCTCCATGATGGCGAGTGGAGTTAGTTCTTTAGAGCCTGAAGTTTTGTCAAAGAATAGCCAGTAGCCTGCAACTTTAACAATACTTTGCTTACCATTGCACTGCCTTGACCATGACTCTGAGCCAGATAAAAGTACAATTCCTCGAACGCAGGTTCTGACCTCGTCTTCAGACCCTTCCTCAGACTCTCCTTCGGGCTCCCCCTCGTCGGCTGGGGTTGAGTCTACGGAATCGACGGAAGGGGCTTCCCCGCTTTCGATATCTGCAATGTAAACCTCTCGATCTGGGTCATCGACTAGGTAGCCTGTGAAAATAGATGCGCCGTCGACTCGCTCTGTGTCGCCAGCAATTGGTATCTCTGTGCCAAGTTGAGGTCCTTGGGTGTTTAGGAGGGAGAAAGTGCTGGTCTCGTCTTCGTTCTCCTTAGCGAAGTAAATAGGTACAAACTGAGAGTTCCCGAAGCGTGAGATTACGAATTCGTAAGCTTCGATTGGAAGGGTCCACTGCGCGACACCGGTGTCGGGGTCAAGTAACGATAAATCATGGTTATTCTCACCGTTCAGCACAAACAGGTGATCAAGTTCTTGACTGGTTCGCTGAATTCTGTAAGAGTCATCGCGCGATACTGCGAATCCGGTCGCGCTGTCGGACCATTTCTCATTGCCAACTGCGTCAATGCCGTAAAGAGTAGTTTCTTTACCTTCTCGACCACCTTGGCAATCCTCGTTCGATACCGTGCTAGCGTCACAGTCTGAGAAAACCTGAACGTGGTTACCCTTGATATTTAAGAGCTGACCTCCGGCTCGACCGTTCCACTCAACGTTTAGGCCTGTGTCGATGTCGATTGCAACTGGAGTGTCTTCTTGCTCTCGTCCCAACACAAAAGCGTTTCCGACAAGGGGGTTGCCTTCAATAGGTTGAAGGTCAGACTCCAGGTGCCAAAGTGGATCTGTTGGCTGTTTTGCTTCAAAGCGTGAATAGCGGAAATCACTCTCGCTGCCGTTGGTCATAACAAGAATCTCCGAAGAATTACCTGGAATTCCACTTACTTCCAACACTGGGGTCTGCATGGTCGGTTGGGCGTCCGACCCAGCAATAACTACGTCAGTAATTTTTCCATTTAGAGCGTTGTATGGAACGATTGTCTTCCATTTGCGATCCGGGTCGTCTTCGTCAGTGGTCGCGTTGTCATCTCCGGCATCTGGACCATTAACGTTTACAAACTTGACCATAACTACATCTAGTCCTGGAATCTCGATTAGCTGCTTTTGCCACTTTTTGGTCCAGGGCAGCTCTTTCGCAATGTCAATTCTCCACTTCTCGGTTCCAGTTTGCAGGTCGAGCATAGTCAGCGTTGAGTCCATTGGTTCTTCTGCATCTCTGCACTCTTCTTTTGTGACATCGTTTTGGACTAATAAAATCGCCAATCCCTGACTAAAAGTAGTTACTCCATACTTCGCACAATCTGAGTCTGCATCTCCAGAGAGTGCGTAGCGCCAGGCAGGGGCTTGGTCTTGATCGTAAGCTTGGATGTCAATTGTGCTAATGATGCCAGGCTCAGGCTGTGAAATACGAACTTGCTCCCTTGCATAAACTAAACCCCCGACCATGACAGAGGCCAAAACTATTGCAACGAAGCTACGCGAAAAGGCTGTTTTTGTTCGGACCAGTCTTCTCTTGCGACGAGTTGACTTACTCGGTGAAGTCTTCTTGGACGCTCGCCTAGAGGTTGTTTCACTACTCGATTGACTGCTACCTGAAGCGGCGTCATCAATTGACTTTTTGAGCCAGCCGCGAAGTTCTGGATAAGTCGATGGGTTTGCTAGGAGAACTTCCCAGGTCTCAGGATATGCGTTAGCTAGTCTGACCATTACCCCTGGGGCAATAGTCGGATCAGCCGCCAAAGCTTTAGCCTGAGGAACAGACATCCCCCGATTAGTATTGCTCATCGGTCATACTTCCCTTCGAGCCTAATAAGGGTTGCAGTTGCGGCGATGATGGTTAGCCCGACGAGCGCAGCTGCAGACTGAAACCAAAAAAAGTAGTCGTGGGTCCAAAGAGGATCCATTGTTAGGTTTGGTGAGATTCCTTCTAGGTTGAAGCCGCTGGCTGCCATTGCAAATCCCCACTTTGCAACTACGGCGTAAGATGCCTCGGTGATGAGCAGTCTGCCTTCAAGCGGAAGTAGGCCTCCATTTAGGACCAGTTGAGCCATCAGGATCACAACCAATAGCGGCATCACCTGCTCACTTGATTTCACAAGTGCAGAAAAGAAAAGCCCGATAACCATGGCAGCTAGCGCGGTAAGGCTAAGCGCAAGAAGAAGCTCCAGCCAGGGAGGGGAAATCAAGATGTATTGAATCGGCACTGGCTTTATACGTAACGTAACAGCGGTGAGTGCGGCCACCATTAGGGTTGCAAAGATCCCGAATATAAGAATCTTCGAGGCCAAATATGCAGATACCGGCAGGCCAACCGCTCGCTCTCGAAGAAAAATCGCACGCTCACCCACAAGGTCTCTAATGGAAATTGATGTGCCCATAAAGGCAGAACCGATTACGAGCATGGCTAGCAATTGGCTTGGTTCCGCTATTGCGTCATTAGAGGCAGCTCCAAATCCGGCACCCCCCGGAACTACCAAAATCAACATACCCACCAATAACGGCAGGGCTACAAGGAATAAGAGGTATCCCACATCCGATCGCACGAGGTTCAGCTGACGTTCACATAGAGTTGCGAATTGTTCAAACCAAGGAGATGAACGCACTAGTTTCGAGTCATTAACCGAACCCACAACCTCGGGTGGCTCTACGTTACGAACTTGCTGCTGCTTGTATCTCTCGTACACCTCTTGAGGATTTGCTTTAATCTGCTCGAAAATGTCCGCCCAGTCAGTAGTCGAGAAGAACTTCTTGATGCCAGAAGGTGGGCCGTAGTAGGCAGGAATTCCACCAGGGGCCAGAACCAGCACATCGTCACAAACCTCAAGATGCGCGACGGAGTGAGTAACTACTAGAACTCCACGGTTGTCGTCGGCTAATTCTCGAAGAGTCTTCATAACCTGTCGATCCATGGCGGGGTCAAGTCCTGAAGTTGGCTCATCCAGAATCAGAAGCGATGGCTCTGTCAGTAACTCGAGGGCAACAGATGCACGCTTTCTTTGACCTCCAGAAAGTCGATTGATTCGTGTCTCTTTGTGGCTGGTTAACTCGAGTTTTTCAATGACCTTGTTTACCTGCTCGACGCGAGCTTGGTTTCCTTCCTCGGCCCTAAGGCGCAACCTGGCACCATACATAAGTGCACTTGATAGCTTGAGTGTGGTGTGGAGGACGTCATCTTGGGGAACCAAACCGATTCGTGAGCTAACGATGTCAAAACTGTCATGAACCGAGAAGTTGTCGAAGTGAACCGATCCAGAAGTTGGACGCGTGATTCCTGCGAGGGCTCGAAGTAAGGTCGACTTTCCTGCTCCGGATGGCCCGATTACTGCGGTTAGGTTACCTGGTGGAATGTGTAAATCAACCCCACTAAGGAGCTTCTTTCCTCCCTTAATCTCAAAACCAAGATTTGAGGCAATCAATCCACCGCTGACTTCATCTGGCCTGCGAAGATATTGGATCTCACCATCGCGGATTGTTAGGTCTGTGTTTCCGATCGTGACAATATCGCCGTCGACGACCGGCTGACCGCTGATTATCCGCCCATTAACAAAGGTTCCGTTTGTTGAACCTAGGTCCTCAAGGAACAAATTGTCGCCGACATGCATCAACCTGGCATGGCGACGAGATACTAGGACGTCGCTAATAATGAAGTCGGCGTCGGCAGATTTTCCAATTACAACATCCTTGGTGCCACCTTCTTGCACGACAAGTGTTTTAGGGCTTGAAGAAGGTGAGTCATCCTTGTCAAAGCGAATTGATATCTCAACATCATCTTCACTCTCCCCCAGTCTGATGACGGCGGATTGACCAAGCCATGCCTCAGACACGCGAACACCCTTGATGAATACTCCGTTGGCGCTTCCTAGGTCAGTGACCTTCCACTTGCCTTGCTTCTCATCGAGTCGAAGCTCGCAGTGACTTCTCGAGACAGAGCCGTCAGGGACGACAATGTCATTGGAATCAGCACGACCTATGGTCACTAAAGGGGTGCCGCTGAATTTCAGCTGCTTCCCCATTACCTCTACTACAACCGCCACTGCCTGAGATTTTGAACTCACTCGATACCCATTCCCAAGAAGACTGCCCCCCGTAACACTTGGCCACTGGTTAATCGTTGGGCCTGAGCTTCAACAATAATGCCTCTCGAGGATGTGTACGCATCCGTAGAAGGGTCTAATCCAGCGGCTACCGATACCGTTGCCGTTACTCGAGCAACCACATACTTCCCCAAGTCAGCAGCAGCAAGTCGATATGTTGTCTGGGTTGTCGGGAGTGCGATCTGTACACAATCTCCGAGTAGATTACCGCTTAGTTCTTGTGGCTCTTCGCACCTAAACCAGGTGTATTGGTAACTTGGCGGTGAAGGGAAACTGGCCCACTGACCGGGGGTTGCGGTGAGCAGAGCCCCCACTTCCAAGCTACCCGAATGGACAGGCGCAGCTGTGTTGAAGGGGGTTTGCGTCACTCGAGTGGTCGAAGTTGATGTTCGCACTACAGGACGATTGCCCGAAACCGCAGTCCAAGAGTTTGTTGCCGTTACAGCAGCAATTACAAAAGTGCCAGCTGCCGAATCAGGGAGAGTAAGTTGACTCTCAGTCTCGCCTGAAATTAAAGTGCAAGTGTTTGGAACTGTCGTCAAAGGATTCGACACAGAGGCTGAACAGGTGTACCAAGCAATCGAAACCGAAGGTGTCGGAGTTCCCGTTACGGTCGCTGTCGCAGTGAGTACTGATCCGACATGCCTAGCTCCATTGACTACTGGGCCAACAGTAACCACGGGTGCCGAAGATATTTCTGCAGTCGACGCCGTAACAATATCGGTAATGCCATCTCCGGAGCGGTTAACAGCCGATGTTGCTCTAACTCTTGCAACGATGTACTTTCCACCGTCTTCTGCCCTAGGAACAAATGTCGAGCTGGTCTGTCCGGCAACGGTCGCACAGTCTGAGCTCACTGTGGTAGTTGGGTCAGCCTTTGCAGTGTTGCAACTGAACCACTGGTAACTGTAAGTCGGAGCTGGGAATCCACGCCAAGAGCCAGTAGAGACAGCAAGCTGGGAGCCTTGTGCTGGGGTTCCTGAGATAACAGGTGCACTGGTGTTTGATGGTTTTTCACTGACTCGGATGGATGAAGTCGTTGATCTACTCGTCGCGGAGTTACCTGGAGAGGTTGTCCAGGAGTTTTGTCCAGTAACCACTGCAATTACAAAACGTCCACTTGCAGACTCAGGGATCGTAAGCGTGCTGGCCGTGCCCGGAATCTGGACACAGTCACTAGGTTCGATTGCAACTGGGGATGTAACTGCAGCGGGGCATTGGTACCAGGCAAAGGACTGGGTCGGAGTAGGGAATCCTGTCATTGTTGCAGACACGGAAAGCTGTTGGCCTACATGCTGGACGCCAGTAACGGTTGGTGATGCACTGAACTGCGGTTGGCTCGCTACAGGACCCTGAGAGTTCGAGAATGCGTCAGTCGAGTTATCAAGCGCGGCGGCAACAGCAATCGTAGCTCTCACTCGAGCGACCATGAATCTAGCTGAGTCAGCAGCGGCCAATACGTAGCTGGCTGATGTTGCTCCTGGGACTTCGGTGCAGCCAGCAGGAGTTGTTTCGCTACCACCGCTTGATTCTGAGGTACACCTGAACCACTGATAGGTATAGGTAGGGGTCGGGAAGCCACGCCACTGTCCTGTTGTAACGCTGATCGTGTTGCCTTGATTTACCGGTGAAACGCTGGCAACCGGAGCCACGCTCATAACAGGAGTCATTGACGCTGCAGTCGTGGCAGAAACAGAAGACCTTGATACGAAATCAACTGCGTTAGTCGCGGTCACCAAAGCAATCACAAACTTTCCTGCGGCAGTATCGGCTAACCGGTAAGTGTTTGTTGGGCTAGCTTCGGAAAGCAGTGTGCAATTCTCTGGCTCTGACACTGGCGCCGAGACCCTAGAATCACAGCCGTACCAGGAGTAGGTAAGGCTCGGCGCTTCGAAACCAGACACAGTACCCGCGTTGGCAGTCATTATCTGCCCAACGTGATTGCTCCCAGAAATCGTAGGAGTTGAAGCAAAAGCCGGTAGCGTCCTAATCGGCTCGCTCGAGATTGAGCCCTTGGTTTGCCTTGTAGGGGTAGTCGAACCGTTTACCCTGTTTGTTGCTATCTCCTCGACTCGAATAAATCTGCCGGCGTGAGAGTTTTGAAGAAGCAAAGTCTTGCTTACTGAAGCAGCGCCCAGGGTTGTACAACCCGTGAAGGCTTGACTTGGAACTGTTGCCTGAGATGTGCAGGAATACCATTGGTAGGTCAATGCAGGTGCTGGGAAACCAGCCCAAGTTCCCGCTGTTGCCGTGATTGTCTCGCCTGAGGTTCGCTCCAATGAGATTGTCGGTTCTGAAAGGTTTCGCGGAGCTTCGGTCACTTGGCTTGATGCAACTGTCGATGCGTAGGTAGGCCCACTGCTGCTTGTCGCGCTGTTTGAAGCAATTTGCTGACCAACTATGAATTTTTCACTGTGTGATGAGGTCAGCAACAGCGAGCTCAGGGATCCTGGCGTGACCGCACAATCCTCGGGCAAGCTGTTGCCAAATTCAGCGTTTCCTGGATCCGAATCACAAACTATCCAACGGTGGGAGAAGGTCGGAGCTTCAGTTCCCCGCCAATTGCCTGCAACCAAAGTCAACGTGTTGCCCACATTCGCGAATCCAGAGAGTGTTGGTCTACTCAGACTGACAGGGCGTTCCAAGATCATCAGGCTAGAGGCGGTAGTAACAGGGAGGCTTATCGTTTCTACAGCTTCTCCATAGGCAAAGTTTTGTCCTGTGACTTGCGAAACAATGAATCTTCCCGCCATTGAAGGCTGAATCGTCAATGTCGAGCCGGTCTGTCCCACAATCTCGGTACATCCAGAAACAGCTGCTCCTTGGGCACGAGAGGTTGGGCAGTGGAACCACTTGCGCGACAGAGTTGGGGCAGGTGTGCCAGTCCAAGTTCCGTTCTGAACAGTAATTACTTCACCGACTGTTCGATCTCCGCCAAGTGTTGGCGGGACTGTGTTTTTTACATCATCGGTAACAGGGTTAGAGCTTGCGGTTCTTACAATCGAGGTTCCAGCTGAATTCGTTGCAGTTAGCTGTGTGCCAAGGAATTGCTCCAAGTCATCATCGGTAGGTGTGTAGGAAGCGCTCGTGGCGCCGGTAATCCACTCACATCCTTGGGATAATGCACTGCCAGCTGAAATATTCTCAACCAACTCTTGCTGCTGTGTCTCGCATCGATACCATGCAGTCGAAATGGTGCCAACTGGTGATCCTCGCCATGTAACCGAAGTTGTGGGATTTGGGAAAACCGGAAGCCAGCTACCAGAGAGGCCGCTTGATTCAACGTCTTTTTTCATCTTCAGCGGAACATTGGGCCTCTGATACCTAGGAGAGCTTGACCACAACTTGGGAGCCTCGGATATGTACTCAGTCGATGCGGACACTCGTGTGGCAAGGCGGTTACGACTGGGAAGCTCGGCTACAGATTCCATCAAAGCAATGTGCCTTCCGGAGTAGGCAGTGCCTTCACTTAGGACTAAAATTGAGATCGTAGTTCCTGCCGAACCAATCGCAGAACAGTGGTTTGGGGCAAAAGATAACGTGCTGTTAATTTTTTGAGCACAGTGCAACCACTGGTAAGTCACGCTCAACTGTGTATTGGGCTTAGTCCAAGTTCCGGGAGTAGGTACCACCTGAGTGGGGACGACGTTATCGTCGCCAGTTGAAATCGAGGAAGAGACGGTGTTTTCTACAGGCCTTGTTACGTCACTGGTCGTTGATTTACTGAACACTGTGGTCGAGCCAGCCATGTTTTCTGCCGTGACGCCCACCAGAAGCCTGTGTCGACTGTCCGCATCTGTTTGCGATAGAACGTACTCTAAGCTCGTGGCTCCTGAGATGGGCGAGCAATTAGAAGGTAGAGAGCTACTAGTCGCTGTTACTGTGCTTGTGCACGCGTACCACTGATATGTTTTTGTAAAAGAAGGTACTGCAGTCCACTGGTCACCAGTGGAGTCAAGCCTCTCCCCCACAAACATTTTATTTAGTCCGTTAGGGGCTAGTCGCACTACCGGTGCCTGGGTGTTCGAAGGTTTGCGCGCTGTGGCTTGATCCGAGGTAACGGAAACCCAGTAAGAAGTTCTAGCTGTTGGGGTGCTTTCCCCCAGCACTCTAACTGTCAAAAATGCACCAGGGTCGCTTAGTGTGTTTTGAGTATAAGTCTGGCTCGTCTGTCCGTTAATCAATGTGCAACCCGCAGGAAGTGTGGTGACGGTATTTGGAACCGCCGAAGTGCATCGGAACCATTGATACGAGAACACTGGTGTAGGCGACCCATCCCAAACCCCAGGGTCAGCGGTCAAGACCTGAGGAGCGTAACGTTCTCCACTAACTGTAGGGAGCGTTGTGGCAACGGGAACATATAGGACAGCTACAGTCGAGTTAGCCCACTCCGTAATTCTTTCGTCTGGGCGGGATGGCTGCACACCGGTAGTCGAAAATGTAATGAACTTACTACGGTCTTCAACGGCGATGGTATAGCTGCTTGCTGTTGCTCCGGTGATTGCTCGACACTTTGCAGGGGCGCCAGTGTCTGGATTTTCATTTATCCATTCATCTATGAATGCGCTCGGTTGCGTTATTCGCCCAGAGTTAGAAAGCTGCTCATCACATCTATACCACTGGTAAGTAACCACTGGAGGAGTTCGTTGGGTTCTCCAGCTAACGCTTGCAGACCATGTTGTGCCAACTTCTGGACTTCCGGTAGTAGCTGATCCCGCTGGAGCTCTAAGCACAGGCTTAGTATTTAGGCTCGGGTCTTCGGTGACCATTTCCGTAGATGCCGAGTAAGCAGTAACGGTAGTTCTTACTCCATCCGCAGTGTTGGATCTGGTCGCGGCATAGACGATGAATCGCTGATCCTGGGACAGAGACAGGGTGAAGCTAGGTGCGTTTCCGGCCGCAATGGCGGTGCAGCCAGCTGGCGCGGTTGCTGGCGCGCTTCTCGTTACCGGGGTTGCAATTTTGGAAGCACAGCTATACCAAAGGTGCCTAATGCTCTCTTCGGGGAAACCTCTCCATGTTCCAGAGGTTGTAGATATCTGAACACCAACCTTTGGTGCGCCAGTAATTGCCGGAGAAGTTTGTAGGCTGACTCTCTCCGTGACTTTGGCAGTGCTCTTTGAGAACTGAGTCAATGAATGCGTCGAAGACCCTATGGTGTTGGTGCCTGTTACGCCGACCATGATAGCGAAACTAGGGTCATTCTCAGTAATGAGGTACTGGTTCTCTGTCGCGCCCGCGATTGCAGTACAGCCTGTAGGCAACACATCAACAACTGCTTCGGTGCTTGAACTGCATCGGTACCACTGATATGAAATCGTTGGCGGTGGTGACCCTACCCACGTACCAGTGCTGGATGAAAGTGGCGGCTTGCCTGGGTGGTGTGGGGCGCCGGAAGCTGGCACTCCGGAAATCACCGGCATGGAAATATTCGCGGGTCCCGCCACAACCTCTTGGCTTGAAGTAGACCAGGCTACATCTGATGCCCCGAAGCTATTGTTTGCCGATACTCCAACGTATAGGAACCTGCCAGATAGAGCCGATCCGATTTTTAAGGTTGAAGTCGTCTGAGAGGCCAGCAAAATACATCCGGAAGGAAGCGGGTTAGTTATCTCAAGTCCAGATCGGTTGCAGTGAACCCACTGGTAAGTCTTCGTTGGATTGTCAGGGAATCCGATCCAGATGTCACTTGCTGCAGAAACCGTGTTTTCGATGTGTGGCTTTCCGGTCACCACAGGAATCTGATCATTTCTGGACTTCATGTTAACTTGGGCGCTTGTTGCAGACCAATGAGGGGTGTCGTAGTCCGTTTCATCAATCGTGTTTGATCCGGTCTCCCGAACCATCATGTAAAGGCCACGATCGTCCTCAGTTAGCCTGTAAGTTGAACCAGTTGCTCCTGAAATCACACTGCAGTTGGTTGTCGCGGGTGCGATTCTTGAAGCTTGAGTTACCGGGGTGTTACAGCGCAACCACTGGTAAGAGATTGTTGGAGTTGGTGTTCCCGCCCAAGTTCCTGGGATAATCGACACGGATGATGTAGGAACTAGTGGTCTACTGCTCACCGGGTTTAGAACGCTTACCCTAGGTGGCGCAGAGTTAGATGGACCAGAAACTATAACTGAGCTCGATTCAGACCAGCCAAGGCCTTGACCTGCAGAGTTGCGGGCGGTGACACGAACCAGAGCGAACTTTCCTTGGTCCGCACTCACAGGGGAGTACGTGTTTCTGGTTGCGTTTGCAACCAAGGTGCAGCCTTGAGGTAATTCAACAGGAGCAACTTGTTGCTCCCCCGCACACAAGAACCACTGGTAAGTGAAGGTCGGTGGCGCAGGGTCTGCAGCCCAGGTGCCGTCGGTTGCCGTCATGGGTGCCCCGACGATTGGTGGCCCGTCAGTTTGAATCTCTGGCGCTTCTGTCACGCGAGGTGTGATTTGTAGGGCCGCTGTAGAAACAGTGAAGATTGTGGATGCTCCTGTGCCGTTATCCCCAGTAACACCAGCGACTATGAATCGACCTCCGTAATCTTCGGATGGCGTGTAAGTTTCTAAATCTTCATCTGGAATTACGAGGCAACTGTATAGGGCAAGGTCCCGTGTTGCTCTCGGGACTTGCAATTCACAGGCATGCCACGTGTATGAGAATGATTGGTCATTTAAGGCGGGGGCTCCTTGCCACGTGCCACGGTTGACCCTAATTTGGGACAATGCCTTTGCTGGAGAGGGAGTGGACAAGGTCGGCGCAACAGTGTGTATTGCCCCTCGGGTAACTGGTTCTTGACGCAAAGATTCAGACCATGAGGTGACCGAGCCAGCTACGTTTGTTGCAACCACCGCCGAAGAAATATACCGCCCAAGCATGGCCGCCGTAATTGTAAGCTCCCTGCCAGTTGTTGGAAGGAGAGTGCAACCCTTTGCGGCCGTTGGATCAACGGTTGTCTCTTCTTCAATTACAGAAGCGCAGCTCCACCATCGAATAGTTTTTGTGGGGACCGGGGTTCCTAACCAGCTACCTTCGGTTGAATCGATTACTGCACCCACGTAAGGATATCCATCCACGGTCTGGGCAGAATCTAGCCTTGGGTCCGAAGTGACAGCCCGAGCTGTGGTTGGCGAGTATCGCGAATCATCGGTTTGGAAATCATTTTTTCCCGTAATTTTGTAGCCGAGAAATTTGCCAACCATTGCCTCTGTGACTGTGAGGCTCGGAGAGGTCGCTCCGGCGATTAGATCACAGTTACTTGGAAGTGTGCTTCCAGCAGTGGCACCTTTTGTAGTAGGTGTAACCGAATTCAGTACCGCTGAGCATGCAAACCATTGATACTCAAAAGTAGGTGTTGGAAAACCTATCCAGGTGCCAGGGACTGCATCAACTGTTCCGCCTACCCTAGGTGAACCATCGGAACCATCATTGGCCGCAGTTGCAGTCGCTCGCATTCCGCTCTGATAATCCGGTGCTCGACCCACCGCGTCGGTTGATTTAGAGAATGAAGTCAATGGTGTGGTGCCGTTGGTTGCGGTCACCGCAAAAACAATGAATCTTCTCTCGTGGGCAACGGTTGGAGTGAATGACAGCGCTGATTGGCCAGTGATCACGGTACAACCTGCTGGCAATTGGGTGGTTGCGGCCGGCACCTCAGCGGTACACGAATACCAGGCGTTTGCCAATTGAATTGTCGGGGTTCCATCCCAAGTACCTCTTGTACCAACTATGGGTTTACTAACTTCCGCTTCGTCTGGTGCTAGCGTCGAAGGAGTTGTGACGGTAGGTGAGCGTTTGACTACAGCACTCGAGGCGGAAACTCGAGATGCCGTTGGCTCAACTCCGTTGGTTAGGTTTACTCGTGCCACCACGAACTTTGTATCTGCTTCGATATCAACTACATAAGAGTTGGACGGCCCCTCCTGCAGCGGCTCCCCGCAATCATCAAGTTGTACTGGCTCCGCCTGTCTTGAAGAAGGGCATCCAAACCATTCGTAGGAAACTGTAGGAGTGGGAGTACCGCTAACACCCGCAGTTACCGACAGGGTTCTCCCTACGAGGGCGCTTCCTGAAATAGCTGGTCTGGAAGTGAAACTAGGTGGTGACGTGATTTGGTCGGTAGACACAGCAAACCCGACCGAGTTTCCAATCGAGTTGGTGATTGTCACTCGAGGGGTTATAAACCGTCCTACGTCAGCAGCTGTGAGCTGATAGGTAGGGCGCGTTTGAGTGGTTATAGCAGTGCAACCGGCGGGGACTGTTGCAGATATAGATATATTTGCAACCTTTGAGTTACACCTAAACCATGCATAAGAAGCCGATGGGGTAGGAACACCACGGATCTCCAGAGTGTTTGCTGTAAGGGTTTCTCCAATTTTTGGGGTTCCCGTCACGCTGGGTCCGTTTACGAAACTTGGTAGCTCAAAAACCTGAGGAGTCGTTGGGCTCCAAATGGTGGAACTCCTGTTGTCCTCTGCATTTGGCCCAATCGAGTTTGTTGCAGTGATCTTAACCATTAGATATTTGGAGCTAGCGGACCGCCCAATCGAGTAAGTCCTGATGTCAGATTCTTCTGAAACCTCCTCGCATCCTGCCGGAAGTGACGCCGACTTACTGGTTACCGGGTTATCGCAGAGAAGCCAGGTGTATTCATATGTCGGGACCGGGAATCCAGCCCATGCTCCAGCGGATGCAGTGGCCGTTCCCCCGACGCGAGGATTCGTTGGTGTCGAGAAAGTCGGCGCAGGAGCTGAGGTATTGGATGGTGCCATCGTCGTGGCCTGCGTCGATGCACTAAAACGAACCGAAGACCCTGAATCGTTAGTCAGGGTAACGCGGACACTAGTGAATCTGCCGGAGTCGCCGGCCGCAAGAAGATAGGTTGACGCGGTTGCTCCGGTGATCACGGTGCAAGCTGCGTTTTGGGTGTTTGAAGCAGCCACCGAAGAGTTACAGCGAAGCCACTGATAGCTCGTTGTGGTGATTTCGGATTGAGTACTTGAATTAGCAACCGCGGTTAGCGTCGATCCGACAGTTGCTGTTCCGGTAATCGCAGGATCTGAATCAAAGAGTGCTCCCGCGACTACGGCCCTAGTGGCGGCAGTCCAGCGAGAGCTGGTTCCCACTGAGTTGGTTGTTCGAACCTCGGCGGTGACGAACTTTCCACTTTGGGCGGTTGTTGTCACAAAAGTTGTTGTGTTTGCAGCGCCAATAATGAGATCACAGTTATCTGGTTTTGCGGAAACCACAACTGCAACTGCCGTATCACATGCGTACCAGTGATAGGTACTAGTAGGAACCGGTAAGCCCGTCCATGTGCCCCTGGTCACCGTCAGAGTTGAACCAACTCTAGGTCGCCCATTAGTTGTGTTTGATGAAGAACTTAGAACAGGGTTAGCTGTGGCTTGTGGAGATGCTTGAGCTTGAGTAGTTGAAGCGGTGTATCTCCAAACAATGGCTGGAGAAACATCGTTGATAGCGCCAACGCCCACCATTAAGAATCGGCCAGTTTGGGCACTTGCGATTTGGAAAGTGCTGGCTGTTGCGGCACTGATTGCCGCGCAAGTCGTTGGGATGGTACTTGATGCAGCAGCAACAACTGCGGAGCAAGAGAACCACTGGTAGCTGTATCGAAGAGGTGATGTTCCAGCCCAGGTACCGTTGTTTGCCGTTAGGGTTCGTCCGACTGACACTGCGTTTGGCTGTCCATCGTTTGAAATAGTTGGAACCTGCGTGTTGGAAACTGAGGTTTGCACAACACCCGCAGATTTAGTCCACCAGCTTCTAGTAGTAACAGTTGGGGATGAGTAAGTCACCTTGGCAGTTATGTGCTTGCCCTCTTGCGCGGTCGTAACAGAAAAAGTTCTCGCAGTAGCTCCGGCAATTTCAGTACAACCATCTCGCGCCGAGTCTGCTCCAGTGGTTGCAGCATCACAGGCTAGCCACTGGTAGGTGTAGCCAGTTGTAGTAGCAACTCCAGTTGGCCATAAACCAACCTCTACAGTAACGACGCTATTGGCCGTTGTCGTAGTTGAGACTCGAAGAACCTCACTAGCGCTTCTGTTTGTGGCTGTAAGAAAAGGCGCAGCTACAACCGCCTGATTACTTACGGTGAAGCGTGTTACTGGTGTTGAGATTGCAGCATTGATTGCAGAAACTCTGAGTGTTAGGAACCTGCCAAATTGTGTATTGGTTGGAGTGAAGGTTATTGCTGTTGCTCCTGGGATAGAGGTGCAACCGGTTGGGGTTGTGGAGGCAACAGAGGAGACACGGCTGGTGCAACTAAACCACTGGTAGGTAAGGGTTGGAGTTGGTGATCCAACCCATGTTCCAGCAGATGCAGTGATTGGGTTACCGACTGTTTCTCGAACATCAGCGTCAATAGCTGGGTCGGCAGTGACAACTGGGGCTCGAGTTACTGGTCCCTGACTTGCGCTAAAACGAGATGATGTTCCAACACTGTTGGTTGCTATAACTTCACCGATGATGTGCCGGGATACTTGATCGACTCCAACTTGGAACTGATTGGTGGTTGCTCCAACAATCTGCTCGCAGTTATCTGGAAGTGTGCTGCCAGCAACAGCACTTGCAGCGCATGAATACCACTTATATGTATAGGTGATTGTGGCATTTCCCGTCCAGGTTCCATTACTGAGCAAGTACCTGGTTGAGGTTGTGTCAGCTCTGACGGTTGGTGCATTGTTGGCACCGTTAGTGGATCCGGTCACTAGCGAAAGTCCAGGAGCGCTGGAGTTTGTTGGAGCAGAAGCCACCGCCTGATTACTTACGGTGAAGCGTGTTACTGGTGTTGAGATTGCAGCATTGATTGCAGAAACTCTGAGTGTTAGGAACCTGCCAAATTGTGTATTGGTTGGAGTGAAGGTTATTGCTGTTGCTCCTGGGATAGAGGTGCAACCGGTTGGGGTTGTGGAGGCAACAGAGGAGACACGGCTGGTGCAACTAAACCACTGGTAGGTAAGGGTTGGAGTTGGTGATCCAACCCATGTTCCAGCAGATGCAGTGATTGGGTTACCGACTGTTTCTCGAACATCAGCGTCAATAGCTGGGTCGGCAGTGACAACTGGGGCTCGAGTTACTGGTCCCTGACTTGCGCTAAAACGAGATGATGTTCCAACACTGTTGGTTGCTATAACTTCACCGATGATGTGCCGGGATACTTGATCGACTCCAACTTGGAACTGATTGGTGGTTGCTCCAACAATCTGCTCGCAGTTATCTGGAAGTGTGCTGCCAGCAACAGCACTTGCAGCGCATGAATACCACTTATATGTATAGGTGATTGTGGCATTTCCCGTCCAGGTTCCATTACTGAGCAAGTACCTGGTTGAGGTTGTGTCAGCTCTGACGGTTGGTGCATTGTTGGCACCGTTAGTGGATCCGGTGACTAACGAAAGTCCAGGAGCTTGGGTGTTTGTTGGGGGGTTTGAGTTACTCACTCCAGTCATTGCCGCTATGTCTAGAAGGTTGTTGGATGTGGTTCGAACACTTGGTCGAAGCGTGATCTTGTTCTTCTCGGCGTAGCTAATTAGTGCAGTTTTTGCCTGAGCTACGGTTGCGGTGGGGTTCAGTGAAAAGTAAAGAGCAGCGACCCCGGCCACGTGAGGAGCTGCCATTGAGGTGCCACTGAGTGTTGGAGACTCACCGGGAATCGAAAGGGAGACAATATCTACCCCCGGCGCGTGGATATCTACACAACTTCCATTATTGGAAAAATCTGCCTCATTGTTGACACGGTCTACTGCCCCGACTGTAAAAGCTTCCGGTGACCTAGCTGGTGAGAATGTACATGAATTGCTAAGAAGATCAAATTGTCCATTGTTTCCAGCAGCTGCTACAACGAAAATTCCATCTGCCACCGCACGTGCGACCGCCGAATCCATAGCTGGGTCCGACTCAAATGCAATGCCTCCAAGGCTCATGTTGAGGACTGCACGTTTGCCAGCTGGGTTATCTCCGATTGCCCAATCAATTGCAGCAATAATCCCAGCAGTACTGCCGCTACCCCCACAATTCAAAACTCTCAGGGCCCGAATGGATGCTTGCTTTGCAACACCGTATGTTGCGCTGGCAACCGTGCCGGCAACGTGGGTTCCGTGGCCTTCACAATCAGCCGGGTTTGTTTCATCAGGAATGAAGTTGACTCCAGACAGCAGGCGTGAACCCCACTCTGAAGAATTCGCCGGGGGCTGACCCGTGTCAAGGACGTAAACCGTGACACCCGAACCGGCAGAAGTTGGGTAGGTGTATGAAGAATCTGGAGGCGCAGCCGTTCCGTCAAGGCTCGATATTCCCCAGGTGGCGCCTGATTGCGTTGTGTCAATCGAATACAAAATTTGATCCGATATTGTTGCCGATGGATAAAACGTTTGGATCAGCTGGATTTGAGCTGAAGTCAAAGTTGCGGCAAAGCCTGTAAAAACGTTGGCGTATGTGAAATCAGGTTCAATTTGCCATTGACCCAGCAGGTTCGACAAGATGACCCGAGCCTCATCGGGTAGCTGAACAATCACGTCGCGGGCTTCAGAGCCTGAATCTTGAGAGCTTACTTCTGAAGATGAGGGTGGGGTATCCGAGGGCGAGGCAGTTGCAGCCCCTGCGGGCACGATGTTAAAAACTAGAGACGCCACAATTGTGGCAATCGCAACAAACTTTCTAGTTCTACTAATCAGAATCACCCCCCCCCCAGGAAATCAAAGACAAATCTCTAAGTATCTACCTGTCGCCAGAGGGCCGATTTGGCCACTCTTTTTCTATAAGACCCAGAATAACCCCAATAATCTTGGGACTCAATCTCAGAAAAACCTGGTTTCTGGGAAAAAAAGGCATTCGGGAAGACTCCCCTAGCCAATCTGCCGAATTAGCTTGTTTGTGGCAATTAACGCGCCCCCCAGCACTGCAGGGATCCCGCCACCGGGGTGGGTTGAGGCCCCAACACGCCAGAGCCACGGCCGGAACAAAGAGGAATGATTGGGCCGGTGCAATGGTCCTGATTGCCATATCTTTCTAGCTTCGCCATAGAGAGCTCCCCCGGTTGCTCCCCAGCCAGAAAAGTACTGGGGGTCCAGAATTTTGAATTCTCCGAAGTATTCCCTGATGTTTTTGGGTAGACCCAGCACTTGGCTGACTCGCTCTAGCTCACGCCTGGTGAAGTCGCTATCGATGTCGTACTGCTTGCCATCGGCGGGTGCGGTAATCAACACTGCGACTGTTGATTTCTTATTGGGGTAGATGTGACCTGCCTTGTAATAGTTCACGAACACCATCGACTGCTCAGGCAGCTCTTTGTTTCCAAGAGATTTGTGTAACTTAGCTGGATCATCGGGCATAATCACCGAATGAGTCTTGGTTTGCTCCGGAAGATCCTGCTCAAGCACCGCGTAAATCGCTACTCCTGAGCAAGACATCTTTCTGTTTGCTTCTTGAGTCTTGCGGCCCAGTAAGCGATCAGTAACTTTGGCATCCAAGCTGGAAATGACAATCTCTGCTTTGTATGACGCTGAGTTAGTCCTTACCTCCTTTTTGGATATTGAGAGCACTTTCTGATTCAACAAAATCTCTGCGCCAGCGTGACGGGCTAGCTTTTCTAAAGTAAGGGGAATTTCGTTCACTCCGCCAACAGGTACTAATACCTGTTGGGTTGCCATAACAGCAGGCATGGTCGCAAACAGGGCGAGTGTGGATTCAGGTGCCACCCCCGCATTCAAAGTGTGAATTGAAATCACTTCTTTTAGACCTTCTGGCAACCACTTCAAACCATCAAGGTAGCTTTTGGTGGTGAGTCTTAGCCCATAGTTTGAAACTAGCTTGCCAACAGCAGGAACTGCCTTGGGGCTCATGGATGTATTGGTCAACAGTGTTGTGATCTCTTTATCGAGCTTTCCGTGAACCGTTTCGAATCTATTCCAGCTCTCGTGCCACTTGTTGCCTGGTTCGACAGGCAACAGGCACTTATCCCCTTTATAGAAGTATTCGCCTACCTCTGCCAGGGGCTCGAATTCGATTGGAGCGATTTGGTGCGCAGATAGAGAGGTGTCACCCAGCAGGTCATATCTGCTAAGAAACTCTTTCCAAACCCCCGGAAACGTGACTAGAGCAGGGCCGGTATCCATGCGTTGGCCATCAACAACAATCCTTCTTGACTTGCCGCCTATCCAATCGGATCCTTCGAGCACCTTTACCTGGTGTCCTGCTTTGGCAAGAAGGGCGGCGGTCGCCAGGCCACTTATTCCAGCACCGATTACAACAATAGATTTCTGGCTCAAGGGTAGATACCGATAAACATGGCAGCTACCAACTGAACACCAGCGACTGTTCCTGCAATGTATGGAAAGGCGATCGAAAGCCTGTATAGCTTTCGACCGGTTTCAGGAACAGGCTTTCTAAAGATTGCAATAGTTAGGTAGCCCGCAATAATCGCATTCACAATCGCTACTGGTATGTTCACCATCGCAAACAAGATTGTTGAAACAAGCCACCAAAAACCTACCCAGTAAGCACTGCCCTTGGTGCCAAGCCACACAGCGGTGGTCTTGATGCCAACTTCGCTGTCTTGCGGAATGTCTTGAACTGCATCGAAGGTGTGCTTTGCCATTGACCAGACCATGAGGCCGATAGCTGCAAACCACAGTGGCTCGTTGCCAAACGCTAGTGGGATAAACACCAACGGGAACGCATAGTCAGTGTTACTTACCGAGTCCCAAACTGGCCTGGCTTTGAATCTAAACGGTGGTGATGAATAGAAGTAGAAAAAGAGTCCGTATGCCAATATCCAAGCCATAGCTGCAGGCGGGACAGTAAAGGCAAAGTAGATCAAGAAAGGGATGTTTGTGACAGCTACGGCAACAAAAATTGGGACTACTTCGCGAGGGCTGATTTTGGCGCCCTCCATGCCGCCTTTGCGGGCATTTATATTGTCGGTTTCCTGGTCAAAGATGTCGTTGATGCCATAAATCAACAAGTTAAAGGGAAAGGTGACCCAGATCAGAAACGGGATGATGTCCCAGCGCCAAAGATCTCCGCCTAGCCACATAGCGATAACCGAGGTGCCTATGGTGTTGATCCAAAGCACCGGACGCGAAATTTGAATCAACCGCAGCAGCATGTTTCCAGCATAATCGCTCGCGGGATGGGTGACTGGGCTCTGGTTTAGACTTGAGACAACACTGGCAATAGGCACTCATGGAGGACAAATGGCTGAGGCAAAAAGACTCGAAGTTGGTAGCAAAGCTCCTGATTTCACTCTCGTAAATCACGATGGAACCAAGGTCAAACTTTCTTCCTTCAAAGGTAAAAAAGTCATCGTTTACTTCTTTCCAGCTGCTCTAACCCCTGGTTGCACCAAGGAAGCCGAAGACTTCAATGACAACTTAAAGGCCCTGGCAAAAGCAGGATACGAGGTCCTTGGTGTCTCCCCAGACAGCGTCGAGAAGATGCAAAAGTTCCAGAAAGCCCACAAGCTTAAGTTCGCCCTGCTAGCTGATCCTGACCTAACGGTTCACAAGAAGTATGGGGCCTATGGCACCAAGAGCATGTATGGCAGGACCTACGAAGGAGTTCTTCGGTCTACTTTTGCGGTTGACGAAAATGGAAAGCTTGAGCTGGCTCTATACAACGTCAAGGCAACTGGTCACGTCGATAGCCTTCGCAAGCAACTAGAGATCTAGTCACTTAGATTTAGTTAGTTAGATCGCCATCAGTTTCTTCGTTGGTTGCCTCAACAACTTTTGAATTGAACAGCAGCACAACTGTTATTCCAGAAATGATTACCAGCACGGCTCCAAAAATTCGACTGGTTCCTGTCTCGGCAATTGCTCCAGCACCAACAACTGCTTGAAGTAATTGCCAAAAAAAAGCTGCACTTCTTGCCCAGCGTTTTTTGTTTAACAAACCCCTTGAAAACTGCAAAACCCAAAGCGTCGATCCTGCTGCCAAAACCAACAAAAACACTTCAGCATAAAAACTTTGATACCTACCCGAAACTAATTCAAAAAGCAATGTTAAAAAAACGGCAGCTAAAGCAAGGGCTTCAATAAGGAGTAAAACCAGCACTACTTGGACCAGGGCGGGGGCCTTGCTGAAGGGTGTCATTTAGGCTCCAAAGTTGGGTATTTACAAACCGCTACCAGTATGGAACGATTAGAGGAAGAACACGTGTTACGGAATCAAGCGTAAATCACAATTTTCGACCTCACAAACCTAAGTGAGAGTTTGTATTGACCGTCTTGGCTATGGGGGCCAACAGAAAAGGATTATTCGCATGGATATGCAGTGGTTGAACCAGTCTCGTTGCCTAAATGAAGATCCGGAACTGTTTTTTCCAGTTGGAAACACTGGACCTGCGGTTGATCAGATTGAGCAAGCAAAGTCAGTTTGCCGCCAGTGCACCGTGACAGCCGAATGTCTTGAGTACGCCATCAAGGAAAATCAGGACACCGGAGTTTGGGGTGGCCTAAGTGAAGATGAGCGCAAGTCCCTCAAGCGCAAGTACGCGAGAGCACGTCGCGCCGGCTAAAGCGGAATACTTATGGCGACTTTTGTGCCGCCGTCTTTTGGTGAAAACCAGCTAATCTTTCCCCGTAGCTCACCCTCAATAAGGGTCTTTATGATCTGCGTTCCTAAGCCTTTTCCAACAGCATCTTTTTCAATCCCAACACCGTTATCTTCCACCTCAATGGTGAGCTGCTTGGCGCTTTGCCTAGGAGTTATAAGGATGCTACCGCCGTGCTCTCCCAGTCCGTGACTGGCCGCATTGGTAACAACCTCGGTCAGTGCAACCGCTAGCGGCGTGGCAAGCCCGCTATCCAATTGGCCAAACTTGCCATCAATTCGAAGCTTGATCTCCCTGGAGGAATCGGTGGCGAGCTCCCCAACTAACCTCATGCTTGATTCAAAAACCTCATCAAAGTTCACTTCGTCAGAGAAACCCTCTGCCAGGGTGTTGTGCACAAGGGCAATTGCAGAGACTCTTCGGATGGCCTGGTCTAGCGCTTCCTTTGCTTCATCGCTGGTTGTCCTTCGCATCTGAATTCGCATCAAGCTAGCAACAGTTTGCAAATTGTTTTTTACCCTGTGGTGAATCTCGCGAATAGTTGCATCTTTGGTCAGTAGCTGCTGCTCTTGCCTTCTAAGTTCTGTAATCTCGCGACAAAGCACAATAGCCCCGGTTCGAGATCCGGCCTTCATCAAGGGAATGGCACGCACCGATAGCGTCACATCGGTGGATTCGAGATCGGCACGCCATGGCGCCTTACCGGTTAGCACAAGTGGAAGTGATTCATCAACAGTGGATTGCTCTTTGACGATTTTGGTAGCAACTTCGGCAAGAGACTTTCCTTCAATTTCGCCCTCGATGCCCAATCGGCTAAACGCCGACAGTCCGTTGGGGCTGGCAAATGTCACATTGCCATCGACATCGAGCCTTAGCAAGCCATCGTTAGCCCTTGGAGCTCCGCGCCTTCTTCCAGTTGGTGATGAGTAATCTGGAAATGTTCCCTCGGTGATCATGGCAAGTAGTTCGTTACCACAACCCACGTAGTTGAGTTGAATTTTGTTTGGAGTTCGGCTTTCGGAGAGATTGGTATGTCTCGTGATAATCGCAATAGAGCCGGAGTTTTCCTCTGAGGCTAAAGAGCGTTCCTTTTGAACAGGAATGGCGCTAAACCTGGTAGCTAATCCGGCCAGAGTATCAGAGCTTTTCTGTTCGACTATCTCACCCGAGTCGAAAGCTTGCTTTACCGGTGCTAACCATTCCTTGCGAATCGGTTTACCACTAATGTCTCGGTAAAAGACCGTTGCCGCGCTGGAAGGTCTGGCATGACCCACGGCAATGAAGCTCCCGTCTTTGGTTGGAACCCAGAGAACCAAATCGGCAAATAGCAAGTCCGCCACCAACTGCCACTCTGACTGCAGCCTGGTTAACCATTCGATGTTGGCTTTATTTGGAACACCGTAATCGCTGATTAATTGAGAAAGTGTTGACACCTAACCGAGTTTAGCCACCCGTGAATCAAGAGCGCTTGGCCTCCCTAGAATCACACTTTTTGCGAAGATGGCCACAGAGGATCTTAAGCTTCCGGCTCGGCCTGAGCGCCCACCCGCCATTCCATCCCTAGTGGCCTGATCAACCTGTATCGGGTCATCAGGCAAAAAGGCCGCTACTTCGATTGATCCGAGCTTTGAAAGCGTGGCCTTGATCTCACTTTTGGCCTGAGGGATAACGGAGTTTCGCAGTCGGTTGATTACCAATATCGGTTCAGTATTCAACTCAAGAATCGAAGCCTCAATTGCTAACAGTCTAAAGATTCCAACCGGATCCGCCGAGGCTACCAGCACTAATTGATCGGCTTGTTGAATCAAGGCTCTGGTGAGGTTGAATTTCTGGATTTTAGAGGAGGTGGGAACTGAACCTAGGTCGACGATTACAAAATCATATGCTTTCTTAGCGACCTCGTTTATTGCAGAGAGAATTTCCTCAGTGGGTTCAACCGTTAGCTCGGCCAGGGCACCTGGAAGAACTACTATCGAACTCTTTGGTACTTGAATACTAAGTCGCTCGAGTTGAAATTCATCAAATCGATTCTGACTCGCAATTCTTAGTGCACCAGCTAAGCCAGCGGGAAGCTCGGAGAGGCAAAAGTAGTTTGCGACACTTGGCCCTACAAGGTCGGCATCGATAAGTAAGACCTTGTATTTCTCGGCTGCCAGCTCGAGGGCGATGTTGATTGCAATAGTTGTTTTACCGGTTGAGCCATGCGGACTAGTAACGGCGATTAGCTTGGGTTCAGTACTTTTTGATTGGTGCTTTGCAGCCTGGATGGAGCGAACAAGTGTTTCTAGCACTAGCTGGATCTCGCTGTTGCGGTCAGGGCTATTGATGCCTTGTTGGCGATTGCTCCCAGCAAGTACTGAATGGACTCATTTGGAACTCGAAGCTCTACCGATCCAACTTGACCGGAAAAGCCTCCCTCGGGTTCGAGTATTGCAACCACCTCAACATCCACCGCCAAAAGCGCAGGCTCTCCAAAGGTTTGGAATTCAATAAGAGGTGATGCCCAAATTGCTACTTTGGACCCGATTGCCACCTGACTGCTTATCGGGACGTTCGGGGTGATAACTATGTTGGACCAATTGTCCAATTCCTGATCTGTTATCGCAGTAAGGGGTATCGCTTCGCCAGCTCCAATTGGTCGCTGCAGGTATGCCCCTTCTGGCAGTGATTCCGGTTGCAAGTACGCACCAGTTAGCTCAAATAGTGAAAGCTCGATTTGTTCCAGGCTCGACAGGCTAAGAGTTGCTCCAGACGGCATGTCCTGTTTGGTTACCAGAAAGAGCTCAGTGGTGCGATTGCTGTCGATAACAAACCAAACTCCAAGCACCGACCCCAACACGGCAAGGGCAGAGAGCGCTATCGAAAGTGGGCTCTTGGAGGCCACTGGGCCTCGGGTAGTTTTCAATCTTTGTATCCTTTCTGTTTGGGTTTGGTGGGAAGTAGCTCGCCTAGCAACCTGTTAGCTCCAGATAGCTAATGGCTGCTAGGGGTATGTGTTGTTGCCTATAGCCGTCGGTTGCAATAAACCCCTTGGCTAAACCCAGAACACAAATCTGCTGGGTTTGTTTTGGTTGCTCTCGGAATTGAACTATCCCGCGGGCAGGCAACTCGAGATTACCCATTAGCTCCCCCGCCGTCTTTGTGCTCCAGTGCACTTGGGGTTCAGAGGAGGGTTGATTGAGCAAGAAGTTGATTGACCGTATCGAACTCAACCGGATCAGGCACCAGCTGAAGTGATCTTCCAGAAGACCAAAGACAAAGGTTCTTCCAATACTGACGTGGCTCAACACTCTGGTGGGCATTTGCGTAAGGTCTACTTGAATCTGACTCGTTCCAGCAGGAATTACCTGGGAGAGCCTCGCGGGGGTAATCACTGTCATAGCAACATCATTTCGCACCTACCGACATCTCTAAATAGTTATACACAAGTGATTAATGCCCACCAATTCGGGGTCTCATTTCAATTACCCTGAAGCAACTCAAATTGAGTATTGGCCATTAGGGAGTGACGTGAAGAAACCAGATTTACAAATTGACAGCACAATTCACTCGAGGGGCTATGAGAACCAAAAGCACCTAGAGTTTGGTCCGGAGCTTCCAAAGACGCAGCCACTTCGGCGCCCACAGATATTCATCGCCGCGATTGCAACTGCAGTCAATGAAGTAATTTCAGGGGTGCGGTCAGTAGATCAACTGCACGGTGTTCTGGATGAGCATGTATATGAATCCCTAAAGCGCAGAGCGGTTTCCAGGGCACAATATCGACTCGCTAACAACAAAAGGCCCCGGTTTCAGACACCCGATGTGGTTCGAGTTAGGTTTCAATACCCAGCCGAAGGAGTGATTGAATCTGTCGTGGTGCTAAGCACTGGTAGAAGATCTAAGGCTGTTGCAATTCGGCTAGAGGGTATTCATAATGTGTGGCGGGCAACCAACATCGGGTTTATCTAGCCTTTGAAAAAAGAGCTACCTTTTTCAGGCTTACCAGTCTTTTTAGCCTGAGCTTGCTTTCTAGCAGCTGCTCGATTTAGCGGAGCACGCTCAACAACCGCCTCAGCGTCTTCTTTTGGAGCACCTGGGGCACTATAAGAGAGGTTTGCTTGCGGTCTGATTTGATCAACAGGCGACTGATTCAATGTGACTTCAACGTTGAACAGGTAAGTGATTACTTCCTCCCTGATTGAACCCATCATCTGCTGGAACATGACAAAGCCCTCTCGCTGGTACTCAACCAGTGGGTCACGCTGAGCCATCGCACGAAGACCAATACCTTCTTTTAGGTAGTCCATTTCATACAAATGGTCGCGCCACTTTCTATCAATTACCGAAAGCACCACTCGTCTTTCAAGCTCACGCATCCCAATCTCGCCGATGGATTCACTGCGCTTTTGGTACGCAATCTTGGCATCGCTCAGGATTTCTTTGGCAAGGAAGTTAGAAGTTAGTCTCGAAACGCTACCAGCCTCAGCCAATACTTCATCAATCTCAAGCGAGATTGGGTAAACACTCTTTAGGTCTGTCCACAAAGTCTTCAGACTCTGGTTGACATCTTCTTTAGTTGCCAGAGCTGATTCAACCAGATAGGTAATGGTTTCTTCTAGGAACTGGCTTACTCGGCCTGCGATTTCATCGCCTTCCAAGATTCTTCTGCGGTCGCCGTAAATTGCCTCTCGCTGACGATTCAAGACATCGTCATATTTCAGAACATTCTTGCGGATCTCGGCGTTTCGTCCTTCAACCTGGGATTGCGCGCTGGCAATCGCACGTGAGACAACTTTTGACTCAATCGCGGTGTCATCAGGGATTCCAGGTCGGTTCATCAGTGCTGATGCCGCTCCTGAGTTGAACAGTCTCATAAGGTCATCAGTCAACGAAAGGTAGAACCTAGATTCTCCAACGTCACCTTGTCGACCAGCACGACCTCGAAGCTGATTATCGATTCTTCTAGATTCGTGGCGTTCTGTTCCAAGCACATACAATCCACCAACTGAGAGAACCTTCTCGGCCTCAACTGCTACTTCTTGCCTGATTTTCTCAAACTCAGCTGCCCAGGCGGTTTCATACTGCTCAGGATTTTCTTCGGAGCTTAGGTTCTTTTTCGCCAGTGCCTCAACCGTTAGGAACTCAGCGTTACCACCTAGCATGATGTCAGTTCCACGGCCTGCCATGTTGGTCGCAACAGTAACAGAGCCAAACTGACCAGCCATGGCAATAATGGCTGCTTCACGTGCGTTGTTCTTAGCGTTTAGCACTTCATGACGAACTCCACGCTTTGCAAGAAGGACCGAGAGATACTCACTTTTTTCAACACTTGTGGTTCCAACTAGTACTGGCTGACCCTTGGCGTGACGATCAACGATGTCTTCGACCACCATATTGAACTTAACTTCTTCGTTCTTGTAGATCAGGTCAGGCTGGTCTTTTCTCACCATGGGCTTATTGGTCGGAATTGGAATGACACCTAGTTTGTAAGTTGCCATGAACTCTGCAGCTTCGGTCTGCGCTGTACCGGTCATACCGGCTAGCTTGCTGTAGAGGCGGAAGAAGTTCTGAAGGGTAACGGTAGCTAGGGTTTGGTTTTCGGCCTTTACTTCAACGCCCTCTTTAGCTTCAATGGCTTGGTGGATACCCTCGTTATATCTTCTGCCCGCAAGGATTCTTCCTGTGTGCTCGTCAACGATTAGAACCTCACCCTTGATGACCACGTAGTCTTTGTCCTTTTTGAATAGGGCCTTGGCTCTAATCGAGTTATTCAAAAAAGAAATCAGCGGGGTGTTTGTTGATTCATACAAGTTGTCGATGCCTAGGTAATCCTCAACCTTGGTGATTCCAGGCTCCAAGATTCCAACTGTTCTCTTCTTTTCATCAACTTCGTAGTCCACTACTGGCTGGAGTTTCTGAGCAATCTTGGCAAACTCGGTGAACCATCGGTTGGCTTCACCGGCAGAAGGTCCTGAAATAATAAGCGGGGTTCTGGCCTCATCAATCAAGATCGAGTCCACCTCGTCCACAATCGCAAAGAAGTGTCCGCGCTGCACCAAGTCGGCTTTTTGCCAGGCCATGTTGTCGCGTAGGTAGTCAAAACCAAACTCGTTGTTTGTTCCATAGGTAATGTCAGCCAGGTACTGCTCACGACGAACAGCTGGCTCTTGGCCAGAAATAATGCATCCGGTAGTCATGCCAAGAGCTCTGAAGACTCGGCTCATCAACTCACTCTGGTAGCTCGCGAGGTAGTCGTTTACGGTAACAACATGAACGCCACGACCGGCGATTGCATTTAGGTAAGCAGGTAGGGTCGCAACCAGGGTCTTACCTTCACCAGTTTTCATTTCGGCGATGTTCCCGAGGTGCAATGCAGCTCCACCCATGATCTGAACGTCAAATGGACGCAATCCGATGGTTCTGCTCGCGGCTTCTCGGACGGCGGCGAAAGCCTCGGGAAGAAGATCATCCAGGGATTCACCCTTAGCAAAGCGCTCCCTAAGTGAGGCAGTTTCGTGCTTTAGCTCTTCGTCGCTGAGCTGCTGAAAGTCGGGCTCTAGCGCGTTTACTGCGTTAGTTAGGGCCTTTAGCTTGGCGAGGGTTTTGCCTTCTCCGGCACGAAGAACTTTGTCAAAAATAGACGCCAAAATGCGCTCCAAATCAATTGGGAAGTAATTACCTCAATCTTAGACGCTCAGCTACTTCCTCGCCCAGACAGGTAAATTAGCCCTTGGAATAGCTAAGGGCCAGCACTCCAGCGACCGTTGCTCCGCCGAGACTCAGTACTCTTTTGCTCTCCGAGGCTGTGGCGCCGGTTGTGACTACATCATCCAATAGGTAGCAAACCCTGCCTCGGATTGGCTGATTCAAACGCATGCTAGAAGAAAGGTTTGCTAGGCGCTCCCCCTCGCTTAGTCCCACCTGATCCAAGACCGGACGAGAAAACTTTAGGCAGTTAAGAACACTCAAGCCGGGGCTTTGGTTTGCTATGGCTTTAGCAATCAGAAGGGTTGGGTGAAACCCTCGTTTGGAGAAGTTCTCTGGCCTGCTCGGAGCAGGGACAAGATAGATGGGGGATTTAATTAAGGAACTAGCATCAATAGCGGGACGAAGCATCTGCGCTAACTCTGTAACCAGAGCTGACTGGCCCTTTTCCTTGAGTGCCACCAAAAGTTTTGAAGTTTCGTTGGTGTATTTGGTGACGGTGAAAACCCTAAGCCCAGCCACCAAGAATTCTTTAGGTTCAATCAAAATCAAATCACGACAGCTTTCACAGAGATTCTTTCCAGAGCAGTCGCAAACTGCACATCGTGAGGGAAAAAGTAGATCAATTAGAGGACCGTTTAGCACATTCGCTAGCTTGCCCTAGATAACGCGCGACAGAAGACTAGATTAAAGGCTGTTGAAAACTATCTTGCGATAGCAATCGCAGAGATTCCACTTTCGATAGAGCTCCAAAACGACCCTCTGAAAACAACTAACTCTCCAGATTCCTTCAGCGCAAACAGGCTCGAACCATCCCCTAGAGCCGCCAAGGAGATAACTTCGTTGACACCTTGTATAGGCCTTGTTGTGCCACCGATTGAAACTAGAGAAATGCTTGCAGTTTCCGGTTCGCTGTTTAGAACAGCCACTGTTACCGAATCAAACCATGCAATCTTTGTTGGGTTTTCTATATCTGCGGTTACTGCAATTGGGGAGGCTAGTCGAATTGGGGAACCATTTTCGTCTCTAACGATTCCGGCTACCAGTAGCTGATTAGTTCTGCCACCGACCAGCACTGCGACTCTTGAACCCTCTGGCGACAGAGCAAAATCAAGAATTTCTGCACCAGCTAACCAAGGGGTTTGAATTGGCGAGGAATTCACTGATATCTGCGATCTCGAAACCAGCCACAGGTTCTGAAGGGGGTCGTAATCAATTGCCACCAGGCTGGCTCGCGGGTCAACAAAGTTGATGGCTCCCCCTGGATTAGACAATCCGGTGACAGCAACCCCGTCCCCGGTAACAGCAGCTAGCTTGCCTGTTGATCTAGAAACAGCAAAGCTGGAAACCTCTCTGCTACCAAAAAAAGAAATTCCCGAATTGGTTTCGTCTTGGTTTGCTCCGGTCAATGCCTGAAGACCTTCTTCTCCGACACCTAGCAAGGTGGCAGCTTGCGAGCGGCCAACCAACAACTGCGAATCCGGAATGTCTTGAGCTGAGCGCTCAATGGAAATCGAAACTTGAGTGATGGTGGGAAGTTGCGACAGGGTGGCAACTAACTGCGCCTTGATCAGAGATCTGTCAGTGAGGTCAGCTACCAGCGCTCTTGCACTCAAGTCGACTAAGGCGACCTCACGCTGAACTGTAACCGCGTCGATAGACAAGACTGTGCCAATAGGAATTGCGCTGACAACAGAATCTGCAAGCCAACTAGATGGGCCAGCTAACAAAGCGTTTACTAACTTGGTTCCGGTTGCTGGGTTTGATGGGAACCAGCGAAGCTCTGGTACCAGAATTGTTTTTGATTTATCTAGGAAAAAAATCGAGTAGCTTTTGAAAACGACATCAAACACTGGGCGAATCACCATGGTGACATCTGGTGCACTACTTAGTCGAACCTGCCCAGCCGATTCGGTGAAAGCATACTCGAGGACTCTAGTGGTACCCGCCGGAAGCGTTTCGTACCTACCGTCGGCATCGATTCGTGCTGAAACTTCAACTTCAACAAATGCAGTGCCGTTATCGGTAACAGTTATCCGCGGAGTCGCTCTTTGAATTAGTAGCTCCTGGTTTGGGTTCCAGGTAGCTCTGATGGATTCATCCAGATACTCTCGAGCGATTGCGTAGTCGTTTTGAGGTGCTGTTCCAGCAGACAAGAATCCAGAGAGAATTTCTGTGGGGCTGGCGCCATCAACCGGAGATGAGGGTGAATAGTAGAAAGAGTTGTCATCCGATGGCTGAGCCAAATCTGGCCCTATTCGTACTGGGCCAGCAGTGGGTAATGTCGCGCAGCCATTCAAGACCATTACTAAAACAAGCGCCACCAAAGCTCTCATTTGATCTCCTCGTCAGGAAATGCAAGCGGCGAGGAGCTTAGTACCCCACCTTGGACCTTGGGCAAAGTGAGCCTAAAGCTAGCCCCCGAGCCTGGCTTAGCTGAAACATCCAAGGATCCTCCGTGTAACAAAGTGTCTTCGAGTGAAATGGCCAAACCCAAGCCGGTGCCGCCGGTAGTTCGCTTTCTCGCTGGGTCAGCTCGCCAGAACCGATCGAAAACTCTAGCCAGCTCACTCTCGTTCATCCCAACACCGTTATCGGTTACCCGAACTGCTACCGCTTCCTCGTTGACGCCCACCGCAACTTGAATCGGTTTACCTTCCCCGTGTTCAATGGCGTTTGCGAGCAAGTTTCTAAGAAGACGTTCAATTCTTCGGTAGTCAATCTCCGCCAACACTTCGCCCTGCGGAAGATCAATTTCAATTGCGCTGCCTCGCTTGCTGGCGAGCGGATCAATCGAAGCAATTGCGGAACCAACGACCTGATTCAGGTCGTGAATTTCTAGCTCTGGCCTAACCGCACCTGCGTCGTATCGGGAAATCTCCAGCAAGTCATTAAGTAAAACTTCGAATCTTTCGATTTGCCCTTGGAGAATCTCCGCGGAGCGCTTCAAAGACGGATCTAGTCCCTCGCGACCTTCAAAAATTAAGTCCCCGGCAAGCTTGATTGTTGTCAGCGGTGTTCGAAGCTCATGCGAGACATCGGACACAAATCTCTGTTGCATCTTAGAAACAGAAGCCAGCTTGGTAATTTGCTGTTGCAGCGAGTCGGCCATCCGGTTAAAAGATTTAGCCAAAAGTGAAACGACGTCTTCACCTTTTTCCAATAGCCGAACATCCAATGCTCCGTCGGCAATCTCCTCAGACACTTCGGCTGCAATCTTCACTGGCCTAACGATCCAGCCCGTAACCAAGTAAGCCACTCCCCCAATGATGAAGATGATTGCCAGCCCACCGATAAAAAGTGTTTGCTGCACAAAGTTCAGAGTCTGCTGGTCACTTTTTAGATCGAACACCAGGTAGAGCTCATGAGATCCTGCGAGCGGAATTTGAATAGGTGAGCCAACAACCAAACCAGGGCTCGTGGTTGTGATGCCATCCACACTGCTTGTGAGCTGAATCGACTGATAAAGCAGTCTTCCCTCGCTCAGTCTCACTTCGGCTCTAAAGCTTGGGGAGATAAGAGCGGTATCGAGACCAGAAGAAATGGGACTTTGCAACAATTGGACACCGGATTGTCCTGGGGTTCTAAGCAGTGCCACCCTTCTTGTGTCCGCCACCTCGGTGGCCTCTAGCTTTGGAACAACCGAATTCATGAGGGTCTGGAGGGCGATTTCGTCGCTAACTGTTGCGGCCGCGAAGGTGTTTTGTACGTCCAACACAGCAGCTTCAGATTCGACAAGTACCTGCTGCAATCTCTCTTCGAACAAACCGTTTCCAACTGAAAACGAGAGGAACCAGCCAAGTGCAACAAGAAGGACCGAGCTAAGCGCAACAGTGGTAGCAACCGCTCGAGCCTGAACCGAGCGTCTGAGCAAGCTAAACATTGAGCCTATCCAGCCCTATAGCCGATGCCTCGAACGGTTTTGATAATCGTTGGGTTATCTGGATCTGTTTCGATTTTGGAGCGAAGTCTTTGAACGTGCACGTTAACCAATCTGGTGTCCGCCTTGTAGTGATAGCCCCAAACCTGCTCAAGCAATAGCTCGCGCGTGAAAACTTGCTTTGGTTTTTGAGCCAAGGTAAGAAGTAGGTTGAACTCCAGTGGAGTTAGCGAGACCGTCTGACCATCTCGCATTACCTGATGGCCTTCCACATCTAAAACAAGTGGGCCAATTGTAACTCTTGATTCCGAGCTTGTGATTGGTCGAAGCCTTGCCTTAATTCTTGCAGTTAGCTCACTTGGCTCGAATGGCTTGACCATATAATCGTCAGCTCCTGCCTCGAGACCCAGAACAACATCGTTGGTTTCGGACTTTGCAGTGAGCATGATGATTGGCGCACCGGATACTGCCCTAATTTCTTTGCATACGGTAATTCCGCTTTTACCAGGAAGCATGACATCCAGCAGAACAAGATCGGGTTGTTCAGCTTCAAATATTGCGAGCGCTTGATTGCCGTCTGGACAGTAGGTTGGTGTGAAACCCGCAGCCGTTAGAACAATCCCAACCATTTCCCTAAGCGCATTGTCGTCATCGACGACGAGAATCTTAGGGGTCATGTCTGGTCCTAGTAGCGGTAGTGGTCCACCTTGTATGGTCCATTGGCTGGTACACCAATATACCGCGCCTGGTCTGGGCTTAGTTCGGTCAACTTCACGCCTAGAGCGTCAAGGTGCATTCTGGCAACCTTCTCGTCTAGGTGCTTAGGCAAAATGTGAACTCCCAGTGGGTAAGCAGACAAGTTGGTGAACAACTCAATCTGAGCCAGCACCTGGTTTGAGAAGGATGTGCTCATCACGAAGCTTGGGTGGCCAGTGGCATTTCCAAGGTTCATTAGACGTCCCTCGCTCAAGATCAGAACGCTTTTACCGTTTGGTAGCAACCACTCGTGAACCTGAGGCTTGATCTCAATTTTGCTGATGTCTTTGATCTTGCCGATTCCAGCCATGTCAATCTCGTCATCGAAGTGACCGATGTTTGCTATGACAGCTAAGTGCTTCATCTGCATTACATGCTCTGGGGTGATAACTCCGGTGTTTCCGGTTGCAGTTACAAAGATGTCAACTTCTTCAATTACTGATTCCAAAGTTGTTACCTGGTAGCCATCCATAACTGCCTGAAGTGCACATATCGGATCAATTTCGCTAACGATAACGCGTGCTCCCTGCCCAACTAGAGCTTCCGCTGCACCCTTACCTACGTCACCATAGCCACCAACCCAAACAGTCTTGCCACCAATCAATACATCTGTTGCGCGGTTTAGACCATCTGGAAGTGAGTGTCTGATTCCGTACTTGTTATCAAACTTGGTCTTGGTAACAGAGTCGTTAACGTTAATCGCTGGGAACAATAGTTCTCCACGCTTGTGGAATTCGTAAAGCCTGTGAACACCAGTGGTGGTTTCTTCGCTAACACCGATGATGTCTTCTGCGATGGTGGTGAAACGCTTTGGGTCTTCCTTCAGTGAATCACGAAGAAGCTCAAGAATAACTCCGTACTCTTCGCTGTCGTCGGCTCCAGTTGGAGGAACGGATCCAGCTAGCTCGAACTCGCGTCCCTTGTGAACTAGAAGTGTTGCGTCTCCGCCGTCATCCAAAATCATGTTTGGTCCGGTGTAGGAAGCGCCTTCGGCGTCGGCCTCTGTTGACCAATCGAAGATTCTTGAAGTTGCCCACCAGTACTCTTCTAGGGTTTCACCCTTCCAAGCAAAAACTGGAATACCGGCAACCTGCTCTGGTGTGCCGCTTCCAACAACAACAGCAGCTGCTGCCTCGTCCTGAGTGGAGAAAATATTACAGCTGGCCCAACGAACCTGTGCTCCAAGGGCGGCCAGGGTCTCAATCAAAACCGCGGTCTGAACAGTCATGTGAAGAGAGCCAGCGATGCGGGCTCCCTTTAGTGGCTGGGCTGCGGCAAACTCTTGACGCAGAGCCATAAGACCAGGCATTTCGTTCTCAGCAAGGCGGATTTGATGTCTTCCAGCCTCGGCAAGAGATAGGTCGGCTACTTTAAATTCGATGGCGGTTTTTGATTTCAGCATCCTCCAAGCATACCTTGGGCAGCTAGCTATTTATGAGTGCCAAAACCCTTGAAGTTATCTCATCGCAGGAGGATTTGTCCTCAGATTCCACGTTTAGGCGAAGTAACGGCTCAGTATTGGAGCTTCGAACGTTAAACCACCACCAGGGGGCCTGCCCAGCAGGAGAACTGACCGTAATGCCGTCCAATTCATCAATGTCTGAGTCCTGGAACTCCTGCTTGATCTGAGCAATCTTGGCGTTGGCATCCGCCACTGTCGAGTTGATCTCACCGCTTGAGAAATAGGGGTCAAACCTGGCGGCAAATTCTGAAAGGGGCAGCTCTTGCGAGCCGAACTCACGCATCACGTGCATAGCGGCAAGCATTCCGTTGTCGGCCCCGAAGAATTCCTTGAAGTAATAGTGAGCTGAATGCTCACCACCGAAAATGGCACCGGTTCTGGCCATTTCGTCCTTTATCAATGAATGTCCCACGCGAGTTCGAGTAGCTGTTGCGCCAGCAGCCTCGATAAATTCTTTTACCGCTCTAGACGTAAGTAGGTTATGCAAGATGTGGATATTGGCTTCACCAAGGGCTTTCGCTCTAGCAATCTCGCTAACTGCAACAATGGCGGCGACCGCCGAAGGTGAGACTGGGTTTCCTTTTTCGTCAATTACGAAGCAGCGGTCTGCGTCGCCATCAAAGGCCAGCCCGATATCAGCACCTTCTTTGATGACACGCTTTTGCAAGTCGACTAAGTTTTTGGGGTCTAATGGGTTTGCCTCGTGATTTGGAAAAGTTCCATCCAATTCAAAATACATGGGGATGATTTCAAGTGGCAGCTCTGATAATCCGGCATCAGTTCCTAGAACAGAAGGGATTGTGAGGCCGCCCATCCCATTGGCGGCATCGACCACAACTTTTAGCGGTCGAATTTCAGTTAGTGAAACGAGCTCGCGAAGATTTGCTGCATACTCTCCCATGATGTCGTGTTCACTCGCGTAGCCAGGTTCTGCTACCTCTTTAATTCCAGAGGCTAGATACTTATTTGCACCAGCAAGAATTTCGCTCAATCCGGTTTCCATGGAAATACCCCTGGCACCAGCTCTAGAAAGCTTGATGCCGTTATAGCTCGAGGGATTGTGGCTTGCAGTAAACATTGCTGCCGCTGCGTCTAAGTGCCCCGATGCAAAATAGCACTCATCGGTTGAACACAAACCTAGGTTGATTACGTCTGCTCCCCTAGCGGTTGCCCCCTCAATGAAGGCATCAACAAAATCAACAGAGGAGTCTCTCATGTCGTGGCCCACTACCACCGATTTGCCGGCTAGGCCAAGCTCGTCAACAAAGGCCGCGGCGATAGCTGCGACTTTCTCTGGGGTTATTTCGGTTCCGACTAATCCACGGATGTCGTACTTTTTGAAAATTGCATTGAGTGTGGTCACTGTCCCAATAATACAATGGGGCCATGGCCAAACCCTCGAAATCACGAAACGCACACAGAGATCGCCATGACCGCGGGATGAGACGACCGCTTCTGAGTAAGTTATTCAAGTTTGGCCAAACGCGCTCTCATAGCTTTGAGCAGTATGTCGATACCGCAATGGAGTATCTAAAGGGTATTTGGTCAGAGGACCTAGAGGGGCTGACTTGGTCGGTTCGCTCCGAGCCCACCGCAGCCGATAGTGATACTGACATCCCAAGATGGAAAGTTGACCGAGCGGGAAATCACATAACCATTTACAGAATTCCTACCGAGCGCTTCGGTTCCCACTCTAGAAAATCAATGCTGGAAGAAAGGCTCAAGGTAGAGCAGCAAGTCTTTGAGGCAATAGCTGATATCTTGGACATCGACCCATGGGATCTTGTGCCCGATTATTACAACCGCTAGCGGAATCTAACCTGCACAGAATTACCAACATTTGTTGGATCATAAATTCCAAGTGATGAAATCTGTCCGCCAAGCAATAGCGCAACAGCGCCAAAAATCTCAGTGTCGCTGGAGACCGATGCCGTCCCTGTTATTCCAACCGAGCTCGTTCCAAGGGCTGGAACCGATACAGATGTTACCGCTCCAGTTTCCAAACTTGTTATGGTGGCATTTTTTGGCTGGTCGGTTGGGTTACCCAAAACAAGATACGAAGCGCCTTCTGGTGGAATCACACCCGAGGTGATAACCGCTCTTGCCGAAGTGATTGGTTCGGCGGCGGCCAGCCAAGTGAATTCGATTCGCGGCGTTCCCTCTGCGTTGCCAAAAGCAGCCTTGGCGGATGCATAAACCGGCTTGTCTGAGGAAACAAAGATTGTGTATTCACCATCTAGAAGCTCGGTGATTGGGAAATCTTCAACGGTGCCTGGCTCAATAGTTCCGGTAAGAACTGCACCAAAAACTTCGGGGCTAGACGATACTATTTGAACCGTCACGGTCGCCCCCGTGGGAGCAAACACTCTCAAGGTATGGCCAGCGTCAACAACTCCTTCGGTTACCGAGACTTGATTGATTGCCTCAGTTCCTCGAATCACAAAACCAGGAATTACCGATAGCTCTTTTGCGTCTAGAGAAGGTGTTACGTAGTCAACACCAAGTGATTCGGTTCCGTTCATTACGCGGTGCTGAATCCAAGCCGCCAGCTTGGCACCTTGGGCCTGGACTTGAACTGCCAACGTGGCAACTGTTGGAGCAAAGCTTGCAAGGGAAAGTACGGTAGTGGAATTAGCAAGAACCGAAATTCCTGACAGACCCGAAACTTCCATTTCACCAAGATCGGTATAAATGGTCAGGTCCGCAATTGCATCAACTGGTGTCGGGTTGGTCAAAATCAAAAGTGCTTCGCGTCCGGCCGCAGTTGAGCCTCCCAC